>Ga0209498_1000627_pt1 | contig 21844 bp, 21 predicted proteins | sample WalLakDeSediment_FD_184131 | JGI IMG/M metagenome (GOLD analysis project Ga0209498, IMG submission 184131) | Lake sediment microbial communities from Walker lake, Nevada to study Microbial Dark Matter (Phase II) - Walker Lake 11/02/13 Deep... | ecosystem: Environmental > Aquatic > Freshwater >...
ATCTCTTCGTAACGGGCCTTGTCCTCGTCGAAATCGCCGACATACGGGGCATTCACCCCGTGGCAGCCTGCGCACTGAGCCTCAAAAAGAGGCTTCACATGTTCTGTGTAGGTCACCTCTTCGGCTTGCAACGGCGCAACGGCAAGCGCCAGCGCGCCTGCGGCGAAAATCACGGGAAGGTTTTTCACGGCGTCACCTCAGAGTATCGGTTCAGAGACGGTCGGCCCAAGCGGCTGCCAGGCGGACCGCGACTCTTACCCTATGCCCCGGACAGGCCAGAAGCAATGCCGTGGCAAGACCCCTTGGATACGGAACGGCGAAGTCACCCGAGTGTAGCGCCTCGCCACCGCCTTTTACCAATCCGCGTCTTACCCGAACGCTCGCCTATGCTCGCGAACGGCCGGAGGTTTCGAGAGTCTGTGAAGGGTCGCGGGTACAGCAAAATCCTCGTCGAGGGTCAGCAACACTCGTTGTTGGTCGTGCACATGTGCGAGAACAGTATCCTTGGGATGTCGTGGCCAGTTTTCGGCAAACCCGGGGCCGTTCGATACCCCCTGATTGAGGGTCTGGGGCATCCGCTGCGTGTCCGCAAAGGCCGTTGCTGGGCGGCGTGTCAGCGGCGGAGGGTTTATCAGGTCTTGCTATCGTCGGGCGACTGCGCCCAGGGGAGACGGCCCTCGATTTCCAGGTGCAGGGCAAACACTAGCATTGTCCGTATGAGAATGATCAGGGCCAGCATGAGCACGCTTTCCATGGTGTACGCGATCGCTACGGTCTTGATGATGTCGGCCGCAACCAGGAACTCCAGTCCGAGAATCAGGCCGCGCACACTCCGACGGCGATAATCGAGGTAGGCCTCGTGTGTGCTCCTGCTGCGCATATTCACCAGCCAAACCACAGTTGCCAGCACGAATCCACCCATGATCACCGCCATGCCGACTGCTTCGAGCACCAGAACCAGTGCATTCGCGATCTGAAGAAAGGCATCGGTCATGTCCACGCCCTCTGCTAGTACGAGACTTTGCCGCAAGTCTACTGCCGACTGTTGGTAGTCAGCCAACGTTGACCCGCTCGGGCGGCATCGGCCTGGCAGCCCCATGCTGGCTTCGGGCTCACCCCTCTCACATCGGGGTGGGTGAGGATCTTCGCGAGGAAGTCGGGATCCTCGATACAGGCCTTCGGCCGTACCGCCCCGCCGCAGGATTAGGCAGGCTTCGCTATCGAGGGTTCGAACCTGGCTTCATCAGACATGAAAAAGGGGCCACAAGGGCCCCTTTTTCATGTCTGGCGGAGAGAGAGGGATGGATTCGCCGCTGCGCGGCTCACCCCTTCGGGGCGCCAGCAGAGCTGGCGTCCTGCCCTGCCGCTACGCGCCAGGGCAGTCGAACCATCGTGTTGAATATCGAGGGTTCGAATCCGGCTTCATCAGACATGAAAAAGGGGCCACAAGGGCCCCTTTTTCATGTCTGGCGGAGAGAGAGGGATTCGAACCCTCGATACGGGATTACCGTATACACACTTTCCAGGCGTGCGCCTTCAACCACTCGGCCACCTCTCCGAAAACCTCGCGTGCAGGGTCACGGCCCGTGTTCGCGAGGCTGCGCAGGTTAAACCAGAGCATACCAAACCGCAATTACGTGCGTGGAGAAAATAAAGCCCTATTTTCCCCGTCCCGAGCCCGGTGGCAGCACACCGGGGAAGACGTGCACATTCCCGCCCGGGCTCATGTCGCGGATCCGCGCCGTACCCACCTGCTCCACCTCATCGATGCGGATCACTGCGTGGAGAGGAATGTGGAAACGCTGGACACCCTCGAATTCGTGGCGCAGGCGTTCCTCGCTGGGATCCACCACCACGCGCGAACGTTCACCAAACAGCAGCTCTTCCACCGTTACGAAACCGTAGAGCTGATCCTGGTAGACCTCGCGGGCAAAGATTTCGTACACCTTACCCTGATTGATAAAGGTCACACGGAAACGCGTTTCGTCAGTCATGTCGTCATCATGCGGGCACACCCCGAAATTGCAAGCGGCTGCGTGCGGTCAACCCCGTTCGCGTCCGTTCAGTCGAATACGATGGTCTTGTTGCCGTGGGTCAGCACACGTCCTTCGAGGTGATAGCGCAGCCCGCGCGCGAGGACCCAGCGCTCGACATCACGGCCCTTGCGGACCAGATCGGCCACCTGGTCGTCATGACGGATCCGTGCAACGTCCTGCTCGATGATCGGACCCGCATCCAGGTCCTGGGTCACGTAGTGGCAGGTTGCCCCGATCAGCTTCACGCCCCGCGCAAAGGCCTGGTGATAGGGGCGCGCGCCCACGAACGACGGCAGGAAACTGTGGTGTATGTTGATCACCCGCTGCCGGAATTCCATGCACAGGTCCGGCGGCAGAATCTGCATGTACCGGGCCAGAACGACGGTGTCGGTCTCCAGTTCACGCAACTTCTCCTGCAGCCGCCCGAAGGCCTCCTCGCGTATCTCCGGCGTCACGGGAATGTGCACAAAGGGGATCCCGTAGCAGGTCGCGACCTCCTCCAGCACGCGATGATTGGAAATGATCGCCGGAATCTCCATCGGCAACTCGCCCGAGCGCCAGCGTGCCAGCAGGTCCGTCAGGCAGTGCGGCTCCCTGCTCACCAGGATCACGACCCTGGGCCGGGCCTGGGCGCGCATCAGCGACCACTGCATATCGAACTCGGCGGCCAACCCCTCGAACCCTCCGGCCAGATCGGCATCGCCGCCCGCCGGCAGCGAGAATACCCAGCGCATGAAGAACCAGTGGGCCTCCGTATCGGTGTGCTGCGCTGCCTCCGTGATCCATCCCTCGGCATCGGCAATCAGCCGTGCCACACGGGCGACGATGCCCATGCGGTCCGGACAGGAGACGGTCAGGCGGAATTCGGAACGCTCGGTCATCGGCGGGGCTCGCGGCATTGCGGGGCAGCGTCGCAGTGTACTTTGGACCACCGGGCGCTTGAAGACCTGATCGGCACGGGCGGCAATTCAGACCAAAGGCCGGATCGCGGCTGGAAGCCGCTCCTACGGGGGGCTTTTGTAGGAGCGACCTCTGGTCGCGATCCTGGCGTGGAAGCGCGAAATCGCGGCTGGAAGCCGCTCCTACGGGGGGCTTTTGTAGGAGCGACCTCCGGTCGCGATCGCGGCTGGAAGGATGAGCGCTTCAGGTCCGCTCGTCGATCCACTTTCCGATCGTCGGCGGCACTTCCTTCTGGGCACGGCCGCTGACGTAGATCCCGATGTGACCGCCCTTGAAGGAGATCTCGCTGTAATCCTTGGTCCCGACCAGCTTCTTCAAGGCCTTGGAGGCGTCCGGCGGAACCAGGTGATCCTGCATCGCAAAGATGTTCAGCACCGGCATCGTCACGTTCTTCAGGTCCACCTCGTGCGGGCCGATCCGCAGTCCTCCCTCGACCAGCTTGTTCTGCTGGTAGAAGTCCTTGATGAACTGCCGGTAGGCCTCACCGGCCTGGTCCGGGCTGTCGAAGATCCACTTCTCCATGCGCAGGAAGTTCGCCACCTGGTCGGGATTGTCGAGCACGTCCACCATGTCGAGATACTTCTGCCCCATCAGCCGGTACGGCTTCAGGTTCAGGAAGGTCCAGTTCAGCATCTCCCCCGGTACGTTGCCCAGGGCCTCCACGGTCAGGTCGACGTCCAGATACTTCACCCACTTCGAGAGCATGTTGTCCGGGGTCTGGAAATCGACCGGGGTCACCATGGTCACCAGGTTGGCGACCTTGTCCTGGTGGGTCGCCGCATAGCAGAGGCTGAAGGTGCCACCCTGACAGATCCCCAGCAGGTTGATCGCATCCAGCCGATGCCGTTTCCGGATCACGTCCACGCAACGGTCCAGGTAGCCATTGATGTAGTCGTCCAGCGTCAGGTAGCGGTCCGAGCGGTCCGGGTAGCCCCAGTCGACCAGGTAGACATCCATGCCGGCGTCCAGCAGACCCCGGACGGTGGACCGGTCCTCCTGCAGGTCCGCCATGTACGGACGGTTGACGAGGGCGTAGACGATCAGGACCGGCACGGTGTTCTGCACCACGCTCGCCGGCGCCTGAAAGCGATAGAGGGTCATCTTGTCTTCCTGGTAGATGACCTCCTTCGGCGTCACTCCGGTGGTGATGTCGTCGGTCTCCATCAGGTTCTGGACACCGTGCGTCAATTTGGCCTGGAACTTGGTCAACTCGTCGAGGGCTTCGTCGGGTCGGATCTGAATCGGGCTCATGACTGGGTCTTCCTCCGCGTGGTGCCGGGCTTCCGGGTGGTGGTGCTGGCGGTCCGTGCGCGCTTGGGCGCAGCCTTTTTCGGTGGTTCGCCGGCGGCGGGCTTCTCATCGCCTTTCCCTGCAGTTGCGGCCTTCCCCGCAGCTTCCGTCTTGGCTTCGGTCTTGGTTTCAGCCCCGGACGCGTTCGGCGAAGCCACGGTTTTGAGCCGCTTGCGCAACTCCGCCATCTCGGCCCGCAGTTGCTCGACCTCGCTGCCGAGCCCGGCCATTGCGTCCATTTCCGCCCGCATCGACTCGCTTTGCACGCGGAGTCTCTGATAGTCGGCGCGGGTGTCGTGCAGGCGCCGCTGCACCGTACCCAGGTCGCCCCGGGTGGGCATGTTCATGGCCTCCAGCCATTCGTCCACCAACTGCGCGCCCTGATGTTTGACCGCCATCAACGCATTCACCATGCGCCCGTACCGGCGGGCATACTCATCGGACATCGCGTAATCCGCGTAGACCTCTTCGCAGGCATCCACCCAGATGTTGAACACCTCGCGGATCGAGTTCACCGGACCGTCTTTCTGCGCCCGATCCTCGAGGCGCTTCTTGAAGGCCTCCATCGAACGGGACCCGAGACCACCGAAGCCGGCCTGGTACTCGGTCATCGCCTGTTCGTATTCAAGCATCAGGCGTGCAAACTTCTGGTGCTGCTCCTGCGACTCACGGGCATAACCGAGTGCGGGAGCGGACAGCATCCGGTCCATCTGTTCGCGCACGTCGGTGGGCCGCTCGACCTCGAAGGCCTTCATGAAGTCGCCTGGGAACGGCATCCCGGCCGACATCGTGCGCGACACGGTGTCGAAGGGCAGGTCCCAGAAGGCGAGACCCTGCCGACCGGCCTTGCCCGCCACACCGGCGAAGGGGTTCATTCCCTGGCCGGCACTACTGAAGGCCTCGGTCATCATCCGCGTCCAGTTCTCCACAATCTGCGTGGTGTCGGTGGTCGGATCCATCTTCCCCAGGCCCTCGGCCATGGAGAAATAACTCTTGCCCAGGTTGACCATCTGTCCGAGCAGGTCCTGCGCGGGCTTCGGTGTGTTGGGCGCAACCGACTTCCACCACTGCTCCATAGCATCAGCCCAGGGATTCGCCGACGCCTTTTGTGCCGGGGTCGTTGCCTCGAGGCCGCGGCGGGCCATGTCCATCCACGCGTCCCAATAGCGACGTTGCGCTTCCAGCCACTGGTCGCCGGTCGAATCCGAATCAGCCATCTCTCTCTCCTGATAGTTGCCGCGCGCAGCGGTCTTGCGATCTCTTCCGAATACTAGAACCTCTTGGGGATACTAGCACGGGTTTTGTGCGCCGCACCATTACGCCGCGGCGTCGAAGGTGCCGCCCTGGCAGCGCTTTGGTGCCCGGACACCGTCGCCGGTGCTTGAGGCCCCTGGGCACAAGCATGCCATAATCAACCCTCCATCGGCCCCCCAGGCCCCGGGCGCGCCAGACCCGCAGAGGGCAGACATCCAGAGGAGAAGCAGGAGATGAGTGAAGAGATCGTGATCGTCGGTGCCGCACGCACGCCGGTTGGAACCCTGCTGGGTTCACTGGCTGAGATCCCCGCCAGCAAGCTCGGTGCCACAGTCATCCGCAGCTTGCTCGAACGTTCGGGCGTGAAACCCGAGCAGGTAAGCGAGGTCATCCTCGGGCAGGTCCTGACCGGCGCGGCAGGGATGAACCCCGCGCGACAGGCCGCTCTCGAGGCGGGCATCCCGCACACGGTGCCGGCGATGACCATCAACAAGGTCTGTGGCTCGGGCCTCAAGGCCGTCCACCTGGCCTGGCAGTCGATCCGCTGTGGCGATGCGGAAATCGTGGTGGCCGGTGGCCAGGAAAGCATGAGCCTCGCCCCGCATGCCCTGCCCCGCTCGCGTTCGGGCGTGAAGATGGGTGAGTGGGCCATGAAGGACACCATGATCAACGACGGGCTCTGGTGCGCGATCACCGACGTGCACATGGGCAACACGGCTGAGAACATCGCCAGGGAATACGACATCAGCCGCGAGGAACAGGATGCGTTCGCAGCGCAATCGCAGCAGCGCGCCGAGGCGGCGATCCGCGACGGCGTCTTCCGCGACGAGATCGTTCCGATCGAGATCCCGCAGCGCAAGGGTGACCCCAAGATCTTCGATACCGACGAGTTTCCCCGGGCCGGCGTCACCGCGGAAGGCCTCAGCAAACTGCGTCCGGCGTTTGCCAAGGATGGAACGGTCACCGCGGCCAACTCGTCCGGAATCAACGACGGCGCGGCTGCGGTCATCGTCATGACTGCGAGCAAGGCCAAGGAACTCGGGCTGAAGCCGATCGCGCGAATCGTTGCCTTCTCCGCTGCCGGGGTGGATCCCTCGATCATGGGCACGGGCCCGATACCGGCCACCCGTGACTGCCTGGAAAAGGCCGGCTGGACCCCCGCGGATCTGGACCTGGTGGAATCCAACGAGGCGTTTGCAGCGCAGGCAATCTCCGTGAACAAGGCGCTGGAGTGGGATCTGTCCAAGGTCAACGTCAGCGGCGGCGCGATCGCCATCGGGCACCCGATCGGCGCCTCGGGTGCCCGCGTGCTGGTCACCCTCCTGCACGGCATGCGTCGGCGCAACGCCAAACGTGGGCTTGCCACGCTCTGCATCGGAGGCGGACAAGGCGTGGCGATGGCACTCGAGCTCGTCGAATAGGCTGTTTGGCACATGCCCCCGCGCGTCCGGATTCGGCGGCGCGCGGGGACATCTCGGCGCGCCGGAAAAACACCCTGTCATCATGTAGAATCAAGGAATAAAAGGCTGACAGGGGCAGCGTTCGTGACCGACCCGCGACTGATCAAGAAATACCCGAACCGTCGGCTGTACGACACCGAGGAAAGTCGGTACATCACGCTGGTCGACGTGCAGCGACTGGTGCGCGAAGGCACCGACATCAAGGTCGTGGACACGCAGAGCGGCGATGACATCACCCGCGGCATCCTGATCCAGATCATTACCGAGCAGGAGGCGGGCGGCAATCCGCTGTTCACCACCGACATGCTCACCCGTTTCATCCGCTTCTATGACGAGTCACTGCAGGATGCCTTCTCCAGTTTTCTCGATCAGAGCTTGAAACTTTATTCCGAGCAGCAGGAGCAGATGCAGGCGCAGCTCGACCAGCTGGTCCCAGGCGATGCGCTCCAGACCTGGACCGATCTGACCGAACGCAACATGGAACTCTGGCGCGAAATGCAGGACGGCTTCTTCCGCGCCGCCAACCTGCCCGGGATCGGCCGCTCGTCGCGGGACCAGCAGAAGAAGTAGCTCCCGTCATTACCGCCCGGTCCAAGCCCCCGGCCCGAGACCGGATGCAACCCCATCCCGCCACAACTCGCACCCTAGGGAACTGCTGGTCAAATCGATTCCGTTCATGGTTCGACAAGCTCACCACGAACGGAATCATTTACTTGCCGTTGGTCCTGAGCCTGTCGAAGGACCTTGATCAGCGTTTACTTGCCGTTCGTCCTGAGCCTGTCGAAGGACCTTGATCAGCGTTTCCCTAGCGGACCGCCTCCCGCTTGGACGCCTTTCGTGGGCGCCGCATGCAGCCCGTTCGCCCCCCGATCAGCGTTCGGTGGTCCGGGTACGGGCCAGGATCCGAACCACCTCTCCTCCCTCCTGCAGAGAACCTCTCACAGGGCTTGACATTGCCTGCAAGCCTGCCTATGCTGCAATGCAACAATGCTGCACTGCACCAAGCGGGTGTGGTGGCATTTAACGGAGAGATAATCATGCAAAACCAGATGTTCGATGCTTATAATGAAATGGCCCAGAGCAGCTTCGAAGCGATGCGCAAGCTGGGTGAAATCAACATGCGCGCCACCGAGCGGCTGTTTCAGCAGCAACTCGACCTGACCAACACCATGCTGGAAACCAGCGCCAAGGGTATGGAAGGCACGACCAAGGCCAAGGGCTACCAGGAGTTGGTGGCCAGCCAGGCCAAGCTGACCCAGGAATACGGTCAGGAGTGGCTGAAGAACTACCGCAGTGCGATCGAAGTACTCACTGAAGCGCGCGATTCCGCCGCTGACGTGATGGACAAGCAGATGCAGCTCGCCAGCAAGAACATGCAGGCAGCCGGCGAGACCGTGAAGAAGGCGGCGGCCAAGGCTACCGCGTAAATGACAGCAAACCGGCCGGGAGCAGCCGGGTTCGGGCCTGGATGGTCCGCCCCGCTGCCTCCGACAGGCCGCCAACGGAGGATTCATGGCAGAACGTATTGCATTAGTGACCGGGGGTATCGGCGGCATCGGATCGGCGATCTGCGTCGAGCTGGCTGCAAAGGGCTTCAAGGTCGTCGCGGGCTATTACCCGGCGGAAAAGGACGACGCCGAGGCTTGGCAGGAGAAACAGCGGGCTGAAGGCAACGCGTTCGAGATTGCCTCCGGTGACGTCTCCTCTTTTGAATCCTCCAGCGACATGGTCAAGGACATCGAGGCCCGTGTCGGTCAGATCGACGTCCTGATCAACTGCGCCGGGATCACCCGGGACAAGACCTTCCGCAAGATGGAACCCGACCAGTGGAAGGCGGTCATCGCCACCAACCTCGACAGCCTGTTCAATGTAACGCGCCAGGTCGTGGATGGGATGACCGAACGCGGCTGGGGCCGCATCGTGAACATTTCCTCGGTGAACGGCCAGCGCGGACAGTTCGGCCAGACCAACTATTCCGCGGCGAAAGCCGGCGCGCACGGCTTCACCATGGCCCTGGCGCAGGAAGTCGCGCGCAAGGGCGTGACCGTGAACACCGTTTCCCCGGGCTACATCGCCACCGAGATGACCAAGGCCATGGCCGAGGAAGTCCGGGAACAGATCATCGCCCAGGTGCCGATGTCGCGCATGGGCGAACCAGACGAGGTCGCCTACCTGGTCGGCGTCCTTTGCGACGATCGGGCAGCCTACATCACGGGCGCCAACTACGAGTTGAACGGCGGCCTGTTCATGAGCTTCTGAAGGGCCCTCCCCGGATGCCGGGCCCGGCATCCGGGGAGATTCAAGGTTTCCGTTTCCACGTCGGACCGTCGCAGCTCGCCGCGTTTCCCGCATCGCCTACGGGCTTCGACGCAACCCCGGGGTCGGGCTATGATCCAGCCTTATGCGCTGGCAATCCCATCTTCGTCCCCGCAACAGCCTGCTCCGCCGGATCGAGATCGGCGTCTTCGTGGTGCTGTTGTCCGGGATCCTGATCTGGGCCTGGCAACACACCCCTTCCGCCCTGAACCTCGCGCTGTTCAAGAAGGAACTCCGCGTGGCATTGGTCAGCCACCCGCATGACCTGACGTTCATGGACATGAACAATGGTTCCGACCAGTTCGAGCTCGTGCTTCTGCGCGGATTTGCCGAACATATCGGCGCCCGGCTCCAACTGCACCCGGTCACGGGTCCGGACGAGGCGCACCGGCTCCTGCAGTCGCGCCGCGTCGATGCAGCCGCCGGATTCCTGACCGAACCCGGGGCCGGCTCCGGTATCGCAGTGGGTCCAGAGATCCTCCCGATACAGAGATCGCTGGTGTACTGGCAGGGAAACGGCGGCGGCACCATCACCGCAATCACTGACCTCCCGGATGGAACCCGGGTCGGCGTAACCTCCATTTCCACGTTGCCCGAGGAACTCCGGGCACTCGCCACCATGGCGGATCGGGAGCCACCCGTGGAACTCATCCAGTATGCCGACGGCCCGGAACTGGTCTTTGCCCTCAGCCAGGGGTACGTCGACTACGGGCTCATGACCTCCATCGAATTGAGCCGCCTGCGCCGGGTCCATACGGAGTTACGCAGGGCCATCGCGCTGGAGAGCCGAGCCTCGGTGGTCTGGCTCTTTCCTCCGGGTCTGGACCAAAGCCTGATCGACTCCGCGCATGTCTATCTGGAGACTCTTCGTGCCGGGCGGGAATTCGACCTGCTCTTCGACCGGCATTTCGGCCACCTCGACGTGCACGACCTGGTGGACGTCATCAGTTTTTCCCGCCTCGTGGAAGCCCGTCTCGACCAGTTCCGCCCGCTGTTCGAGGACGTGGCCCTCGCTTACGGACTGGACTGGCGCTTCCTCGCCGCGGTGAGCTACCAGGAGTCGCTTTGGGATCCGACGGCCATCTCCCCCACCGGCGTACGCGGCCTCATGATGCTGACCAACGCCACTGCGCAATCGCTGGGCGTCGTCGACCGCACCGACCCGCGCGAGAGCGTGGACGGCGGGGCCCGTTACGTGCTGCAGATGCTGGAGCGCCTCCCGGAAGAGATCACCGAGCCCGACCGGACCTGGATGGCCCTCGCCTCCTACAATGTCGGCCTCGGGCACCTGCTGGACGCCCGCAGGCTCGCCGCGGCGGGTGGCGACGATCCGAACCTCTGGCTGGACGTCATGGCCTGGCTCCCCAAGCTCGCGCAGCGCGAGTGGCACCAGCAAACCCGGTATGGGTACGCGCGCGGCTGGGAACCCGTCACCTATGTACAGAATATCCGGAGCTATTACGACTGGCTCGTTCACCTGTTCCCGCACCCGACCGATCATCCGGACCGCAGCCCGCTTTATCTCCGCCTGCCCCTGGCCCTATAGGGCCCCGTTAACGGTCATGTCTTCGGACGCGCGGCACCCCGAATGATTAAAGTACAAGCGCCTATGGAGTGCGGCGGCTTGCCGCCGCTGTGGGGGTTTGGGGTGCTTCGGGGCCTGATAGCGGGAGCGGGCTCCCACACTCCATAAGCCGGAGCGCAGCACGAAAAAGGGCGCAGGCTGTCATCCGCCGTGGGCAATGGTGCAGACGTGGCCGCGACTTTCACGTCAACTGCGGCGGGCACGGAAGAACTCGCGCAGCAGTTTCGCGGCCCGCTCGCCCTCCACCCCTCCGGTCACGATCAAACGATGGTTGTGCGACGGGTGCGCAACCAGGTCCAGGGCACCGCCGGCCGCCCCGGTGCGTGGATCGCCGGCAGCGTAAACCAGCCGGGCGACGCGGGCGTGAATCATCGCCCCGACACACATCGGGCAGGGTTCCAGCGTCACGTACAGCGTCGTGCCCGGCAGCCGGTAGTTGCCGGCGAGGCGAGCGGCCTGCCTCAGTACGCGGATCTCGGCATGGGCGGTCGGGTCGTGCTCGCCGATCGGGGCGTTGTGGCCCCGCGCCAGGCACTCGCCATCGCGAACCAGGACCGCGCCGACCGGAACCTCGCCGGCGCGCGCCCCCTCCGCCGCCTCTTCCAGCGCCAGCAGCATCCAGAAGCGGTCGACCTCGGCCTGGCCAAGCGCGCTCACAGCGGGGTCACCGGACACATCGCGGCATCATGGAAACCCGCAGCTGCCTCAGCCGTTCCTCGCTGCCTGCAGCGCCGTCTCGATCGCGCCGGTCAGGTCCTCGGGGCGCATCGTCGGCGCGAAGCGGCCGATCACGGCCCCATCCCGACCCACCAGGAACTTGGTGAAGTTCCACTTGATGGCCTGTGTGCCCAGGGCACCCGGCGCAGCCTTTTTCAGGAAGCGGTACAGCGGATGCGCGTCGCCGCCATTGACCTCGATCTTGGCAAACAGCGGGAAGTCGACCCCGAAGCGGCTGCTGCAGAAGCTGGCGATCTGGTCGGGGCCACCGGGCTCCTGGCCGCCAAATTGATTGCAGGGGAAGCCGAGGACCTGGAAACCGCGGTCGGCATACGTCTCCTGCAATTTCTGCAGGCCGGCATACTGCGCCGTGAACCCACACTCGCTGGCCACATTCACCACCAGCAGAACCTGCCCTCGGTACGCCGAGAGGTCCTGCGGGGCTCCGTCCAGGCGCTGGGCACTGAAGTCATGTACGGTGGTGCTCATCGGTCATTCTCCAAGGCTTCGTTCGAGATCTTCGAGGACGGCGGCCATGCCCGCGGACAGCGCCGCAACCAGCGCCTCCGGGGTTCGCGCAACCAGTTCCACCTGCTGCTCCAACTCCCAGAGCCGCGTACCGTCCGGGCCTTGGGCGAATGCCCGCAGACCCACCCTTGCCAACCCCGGACCCTCGACGTGCAGATCCCCGTACAGGGCCGTGACCAGGACGTCGAGTTGCCGCGCCTGAGGGTGTGCGCGCGCATCGGGGATCAAGGTGACCGGCCCGCCCTCGCGGGCCCAGCGCTCGCGCAGGAGTTGCTCGACGTGCTCGCGGGGATTGAGGAACCATTCGTTGTAGAAGTCCGACTCGTAGCGATAGGGACCCAATCGGTAGACCAGGCCCTTGCCTGCAAACGCGGGAGCGACTCGAACCGTGCCCAATTCGACCAATGGGCCCGGCGGCTCCGCCGGACCGGCCTCCGGCACCTCGAGCAGGAACCAGGCCCGGTCCATGGCCGGCTGTTCGGGCAACAGGGTACAGCCACTCCCCAGGGCGGCAATCAATGCGAACACGGCCCATCGTCCGGAGATTGCGTTCATCAGCGACTCCGTTCAATCGTGCTGCGCGGCGGCGGGGCGCCAAAGATGGTCCCGGCCGGGTTGCGTCGCGCATCCTCGCTCAGGGAGCGTAACGAGGCAGTGGCTGCCTGCAGGTCCGTCAGGGTCGCGGAAAGCCGTTGCTCGTTGATATCGAGACCGCGGTCCAACCGGACCACGACCCGCTCGATCTGGTCGATCAGTTCGCCGATATCGGCATCCGCCAGGACCCCCCGCACCGATTGCAGGGTGGCTCGCGTTTCGCCGGGCAGCGCCAGGATGTCCGGATCCTGCAGCAGGCCCTCCGCGGCCTGCAGCAACTGCCGGCTCTGGGCAACGGTCTGCTCCAATTGTCCGGCCAATTCCACCGCCTGGCGACTGAACCCCTCGGTGTCCAGCATCGCCACGGTGCGCTCGAGCGTGTAGAGCGCGGAAATCGTGCCGTCGACGGCCCCCTCGATGTCGAGCAGGTCGAGCCGGCGCAGCAGGTTCTCGGCGTATTCCAGGAACTGGACGGCGATGCTGGGGGCGGAGGGAATATAGACGTTGCGCGGCTGCCATTCGATCGGCAGGGCCGGGTGGGTCGCGGGGTCCACGAAGTCCAGTTCCAGAAAGTTGATTCCCGTGATGCCCTGGGCCGCCATGCGTACGCGCAGCCCCGCGGCGACGAGGGGTCCCAACAGGTCTTCATTGAACAGACCTTCGCGGGTGCTGGAGGCAAACCGGTCCGGGCGCACACGCCCCTCCACAAGGACGTAACGCTTGCGTTCCGCGGGCGGTGCATCGCTCTGATACTCGACGGCTGTGAAGCCAAGCCGGGTCACGTCGCCGATGGTCACGCCCCGGAACTTGATCGGCGCGCCCACATCCAGCCCCTGTACCGAGCCGTCGATATAGGTCTCGATCATCACCGTCGGCCGCAGCAGGTTCCCGGTCCCGATCACGGTGAGTCCGATGACCAGGGCCGCGATGGCTCCGAGAATGAACAGGCCCAGGCGAAAATGATGTACGGCGTTCATGCCGATAAGTCCTCTGTTTCCGATCGGCGCAGGAAGCGTCGCACCCAGGGGTGGTCATTGGTATCGCGCAACACCCTGGGATCCCCCTCGGCAATGATCGAACGCGTTTCCTTGTCCAGCATAATCACCCGGTCGGCGATCGCAAAAATGCTCGCCAGTTCGTGCGTGACGACGACCAGCGTCATTCCCAGGCTGGAGGCGAGCCGCCGGATCAACTGATCCAGTTCCGCCGACGTGATCGGATCCAGGCCCGCCGACGGCTCGTCGAGAAAAAGGACCTTGGGATCCAACGCCATGGCACGGGCAATCGCTGCGCGTTTCTGCATCCCGCCGCTGATCTCCGACGGCATGAATTCGCAATACTCCGCGAGCCCCACCAGTTGGAGCTTTGCTCGGGCAATTCGGTTCATTGCCTCCAGCGGCAGATCGGTGTGCACCTCCAGCGGCAGGCGCACGTTCTCCAGCAGGCTCATCGAACCGAACAGGGCACCCATCTGGTACATCACCCCCACCTGACGCAGGATGTTCTCGCGTTCGGCGCCCTCGGCCCGCGCCATGTCCGCCCCGCCGATCAGGATGCGGCCGGCGACCGGCGAATACAGGCCGATCATGTGTTTGAGCAGGGTACTCTTGCCGCTGCCCGATCCGCCCAGAATCACGAAGATTTCGCCTGCGCGCACGGTGAAGTCGAGATTCTCCATGATCACCATGGACCCGAAGCCCATGGTCAGACCTTCGACCCGAATCACGACCTCGTCGCTGCCTGCCCTGTTCGTAGCGGCCACGTTCATATCCCGAGGTGGTAGAACAGGACTGCAAAAAGGCCATCCGCGATCACGATCAGGATGATCGCGCTGACCACCGCACTGGTGGTGGACCGGCCGACAGCCGCGGCACCGGTCCCCGTCTGCAGGCCACGCAGGCAGCCCACGCTGGAGACCAGCAGGCCGAATACCGCCGCCTTGACCAGGCCCGAGGTCAGGTCGGTCAGATCCACGGCACCACTGACCTGATTGAAGAACGCGACCATCGGGATCCCGAAACCGCGCATCACCAGTGCCGCCCCCAGCAGGCCGATCAGGTTCGCATACAGGGTCAGTAACGGCGCCACGAAGACGCCGGCAAGGATCTTCGGCACCACGAGGAACCGGACCGGGTCGAGACCCATGGTGGTCAGGGCATTGACCTCCTCGTTGACCTTCATCGTCCCGATCTCGGCGGCGAAGGCAGCGCCCGAGCGACCTGCAAGAAGGATCGCCATCATCAGCGGACCGAGTTCCCGCAGCAGCGAAATGGCGACCAGGTCGGCCACGAAAATCTCCGCCCCGAACTGCCGCATCGCGATCGCGGACTGGAAGGCGAGGATCACGCCGAGCAGAAAGGCGATCAACGAAACGATGGGGAGTGCCTGAAACCCCGCCGCCTCGGCCACCCGCAGCGTGTCGCCCCAGCGCACCCGGCGCGGATAGCGGATCGCAAGCATGAGGGCGCTCCCGTATTCGCCGATGAAGGCGATCTGGGCGAAGATCTCAAGCCCCACCGAGCCGACACCCTGGCGCAGACGCTGCGTCCACGGGATATCCTGCGGGGGGCGGGCCGAGACCACGGCCTCCGCCTCGCGATAGGGTTTGAGATGTCCTTCGATGGCCTTGGTCACGCCGTGCATGCGCACAGCGCCGCCCCGCTGCGTTGCCGAATGTTCGAGGCTGAACAGCAGTGCGGCGCCGGCGCCATCGCAGTAGGACACGTCGGAAAGGTCGACCACCAGTTCGCCGGTACCTGCGACCCGCGCGGCCGCCTCCAGCACCGACGCCCATACGGGGCCGACGCTGTAGGCATCCATGCGGCCGGCAAAAACCATGCGGCCGGGGGTCCCCTCCTGCGCCGAATAACGCAGCACGGCGTCCGCTGAGTGGTCCCGATCAGCCACCGGTGCTTCTGGAGATCCAGGGTTCATTTTGGAATCAAGGGTCCATAATAGGTTCCACGCTGGGGAACCCCCGGTTGGAATCCGACTCAACAGGCAGGACGAACAAGGATACCGCATGAACAGACCGGCAGAGCGCATGATTCGGCCTACCCTGATCCGTGTGGAGGAAACCCTGAACCGCGTCCTCCTGGGCAAGCCGGAAGCCGTGCGGCTGGCTCTCGTCTGCCTGCTCGCCAACGGACACCTGTTGATCGAGGATCTGCCGGGGGTGGGCAAGACCACCCTCGCCCACGCCCTCGCACAGGTACTGGGTCTGGACTACCGGCGCATACAGTTTACCAGCGATCTCCTGCCCGGTGACGTCGTCGGTGTCTCGGTCTTCGAGCAGGCTCGTGCCCGGTTCGAGTTCCATCCGGGACCGATCTTCGCGCAGGTCCTGCTGGCGGACGAAGTCAACCGCGCTCCGCCGAAGACCCAGAGTGCGCTGCTCGAGGCCATGCAGGAGCATCAGGTGAGCGTGGATGGCCGCACCCACGATCTACCCGAACCGTTCTTCGTGATTGCGACCCAGAATCCGGCAGAGCAGGTCGGCACGCATCCCCTCCCGGAGTCCCAGCTCGACCGCTTCCTGATGTGCATCGAGCTGGGATTCCCGGACAGCGCCGCAGAGCGGGCATTGCTCGAAGGCACCGGCAGGGGTGATGCCTCCGCTCCGCTGGCGGCCGAGGCCGGACCCGATGACCTGATGGCCTGGCAGCGCGAGGTATCGGCCGTGATTGCGCGTCCCGCGCTGCTCGACTACGTGCAGGCACTGTTGCGCGGCAGCCGCGACCCGGCGCTGTTTCGCAGCGGCCTGTCGCCCCGGGCGGGACTCGGCCTGCTCCGGGCGGCCCGCGCCTATGCCCTGATCGACGGTCGGGGCTTCGTGACGCCGGACGATGTGCGCGCGGTCCTGCCCTCCGTCGCCATCCACCGCGTCGCTTCGCGTGAGTCCCAGACCGGCGCGGCCACCATTGCCCGGCTGCTGGAATGCGCTCCGGCAAATTGAACCCGGCCCGCGATCCCGGCCTGCGGACCCGGTGGGGGCGGCTGCGCGAGGACTTCGTCCGCTGGGTGACGCGACGGCACCAGGCCGACGGACGGCGCGCGCGGGTGACCCGCGACCGTGTCTACATCCTGCCGACCCGCCAGGGTTACATGCTGCTCCTGATCCTGCTGGTGATGCTCCTGGGTTCGATCAACTATTCGAACAACATGGCCTTCCTGCTGACCTTTCTGATCGTCGGAATCGGGCACAACGCGATGTGGTACACCCACCGCAACCTGCTCGGACTGAAGGTCACCGTCCTGCCGGTGAAACCGGCGTTCGCCGGTGCCCCCCCGGTGCTGGCATTGCGCCTCGAAGAGACGGATGGCCGACCGCGCGAGGCGCTGCGCCTGGCAGCGGGGGAACAGGAAAGTCCACCGGCCTTCCTGGAGCCGGGGGCATCGGTGGATGTCGCGATTGCGCTGAAGCCGCGCCCGCGCGGAATTTACCACCTGCCCCGCCAGCGCCTCTCCACCCGCTATCCGCTGGGCCTGCTGGAGGCCTGGACCTGGCTCACCCTCGACACCGAGGTCGTGGTCTACCCGGTGCCCTTCCCGGTTGCCTCCGTCCTACCCGCCGCGGCGGACGGTGACGGCGAAGCGGCGGCTGTACCCAACGCCCGGGACGCCCTCCCGGACGAAATCCGCGACTATCGGCCCGGGGATTCCCCCAACCGGATCGCATGGAAGACCGTCGCCCGGACCGGCCGCCTGTTCGTGCGGGATTCCGCCGGCGGTGACGCTGCGCCGACCTGGCTGGACTGGGATACCGTCCAGGACCCCGACCCCGAATACCGCCTCTCGGTTCTCTGCCATCTGGTGCTGGAAGCCAACGCGGCGGGCCAGCCCTTCGGGCTGCGGCTTCCCGGTCAACGGGTGGGTCCCGATGCGGGGCCGGAGCACCTGGGCCGTTGCCTGCGCGCGCTGGCCCTTTTCGGTCTCCCGGGACGCAGCCCGGCGTGATGGCATTGCTCACACGGACCCGGGTCCACCCTCCCGAACTCCTCGGCCTGTGGCTGCTGCTGGCCGCGGTGCCCGTTGCGGCGCTGCCCCACGCCTGGGAACAGCCGCCCTGGGTCTTCGCGGTCCTGATGGCGGCATGGCTGTGGCGCGTCATCATCCACGCCACCAATGCCCGGCTGCCCGCGCGCTGGGTGATGGTCCTGCTGGTCCTGGCGGGCGGCACGCTGACCTTTGCCGAATTCGGCACGGTGTTCGGGCAACAGGCCGGCACCGCCCTGCTGCTGGTGATGGTCGCGCTGAAGCTTCTGGAAATCCGCTCGCAACGTGACATCGTGGTGTCCCTGTTCCTGTCCTACTTCGTCGTCGTCACCACCTATTTCTTCAACCAGTCGATCCTGATCGCCGCGTACTCCCTGCTTTCCGCGTGGCTGATCACCGCCGCACTGATCCAGGTGCACGGCGGTCGGGTGCTGCCGCTCGGGCGGCTTGCGCGGTCGTCCGGGCTCATGATGGTGCACGCGTTGCCGATCATGCTGATCCTGTTTCTGGTCTTCCCACGCATCCCCGGGCCGATCTGGGGCAGCCCCCACGAGGACCCGATCGGGCAGACCGGTCTGTCCGATCGCCTGGAATTCGGCGACATCGCGCAATTGCTGGAAAACGAGGCCACCGCCCTGCGGGTCCGCTTCGAGGGCCCTGCCCCGCCCTCGAGTCAGCAGTACTGGCGCGCGCTGGTCATGACCGACTTCGACGGTCGCGGCTGGCGGGTCGACCGTAGCCGACCGGAAATCCCCGCCGACGGCGACGGACCCGGCGACGTCGCGTATACCGCGACGCTGGAACCGACCCGCGCCCACTACCTTCCCGTGCTGGATTTTCCCGTCGGAATCCCCGACCAGGCCCGCCTCCTCGACAATCTGCAGGTGCTGGCGTCCCGGCGGGTCGACAGCCGGCTGCAGTACGCCGGACACGCCCGGCTGGACGCCCCGCCGGCATGGCCGCTTTCCGCGGACGAGCGGACCCGGGCACTCGCGCTTCCCGCCACGGCCGCGCCGCGGGCACGGGTCCAGGCGGGGCTCTGGCGCGCCGCCCACGGCGACGACGATACGGCCATTGTCCAGGAGGCGTTGCAGCTCTTTGCCGGGGAACCGTTCCGTTACACCCTGCGCCCGCCGCTGCTGGGGGGTGACCGCACCGATGCATTCCTGTTCGAGACGCGCGCCGGCTATTGCGAGCACTATGCCTCCACCCTTGCCGTGCTGATGCGCGCCGCGGGCATTCCCGCGCGGGTGATCACCGGCTACCAGGGCGGACAATGGATGGATGCCGGCAACTACCTGCGCCTGCGCCAGGCCGATGCGCATGCCTGGACCGAGGTCTGGATGGAGGACCAGGGCTGGGTCCGGGTCGATCCCACCGCCGCCATCGCCCCGGAGCGCATCGAGACCGGCCTGAGCGGGTGGTTCGGCGAGGACATCGATGCGCCGGCATTCCTGCGCCGTTCCGGCCTGCCCTGGACGGTGCAGTGGCGCCTGCGCATTTCGGACTGGCACGACGTCGCCACCTTCCGTTGGGAGAGCCTGGTCCTTGCCTTCGACCCGGAACGCCAGCGGGAATTGTTCGCACGCTTCGGGCTCGACGCCACCGACTGGCGCGGTGTCCTGATCGCGCTGGCCGTCTCCCTGGGCGGTCTGGGCCTGCTGGCGGGACTGATCGCGCTGTTGCGCCGCCCCCGGGACCGCCGGGATCCGGCACAGCGGGCGCTGGACCGGCTGTCACGGCGGTTGCGCCGCAACGGCCTGGCGCGCGAACCTCACGAGACCGCCACGGCCTACGCCACCCGTGTGCGCGCCGCACGTCCCGAATTGGCCGACCCGCTGGCGGACTTCGCGCAGGCCTACACACACCTGCGCTACGCCGACCTCGATGCGCAGGAGCGGGAGCAGTTTCAGCAGCAGCTGTGGCGTGCCCTGGGCGCAGCGAAGGGCTGACGTGCGGCACCCCGGAAGATGAAAGCGGACGAACGTATGGAGTGCGGCGGCTTGCCGTCGCTGTGTGGAGCTGGGTGATTCCCGGCGCCGCATAGCGGGAGCAAGCTCCCGCACTCCACATGGCTGCCGGCCGTATTCATGGGCTTCCGGAATTCTGATTCGTCGCTGCACGAGCGCCCGCGTCCATGGAGTGCGACTGCTCGCCGCCGCGTTTCATGCCGGAGGAGGGGGAAAACGGATACGCCGGGCTTCAGCCCGACGTATCGTGACAGCAAACCGTGGACAGACTGCCGATGCGGTCAGGCAGCGTCGTGACGGAAGATGAAGTGATGCCGCGCCCGGCGCTCGTCCTGGCGCCGCGCGACCTTCTGCACTTCGGGCCGGTTCGCGAACTGAGCGAGCGTGATGCCATCGAGGAAATCGTACAGCTGCTGGCTCAGGTCATCCCACAGCTCGTGGGTCAGGCAGCGTTCTCCCTGCTGGCAGTCCTTCTGCCCCTTGCATCGGGTGACGTCCACGGACTCGTCGACGGCCATGATGATGTTGGCGATGCTGATCTGGTCCGCGCGCTTGGCGAGTCGATAGCCGCCACCCGGACCACGTACGCCCTCCACCAGGCTCGCCTTGCGCAGCTTGGCGAACAATTGCTCCAGGTAAGACAGGGAAATCCCCTGGCACTGGGAGATGTCGGCCAGGGTCACGGGACCGATCCGGTCGTGGATGGCCAGGTCCATCATGGCGGTGACCGCGTAGCGGCCTTTGGTTGACAACTTCATATACATCGCCTCCGGGCATTGCTGCTATGAATGTGTAAGGCCTTCCGTTTCGGCTCGTGATTCCATTCCGTTTTCTTGACCATCCTACTCAGGAATAATTCCATCATTCTGACAGGCTAATGACGAAAACCCCTATCCATTGTAGGCTATCTTCGCGAGTCGATCGAGCGCAAAACAAGCGATCTTGCCTCCTCCACGCGCGTGTGGACGCGCGGGACAGGTCCGGGTACACACGCCGACCCGATTATCACCGGAAGCTCCGCCGGGAATCCGCTCCTGCGCAACGCCCTCCCCCGCATAACCGTACCCTGTGGGAGGCGAGCCCTCTCGGCGACCGAACGGCGGCAAACCTTCGCCCAGAGGCTGGCCTCCCACAGGGGCGTCCCCTGAAACAGCGGCAATCCGACCACCTGCGGAGCTTGGGTGCCAACTCTCATGGCCTCGCAGCGCGCCACCCCTTAGGATGAAAAGCCGCAAACTGTAGGTCGGGTTAGCCCAAAGGGCGTAACCCGACGGGCCTCGCACCCCACCCATGGGCGCAAAATAGCGGCGTCCCCGGGACGCCGTCGGGTTACGCTGCGCTAACCCGACCTACAGGGCTGTGACTCTCACGCTAATCAAGAACGCCGAAGCCTCAAGACACCCGCTCGAGGATCACGACCAGCGAATGCAGAGGCACCCGGGGAAACAATCCGATCAGGTCCTGATTGCGCATCCGGATACAACCATGCGATGCGGGCGAACCGATCCGCCCCTCCTCGTCGGTGCCGTGGATGTAGATGTACCGGGCGAAGCTATCGACATCCCCACCCCGGTTGATGCCGGGCTCCAGGCCCTCCAGCCAGAGGATACGCGAGGTGATTCGGTCGCCGGTACTGCGTGCATCGGGGTCGGTCAGGATGTCGGCGATCACGCCGGTGTCGGTCCGGCCGCGGAAGATGGTCCCAGCCGGTGCCGCGTCGCCGATACGCTGTGCGATCCGGTGCAGGCCGCGAGGCGTCTGCAGGCTGCCGTCGCGATTGCCGATACCGCGGGCCGACGTGGACACCGGGAAGACCTCGGGCGCCCGCCCGCCCTCGCAGACATAAAGGCGCTGCTCGTCCACGCGCACGATCAGCACCGGCCGGCCCCAGCCCTGCGGTTCGCGCACCAGGGCATCGGCAACGACCGCGTCCAACCATTCAGGAGGCTCCACCATCGATCACCCCAAAAGCCGCCGGCCGCCCGCCGGACGGCCGCTACTTCTTGTTCGCCAGGTCCAGGACCTCGCCGGCCACGGGCTCCGCCTCGGGCATGCCCGCATCGGCGCGCAGCGAGGCCAGGTAGTCCAGGTAGTCCGGCGCCAGCCCGGTCACGTATTCGCCGGTGAAGACGGAGCAGT
>Ga0209498_1000628_pt1 | contig 21815 bp, 18 predicted proteins | sample WalLakDeSediment_FD_184131 | JGI IMG/M metagenome (GOLD analysis project Ga0209498, IMG submission 184131) | Lake sediment microbial communities from Walker lake, Nevada to study Microbial Dark Matter (Phase II) - Walker Lake 11/02/13 Deep... | ecosystem: Environmental > Aquatic > Freshwater >...
AGAAAAATATTATCATTTCATATTATCAGTCAGATTGGTTATATGATCCTGGGGCTGGCTCTCTATTCTCCATTGGCAATAGCTGGTGCAATTTTTTACGTAATACATCATATAATCGTGAAAACAAATTTGTTCTTTGTAAGCGGTGTAGTTAAAAAATTAAAGGGGTCTTACAGTTTGAAAGATATCGGCGGTGTTTATAAATATTATCCGTTGCTTGGTTTACTATTCCTTATTCCTGCTCTTTCACTTGCAGGTATTCCACCTCTGTCAGGTTTCTGGGCAAAGTTTGTTGTGATCAAAGCTGGTTTAGAGATACAGGAATATTTTGTTGTCGGTATTGCTCTTCTTGTAGGTTTATTAACATTGTTTTCTATGACCAAAATCTGGAATGAAGTCTTTTGGAAAGATGATCCGAAAGGAAGTGAAAATCATCTGGATGAATCATATAAGCTTATCAGCAATTATAAAAAGTATATGATGATTACCCCGATTATTTTTCTTGCCTTGATAACGATTGTAATTGGGCTTTATGCCGAGCCGTTTGTTAATTTTGCAAATGATGCGGCAAATCAGTTAATTGATTCTTCAAATTACATAAACTCAGTTCTGGGAATGAAATAATGAATCAATTTTTATTAAATATTTTGTTGGCTACTTCATGGGTTCTTCTTGTGGGAGAATTGAAAGCCGAAACTTTTATAGAGGGAATAATTATTGGATATTTGATATTATGGATTTCCCGTTCTGCTCTTGGCGGGACAAAATACTTCAGAAAAATGCCGGTAACTATAATGTTTGTTTTCTATTTTATAAAAGAACTTGTTATAGCAAACCTTAAAGTTGCTTTTGATATAGTTACTCCAAAAGACTATATGAAACCGGGTATTATAGCCTTTCCATTAGATGTGAAAACAGATATGGAAATAACATTGTTCGCAAACCTTCTAACATTAACTCCCGGTACTTTAAGTCTTGATGTTTCAAGCGATAAAAAAACTCTTTATGTCCACGCGCTATATGTGAAAGATGCAGATAGTTTCAGAAAAGATTTAAAAGAAGGTATTGAAAAAAGATTACTTGAGGTGCTTCGGTGAGTTTTATAGAATTATCCACAAATATTTCTGTTGTAATAATTGGGTTATCAATTCTTTTCATCTTTATCCGGTTATTAATAGGTCCCTCAATCGAAGATAGAATAGTTGCCTTAGATTTATTAGCTGCTAATGCTATTGCCTTCATAGCAGTTTATTCCATACAAAGCGGAACAACAACTTTTTTAGATGTAGGAGTAATTCTTGCTTTGCTTGCATTTCTCGGTACAGTTGCCTTCGCATTTTATCTTGAAAGGAGAACAAAACGATGATAGAAATTATCAGCGGCATATTTCTTCTAGCAGGCTCATCATTTATTCTGTTATCAGCAATCGGGCTGCTGAAAATGCCTGATCTATATACTAGAATGTCCGCCACAACTAAAGCTTCCACACTCGGTATCGGATTAGTGCTTATTGGAACAGCAATTTATTGGGTTGATTTAGGTATTGCTGCGCGTGCTATTGCAATAATCATCTTCCTTTTACTTACTGCTCCGGTAGCAGCTCATATTATTGGAAGAGCTGCTTACTTTGATAAGGTTCCACTCTGGGAAAAGACTCATATCGATGAGCTTAAAGGCAAATACGACGAAGATTCTCACGAACTTTCTTAAATTTATTACACTAAAAAAGGAATAGATTCCCGCCTGCGCAGGAATTAGCATGTAAATGCAAATAAAAAAAGGTGACATTGTCGAACTTCAAATTGAAAAGTATGCATTTGAAGGAAAAGGAATTGCTAAAGTTTCAAAAAGTAAATTACTTGCAATTGATGAGCCGGATGAAGAGGCAAACTATATAGTGTTCGTCAATGGAGCATATCCCGGCGATAAAGTAATTGCAAGTCTGAAGAAAATTAAAAAGTCCTACGCAGAATCTGATATTGTTGAACTGATCTCCCCATCTTCAGAAAGGACTAAAGCACTGTGTAAATACTTCGGTACGTGCGGCGGATGCAAACAGCAGGATTTAAACTACCAATCACAAATTAAGTACAAGCACTTACAGGTAGCTGAAATTTTTGAAAAGCTTGGCGGATTTTTAAACATTCATATTGAACCTATAATCCCTTCTGATAATGTGTATCATTACCGAAATAAGATGGAGTTTTCCTTCACTGAAAAGCGCTGGTTAACACCTGAAGAAATCAGTTCAGATAAAAACATTGACAGCGTTTTCGGACTCGGACTGCACATTCCCAAATTTTACGAGAAGGTGCTGGATATTGATGAATGCTTTCTTCATCCGGAAATAAATAATGCTATTTTAAATTTCACAAGAGATTTCTTCAAATCAAGGAACACATCCATTTATTCAACCAAGACACATAATGGTTACCTGAGAAATCTTGTTATTAAAAATGCATTTCATACTGATGATCTGATGGTGAATCTTGTTACGTCATATCAGGATGATGACCTGGTTAAAACATATTGTGCTGAAATGCTTAAATCGATTCCGCAAATAACAACTGTTATAAACAATATCAGCAAAAAGAAAGCCTCGGTTGCAATTGGTGATTATGAAAATGTTATTTATGGTCCGGGATTTAATTATGATAAAATTGGAAAGTATAAATTCAGAATCAGTGCCAATTCTTTTTTCCAGACAAATACTCTGCAGGCAGAAAAACTTTATAAGGCTGCGCTTGAATTTGCAGAACTGAATGGAAATGAAATTGTATACGACCTTTACTCCGGTGCAGGAACTATTGCGTCCTTTATTTCCGGTCATTGTAAAGAAGTGTACGGTTTTGAATCTGAAAAATCAGCGGTTAATGATGCAACTGATAACATTCAGATGAACAGCATAAATAATGTAAAATGTTATGTAACGGATTTATATGATTCATTTCTTCCGTTAATAGAATCCGAAAATATTCCAAACCCTGATGTTATAATTGTTGATCCGCCAAGAAGCGGAATGCACAAGAATACGGTAAGTGACATTGTACAGCTATCTCCCGAAAAAATTATTTATGTTAGCTGTAATCCTACTACCCAGGTGCGCGACATTAAATTGATGGTTGAAGCCGGATATAAATTAGTTAAGATAAGACCTGTTGATATGTTTCCGCATACTTTTCATATCGAGAATGTGGCGTTGCTTAAAAAGATGTGATTTAATATTTTTACTACATGATTCTCTATTGGAGATAAAAACCTATTATTTTTAATTAGTGTGTGAAATAATTAGCTAAGGACTATAAACAAAGAACTTTAAACTAGATAAGAAATTAAAATGGCATCAATAAACGGAGATTGGTTTCACTCTCGAAGTAGCTCAAACCTCAGTGAGTTACTAACTGTAAGAACACTTGTTCTTGAAAGTCAGAAACTCGAATACATTGGTTTTGGTTGGAGTGGTGGAAGACAAGGAAACCAAAGAATGTATGAATTTGCTGCAGTTGCAGGGATTGAACCCTCAACTATGCAGACTAAAATCAGAGCAATGATACGCTATGGGTTTTTAAAGGATGGAACTTCTTGTCCTTTAATATGGACTAGAATGGGAAGTTTGTGGAATGATCTTTATACAATTGGAAACTACACCGCTGCAAAACAAATTTATGATGACAAGTTTTGAAAATATTGACAATGCTGTTTTAGAAAAACTCACATCAGAATACAATGTGATTGATGCTGATAATTTTCTGAGAACATTGGTCAGTGAATATTTTCCATTTGGGTTTAAAAAAATTTCAGAGGAAATTTTTCTCTTGAAAATTCTTTATCTCAAAAATGAAAATGACTTTGACAGAAGCAGATTAAGTCCTTTCTACTTTGCAAATCAAGATAATATTGAAAATATGAAGTGTATTCTTGATGGTGCCCAATATGAGGGCGAACCTTTTTTGATAAAAGTGAAGACGAATAAAACGAACATTGATGTTGAAGAAACATTAAGAAACAATCTGCTTTATCAATTTGAATATTCAACCATACTAAAACCAAATTCAGAAATTGAAATAATTTCAGTTGAAAGATTAAAATGACAACATCCGTAACAGAAAAAGTTATTGAAGATATTTTGTCGGCTGATAGGTCAATATTAGCAAACGTTCTTTCTGTTAATCAAGGTGATTTGAGTCCGATTGCAAGGCAAAAGAAATTTGATAGCAGGAGAATACTTGATTTATTATATCTGCATCAGAATGAACTTTTACTGATAGAATTAAAAGCAGTTCCTTTCTACTCTGATATCATTGGACAGATAAATGATTATCACAATGAACTTTTAAAACTTCAATCTCAATCCAAATTAATTAAAACAAAAATTAACAAAATCATTCTTGTGACAGATGCAAGGAAAGAACATTTTGCTTCTTGTGAGAAAGAAGGAATCAAGCTCATTAAGTTTGATATTGAAGAAATACTTTTCAAGTATTATCAAAACTTCAGAGAGCTTTCGGCTTTCTTAAAAATTCAACCCGGAAATTGGGGCGTAACGAGATTGTATTTATTAAAAAGCACTTTGGCTTTATTAAATAAAGGTGTCGCTGTTAATGAGATTTGTAATATTGAGAACAAATCGATTAAGACAATTACTAATCGCTTTGCAGTTGCAAGTTTGATTGGTCTTCTTGAAAAAAATAAAAATGGATTTTTGTTGACAAAATTGGGGAAAGAAGTTTTGGCTAAAGATGACTTTACTTCTGAAGAAAGATTTAATGTTGAACAATTTAATTTGATCTCTGAATTTGTAAAAGACAATCCTTTCTATTCTCAAATTACATTCAGCATAATGTCTGTAGTTGATACTGTTTTTATTTTGTCAAAAGCAGAATATCCAATTACGTATAAAAACTTTCAAGATTTTTTTGTTCGTTCCTTGGGTAAAGATAAAACTTGGATACAACCAAGAGCCCAAATTACAGGCACATATCATTTCGCAAACTACGCAGAAGAATTAGGTTTCATCCAGAAAGTTGATAATCATCTTTTCCTCACTCCGCAGGGGATTCAAGCCATTCTTATTTTTCAATTAAACCGTTCCATTAAACTTATTAACGCAAGAAAATAAATATCCAGCGAAATTTATTCCTCAAATTCCAAAGTGGGCAATTGGTAAATAGCTGAATGGCAAAAAGGACAAAAATATACTTGACCCGTTTTGTGGATCAGGAACAACTTCAGTTGAAGGGGTTTTAGCAGGTTATAATGTAATTGGAATTGATATTGATCCTCTATCAGCAATGATTTCAAAAGTGAAAACAACAAGCGTCGATGAAAAAGATTTGAATAATATCTCAAGTTGGTTAGTCAAGGAAATTAAAGCAAAGAAAAAAGGAACTTTTAAACCTGATTGTGGGACTATTGAACATTGGTTCACGAAAGATGCAATCAAAAAACTTTCTACTATTAGGACATTAATAAATCAAATTCCTGAAAAATTTGGTGAAAACAAAAGTGTAAGAGACATTCACGATCTCATACTTATTTGCTTTTCTTCAATCCTTCGAAGAGTTTCAAAAGCAGACAATGAATCACAAAAAACTTATGTTTCACACACAAAAGTAAAAAAGCCAGCTGAGGTAAATTCGCTTTTTTTTTCTCAGCTTGATTTATTTGTAGATAGAGCAATAAAGTTTTCAAATGCATTAAATAGAAAAGCGAAAAATAAAATTATTCATTCTTCAAGTGCGACATCTTTAGAGAAGAAATTAAAAGGAATCCATATTGATTTAGTTGTTTCTTCGCCGCCTTATATAAAAGCGATTGATTATATATATAATCAAATGGTTGAACTGTTTTGGATAGGCGATTTGTTCCAAATGCAAACACAAGCACAACAGAACGAAAAGAAAATTCAATATATCGGCAACAAACAAATTCCAAAAACTGAGTTCAACAAATACAATCCGTACGATACTATTTTAAGCATAGACAAATTGGATGAAAAGTTGCAGGAGGTTTACAAAAACGACAAAAAGAACGGACACAAACATTCTTATGTGACTTTTAAATATTTTGTTGAGATGGAAAAACATTTATCGGAAATGTCAAAGTGTTTGACAAGCGGAACTCATTATGTTATGGTTGTGGGTGACAGTAGTGTAAGCAATGTTTTCATTGATACAGCAGGTTTTCTAATTGAAATTGCTGAGCGAAACGGTTTTAGAACTACAAACAGATGGGGCTACAAAATCAAAAATCGATTTATGCGGTTTGACAGAAAAGGCAGAGGGGGAATAATTGAATTTGATTGGGTAATTGATTTTGAAAAGAAGTAACCTCTGAGCAAAACTAAAACATTGCATAATAAGACCTGGAAACTGATGACTCAAAGTCTCCTTCTCTTACTAATACTTCTGCCGTTATTAAGTATCTATCAGATCTCTTTAGTAACGATTCAATTTCACTCAACCAAAACTCCTTCTTGTCTTACGTTAAGTAACAAGGGACTATTAATATTTTTATAATCTTCATAAGAAACAGGAACCACAGAAATCAGGGTATTATGCTTTAAGTTGATATCGTAAATAGAATCAACAATTTTATCTATTTCACATCCGATTGATTTTATCTTTTTTAAAACCACAAGTAAATCAATATCTGAATTTTCATTATAGTCACCACGTGCATATGAACCATATAGAATTATGTCAACCAAATCATCATTATATAATTCTTTTAATACTTTTTTCACTTCACTTAAAATGATCTTCAACTCCCAGTGTAATGTTGCTCTTATTTCATCCTCACTTAAAAGAGGATACGACTTTTTAATTTGTGATATCGATTCTCCAGCTTTTAATTTTTCTAAAATTAACTCAACCGGAATCCGGGTTCCAGAAATGACTGGCTTACCCATCATTATATCCGGATCAGAAGTTATATGGTTTTTATTCATAACAATTATCCTTTACTATCTAAATTAGATAAAATTTTCCTGCAATTCACCTCATTTTAGATTTTCTATTATCAACACAAACTCCCCTTTCAGGTTTTCCTTTTCTGCCTGATTAAAAACTGACAAAGCGGTTCCCCTATAAAATTTTTCTTTTTCTTTTGTTAGTTCATAAGCTAGTACCACAGGAGTTTTTTCTCCTATCAGTTTAACAACATCTTCCAGTAATGTTCTTAATCTGTAGGGAGTATCCATTAAAACTATTGTTTCTTTTCTTTTTCTTAAATCCAGCAGTTGTTTTCGTCTTATATCTTTCTTTGGTGATAACCAGCCGTAATAATAAAATTTTTCAAAATCTAATCCGCTGCCGACTAATGCAGCCATGATTGAGCTGGCACCCGGTACAGGAATAACATCAATCTTGTTTTGAATTGCAAGATCAACTAATAAATGCCCGGGGTCTGAAAACAGCGGAGTTCCGCAATCAGAAATTAATGCGGCAGACTTTGATGCCTTAATCTTTATAATCAATTCATCGGCTTCTTCATTTTCATTATGTTCATTTAGAGAGAACAATTCCTTTTCAATTTTAAAGTGTGAAAGTAATCTTCTCGCTTCTTTATATTCTTCACATATAACAAAATCACATTCTTTAAGAACCCGCAATGCTCGAAGCGTTATATCTTCATAATTACCAATAGGTGTTGAAACGATGTAAAGTGCTGGTTTCATATTTTTTGTGGAATTTTGTGATTTAGTGATTTAGTGATTTAGTGGCTGCATTATCCTTAATAAAACCGCTAAATGATTATTTTATTTGAAAACTCCGGTTATTTGTACTTAAATTTACACATAAATTTTTACAGACTTCTATAAATGAAGAAATCAGACTACCGGTTTTCCCTTCTATACTTTGAATTCAAAGTCCCTTCTAATTTTTTTTACAAAACTATAAAATAACAGGTTAACAACATGAAACTCAGATACTTGTTCATTGCTGTTTTCGTTTCAATGGTTTCAATCTTTGCACAGGAAACGGGACAGACTTTTCTTTCCTTAAATAGCACCGGGGTTGAGGAATTCCTTAAACTTCATCCCGACTACGACGGACGCGGAACAATAATAATAATACTTGACACCGGCGTTGATATGGGTGTTGAAGGCATGCTCAAAACTTCTACCGGTGAAGCCAAGGTTATTGATGTCCAGGATTTTACCGGACAAGGCGATGTAAATATTTATGAAGCAAACCTAAGCAAAGAGGACGGTAAAACTGTTTTCTCTAATAAAGAACTGGGATTATCTGTCAAAGCTAATATTGCATCATTTATAAGCTCTTCAGATAATAAATATTTTATTGGTGCATTTCCGGAAAAGCAATTACTGAATTCCAGCTCTGGCTCAGCTGATCTAAACGGAAACGGAAATACAGATGATGTTTATCATCTGATTACCTATAAAACTAATGAAGACTTCTGGGTAGTTTATTTCGATACTAATGCTGATGGTGATTTGACAGGTGAAAAACCTTTACGAAACTTTAAGGAAAATCAGGACGCATTCTACATCCCTAACAAAAAAGGATTGGCTCCATTTACATTTGGGCTGAATATTTTCCCTGAGGAAAAAATTGTTTCACTTCATTTTGATGATGGCTCGCACGGAAGCCATTGTGCAGGTATTGCTGCCGGATATAACATTGGCGGAATAGGAATGAATGGTGTTGCCCCGGGAGCAAAAGTTATTAGCCTTAAACTCGGGAATAACAATTATGCGGGTGGTGCCACTGTTACTGAAAGTATGAAAAAATCATATCTGTACGCTGATAAACTTTCAAAAGAGTTAGGTGTTCCTTGCATTGTAAGTATGAGTTTTGGTGTCGGATCTGAAATTGAAGGCAGAGCAGATATGGAAAAATTTCTCGACGACCTCATAAAAAATAATCCTTACCTATACGTATCTGTAAGCAACGGAAATAACGGACCGGGACTTTCATCATCAGGTTTACCGGCATCATCTCAAAATGTTTTCTCTTCAGGCGCTGTTTTAACGGTAGAAGTTGGAAGAGATAATTATGGCGCACAATTAAAAAATGACATTATACTTCACTTCAGCTCACGCGGCGGTGATACAAATAAACCTGATATTATTTCTCCCGGCGCTGCAACGTCAACTGTTCCTAACTTTACAGGCAGAGATGCTTTCTGGGGAACAAGTATGGCCTGTCCCTATTCTGCTGGTGTGATGGCTTTATTATTAAGCGCAGCAAACAAAGACTTTCCGGGCGTAAAAATTCCCGCACAGCTTCTTTACAGAATTATTCGTGAAGGTGCCATTGAGTGGGAAGGCTATAATATTCTCGATCAGGGTGCAGGATATATTAATGTTATGAATTCTTACGAATTACTAAAAAAATACTTGAGGAGCGGTGAGGCAAATAAGTTTGAAAGTTATACTGTAACTTCTTTTGCTCCTAATCATCCTGACAACAGAGCTGCCGGACTTTACCTGCGTGATGCTTCGTATCTTACCGGCGAGGAAGTTTTTACCTTTATAGTAACCAGGAACAATACTATTGGCTCCGATAATTTTTACAGAGCATACAATCTTAAAAGCGATAATAACTGGTTAATTCCTGTTCAGAAGAAAACCTATATAAGGAATGATCAGGCTGCAATGGTTAATGTTAAGATTGATAAAAGTAAATTCACCGGACCCGGGCTCTATACAGGCAAAATAGTTGCAACACGTGATGACGCATCAAACACACCTGAATTTGAAATGATAGCAACCATTATTGTTCCTTACCAGTTTAAACCTTGCAACAATTACAGCTTAACTGTTAATAATAGTAAGGTAGATATTGGTAAAGTTGACAGGTACTTTATTAAAGTCCCTGCAGGTCAGAATATTCTCAAGCTTACTAAATCAAGAGTGGATAATACTTATTGCCGCACGAGAATGTGGATTTTTGATCATGATGGGGTTGATGTATACGTATCGCCTCCATTCTATTCTGTTAATAATGACCAGAAAATTGAAGTCAATCATTATAACCTTACTCCCGGTATTTACGAAGTAAACGTTGATGGTTTCTTTCTGGCTGCTGATTCCTCTAACTATAATTTATCTGTAGAGTTAATTTCACTTCAGACTGACTATAACAAAGAGCTAACATCAGTTGATAATACGATCAGCATAACAAATAACAACAACCGCATTTACACCTATAATCTTTCCGGTGAAATGCTTGGATACGAAAAAAGTTATAATGTTTCGGTCGATAGCAAGGGGGTGGTTCGTCTTCCATTTAAGCTATTAAAAGGAGAGGCATCCAGAAACTTTACATTTACTTTAAGCAAAGAGGATTTCAATAAAACCACTGATTTCTCGGTTATAATACTTGATGAAAATGGTAAAGCATTATCCAAGAACGGATTGGCAAATAGAACAGGATCACTTTCTATTAGAAACTCATCGGATAAAGATGAAGTTAATTACGTCCTTGAAATCATTCCGGCATTCACACATAAAGAAGGGAAAGCAACACTATTTATTAAAGAGCAAACAGAATTTCCTTCTGCACTACCGGTTGATGTAAAAGATATGAACAGAAAAGCAACAACACTTTATCCTTCTAACACACGAACTTTAAAGTGTGCTTTTTCAAAACCTGAACATAATGTTCCGGATGATGCTAAAGTTTATGGTAAGATTTATTTCAAATCCCCGTCAACAGAAAAAACCGAATATGAACTTCCTATTTATTTCAAATTCTGAAAGGATGATTTAATATGAGTGACCATACACCAAACCAGATTAAGGGACTTCCGCATAATGCCTATAAGGAATTAGCACCGGGAGAAGAATATAAACCCTTAATGCCGGCTGATCAAACGCCCTCAGAGATAACTCCTTACTCTGTTATTATGGGCTTGCTGATGGCTGTTCTATTTTCAGCCGCAGCTGCTTATCTCGGTTTGAAAATCGGACAGGTTTTCGAAGCCGCTATTCCAATTGCAATTATTGCTGTTGGTGTTTCTACATTACTTAAGATAAAAGGATCGCTCGGACAGAATGTAATTATTCAATCAATCGGACAAAATTCCGGGTTGATTGTAGCGGGAGCTATCTTCACAATTCCCGCATTATATATTCTTAACCTGGAAGCACATTTCTACCAGATATTTCTTGCATCGGCTTTTGGTGGAGTGCTTGGAATTTTATTCCTTATTCCATTCAGAAAATACTTTGTTGCAGAAATGCACGGGAAGTTTCCTTTTCCTGAAGCCACAGCAACAACTGAAATACTTGTTGCAGGTGAGAAAGGAGGAAAGCAGGCACTCGTATTAGTTGTAAGCGGTTTGATAGGCGGTATTTACGATTTTATCATAGCCAGTTTTGGTTGGTGGAGTGAAGTCTTTACCACAAGAGTGTTTGTCTTTGGTGAAGTACTGGCTGATAAGTTTAAACTGGTTTTCAGATTGAATGTTGGTGCTGCTGTTATGGGGCTTGGTTATATTGTAGGACTTAAATATGCGGCTATCATTGCTGCTGGTTCATTCCTGTCCTGGTATCTTTTAATTCCTGTTATTTCTTACATTGGTGCCGGTTTAATAGAACCATTTGGAACCGGTGCAACAAAATTAATTTCTGCAATGTCTGCTGAAGAAATTTTCAGGCAGTATGTTCGTCACGTTGGTATTGGTGGAATTGCAATGGCAGGTATAATCGGAATTATCCGATCTTCAAAAATAATTCAGTCGGCTTTCTCATTAGGCTTTAAAGAAATTTTTGATAAGAAAGGCGGCAACAATAAAAAACTTAGAACACAAATTGACCTTTCAATGAAAACAATTCTTGTTGGAATTATAATTACGTCAATTGTTCTTTTTATATTCTTCCATTTTGGTGTCGTTGATAACCTTGGCTGGGCTTTAGCGGGATTGCTTATAGTGCTGATCATATCTTTCCTGTTTACAACAGTTGCGGCAAATGCAATAGCTATTGTAGGAACAAACCCTGTGAGCGGAATGACTTTGATGACACTTATTCTTTCATCTATAGTCCTTACATCGGTTGGATTAAAAGGTCAGGCAGGAATGGTAGCCGCTTTGATTATCGGCGGTGTCGTTTGTACAGCGCTTTCAATGGCCGGCGGTTTTATAACAGATCTTAAAATAGGTTACTGGCTTGGATCAACTCCACGTAAACAGGAAAGCTGGAAATTTCTTGGTGTTCTTGTATCAGCGTTAACAGTCGGATTTGTAATAATGATACTTAATGAAACATATGGATTCGTTGGCGAAGGATCACTTGTTGCACCGCAGGCAAATGCTATGGCTGCAGTAATTCAGCCGTTAATGGATCAACAGCCCGCACCGTGGATGCTTTACATTGTCGGTGCAATTTTAGCCTTAGTGCTTACTATGATTAAAGTGCCTGCACTTGCTTTTGCACTTGGAATGTATATCCCTCTTGAACTAAATACTCCATTGCTTGTCGGTGGATTGATAGCACACTTTGTTTCAACACGCAGCAAAGATGAGAAATTAAATACTGCAAGAAGAGAACGCGGAACATTAATAGCGTCAGGATTTATTGCCGGTGGTGCACTAATGGGAGTAATCAGTGCAATATTGAGATGGCAGGGATTCAATTGGGTTAATGCCGAATGGGCAGAATCTCATTCAGCAGAATTGCTTGGTGTTGTTATGTTTGCTGTTATCTGTGTTTATATGATTTGGGATGCTTTGAGAGGTAAAGTAGAGGAATAAAAAACAAAGCCCCCTCTTTTATTCTCCCCCTAAGGGGGAGATTATTAATACTAAAGACGCATCTTATTTACGATGCGTCTTTATTTAATTGTTCAATTTTTGTTTTTCTCCGCAAACTCTCTTCCAACTTTAAGTGCATCAATATTTAACTGAACAATTTTTTCTCCTTTTTTTCCGAAGATTTTCTTAATTCCGTTTTCAAGAGATTGATAAGGAATATCCAGAAATGGAGAAGCTGCACCAAGCACAACCATATTAGATGAACGTGGTGATTTTACCTGTCGAGCCAAATCATCTGCGTTTAATGATATGTGATGCGGAAGCTTTTCTATTTCTGAAAGAAGCTCTTTCATATCTGGATAATCCGGTATGTTAACAAACGGAGTGGTATTAGTAACCAGCCATCCGTCTGCTTTCAGCCAGGGCAGATAGCGAAGCGATTCCATTGGTTCTACTGAAATGATAATATCTGCGCTCCCTTCAGGAATAAGATCACTTGCAATTTCTTTTTCAGAAATTCTTAAATGAGACTGAACAGCACCTCCGCGTTGACTCATTCCATGAACTTCTGCTTGTTTTAAGTGAAGGTTGTTTTCAATTGCCGCCATTCCTATCGTTGCTGCTATTGATAGGATTCCCTGTCCTCCTACGCCTGATAAGATTATATCGGATTTCATTATGCAACCTCCTCTGTTTTCAGGCTTTTTTCCTTCTTGCTTTTTGCTACAGTCTGCACAATACATTCCCGTCGTGGAATAATTACGGATACTCCATCATACATCATTTCTTCCCTGAAGACTTTTACCATTTCATCATGAAACTTTGGCAGAGGAGTCAACACTTTTACATGCTCTGGTTTAACACCAAGCCCGATACAGATTTCCTCAAGTCTTCCCGTTGCCGGTGAAGTTTGTCCACCTGTCATGGCTGTTGTTGCATTATCGGAAATGATAACAGTAACCGGGGTGTTTTCATAAACGCAATCCAGTAAAGCGGTCATCCCGCTGTGAGTAAAAGTGGAATCGCCTATTACTGCAACGGAAGGTCGAACCCCGGCATCGGCAGCGCCTTTTGCCATTGTTATTGAAGCGCCCATATCAACACACGAATTAATTGCATTCCAGGGTGGGAGTGCCCCGAGTGTATAACATCCGATATCGGAAAAAACTTTCTGCTTACCGAACTCTTTCATTGTTTCATTTAAAGCGTTGTAAATGTCTCTGTGACCGCATCCGGCACATAGCTCCGGCGGACGGTTTTTAACTATTGCCGGAACCTTCATTCCTGTTTTTACTTGTCTTCCCAATGCCTTCCCTACAATATCCGGATTCAATTCACCATCACGTGGAATCGTTCCATCAAGTCTTCCTTTAATTTTACTGTTAACTTCTAAAAATCCTTTTAGCTGTTCTTCAACAAATGGATATCCATCCTCCAGAACAAGAACACTTTCACATTCATTAACAATTCTTTCTACTTTTGAAAAAGGAAGTGGATATTGACTGATTTGAAGAATAGGGTACGGACATTTTCTATCCGGATAGTTTTCAAGCAAATAATTATGAGCTATACCACAGGCAATTATTCCAAGGGATTTATCACGTCCAGGAAAATAGGTGTTGTAAACAGATAATTCGGAATCCTGTTCCAATAATGACTGAATACTTAGTAATCCTTTATATCTTTTTCTTGCATTTGAAGGAAGCAATACAAACTGAATGGGATCTTCAGGATAGGTTAACCGGTTTTCATTTTTAGTTTCTCTTCTCTCTACACCAGCACGCGAGTGAGAAAGTCTGGTTGTTATTCTTATCAGCACTGGAATTTTAAATTTTTCCGATAACTCAAATCCTTCATAAGCCATATCAAAAGCTTCTTGCTGATTTGAGGGCTCAAGAATCGGCATCATAGCAAACTTTCCGAAGAATCTTGAATCCTGTTCATTCTGTGATGAATGCATAGAGGGATCATCTGCAACAGTAACAATTAATCCGCCATTAACACCTGTAATTGCAGAGTTTATAAACGCATCGGAAGCAACATTTAAACCAACGTGCTTCATACAAACCATTGAACGTTTGCCCGCATAGCTCATTCCGAGTGCGGCTTCCATTGCAGTTTTTTCGTTTGCAGACCATTGACTATGAATTTTTCTGTCTATCGCTGATTTATTATGCTGAACATATTCGGTTATTTCTGTGGATGGAGTCCCCGGATATGCATAAACTCCTGACATACCGCCGTCTATAGCGCCCTGAGCTATTGCTTCAGCTCCTAATAATAATAGTTTTTCCATAATTATTTCCTGTTTGTCCCCTAAATCAATAAAAGTTTATTTCTATGATATAAAAATAGCCAATACTAATATTAGAGTGAAGTTAAATCGGCGTGCTTAAGCTTACTTTGGTTAAATAAAAAATAAAAGGGACACGGTTTCCCGAGTCCCTAAAATATACAGCTTAAAAGATTATTTAATTAAAGTCATCTTTTTTGTAGATGTAAAGTTCACGGCAGTAATTGTGTAGAAGTAAATTCCGGAACCAAGATCTGAAGCATCAAATTCAATACTGTATTTGCCTGCTTCCTTGAATTCGTTTACAAGTGTAGTAACTTCATTTCCTAAAACATCATAAATCTTCAATACAACATTTCCATTTACCGGCATTTGATAACTTATAACTGTAGAAGGGTTGAATGGATTGGGATAATTCTGCTCTAATGAGAAGTTATCAGGAGCACCAACCTCAACTTCAATAACGTTTGAATATTCAAATGCACCGTTGTAATCAATTTGTTTCAGTCTGTAATAATAAGCTCCGCTGTTTACTGTATTATCGGTGTATGAGTAAGATTTAGGTTCAGCAGTAGTGCCGTAACCATTAACAAATCCAATATTCGAAAAATCAACTTTATCAGTGCTTCTCTGAACTTCAAATCCGGAATTGTTAGTTTCTGTAGCTGTTGCCCACTTAAGAACAACTGTTCCATTCGCTGTAGCAGCTGAAAATGAAGTGAGTTCTACCGGAATTATGGACAGATCATACGCTGTTGCAAATCTTGCAGATAACGCTGAAATGGGTTGTGAAAGAACCGTGCCGGTGTTTTGATCCAGGATATAAACACCGCCACCATTTGTAACCATATAATTTCCGTTACCAAGTTGAATAGCCCCCCGTAAACCAGTTACAGTACCAAAAAACCCAACCTGAGCACCATTAGCATCATATATGTAAAGACCCGAAGTTCCGCTAAAACCTGCCGCTAATATGTTGCCACTTGATGTTTGATATATCTGTTCCGGAAAGGAAATTGATGGTACAAAAGCACCAAGATAGTTACCACTTAAATCATAGCGTGAAATGTTATTTGTCGATGACGCAGATACAAGACAGTCAGAAGTACGGAAGATAATTTCCCAGGGTGATGACATCTGCGATGCGTTTGGAGCTATAAAATTACCGAGGTAATTACCTGTGGCAAGATCAAACTCTGCTATTGCATTCGAATTAGCGCCGCCAGCAACTGTTCCTAACACTGTGTTAACACCCGGTCTAAGTTCAATGCCTCTTGCATTATCATAAATTGCTGTATTTCCGCCATAAAAAACACGGACAAATAAGCCAGTTGTATCAAACTCAACAATATTATCAGCTACCTGGTCGGATAGCAGAATTGTTGAATTTGGAGTAAGCAATGCTTCTATTGGTGTAGTAAGGTTTGGATCTCCACCTGGAACAAAGGCAATATTAACTAAAGATCCATCATTATAATCAAAAGCCAATACTGCATCATTTGTGGATTCAGGAACCAGGACTAAGGTTGGAGCTGCTTCTTGTGGAGTAATACCCGGATCTGAAACAAATGTATAACCAAGAAGAGGATTCTGAGTTGCTTTACCAGTCCAGTGCACTCTTGCCTCAGATAAATTAAATCTGGCTGCAACCTCTTCCCAAAAAACGACCTCCCCATTATTATAAATATCTTGAAGATCATTTATTACAGAATAAACGACCCTGTTATTTTCTATACCTTTAGCTTCAATAAAAACTCCCTCAGGAAGATAAATTGAATGAGGTAAATCTGAAACTTGTGCCAGTCTTCTGGCTTCCTGAACAAGGACTGGATTCTCTTCCGCAGCAATTATAAGATCATTAAAATTAATTGATGGTATGTCTTGTGCTTTAGCTAATGATACCAGAAGCAGAAAACATAAAAAGGTAAAAAGTAAGCGAAACTTAAACATAACAACTCCTTTAAATTATTGGTTGGTGGAAAATGCTTTCTTAATATTGAAAATATTTAAGAGTAATTCAACCCTTTTACAATTATTTCTTAAAATAATTATTACTTGCTTTATATTAACTATAACATTTGTTCAGTTTATTAACTAAAATTGTTAAATTCCTATAAAATTATTCGCTTATAATTATTTCGTTTAATTATTTAAATGCTTTTTAATTTAAACACAAATAATCCCGGAGCCAGAAAAAACAGATCGGCCGTAAGGATTTTTCTTATATACCTGATTATTGGTGGCTTATGGATTTTATTTTCAGATATGTTTCTTTCCTGGATTGTGCCCGATCCCCAGCTTCAATATAAGCTTCAAACTCCAAAGGGCTGGTTCTTTATTCTTGTTACCGGATTCATCCTTTATCTGCTTATAAAAAGAGATAGCAGGGTTACTGAAGAACTATATAATAAAGAATTTGAATCAAGAGCTGTTGCAGAAAAAGCAAACCGGGAATTAGAAGAAAGTGAACGAAAATATAAAACTCTTATTGAGCAAGCCGCTGATGGGATTTTTACAACAGATCTGGAGGGCAATTTCACTGATATAAATGAAGCGGGTTGTAAAATATTTGGATATGCTATTGATGAATTACTCAGTTTGAACCTCAAAGATATAATAGCTCCGGAGGATTTGATGAATAATCCTTTAAGAACTGAAGAACTTAAGTCCGGCAGCATATTAATGGTTAACAGAGTAATCCTGAGAAAAGATACAACTCCTGTTAATGTTGAAATAAGAGCGAAGATGTTATCCGGTAATTTTATACAGGCAATAGTCAGAGATGTAACTGATAGGATTAAAGCTGAAAAAATACTCTTTGAAAGTGAAAAGCGTTACAAAGATCTATTCAAATCAAACCCGAATCCGATGTGGGTATACAACCTTGAAACATTAAAGTTTTTGGATGTTAATCAGGCCGCAATTATTAACTACGGTTACTCCCTGGAAGAATTTCTTTCAATGACATTAAAAGATATTCGTCCTCCAGAGGATGTATCTAAACTAATGGAGAATCTACGTACGGCCGAGTATGGATTTGAATATTCAACCGGCTGGAAACACTTAAAAAAGGATGGATCTATAATTGATGTTGAAATAAGATCTAACGCTATTGAATACAAAGGTAAAAAAGCAAAGCTTGTTTCTGCAATAGATGTAACCTGGCGTAAAATATCTGAAGAGGAGATTAAGAAATCCAGAGAGGAACTCCGCGCACTGGCGAGTTATCTGCAATCTGTAAGAGAAAAGGAAAGAACTGCAATTTCACGCGAACTTCATGATGAACTTGGACAAATTCTTACTTCAATCAAAATGAATCTTGTTATGATGGGCAAGGAACTTTCCAATCAATTAAAGGGCTCCGATGCAGAATATTTTAATAATGAAATAAGTTCTATGTCTGAACTTTTGGATCGTTCTGTAAAGAGTGTGCGAAAAATTATTACAGACCTCAGGCCCGAAGTTTTAGTAAACCTTGAACTAATTGATGCACTTAAGTGGCAGGTTGATGAATTTAATGATAAGCCGGGTATAAAATGCACATTCAATCATAATTGTACCGAAATAAAATTTAACAGTGACATTACCACAGCAGTATTTAGAATTATACAGGAAGCGCTTACAAATGTTAGACGACATTCCAATGCAAAAGCTGTAAATATTGATATGTTCTGTGATGAAAGTAATCTTTCACTTTCTATAAAAGATGATGGAATTGGAATGGCTGATTTTAATGATGTAAAAAACAAATCCTTTGGCCTGCTCGGTATAAGAGAACGAGCTATTATACTTGGCGGTAATTTAAAAATTATGAGCAAACCGGATGAAGGAACAGAACTGGTAGTTAATGTTCCACTCAAAAAATCAGAATAGTGTTTATTAAACCTTTAACCAATAAAATTGAACGGAGCTGGCTATGCCTAATCAATTAAAGATTTTCATTGCTGATGATCATCTGCTGATCAGGGAGGGATTAAAAAAACTTCTTTTATACGAAGCCGATTTAAACATTGTAGGCGAGGCCGATAATCCGGATGATACAATTTCTTTTATTACTCAGAATGATGTGGATATTCTTATTCTGGATATAAATCTTCCCGGAAAGAGCGGTCTAGATATTTTAAAGCAATTAAAGATGTTTAAGCCTGATTTGCACGTACTGATTCTAAGCATGTATCCTGAAGAACAGTACGCTGAAAGATCTTTAAAAGCAGGTGCTGCCGGTTACCTCACAAAAGAATCAGCAACAGATGAGTTAATAAATGCAATAAGAAAAGTTGCAAAGGGCGGTAAATATATTAGTAATAAGCTGGCTGAAAAACTGATTTTCAGAAAGAACTATGAAAACGAGCTTCCCTACGAATCATTATCTGACAGAGAATTTCAGGTTTTAAAGCTAATGGCAAAAGGTAAGCAGCAGGTTGAAATTGCAAATGCATTAAACCTCAGTACAAGCACCATAAATACCTACAGAAGCAGAATTCTTGAAAAGCTTGGGTTAAAAACAAATGCTGAACTTATTCACTACGCTTTGGACAATAAACTAGTCGATTAACCGGAAAATTAAATGTAGCAATAATCCTACAAGCATTTCACTTAATAACTGATTAAATTAAAATGTAAAAAGTAGTTTTTAGCATTCTTGTTTAATTCTGACGTATGCAAAAGTTGAATATTTTTATCGTTGATGATGCCAGCAGTATCAGAAGAAGTTTGCGGGGAATGTTGAGTAAACTTAATAACATTAATATTTTTGGTGAAGCTGATACCGTCGAATCAGCAAAAAATTTTCTTCATAAGAACAAACCTGATCTCACTCTTCTTGATCTTAATTTGCCGGATGGAAGCGGTTATGATGTTTTGTCATTTATAAAAAACGGAGAACACAATCATACGGTAATTGTACTGACTAATTACTCTGCTGAGCAGTACAAAATAAAAGCTATTGAGAGCGGTGCCGATTATTTTTTTGACAAGTCAACCGAGTTCGAAAAGATTATAGACGTAATTAATTCGTTGATAACATCTTATTAATTTGATTCTTTGGCTTATATACTTTTATTATCACATCCGGGTTTTCCCCTTCTATCAGAATTATTCTGCGGTGTTTGATATCAAAGACAATTAAACTCTTAAAACTTAAATACGGACTCAAGTTCTGCCTCAGCTTTAAGAAAGAATGTAAGATCAAAAGTACCGCCTACAGGATGGTGCTGAATTCTGTTATTTAATAAATTATTTATCATTCCGCTTAACTTAATTTTTCCCTGCCAAAACTTTTTTGTTATCGACAAATTAATCAAAAGATTATCTTTCAATTCAGAGATATAAAGACCATCCTGCGTACTTATGTTTCTGTATTCAACCCATTTTTGCAGCGAGGAATAACTCAATGTAAGAGAACCTGTTAAATCACTGAATGGCGAATAATAAATCGAGTAAAATATTTTATGTTGGGGAATTCTTGCCACAATCTGTTTAAATATTTCATCACCGGATAATGATGATTTATACCTATAGTAGAATTTCTGTTCTAGATTATTAAACAGCCTATTGTAGATGCTTAAATAATATTCACCTTCAATTCCTTTTACCGATCCGTGTATTTGGGTTTGTATATTATCTATATTTCGCCCGGTTTCATTATAGACAAAATCTCGCAATATGTAAGTAATTTTTGATCTGCTTATTAAATTGAATCCTATATCAAAAGATGTGTTTTGAGAGTGTTTATAATTATAAGCAAGCAATAATGATGTATTTAAAGGTTTAATATTACTTTGGTATGCCTCGTGACCAATGTTATTAAAGAATGTCAATCCGTTGTTAAACCTGTGATTAAAAGAGTTATCAATATTAAAAAGGTTTCCGGCAGAAAATGATAATAAAAAGTAATTTGTTTTATTAATTCTAATTTTATTTGCAATATTGAAAAACAATCCTGATGAGTTATCATCAATTCTATAAGTAAAATCAATTTGATGATAAAGGTTATTCAGAGTATGAAAATTTGTGGATGCAAAAAACGATGGGATATTTCTGGAAATACTTGAGTTTAAAAACCTAGACTTAATGTTTTGATAACTAATATATGAGCCAATATCATAACCAAATGTTTCACCAGAATATTTATAAAAAATTTTTGAATTGAACCACAAGTCTTCACTATTGAAAGTTAGAGCTTGAGAATATTTTGATTGCTCTGTATTTGTATAACTCAGGTTTAAGTCAACATTTAATTTCTCATTATTATCGATTTGTATTTCATTACCTGAAGAAAATAAAAAACTTTCATTTTCATAAGGTATTTCTGTACTCAAAGCATCAATAAAAAATAAATCCGCTCCGTATTCAAATCCGACTACTGCTTGTCCCGTTTTAGTATAAGCTGCAAACAAATTATGCTTACCAAAACCTGACAGGGCAGATGCATTTATTGAAAATCCGGAATATCGTACCTGGTAGTTTTGAAAAACAAAATCATCAACACGTTTTAATATTGCAGGATCAGTTGTTGGTGATACCTGATCAATAAAATTAAAAGTTAAATTAAATCTCTCACTGCCGTAACTTGAAGTAACAAGTGTATTCGGTCCGAATTGATCCACATTATCACTAAAGTATTCAGTATATCTGTAGGGACCCGGATCACCAGTTTCGTTTCCGGTTGCATAAGTAAATATGAGTGATAAATCTTCAGGAGGTTTCTTTGTTATTATGTCAATCAGTATCCCTGAGGAATACTCTCCAAGATATATTGTCGGTAAATATTTTATAACTATCGAATCAATTGAATTCG
>Ga0209498_1000629_pt1 | contig 21813 bp, 19 predicted proteins | sample WalLakDeSediment_FD_184131 | JGI IMG/M metagenome (GOLD analysis project Ga0209498, IMG submission 184131) | Lake sediment microbial communities from Walker lake, Nevada to study Microbial Dark Matter (Phase II) - Walker Lake 11/02/13 Deep... | ecosystem: Environmental > Aquatic > Freshwater >...
CTGCGCGGCGGTGGCGCGGCTGCCGAGCGCGTCGACGGTCACGTCGACGCCGCCCCCGCTGAGTTCGCGCACGGCCGGGACCGCGTCGCCGTGCCGGGCATCGATCGTCGCGTTGGCGCCCAGCGCCTGGGCGAGTGCGAGCTTGGCGGGCACCGTGTCGACCGCGATCACGCGGGCGCCGGCCGCCACCGCGATGGCCACGCACGCCAGGCCCACGCCGCCGCAGCCGTAGACCGCCACCGTCTCGCCCGCACGCAGGCCCGCTCGGTCGATGAGGCCGTGAAACGCGGTCATGAAGCGGCAACCGAGGGAGGCCGCCTCGTCGAAGCCCATCGCCTCGGGCAGGCGGGCGAGGTTCACGTCGGCCCACGGCACCACCACGAACTCGGCGAAGCTGCCCCAGCCGTCGAAGCCGGGCTGGAACTCGCGCTCGCACAGATGGACGTGGCCCTCGCGGCAGGTGGCGCACGTTCCGCAACCGCAGCAGAACGGCGCCGTGACGCGCGCGCCCAGCCAGGCGCCGCGCACCTCGGCGCCGACCGCCACGACCTCACCGGCGAACTCGTGGCCTGGCACGTGCGGCCAGCGGATCGTGCGGTCGTGGCCCACCCAGGCGTGCCAGTCGCTGCGGCACACGCCGGTGGCGCGAACCACCACGACGGCGCCGTGCGCCGGCGGCTCGGGGTCGGGGACGATCGTCAACGTGGCTGCACCGCGAGGGGCGTCGACCAGGATGGCGCGCATGCGCCATGGTACGCGGCCGCTGGCCGCCGGCCGGCCGAGCCCGTCAGTCGTCGCCCGCCGACATCACCTCGCGCGGCACCATGTCGGCCGGCGTCAGCCCGACCTCGGCGAGCACCTCGGCGGTGTGCTGGCCGTGCAGCGGCGGTGGGTAGCGCAGCGTGGCCGGCGTGCTGCCGAACTTGAAGGGGAACCCCACCTGGCGCATGCGCCCGATGGTGGGGTGGTCGAACTCGAGGAGCATGTCGCGGGCGGCCACCTGCGGCTGTTCGAACACCTGATCCAGCTCCAGGACCGGCGCCACCGGCACGCCGACGGCGTCGGCCCGCTCACAGAACGGTCCCGCCTCGACGTTCGCGAACAGCGCGTCCAGGACCTCGCCCAGCTCGTGCCGGTGGGCCACCCGCTGGCGGTTGTTGACGAAGCGCTCCTCATCGGCGACCTCGGGGGCGCCGAGCAACTCGCACAGCCGGCGGAACTGGCGGTCGTTGCCGACGCACACCATCACCGCGCCGGTGCGGGTCACGTAGCTGTCGGTCGGCACGATGTGCGGGTGGGCGTTGCCCAGCCGCGGGTGGATCTCGCCACCCAGCAGGTAGGCGGAGGCCTGGTTGGCGAGCGCCGACAGCGCCGACTCGAAGAGCGACAGGTCGACGCGCTGCCCCGCACCGGTGCGGTCGCGGTGCAGCAGCGCCGCGTTGATCGCCATGGCCGCCTGGCAGCCGGTGATGAGGTCGATGACGGCCACCCCCACCTTCAGGGGGCGCCCCCCCTCCTCGCCGTTGATGGCCATGAAGCCGCCGACGGCCTCGATGATGGGGTCGTAGCCGGGCAGGCGGGCGGCGGGACCGGTGCGGCCGTAGCCGGTGATGCTGCAGTAGACCAGCCGCGGGTTGAGCGGGCGCAGCACGTCCTCGTAGCCCAGGCCCCACCTCTCCATCGTCCCGACGCGGAAGTTCTCGATGACCACGTCGGCGTCGGCGACGAGCCGCCTGACGGCCTCGCGGGCGGCGGCGTGGCGGAAGTCGAGCACGATGGCGCGCTTGTTGCGATTGGTGCAGGTGTAGTACGCGCTCTCGCCCGCCACCCAGGGCGGCCCCCAGCGACGCGTGTCGTCGCCGACGGGCGCCTCGACCTTGATCACGTCGGCACCCAGGTCGGCCATGAGCATGGTGGCGAACGGCCCGGCGAGGACTCGGCTGAGGTCGATCACCCGGACGCCATGCAGCGGGCCGTGCAGCGCGGCGTCGGGCTTGGCGGGGGCGACGGGCTTCGGCTCCATGGGGGGGTCCTCCGGGATGCGTCGAGTGGGCGGCGCCGTGGCCGCGGGGGGCATTCGTCAGGACCAGGATAGGCGGGTCGACGTACCGGCGCGCCTGAGCAACGTCCCAGCGCCCCCGGCCCGGAACGGTACGATCGCGGCGGAGGTGGCACGCATGCTCGAGGTCTACCCCACCGGACGCCTGACCCTGACGCCCACCCTCGATCTGGGCGCGGTCATGGTCGCCATCGACCGCGTCGAGGCGCTGCCCGCGCTGCTGCAGGCCACGGTCGACGGCTGCGGCGACCTCGACCACCCGATCCGCGACGGCGCGTGGACGATCCGCGCCGTGGTGCACCACCTGGCCGACACCCACATGAACGCCTTCCTGCGCACCAAGCGGGCGCTCACCGAGGACGGCCCCACCGTGGAGCCGGGCGACATCAACGCCTGGACGCGCACGGCCGACGCGCTCCTGCCGGTCGAGCCGTCGATCTCGCTGCTGACGGGGTTGCACGAGCGCTGGGTGGCGCTGCTGCGCTCGTGCGCGCCCGCCGACCTGCAGCGGCCGTGGCACGTCCCCGGCGAGGCCGCGCCGCGATCCGTCTGGCGCTCGGTGCTCACCTATGGCTGGCACGGCCACCACCACGCGGCCCAGATCCGCCAGGCGCGCGAGCACTACGGGCTGTAGGCTCCCGGGCCGGCGCGCGTCAGAGCAGCGTGCCGCTGAGGATCAGCGTCGCGAACGTGAAGAAGATGATGATCCCGGTGACGTCGACCAGGGTCGCGATGAAGGGCGCCGACGAGGTCGCGGGATCGGCGCCGAGCCGCTTGAGCAGCAGCGGCAGCAGCGACCCCGAGAGCGAACCCCACACGACCACCCCGACGAGCGAGACACCGACGGTGATCGCCACCAGCGGCCAGTGTGGGCCGTAGGCGTCGAAGGCGACCGCCCACAGCGCGATGCGGGCCGCGCCCAGCGCGCCGAGGACGAGCCCGAGCAGCAGGCCCGACGCGAGCTCGCGGCGCATGACGCGCCACCAGTCGCCGAGCCGCACCTCGTCGAGGGCCAGGGCGCGGGTGATCAGCGTGGCCGCCTGGGCGCCGCTGTTGCCGCCCGACGCGATGATCAGGGGGAGGAAGATGGCCAGGACGACGGCGCTGGCGAGCTCGTCCTCGTAGAACGCCATCGCCTCGGCGGTGAGCATCCCGCCGAAGAGGAGGATGACCAGCCACGTGCCGCGCTTGCGCACCATCGTCCAGACCGGCACCTGCAGGTAGGGGTCGTCGAGCGCCTGGACCGCGCCGAGCATCTGGATGTCCTCGGTCGCCTCCTCCTCCTGCACGTCGAGCACGTCGTCCACCGTGACGATCCCGACCAGGACGCCGGACCCGTCCACCACCGGCAGCACGCTCCGGTCGTGCCGCCGGAAGGCCGCGACGGCCGTCTCCTGGTCGTCGAGCACGTTGAGCGCCACGAACGCGCGGTCCATCAGCGACTCGATGCGGGTCTCCGGGTCGACCGTGAGCAGCTGCCGGATGCGGAGGTCGTCGATGAGCTTGCCGCCGGGGCCGGTCACGTACAGCACGTTCAGCGTCTCCGAGTCCGCGCCGTACACGCGCACGTGCGACAGCGCCTCCGCCACCGTCCAGGCGGGCTTGACCCGCACGTAGTCGGGGGTCATGAGGCGCCCGATGGAGTCCTCGGGGTAACCGAGCAGGTGCGCCGCCACCGCGCGCTCCTCGGCGGACAGCAGGTTGAGGAGCCGCACGGTGACCTTGCCCGGCAGCTCTTCGAGCAGCGCGGTGCGGTCGTCGGCCGACATCTCCTCGAGCACCGCGGCCGCGTCGGCGTCGGAGAGGGTGTGGAGCAGGTGCTCCTGGGCGTCGAACGACAGGTGCTCGAACACCTCGAAGGCGCGCTCGCGGTCGAGCAGCCGGAACGCCACCGCCTCCTGCTCGGCGGGCAGCCGGTCGATCGCCTCGGCGACGTCGGCCACCTCGCCGCTGCGTAGGCGCCGCTTCAGCGCATCGAAGCGGCGGTCGGCGATCAGACCCGCGATCTCGGCGCTCAGCGCGCCGATCGGGTCCTGCTCAACGGCCTCGGGCGCGGTGTCGCGCGGCTCGGACGGGGTCGGGATCATCGTGGGTCCTCGTGGTCATGGCACACCTCCCGCGTCCACGGCGCCCTCTGGCGGGCACCACGCCGCGCATTCTACCCGGCCGGCGGCGCGTCGCCGACCGGCGCCGGGGTGCGCCGACGGGACGCACGCACCTGTCGCGCTTTGCCGTACCGGTCCAGGCTGGGCGGCGAGGAGCCTGTTCATGGCCGAGGTGCTCATCGTCTACGCCACCCTGCTCGGGCACACGCGCCGCATCGGTGAGCGGGTGGCCGAGGCGTTGCACGCCGCCGGCTGCGCCCCCGTCCTCGCCGACGTCGACGCGGCGCCCGCCCTCGACGGCTTCGACGCCGCCATCGTGGGGGCGCCCGTCCGGTCGGCGAGCTTCCTGGCCACCGTCGAGCGCTACGTGCGTGTGCACGCGGTCGACTTGGCGCGCCTGCCGAGCGGCCTGTACGCGGTCTCCTCTCCCGACGAGCACGACGACCGCGCCGTCCGTCACGAGCTGGACCGCTACATCCGCGAGCTGCTCGGTGCCGCCCGCTGGCACCCCGACGTCATCGCCAGCTTCGCCGGCGTGCGCCCCTACACCCACCTGGGCCTGGCCCACCAGGTGCTGGGCAGCGAGGCAGCCCAGCCGCAGCCGGGCGCCGCCGAGGGATCGGCCGCCACCGACTGGGACGCGGTCGCCGGCTTCGTGGAGGCGTTCCTCCACCACCTGCGGCGGGCCGACGCCACGGTGGACGTCAGTTCAGCTCGTCGAGCGTCAACCTGAAGCTCGGCACGTACGTCGCCACGAAGCGAGCCACGTCGGGGTCGCCCGCCGCCTCCAGATCGCGGCGGATCGACTCCTCGGCGCGCTCGAACTCGCGGTTGCCGGCCTTGGCCTCCTCGACGCACTTGAGGTAGGCGCAGAGCCTGTCGGCCAGCTTCACCAGCCGCCACGCCTCGGCGTCCTCGGGCCGCGCGAAGAAGAGCGGCTCGTACGCCGACCGCAACGTTGGCGGCGCCATCTCGATCAGCTTGCGCTTCGCCACCTCGCCCAGGTCGGCGACCGCCTCGCGGACCCGCGGGTTGAAGTACTTGATGGGACTCGGGACGTCGCCGGTGATGACCTCCTCGGCATCATGGAAGACCGCCAGCAGGGCGGTGCGGGCCGGGTCCACGGCCTCGCGGCCGACGCGCTCGTTGTGCAGCAGGGCCAGCGCGTGGGCGATCATCGCCACCTGCAGGCTGTGCTCCTGGATGTTCTCGCTCGAGGTGTTGCGCATGAGGCCCCAGCGCTGGATGAACTTCATGCGGGCCAGGTAGGCGAAGAAGTGGCTCACCCCGGCATCGTAGCGGAGGGCGGGCCGTCGCGCCCCGACCTCGCGCCCGCGCAGGGCGGCCACCTGCGGCGCCCGGCGCCGTGCCCGACGGGCGCTGGCGGGCGCCCGTGAGACTTGTCATTGACGCATCGCGAACCGACCCGTACGCTGACGCGCGAGGAGGCTCTACCGTGATGCGTTTCGTCCTGGTGTCGATCGGACTGCTCGCCATCCTGCTCGCCGCGTGCGCGCCGACTTCTCAGGTCGCGCTCAACGTCGTCCCGCTCATCATCAGCGCCAGCCCCCCGAACGGCGCCGGCGAGGTCGTCCTGCAGGGCCGCTACTTCGGCGGCGGCGGCGAGGCGAGCTACGTGCTCGTCGGCGCCAACCAGGACGGGCAGGGCGGCGTGCGGGTCTCCGCCACGAGTTGGAGCCCCACCCGCGTGGTCTTCGTCGCGCCCGCCCGCGTCGGTCCCGGCTTCGTGTTCGTGGTCGCGGAGGGCACGCTGAGCAAGGGACTGCCGCTCAACCTCCCCTGATCCCCCGCCAGGGTCCCGAGGCCCGACCGCGTGACGGCACCGCTGTCGGGCCTCGTCCGTCCGGCGCCGCGCCCGGGCGCGTGGCCGCGGGCGCACCCGGGCGGCGGCGTGTAGACTCGCGACGATGAAGTTGCGCGCCGTCAAGGGCACCGCCGATCGGCTCCCGGCCGACCAACCCCGCTGGCACCACCTGCTCGACGTCACGAGCCGGGTCCTGGGGCGGGCCGGCGTCCAGGAGATCACCCCACCCGTGTTCGAGTTCGCGGAGGTGTTCGAGCGCTCCGTGGGCGAGGCCGCCGACCTGGTCGTGCAGAAGGAGATGTACACCTTCGATGACCGCGGTGGGCGGCGCCTGACGCTGCGGCCGGAGTTCACGGCCGGCGTCCTGCGCGCCTACGCGGAGCACGGCATGCACACCTGGCCGAGCCCGGTCAAGCTGTGGAGCCACGGCCCCGCCTTCCGCGCCGAGAACGTGCAGCGCGGACGCTACCGGCAGTTCCACCAGGTCAACGTCGAGATCGTCGGCAGCCCGGCGCCGGTCGCCGACGCCGAGGCGATCGCGCTGTTCGTCGACGTCCTGCGGGCGCTGGGGCTGCGTGGCGTCCGGGTGGCGCTCGGCTCGGTCGGCGATCCCGAGGACCGCGCGCGCTTCAACGCCTACCTGCGGGACGCCCTCGAGCCGCACGCCGCCGCCCTGACCGAGACCAGCCGCGGGCGCCTGCGCCTCAACCCCATGCGCGTGCTCGACGCCAAGGACCCGGGCGACCAGGCGCTGGTCGCACCCCTGAAGCGGCCGCTGGACTTCCTGAACCCGGCGGCACGGGGGCACTTCGACGCCGTCGCGGCCTGCCTCGACGCCTGGGGGATCTCGTACGCGGTCGACCCGAGCATCGTGCGCGGGCTCGACTACTACCGGCGCACGGCCTTCGAGATCCACGCCGAGGGCATCGGGGCCCAGTCGGCGCTCGGGGGCGGCGGCCGCTACGATGGCCTCGTGGCGCAGCTGGGCGGTCCCGACGTGCCCGGGATCGGCTGGGCGCTGGGCATCGAGCGGGTGCTCGACGCGCTCGACCAGGCGGGCGTCGCCCGGGCCGCGGCGGAGCGGCCGCAGCTCTACCTGGTCGCCATGGACGACGAGGCGGTGGTCGAGGCGGCCGGCCTGGCACGCACCCTGCGCGCCCACGCGCGGGTGGAGCACGGCTACACGAAGCGCGCACCCGGCAAGGGCCTGCGCGACGCCGATCGCGCCGGCGCCGTCTACGCGGGCCTCCTCGGCGGGCGCGAACGCGCGGCCGGCGTGGTGCAGCTGAAGCACCTGGCCAGCGGCATCGAGCGGCAGGTGCCCTTCGCGGACCTGCCCGCCCTCCTGGCGATCGAACCCTCGCCGTCGGACCCGGACGGCTTCGCCCCGACCGCCGCGGCCACCGCGTCGGACGCGGCCTGAGAGGAACCCCATGCGACGTACGCACACCTGCGGCGCCCTGCGCGCCGAGCACGACGGTGGTTCGGTGGTCCTACAGGGTTGGGTGCATCGGCGCCGCGACCTGGGCGGCCTCGTCTTCCTGGAGCTGCGCGACCGCTACGGGCTGACCCAGGTCGTGGTCGAACCGGACGGTGGTGACGCCGCCGGCGCGTTCCAGGCCGCGGCCGCCGTCCGCAGCGAGTGGGTCGTCGAGGTCGAGGGCCGCGTCCGCGCGCGTCCCGAGGGGCAGCGGAGCACGAGGCTCGCCACGGGCGACATCGAGGTCGTCGCTCGAAGCCTGGCGGTCCTCGCCGAGGCCAAGACCCCGCCGTTCCCGCTGGAGGGCCCGGTCGACGCCGGCGAGGTCAACGAGGACCTGCGCCTACGGCACCGCTACCTCGATCTCCGGCGCCCCGAAGCGCTGTCGCCGCTGTTGCTGCGCCACGCCGTCACCCGTGAGATCTGGCGTCATCTCGACGCCGAGGGCTTCGTCCAGGTCGAGACGCCGCTCCTCACCCGCAGCACGCCGGAGGGCGCGCGCGACTACGTCGTTCCCGCGCGTGCGCAGCCCGGCCACGTCTACGCGCTGCCTCAGTCGCCGCAGCTGTTCAAGCAGATGCTCATGATGGGCGGCGTCGACCGCTACTTCCAGGTCGCCCGCTGCTTCCGCGACGAGGACCTGCGCGCCGACCGGCAGCCCGACTTCACGCAGCTCGACCTGGAGATGGCCTTCGTCGACCAGGACGACGTGTTGACGCTCAACGAGGGCCTCATGGCGGCCGTCGTCGCCGGCGCGACCGGCCGCAGCGTCGCCACCCCGTTCCCGCGCCTGGCCTACCGCGAGGCGATGGACCGCTTCGGCAGCGACAAGCCCGACAGCCGCTTCTCTCTGGAGCTCACCGACCTCGACGCCACCTTCGCCGACACCGCGGTGCGGACCTTCCGAGCGGCGCTCGATGGCGGCGGCGCCGTCCGCGGCCTGCGGGTGCCGGCCGCCATGGCCGCGAGCCTCAGCCGCAAGGGCATCGAGGAGCTGGAGGCCGTGGCGAAGCGCAACGGCGCCGCCGGCCTGGCGTGGCTGCGGCACACCGACGAGGGGTTCTCGGGCCCGTTGGCGAAGGCGTTGGCGCCGGCCGACCAGGCGGCGCTGCTGGCGCTCACGGCCGCCTCCGGCGACCTGTGGCTGCTGGTGGCCGACCGCTGGGCCACCGCCTGCACCGCCCTCGGGGCGGTGCGCCTGCGGCTGCGCGACACGCTGAACGTCGGGGTGGACCCCGGCGCGCTGGCCTTCCTGTGGGTGGTCGACTTCCCGCTGCTGGAGCGGGACGCGGCGACCGGCGCCTGGACCTACATGCACCACCCCTTCACCCGGCCGCACGACGAGGACCTGGCGTGGCTGGAGCGCGACCCCGGCCGCGTGCGGGCCTGGGCGTACGACCTGGTGCTCAACGGCAGCGAGGTCGGAGGTGGCTCCTTGCGGATCCATCGCGTCGACGTGCAGGAGCGGATGTTCGCCGCGATCGGGATCGGCGCCGACGAGGCGCGGCGCCGCTTCGGCTTCTTCCTCGACGCGCTGGCGTACGGCACGCCCCCCCACGGAGGCATCGCCTGGGGACTCGACCGCCTGGTCATGCTGCTCGCCGGCGCCCGCAGCCTGCGCGACGTCATCGCCTTCCCGAAGAACCAGCGCGGCTTCGATCCTCTGACGGACGCGCCCGCGGCGGCCGAGCCGGGCCAGCTCGAGGAACTCGGGCTGACGGTGCTGCGCGCCGCCGAAGGCGCGCCTTCACCACGGGAGAACGGCACCGCCGAAGGCGCGCCTTCACCACGGGAGAACGGCACCGGCGAAGCCGACGCCGTTCTCCGGGTCACCGCCGAAGGCGCGCCTTCACCACGGGAGAACGGCGCCGGCGAAGCCGACGCCGTTCTCCGGGTCACCGCCGAAGGCGGTGACACGTGATCCCACTCGTCATCCTCGACCTGGACGGCACGATGGTCGGCTCGAACGGCCAGGTCGCGCCCGCGGTGTGGGCCGCGGTGGAGGGCGCCCGCGAGCAGGGCATCAAGCTGGCGCTGTGCACCGGGCGGCCCGGTCTGGGGGTGGCGCAGCGGGTGGCGCGCCGGATGGGTCAGAACAACCCGCACGTGTTCCAGTCGGGCGCCCACATCGCGTTCCCGGACGGCGAGACGCTCAAGGCCTCGTCCCTGAAGGAGGCGAGCGCGTTGCAGCTCGTGCGCCACGCCCGCGAACACGGCCTGGTGCTCGAGGTGTACACGCCCCACCACATGTACGTCGAGCGCAAGACCCGCCTGAGCGAGGTGCACGCCCGCATGATCGGGGTGCAGGCGCTGGTGCGCGACCTGTCGGAGGTGGTCGCCAGCGAGCCTGTGATCCGCGCGCAGTGGGTGCTGAGCCCCGAGCAGGAGCCGGCCGCCATGGCGCTGCGGCCGAACGGGGTGACCGTCAGCCGCGCCACCTCGCCGGCGCTGACGGACACGCTGTTCATCAGCCTGACGCGCGCGGGCGTGTCGAAGGGTTCTGCGATCCAGGACCTGGCCGCCCACATGAAGGTGCCGCTGAACCACGCCATGGCCGTCGGCGACACGGCCGGCGACCTGCCGATGCTGGAGCTGGTGGGCTTCCCCGTCGTCATGGGCAACGCCGAACCGTCGCTCAAGGCCCGCTTCGCGCAGGTGGTGGGCGACGTCGAGCACGCGGGCGTCGTGGAGGCGCTCGAGCTGGCTCTGACGCTCCGACCCGCCTGAGGCACGGTACGCTCTCGCGCATGGGCGTCACCCGCATCCACGACCTCCCAGCCGCCGTGGGCCAGACCGTGACCGTCGCCGGCTGGCTGACCGGCAGCCGCTCCTCGGGCAAGATCGCGTTCTTGCAGCTGCGGGACGGCAGCGGCTTCGTGCAGGCGGTGGTGTCGAAGAACGACGTGGACGAGGCGACCTTCGAGGCCGCCCGCACCCTCGGCCAGGAGAGCGCCCTGCGGGTCACCGGCGAGGTGCGCGCCGATGCGCGCGCCCCCAGCGGGGTCGAGCTCGCCAGCCACGCGATCGAGGTCGTCCACGCGACCAGCGACTACCCGATCACGCCCAAGGAGCACGGCGTCGAGTTCCTCTCCGACCACCGTCACCTGCACCTGCGTCACCGCGTGCCCTGGGCCATCCTGCGGGTGCGCGACGAGGTCGAGCGGGCGGTGCACGACTTCTTCGCCGAGCGCGGATTCGTGCGCTTCGACGCGCCCTTCTTCATGCCCACGGCGGTGGAGGGGACCACCAACCTGTTCGAGGTCGACCTGTTCGACGAGGGCAGGGCCTACCTGTCGCAGTCGGGGCAGCTCTACGCGGAGGCCGGCGCCATGGCACTGGGCGCCGTCTACACGATGGGCCCCACCTTCCGCGCCGAGAAGAGCAAGACCCGCCGCCACCTGCTCGAGTTCTGGATGGTCGAACCCGAGGTGGCGTTCCTGGAGCACGACGGCAACGTGCGGCTGCAGGTGGAGCTGCTGTCGTACCTGGTCGGGCGCGTGCTGGAGCGCCGGGGTCGCGAGCTGGAGATGCTCGGGCGCGACGTCGCGAAGCTCGAGCCCGCGGCGTCCGGCGACTACCCGGTCATCAGCTACGACCGGGCGCTCGAGATCCTGGCCGAGGCCGGCAGCCCGCTCGCCTTCGGCGAGGACTTCGGCGCGCCGCACGAGACGATCCTCGGGGAGCGCTTCGACCGGCCCGTCGTGATCGAGAAGTACCCGACCGCCGTGAAGGCTTTCTACATGGAGCCGGTGCCGGGTGACCCGACGCGCGCCCTGTGCGACGACGTCATCGCGCCCGAGGGCTACGGCGAGCTGATCGGCGGCTCGCAGCGTATCCACGACCTCGAACTGCTGCGCCAGCGCATCGCCGAGCACGGGTTGCCCGCCGAGGCGTTCGGCTGGTACCTCGACCTGCGCCGCTTCGGCAGCGTGCCGCACTCGGGCTTCGGCCTCGGCCTGGAGCGCACGCTGGCCTGGATCACCGGTGCGCACCACCTGCGCGAGGTCATCCCCTTCCCCCGAATGCTCACGCGCCTGGTCCCCTGACCGGCCGCCACGGCGGCGCCCCGGCCACGCCGGTCCCTCAGCCTCGCGGCGGCGCCACCTTGCCCCACAGCGACGGCCGCTCCTCGCCACCGATCGTGATGCGAACGTCGTCGGCGGCCGCGGCCGCCCGCGCCGTCGCGAAGAGCGAACGCACGGCCGCCAGCTCCGAGCCGACGTCCAGCGTGACGCCGGGCGGTGCCGGTTCGACGTCGACCACCGCCAGGCGTCGACGGTCGAGCTCGACCACGAAGCCCACCGGCGCGGGAATCGCCTCCGGCCAAGCGCCCACGCCGACCAGGTCGTCGCGCAGCGCCCCGAGCGCGGCCGTCAGCCGCGCGCTGGCGTCGTCCGCGCCAGGCGGCAGCTCGACGTCGGCGAAGCCGGGGCGTTCGAGTCCCAGCGCGTCGACCACCACGTAACGGACCTCGAGCTGACGCGCCACGGGCGCGGCGTCGCCGCCCGGCAGGGCCGGCGGTGGCCCGACCCGTGGCCCCCCGGCGGTGACGGCGTAGGCCAGGGCCAGCACCAGCCCGAGGCCGGCCAGGAGGAGTTGGGGCGAGCCCCACTCGAACCACGAGCCGGCACGCGCGCCGCGGGCCGCCCGACCGCGCCCGCGACGCGACCCCGCGGCGCCTCGCAGGCCGCTCGGGGGTCGGGCCCGCTCGGGGCGGCCGCCGGGTCCGGTCGCATCGGAGCCGCGCGCGATCATCGGCCCACGGACGCCGCCCAGGCGTCGAGCAACGCCCGCGCCAGCGAGGCGACCGCGGTCGGGTCGCGCAGGTCTTCGGCCGAGAGCTCGAGCAGCAGCCCGCGGCCCGCGGCACCGGTCAGCACGGCCAGCGGGGCGCCGACGGGCGCGTCCACCGACCAGCCTTCCGCGGCCAGCGTCCCGCTCAACGCCGTCGCCCAGGCGCGGCCGCGGTCGAGGTCGGGGACCAGCCGCAGCAGCACGGCGCGGCGGACGGCGTCCGTATCGGGCCGCGCGACCGCCGTCTCGGCGTTCCAGCGAATCGCCCGGTCGAGCGCATCCAGGGCGGCCGCGTCGTCGAGCACGTAGATCCGCACCCGGCGGCGCGACAGGTCGCCGAGGTGCACCGACACGAAGCCGTCGGCGCCCACGCCCAGCGCCGCCCGATCCGCCAAGGACACGGGCGCCGGACCCGTGCGGGTCCGCTCCACGTCGAGGCCGGCGCGCTGCAGCTCGGCGGCGACATGGTCCACGAACGCGCGCGTGAGCTCGCCCTCGATGCTGGCGGGAAGCGCAGCGGTGCCCTCGACGAGCACGTGGCCGGCATCGACGACCCAACGCGCGCCACGGACCGTCGTCGGCACGGCGGCCGCGGGCGCCGCCGAGAAGGCGACCACCACCTCCATGCCGCCGCCGGCGGGCACGCTCCACACCCGTGGATCGGCGCCGCGCTCGAGCTGCACGCGCGCCTCGGCGGTGCCGCGCACCGACTGGAGGTCGGCCCGCACGAACGAACGGCCCTCCAGCGAGGCTGCGGCGAGCGGGTCGCTGCGCTCGAAGCGCAACTCCAGGACGCCGCTCTCCTGGTGGTGGTAGGTGACGTACCGCCCCGGAGCGTCGAGCGCGAAGACCAGCCGCTCGCTGGCGCCGAAGCCCTCGACGCGCATCGTGAGCCGTGGACGCGGAAGGACCACCGCGACGGCGGCCGACTCGGGCAGGAAGGCGACGCGCCCACCCAGCGCCTCGCCGGTCGCCTTGACGGGAACGAAGGCCTCCACGCCGCTCCAGACGGCTGCGGGTCCCGGGCGTGGTTGGCCGTCGCGCACGACCGCCGGCGTCGGCACGTCGACGAGCGCCGGATCGGCCACCAGCGCCAGCTGCACGATCGCGGCCCCGAGCGTCAGCGTCACCCGGCCGGCACCCGCGTCGACGGTCACGTCGGCGCCCAGCGTCCGCGCGAAGTCGGACGCCGGCGCGTAGGCCACCCCGGGCACCAGCGTGGTGGTGGCGCCGGGGACCGACACGCCGTTCACGAGCAGCTGCGGCTGGGCGCCCGCGACCGCCGCCAGGGCGAGGGCGACCCCGGCGCAGGTGGCCCGCCACGGCGTCACCGTGCGCCCCCCTTCATCGCCCGGTCCATCTCGCGGCGCGCGTCGCGCTCCGCTTGGGCGGCGCGCTTGTCGTGCTTCTTGCGGCCGCGGGCGAGCGCGATCAGCAGCTTGGCCCGGCCGCGCTCGTCGAAGTACAGCTTGAGCGGCACCACCGTGAGCCCGCGTCGCTCGAGGCCCTTGCGGAGCTCCGCGATCTCGCGCCGGTTGAGCAGCAGCTTGCGGCGGCGCAGCGGCTCGTGGTTGTTGTACGAGGCCTGGGCGTAGGTGGGCATGTTGGCCCCCTCCAACCACACCTCCCCGTGGTCGATCCGCGCGTAGGCCTCGGCGATGGAGCCGCCGCCGGCGCGCAGCGACTTCACCTCGCTGCCGGTGAGGACGAGCCCCGCCTCGAAGGTCTCGAGCACGTCGTAGTCGTGGCGTGCGCGCCGGTTCGTCAGCATCGCGCCCATGATACGTGCCACGCGGGTGAGGGTCGCCCGAGACGTGGCGCGCGTACCCGTGGCACCCGACCGGGGGGCGCGCGACCCGGCGTCAGTCGAGCCACGCCTCGATGTCGTAGGGGTCGACGTCGACCCGCACCTGCACGCCGGCGCCCGGGCGCGGGTCCACGTCGGCGAGGTGCGTGGCCAGCGTGGCGTCGTCGTCGGCCCGGACGAACACGTGGAACGCGTAGCGACCGTGGGCGCGGGCCACCGGCGCCGGGGCGGGGCCGAGGACGTCGCCCTCGGGCACGCCGGCCACCCGCAGGCGCCCCACGAGCGCGTGGGCCGCGGCGGCCGCCGCGCCGCGGTCGCGATGGGTGAGCTGGACCCGCGCCCAGCGACGGGCCGGCGGGTAGCCCAGGGCGGTCCGGCGCGCGACCACCCGCCGCTGGAACGCGTCGACGGCGGCGTCGACGTCGTCGGCCAGCCACGCGCGCCACACGTCGTGCTCGGGGCGGTGCACCTGGGCCACCAGCAGCGGGCGCCGGTCGGGCGTCGCCAGGTCGCCCAGCGTCAGCAGCGTGCGCAGCGAGAACTCCTCCGCCCGGAGGTCCTCGTGGTCGTGCAGCGCGTCGCCGGCGGTGAGCGCCAGCAGCGACAGGCGCGGCAGCGGCGGCAGGCGCAGCACCGCCACGGTGCCGACCAGCACGCCGGCGTCGCCCCCCAGCAGCGGCCCGGGGTCGTCCCGGTGGTCGCGGTCCCAGGTCCACACCGGCAGACCGGCGACCACGCCGCGGACGGCCTCGGCGACCCATTCGGTGCCGGCGCCGGGACGCGGCGCCAGCTCCACCGCGCCGCACGCCGCGCACGCGTCGGGCACGGCGGCCTCGGCGCCGCAGCGGTGGCAGCGCAGGCGGGCGACGCGGGCGTGCCAGCGCAGCGGCAGGTCGCAGTGCGCGCACATGACGACCTCGCCGCAGGCGCGGCAGCCGAGGGCCGCTGCGTACCCGCGCCGCGGGGCGACGACGATGGCCTGCCGCTGGCGCTCGGCGACCTGCCGCAGCAGGCGGACCAGGGGCGCGCACAGCGGCCACCCCGTCTCGACCCGCAGGTCGAGCAGCGCCGCCCGCGGGGGCACCCGCGGCAGGGCCACCTGGTGCGCGGCGCCGCAGGCGCGCAGCTCGGCCGTCGCCAGCGGGTCGACCAGCGCCCAGGCGGCGCCGGCGGCGCGCGCCAGCTCCAGCGCGTCGCGGCGACCGACGCTGCGCGCGCCGGCGAGCTGCTTGTGGCTGCCGCTGGCGGCGTCCCACACGGCGACGCGCGCCAGCCGCGGGAGGTCGAGCGCGAGCGCCGGGAAGGTGCCCACCACCAGGGCGGGGACGCCCGCCGCGAGCTCCTCCGCCAAGGCGTTGCGCTCGCCGTCGGCGAGGTCGCCGCCCCAGCGCAGGGTGGGCAGGTGGCGCGCCGCGGCCCGCGAAAGGGACTCGGCGACCGCCTGCTCGGGCGCCAGCAGCAGCGCCTGGCGACCGCCTGCGACCGCCGCCGCCAGCCACGGCAGCGTGGCGGCCCAGCGCCCGCGGGCGTCGCCGCCGGTGAGCAGCAGCCCGCCGTCGGCGGGCCCGCCGTCGGCCCGTTCGCCATCGGCCGGGCCCACCCCGTGCGCCTGTGGCGGGTCGACCGCGTCGAACGGGGCGGCCGGCGCCGCCGTCACCCAGGGAACGCTCGGCAGCGGCCGCGGCAGGTCGGCGTAACCCGCGTACCCCTTGGCGACCAGCGCGCGGGCGGCACCGACGGGCACGTCCGCGTCGCGCGCCAACCCCGCGGCGCTGTCGCACGGCCCCTGGGCCGCGAGCCAGGCCAGCGCCGCACGCTGCGCGGCGCGGGCCGCGCCGGCGAGCCCCTCGTCGGCCGGCCGCAGCGCGATCAGCCGCCGCTCCGAGGCCTCGAGCGCCTCCACCGCCTCAGACACCAGCCCGTGCCGCCGCCAGGCGTCCAGCATCTCGGAGTCGAGTGCCTCGGCCTCGTGCCAACCGCCGTCGGCCAGCTGACGCCCCTCCTCGCCCAGCAGGTCGGCCGGGACGACGGGCTGCCGCCGCACCCGATGCCGCCACGGACCGCGCAGGCCGAGCGCCCCCGTTGCCGCGACGCTGACGCCGACCGGGACGACGCAGCGCGCGGCCTGGGCGGCCAGCATGGCGCGCACCGGCGCGCCCAGCCGCGGGCCGCCCGCCACCCAGGCGATCGCCGGGCGCAGGTCGAGGGCCTCCGCGGCCGCCGCCCGCCGGGCGCCTGCCACCCAGCCGACCCTCAGGCCGCCCTGCCAGGGGACGGCGACGCGGCGTCCGAACGCCGCGGCGGCGTCCGTCCCGGGCGACGCCCGGTCGGCGCCGATGGCGAACTCGTCCGGTGCCGGATCGTCAACCGACCACGGTTCGTGCGGCGGCAGGTAATCGAGCCCCGGCACCGGCAGCGGCAGCCAGACGTGGAGGACGGTGGGCACGGGTCAGTCTACGGGGGCGCCTCTGGTATCGTCGCCCGCGATGGACGAGCGCGACCCCATCCCCGGCGGCGCCACCTACGCTGCGGCCGGCGTCGACCTGGCGGCGGCCGACGAGGCGCTGGCGCGCATGCGCGCCGACGTCGTGTCGACCTACACGCCGCGGGTGCTGCAGGGCCTGGGGGCGTTCGGCGGGCTGTTCGCGCTGCCGACCGACGTGCCCGAGCCGGTGCTGGTCGCCTCGACCGACGGCATCGGCACCAAGACGCGGCTGGGGGTGGCGTTGGGCCGCGTCCGCGGCCTCGGCCGCGACCTCGTCAACCACTGCATCAACGACGTCCTGGTCCAGGGCGCGCGGCCGCTGTTCTTCCTCGACTACGTCGCCAGCGCGCGCCTCGATCCCGAGGTGGTGGCGGACGTCGTCGGCGGCATCGCCGAGGCCTGCCGCGAGGCCGGCGTCGCCCTGCTCGGCGGGGAGACGGCCGAGATGCCCGGCGTCTACGCGCCCGGCGAGCTCGACGTGGTGGGGACGATCGTCGGCATCGTCGCGCGCGCCGACGTCGTCGACGGCCGCGGCGTCCGTGCCGGCGACGCGCTGCTGGCGCTCGCGTCGGGTGGCCTGCAGACGAACGGCTTCTCGCTCGCGCGGGCCGTCGCTGCGGGGCACGAGCACGGGCCGGTGGACCCGGCGGACCCGCTCGGCCCGACCCTGGGCGACGCGTTGCTGGCGCCCCACCGCTCCTTCTTGCCGGCGGTCCGGCCGCTGCTCGACGCGGGCCTCGTGCGGGCGTTGGCGCACGTGACCGGGGGCGGCATCCCGGGCAACCTGCCGCGCGTGCTCCCCGCTGGGCTGGGCGCCGAGGTGGTGACCGGGTCATGGCCGCGGCCGGCCGTGGTCGACCGGCTTCAGCGGCTGGGCGGCATCGCCGAGGAGGAGATGCGCCGCGCGTTCAACCTGGGCGTCGGCATGATCGTCGTCGTGCGACCCGAGGACGTCGCGCGCGCCCACGAGCGGTGCCCGGAGGCGCTGCACGAGATCGGTCGGGTGGTGCCCGGCGCGGGCGTCCGCTTCACGCCGCTTGGCTGATCGCCGCGCCGCGACCGCCGATCACGTCGCCGCCCGAGCCTCGCTCGCCGGCAACGTCACCGTGAAGACGGTGCCCTCCCCCGCGCGCGAGCGCACGTCGACCGCGCCCCCGTGTTGCTGCACGATCCAGCGCACGATCGCCAGGCCCAGCCCAGAGCCGTTGCCCCGGCTCGAACGCGCGCCGTCGACCCGGTAGAACCGGTCGAACAGGTGCGGCAGCGCCTCGGTCGGGATGCCCGGCCCGTCGTCGAGGACCTCGAGCCGCACCTCCTTGCCGTCGCCCTCCAGGTGCAGGCTGACGCTCCTGGCGCCCGCATCGAGGGCGTTCTGCACCAGGTTGAGGACCACCTGCTTGAGGCGCGACGGGTCGCCGTCGACCTCGAGGAGCGGCCGCGCGCAGTCCACCGCGATGGCTGCCGGCGCCGCCAACGGGCCGAGGTCATCGCGCACCGCCTCGAGCACCTCGACGAGGTTCATCGGCTCGCGCTGCACCTGGAAGCCCGCGTCCGCCCGCGCCAGCTCCAGCAGGTCGTGGACGAGTTTGGCCATGCGCTCGGCCTCGCGCTGGATCACGCGCAGCGAGTCGACCTGCTCCGCGCCGGGGTTCGTGCGCCGCAGGAGGTACTGGGCGTGGCCCACGATGGCGGTCACCGGCGTGCGCAGCTCGTGGCTGGCGTCGGCGGTGAAGCGCCGCTGCGTCTCGAACGACTCCTGCAGCCGGTCGAGCATGTGGTTGATCGACAGCGCCAGGGCGCGCAGCTCGTCGTCCGTCCGGGGCACCGGGACGCGCCGCTCCAGGTCGAGGCTCGACACGCGCGAGGCCGCCTGCGTCACCCGCTGCACGGGCGCCAGCACCTGGCGGGCGAGCCACCAGACACCGAAGGCGAACGCCAGGAAGGCGACCACGACCGTCAGGCCAAGGTCCTGGGCCAGTTGGTCGAGGGTCAGCTGCAGGTTCGAGGTCGGCAGGCCGACCAGGATGACCGCGGTGAGCGCCACCTGCTGGTTCGGGAAGGCGATGGTGCCGAGGGCCCCCAGCACCCGGAGTCGCTCCTCGTTCGCCAGCGTGACGTAGCCGGCGAGTTCGTCTTGCTGGATGAGGTCCTCCAACGCCCGGTCCGGGAGCAGCGCCAGCAGGCTGTCGCCGGTGGGGTTGGCGCGGACGCTGACGGGCTGGGTGTAGTCGACGCCGTTGCGGATGCCGGCGACGTCGCGTGGCCGCGCCGGCGCCGTCTCCACCAACACGATTTGATAATACGCGTCGCCCGGGAGGCGCTGGAGGCCCGTGGCGATGGCGCCACCGGACAGGTCGGCGAGCGCCTGCTGGGCCCGCTCCTCGACCGCCGCGCCCAGCGAGCGCTCGGTCATGAGGTAGACGGACACGGCCACCGCCGACAGGATCAGCGCGATGAACGCACTCGTGAAGATCGCCAGCCGCAGACGCAGCGTCATGCCGATCGTCGCCCCCGCCGCGCGGCGCCGGGGCCGCCCGGGGCCGTCACTCCTCGCGCAGCACGTACCCCACGCCGCGCACGGTGTGGATCAGGCGCCGCTCCCCCTCGCCCTCGAGCTTGCGCCGCAGGTAGCCCACGTACACGTCGACCACGTTGCTGCCGCCGGTGTACTCGGGCCACACCTTCTCCTCGATCTCGAAGCGATTGAACACCTTGCCCGGGTTGCGGGCGAACAGCTCGAGCAGCTCGAACTCCTTGGCGGAGAGCTCGATGCGGCGGCCGTCGCGGAACACCTCGCGGCCGTCGAGGTTCATCACCAGGTCGGCGACCCGAACCTCGCCGGTGACCGCCGGGTTCACGCGCCGCAGGTGCGCGCGCACGCGCGCCAGCAGCTCCTCGATCGAGAACGGCTTGACCAGGTAGTCGTCCGCGCCCGAGTCGAGGCCGGTCACCTTGTCGTCGACCGAGTCCTTGGCGGTGAGGATGATGATCGGCGTGTTGCTGGTCTTGCGGATGCGGCGCGCCACCTCGAGCCCGTCCAGCACGGGCAACATCAGGTCGAGCACCACCAGGTCGGGGTTGAGTTCGCGGAACTTGGAGAGGCCCGTGACGCCGTCGTAGGTCACGACCGTGTCGTAGCTCTCCGCCTGCAGCTCGAGGTCGACGAACTTGGCGATCTCCTTCTCGTCCTCGACGATGAGGATCAGCGGTCTGCGCTCCATGCGACCAGGTTGGCATAGCGATCGATGAGAACGTGTCCACCGGCGCGCGGCCCGCCGGGCACGGCGCGGATGCGCCACGGCGAGTGCGCTCAGCGCGGCGGTCGCCTCGCCGGGGACGCGCCGATCGCCATGGCGCGGTAGACTCCGGCGGGATGGCTGGGCGGCCTGCGCGCCCCCCGGCGCCCTATCTTCGTCGGGACCGAGGTACCAACGTGCGCGAACGGGTCGCCATCTTCATCGACGGCAGCAACCTCTACAACGGCATGCGCGAGAACCTGCGCAGCACCCGCGTCAACCTGGCCGAGCTCATGCGCCAGCTGGCCAAGGAGCGCGACATGGTGCGCTGCTACTACTTCAACGCCCCCCTGACCGACGACTACGACGAGGAGCTGCGCGACGGCCAGCAGCGCTTCTTCGAGTCGCTGCGGCGCATCCCCTACGTCACGGTGCGCCTCGGGCGCCTGCACCGGCGGCCCGACGGCGCCCTGGTCGAGAAGGGCATCGACGTGGCGATCGCCGTCGAGGCGCTGTCGCTGGCGCACCAGGGCGGCTACGACGCCTGCCTGCTGGTCTCGGGCGACGGCGACTACGTGGAGCTGGTCGAGGCGATCAAGCGCCTCGGCAAGCACGTCGAGGTGGCCATGTTCAAGAACCAGTCCGCCGGCGTGCTGCTGGAGCACGCCGACGTCTTCCGCCCGCTCGACGAGTGCGACTGGACCAAGATCCTGTTCTGACGGCGGCATGGTCGCCGCCAGCGCCCGTCCATCGCGGCTTCATCGATCGTCCATGGAGCCCGCCCGGGACAGACGACCGGGCGGGGCTGGTGGTATCGTGATTCGGAAGTCCCTTGGACGTCAGTTCTGACTGATCGTCAACCCTTAGGAGGCACCATGCGCACCCTGTTCACCCTGATCGTGGCCGCGACGCTCACGCTCGCGTCCGCCCAGGACTTCGTCTTCGGCATCACCTTCGATGCCGGCGGGAAGTTCGACGGCTCGTTCAACGAGGGCACCTTCCGAGGCCTCGAGCGGGCCATCGCGGATCTCGAGGCGCAGCGCGGGCTCGAGATCGACATGCTCGAGTTCGAGGGCACCCCCGACACCGCCGCCCAGGGCATGCGCCAGATCGCCACCGAGGGCGCCGAGCTCATCGTGTCGCCCGGCTTCCTGCAGGCGGACGCCGTCGCCGCCGTGTCGGTCGAGTTCCCGGACACCTTCTTCGTGCTCATCGACTCCGTGGTGGAAGGTCCTAACGTGCGCTCGGTGTTGTTCAAGGAGCACGAGGGCTCCTTCATGGTCGGCTACATCGCCGGCATGCTGTCGCAGACCGGCATCCTCGGCTTCGTCGGGGGCATGGACATCCCGCTGATCCGCAACTTCGACGCCGGCTACCAGGAGGGCGTCAAGTACGCCTGCCCCGAGTGCACGGTCATCAGCAACTACGTCGGCGTCACCCCCACGGCCTGGAACGACCCGGCACGCGCCAAGGAGCTCGCCGTCGCGCAGCAGGCGCAGGGCGCCGACATCATCTACGCGGCCGCGGGCGCCTCCGGGGGCGGCGTGCAGGACTTCGTCAAGGAGAACATGTGCTTCCAGGGCGCGACCCGGCGGACGGGGCTGACCGAGGCGCTGGCCAACGTGCCCGTCTACCCGGCGTACGCCGCCGCCTGCCCGGCCGGCTCGCAGCCGCTCTTCTTCATCGGCGTCGACTCGAACCAGAACCCCGCCGGCGACACCGACGGCGACCCCACCACCCTGAACCACGGCCTCACCTCGATGCTCAAGCGCGTCGACGTGGCCGCCTACAACGCCGCCTTCGACGTCGCCGACGACGACTTCGAGCCCGGCATGGTCGTGCTCGGCCTGGCCGAGGGCGGCGTGGGCTACGCGATGGACGCCTACAACGAGGCGCTGATCCCGGCCGACCTGCTCGCCGAGCTGGCGCTCATCGCCGACATGATCGTGTCCGGCAGACTGGTGGTGCAGGGCTTCACCGACTGACGCACGAACCGCGGCCATGCCGCAGCCACGACCGGAG
>Ga0209498_1000631_pt1 | contig 21780 bp, 19 predicted proteins | sample WalLakDeSediment_FD_184131 | JGI IMG/M metagenome (GOLD analysis project Ga0209498, IMG submission 184131) | Lake sediment microbial communities from Walker lake, Nevada to study Microbial Dark Matter (Phase II) - Walker Lake 11/02/13 Deep... | ecosystem: Environmental > Aquatic > Freshwater >...
GAGGTTTACGAGCTGCCCGTCTTCCGTGACCGCGTTCGTCCCCGTAATGAATAGATCCACCAAGAGGGACTTTCGCCGGAGTTCATAGCTCGCCTCCGGCGCCAGCGACTTGTCATAGGTATCCAGAATTTGGAGACCGGGTTTTGCTTTGATCGCTTCGTAGATGCCTGTGGCAAGGTAAGTCATGGAGCCTCCCCACGAGACGCTTTTGGCCTGTGTCGCCGGCAGGATCTGCTCCAGGACGATTTTCTTTGCCTCCGCCGTGTCCTTGGCGATGAAAACGTCAAAATTGTTGGCCTCAAGGACCTCTTTGAGGTCGTTCAGCCGGATCTGCCAGTAGTTTTCGATCGGTTTGTCCATCGTAATCTCCTTCATGTTAAAGGCTTCAGACGGGACGGCCCATGATCCCGTGCGTTCAAGCGTAAATATTGAAAAAAGTGGATACAAAATATCATGGAATGGTTTTTTAGGCAAGGATTCAGGAGCGATCATTCAATCTGTTCATATTGAAAGCTCTCCCGCTGTAGGCTATAAGGGATCAACACCCATGTTCCACGGTTTGGAACAAAGGACAAAGCTTTTACACAAGGACACAGAACCAATGGCTCAGAAAGAGATGTTTAAGAAAATCTCCTCCTCGGCAAGGATCCTCAACCCTTTTAAGGGGCATACTCCTGACGCCTTGCCTTTTGAGATCCGTTTCGACCCGCTCACAGGAGAAACGGGGCGCGTCTTCCACCTCCCTTTCAAGGCGGAAAAGCCCCAGGTGGAGGAGACGGTGAAACGCTCCAGGGAGATTTTCTGCCCCTTTTGCCCTGAAACCCTCGAGAAGTCCACACCCGCATTTCCCGAGGATATCATTCCTGGAGGGCGAATGAAGGTAGGCGGGGCTTCCGTCTTCCCCAACATGGTGCCCTTTGATCAATATGCGGCTGTGAGCGTTTTCTCCGACGAGCACTTTATTGCGATGGAGCAACTGACCCCCCTCATTATGAGGGATGCTTTTCGTGTCTCCCTTCGATTTCTCAAGAGGATTCAGGAGCTCGACCCCAGGGCCGGATTCTTCAGCATCAACTGGAATTACATGCCTCCTGCAGGTTCGAGCATCGTGCATCCGCACCTGCAGCCCAGTGCAAGCGAGGTCCCGACCAATCACTTAAGGTTGCAACTCGAAGGGGCCGCACGATATGCGGAAAAACACCGGAGGGAGTACTGGACTGATTTCCTGGAAGCTGAGAAGCGCTCCGGGGAGCGATATATTGCGGAAATAGGCTCCACCTTCTGGGTGATGAGCTTCCTTCCCTTTGGTTTTCTTCCTGACGTTTCCTGTGTTTTCGCCGAACGACACACTCTGACCGATTTGACAGAGGACGATCTTTCACCTTTTCTTGAGGGCCTCGCCATGGTCCTTCGCTATTTTCTTGAGGAAAATGTGGTTAGCTTTAATATGGCGCTTTTTGCTGTAAGGGAATCGAAGAGCTTTCGTGTCAATGCTAGGATCTGCCCCCGCCTTCTGCCCAGGCCCATCGGCAACAGCGACATCGCCTGCCCCCAAATGCTCCACAGGGAGTCCTTCACCGTCTACTCCCCTGAATCGGTTTGCGCGAAGGTGAGGGAGGTTTTCCAAAAGAAAAGCGACTAATCCTTCAAGGCAGGCAGGAAAATCGTGAATGTTGTGCCCCTGCCCACAGAGCTTTGAACATCCACAAACCCTTGGTGGTCTTTCACGGTTCCCCAGACCACGGCCATACCGAGCCCGCTGCCGCTGCGGCCCAGTTTTTTCTTGGTAAAGAAGGGTTCAAAGATTTTTTCCAGGTCCTCGGAGGCAATGCCGACCCCCGTATCCGCCACGGTGATAACGGCATAGTCGCCTGCGCCGACCTGTTCAAAGGCATTGAGATCTTCGCACAGACGTCGGTTTTCAGTAGCGATCATGATTTGACCCCCCACAGGCATGGCTTCAGCAGCGTTCAGCACGAGGTTCATGATAACCTTGTAGATCTGGATCGGAGCGCCCAGCACCTGTGGAAGACTCGCATCCAACCTTGTTTTGACCTTTTTCTAAAGCTCGGACCACTTCTCTTGCAAGATCCTCAGCATCCGAGGCGCCGGAGCTTATTCGACCCAGATCCTGAAGGAGCAAGGCGTGGTTGTAGCGAAGCTGCATCTCCTCCAGAAAAACGCCCGCGGTCTCACCTTGAAAGGCAATCCCCTTCGAAAGCTGTCCTTTTTCTTCTTGCACGCTCCTGTAAGCGCACAAAAGACTCATGGCCCCAATGGACAGCATGGCGGTGAGCCACGGCCACAGGGGAAGCACGAACAAGAGGGCGAGCCCTGGAACTCCCCCCGCGAGGAGGAAAAGGTTCCTGAGCCTTTGCCAGCGGTGGGCTGGGGTGGTTTGCCACGTGATGATGTACCGACAGACCTCTCCTCCCCGGTGCACGCAAACCGGGTGCTCAATGTGAGCGAATTTGTCCGTAAAGATCTTGGAGATGGCTTCAAGTTGACCCGTCCGGTTCTCACACTGATAGGGATTCTCAACAACACCGTGTTTTAGGATATAAGACACTTCCATCCTATTGGAACCGAGTTTGACGGTCTTGAAAGACCCACCCCGGGTCACATGGGGCGTAATCCTTTCCAGCAACCGATACGCCGCCGGAGGGCTCATAAATCCCATGGCATAGCGTTTCAGGTGCCCCGCCGCTTTTGAAAAGGCCGCATACCGACCAGCCTCTCTGGAAATATGGGGGTTGTTTGTTTTGGCCGCCAGCACCTCATGAAAACGATCAACTTGCCGCTGGGTAAACCAGTGGGCGGGGTCCTCGATCTCCTGCGGGCTTATGCCGGCGTATTCGAGAAGATGATCGGAATCAACGCGGGGGTAGTGAGCGTGGATGTATTCAATGTAGTTTTTTATGAGACGGCTGTTGTAGATTGGGAGATGTTCATTCATGGGCCTTGTTTTTTATCATAAAATAAGATTTTCTACCAGCAACATCCAATGGGGCGCCTTTGCCCGGCGAGGTTTCGAGAAGAGGATAACGCTATGGAAATTGCCTTTTTTGAAACCCGACTTGAAAAGCAATGGCCACTTCTGTTGGGGTGTGCCGATCACAGGAATAAAAAGGAAGGGATCGCGGCTTTCTTGAAAAACAGAAAACCCCTTTATACCTAGCTCAAGGGCAGCATGTATTCTGCCAGGCGGGAGGAGGTCTTTCGAAGATTCAGGGAAAGGAGCCGTGAAAGCCCCTTGAGGATCTTGATGCCGATTCGAGGGTGTTTTTCGAGAATAATGTCAAAGCCCTCCGCAGAAAGGGTCACCACCGTGGATCTGCTGCGTGCTCTCACGGTCGCAGAGTGGGGCGTCTTGTCAATGACCCCCATCTCTCCGATGGACCGACCTTTTGAAAGGGTGCTGATGACAACGCCCTCCTTGCCTTCCAAGGCGGCTCCCTTGATCACGTCCAGTTCACCTTGAATCACGAAATAGACGCAATTGCCCACCTCTCCTTCCCGGAAAACAAGGGCGCCTTCCTCGATCTCGAGAAAATTGATGTGCTCGGCAATGATCAGAATATCCTGGGAGGTGAGGGTCTCAAAGAAAGGAAAACACACGAGGAAATCCGCTGTCGCTTGTCCGATCCTGTCATCAGGAAGAGGTCTCGCCGTCATCGTTCCTCCGGTATTTTGGAAAGGATGCTCGATTATAGCACCCGACAACGGGCCTGGCAAGACGTCCCTAACCCAAGCGAGACGAAAACTCCTTGACCTGGTAGTCCCATTCCTGAGTGACGAGGTCCACGCGGGTTTCGCCCCCCTCTTCGCAGAGAGAAACGCTCACATAGCCTCCTCCCCCTTCAAAGGTGAGGCACGCTGGAGTCTCCTCCTTGAGTTCAAGGCCCAGGCCCCCTTGTCCAAAAAAACTCTTCAATTTCCGACCCACGTATTCAGGTGATTTCTTGGTTCTGAGCTCCAATTTCAGCATCCCTAAACCTCGTTTACCCTCTCGGCCGAAGGACTCGCCGGTCTCGGCCCGAATCCGGTTCACGGTCTTTGATGGATGACGCTCGGCGGACTTGCAAGGAGAAGCCTGACGGAAAAAATTGGGTGTGTCAAGGGAAAAGGCGGTGCGCCTGCTCATGCGCAACCGATGCCGTAGAAAGGCGGGGATCTACAGGGACGCCATAAATATGAAATTCATAGCGCAGGCAGGGGCCTTTGATTCGACCAGTTCCGTCTACGGTGGCGATCGCATCTCCTTGCCGGAGGCGGTCTCCTTTGTTCACCTGCACCCTGCCGAGATTTGAAAATACTGAAACAAGCCCAAAGCCATGAGCCAAAACAACCCTTCTGCCATAGCCCTCTCCGTAGTCAACCGCCGTGACCACGCCGGATGCAGGCGCTCGGACCGGCGCTTCGGCTCTTGTGGCGATATCGACGCCTTTGTTGAATCCTCCCTGATTCTTATGTGGAGACGGTCCGACCCCGAAGTCGCCACACACCCAACCTCGGGTAGGCCACTGAACGTCTTTAGAGCCGGCGAGGTGACTGACCGGACTGATGAATTCAAAAAGCCGGCGCCCTTCTTCTTCCAAAACCTTGTTCTCGCTCTTTACCTCAGGGGCTTTCCTCAGAAGGGGCGGATCCAGATCTTTGTCCATCAAGCGCGCGGAGACCGCTTTAGGATCCGACCCCCCGACCCCCACTACGCTGCGGCCCTCATCACCGGTGGCAACACGGGCTATTTCCCTGAGCTGTTTATCATAAGCACCCAGGTACTCCAGTTTCTCACGGAGGCCCTGGACCCGCTTTCCCAGATAAGCGACCTGGTTCGCGTCATGGGCGGAGAGGATTTCAACCTCTTTGAGTTGAGCGGTCCAGGGTTTCAAGGCCCTGTGATCAAGAACGATCCAGACGAAAGACACCGCCAGAAGGATTATAGAGAGGACGAGGGCTGGAAGAAGCGCACGCGGCAGAATGAATTCCCTCGCACCACCCCCCCCTTCGTCGATGAACAAAATGGTGACTCGCTTCACCCTCAAGGAATTCCCTCCAAAAGAAGCCCCTGAGAGCACGTCAGTCCCCTTCTGTCGTGCTCCCGGGAACTTTGTCAGGAGCCACGACCGGTCAAGGTCTGGAGGAACTTGCCCGGTCATGGTCTTCTTGGAAGAATCCAGCAAGAACGATGCCGCAATCTTTGATCTTGAACCGTTCGCTTTTGGCGGGGGTTTGAGGCGCGGGACCTTCCTTGGCGGAAGGCGTCGTGTACACAATAGGACACCCTGGAGTGTGAAAAAATGCACCAATAACCCCCACTAGAACCGATTGAGGGCATCAATGAGAGAGCGAAGCCTCGCGAAGTCCTTGCGATTGAAGTCGATGATCAATCTGGGAAGATGGGCCAGCTCAGGTTCGTTAGCCTCCACAGGAAGGGCTTTGCTTGAAACAAAATCCCCACCCGGCAGAAGAACATCGTGAAAATGGCGCCTCAAATAATCAAGCCCCTTGTCGTCCACAGGCGAGAGAAGCCGGATGACAAGTTTGTCTCGCGTGTAACGAAGGCTGTGATACCGGGCATAAAAGCGGCCGATGACAGAGATCGCTTCATCCACAGAGCCTATTTGCTCAAAAAAATGGAAGTCCGAAGCGTTGATGTACCCCCTCGCATCGAGTTCCTTCTTGAGGAACTCGTCCCATCTCGACCAGTAGGTTCCTCCCGGTGTATCCATGAGCACAATGGGCAGCGGCGCTCTTTTGCCGGTTTGCACCAGGGTAAGGGTTTCCATGGCCTCGTCCAGCGTGCCGAATCCGCCCGGGAATAAAGCGACCGCATCCGACTCCTTGAGAAAGGCCACCTTGCGATTGAAAAAGTACTTGTAGGTCACGCTGCGGGGATTTCCATCCACAACCGGATTGAGTTGCTGTTCAAAGGGCAGGCGAATGTTCACGCCGAAGGAATGTTCCGGCCCTGCGCCCTCGTTTACGGCCTGCATGATTCCCGGACCTCCACCGGTAATCACCATGTATCCTGCATGGGCCAGGCTGCGACCGAGTTCGCGCGCCAATGCGTAAAGGGGTTCCGAGGGCTGAATCCTGGCTGAGCCGAACACCGTGACCTTTTGGATTCCGTGGTAGGGATTGAAAACCTTGGCCGTAAAGCGCATCTCCTTGAGCGTACTGTTCATCATTTTAAGATCGATCCGTTCGCTCGCTTCCTGGCCCGCCTTTAAAGCGGCCAAAATCATCTCCCTCACGATGGATGGATGATCGATGTTCCCGATCATTTCCATGAGCTGGTCGATCGCAACGTCCACCGCTCCGTTCGTTCTGCTAAAATGAAGTTCCATGACAGGATATATTCCTTAAGGACGGGCGCCGGGTGCCTTTCATGACAAAGGCCGCCCGTCTTGTCTTTAAACGATTCACACAGGTATCGTGATTACAGGAACCGGTGAATGGCGAACAACCTTTTCCGTCACGCTCCCAAAGGAAAAACGACTCTTTTTGCCCTGAGTGGAGATGACGACAAAATCAGGCTTTTCCTTTTCGATGAGTTTCAGAATCTCACTCGCCGGATCGCCTGTGGCCGTGTGGCGCACATAAAGCGGGCAACCCTCCAGGTTTTGCTCGCATATTTCCTGCAAATGTCCCTCAGCCTTTTCCCTCTGAAGCTTGAGAAGCGCGTCGATCTGGGACCGATCGAAATCGCCGTACCACGCGCCGAAAGGTCCTATTTCTTCCGTTACGTAAAGCACATGGACTTCTGCTCCATAAAGCTCGGACAAAGAGGTTACATAGGGTAGAGCTTTGGATGAGTTTTCAGAAAAATCCGTAGGCCACAAAATTTTTTTCACTCTCATAAGCGACTCCTTTCTTTTCTCCTGGGCCGATTCTGATACGACTTGGGATGGCAGAACGTAATGTTTCGATCTGGATTTGCAAGAGATCACAGGCCTCTTGCAGTCCCCGGCTTCCCTCAGAGCGAGGGCCTGCAAGCATCCTTTTCCAGCAAAAGCATTTTTTACAAAAACCATACAGCAGCGCACCCGCCGATTCAAGTTGTTTTGCGCATTTCCTCTCTTGAACCAGGTTCATTTCATGAGAAGGCGGAGGAAGGTTCGTCGATGGATGAGGATTGCAATCGACTATTTTTAAGCGAACGAGGCGGTTCCGTGCGAATCCGACTATGTTTGCTTTGAGCTATGGGCCGCCTTCATAGATTTGGACAGGTGTGCCCGGCCGGCTGGACAATGTGTTGAAGAATCTTCCTACACTCCCTCCAAGGGAGCGAACGGCATCCTTAATGCCCTGATCCTTCTTAAACAGCTCGCTCTTTTCTTCTTCCTTGATCAAAGGTCCGGGAATGGTGACGACCCGTTTCGCCTGCTCAATGGCGGCTGCGCAGAGATCCCCTTCATCCGCCCTCTGACCGGCAAACACAACCGCCGCTCCTGCCGGGCCTAGGAGAATCATGCCTCCCACCATCTTTCCGATGGTGAGTGCGGACCTTAGAGGGTCGATTTGCAGAGAAGGCTCGGCAAGAGTGCCGCCAAGCTTGAATGCTTTTGTGAGTTCGGTCAGGCTGAAACTCACGCCGCCGACTCCCTTTTTTGGGTAAGGCTGAATGGAAAGATCAAGGGTCTCTTCCCTTAAATTGAGATGGCCTTTTCCCAGGACAACCACCTCATGGGTATCTGCAAGCAGCGTTGTCACCTCTGCCACGCCTTCCCTGATATCAAAGCCGCCGACCACGCAGTTGATTTCCGTGGTGTTCGCATCTTTCGCGGCAGGCGCAAAAACCTGAAGAATGATTGATCCGAACTTAGAATTGAACGGCTGCAATTGGTTATTCTCAAATCTTAAGCCACTGAGTGAAACAATGGCGTTGCCCTCAAGACCCCCCAGCCAGGCAGCGATGGAGGACCCTTGAGCCATAAGGTCTATCTCGGCCGAGGCTTTTCCCATCACGTTCTTGGCCTTCAGAAAGGTTTTGACGTCGATGTGGTTCATGCGGCATCGTGCGATGAGCGTTGTCGTTCTTTCCTGCAGGCTCACTTCCAGAGTACCGTTCACCTGACCCCCTCCCGCTTTGAATTGCAGAGACCTCGCCATGAAATGATCCCGGGTGAGACGAACCTTTGTTTTCAATTCGCTCAGGACCGCATGAGGAAACAGGACTTCCCCGGCCTTCAATTCCAGATCGAGATCTACGCTTCCAAAGCCCGGGGTTGCAAGGGGTATCGGCTTAGGGGAAAACACCTTCTTCTCTTTCCCCGGGACCTGCCTCTCTTTTCGAACAGCGTCTTTTTGTAAGAAGGGTGAGATATCCAAGAACTTCAAGGAAAGGGACCCCTTGATTTCAGGTCGTTGCCGCTTAAGGTTCAATGTCAAATCCCCTTTTCCATCAAGCCCTTTGCCGATAAACTTCAATCCGGATATATGAAAACGTTTCTCCCCTTTGCCGGATACCTTCCCCTCCACTTGAAAGGGTCCGACTTCAGGAAGGCCGCTCAAGCCGAACAGCTTGGCAATCGTTCGGGTCGATCTCGCTTTCCCCTTGATGCTCAGAGCAAGCCCTTGAAGAGATATGGGCTTTAGCAGGAAACCATCCGCTCGAACCTCCATGCCGTAAGCTCTTGCCGTCACATCCACTCGCCACGGTTCTTCGGAGGCGATAAGCGATCCCAGGGTACCCACGGAGCCCTTCAGACTGAAGGGCTCCGACTCATAACGGCCCTCCATTTCAACCTCCATGAGAACGCCGTCCCCTGCTCTTCGCGCATTGAAATGATCCACCGTCACGGAAAAGGCTGGTCCTTTTTTTTCGTTCTTGAAGGAAAACCGGCCCCTCTCAATCTTTATAGAGCCCAGCCGGAAAGGCGCTGATCTTGTCCTATCAGGCCCAATCAGTTTCACCAGGGGGATGTCAAAGGGAAAATTGGATACCCCGGAGCCATCTGTTTCAATCAGGATTCCGGGTTCTATCAGGGTCACGCTCCTGACTTCGATTCTCTTCTTCAGCAGGGGGATGAGGCGGATCTGCAATTTCATTTGCTCCACCAGAACCATATCCGGGTAACTCCCCCAGGAAGCATTTTGGAGGGCCGCCTTCTCGACAATAAGACAAGGAGAAGTGCCCATTTCGAGTTTCACCGGACCATGGATCAGCAGATCGCGGCCTGTCTTTTCTTTGACAACTTGACGAATGATAGGCTTTATCCAATCGATATCATTGGAGGATATGATGATATAGAGGACGAGAATCAAGGAAAGGAACAGTGCGGCGCCTATGGCTGCAACCCAGGCCCACCTACGGCCCAGCACTTTGGGGGTCTGTGGATTCATGGTAAAAAAAAATGCAGAGTCCTGCCGCAGGACTCTGCCTCGGATGGAGGGTTTGTCTGATGGTTAACAATCCAACAGGGCCTAATGGGGTTTGGCTGATAGGTTTCCTTGTTTACGCGGTTTCTCGACTCAAGTTGAAAACTTCCCATGATGCCGTTTTATTCTCCGGGGCCGATCTCGCCCATTGATCATTCCAGGAGATGCCCGGTCGGTAAGATGCACGCACACCCGAGAAGTTTCCTGTATCTTCGCTTGCATCTTTGATTATACAACTTCTGATTGTTCAAAGAACTTTCGTGCGCCTTTTCGCTTTTCCCTATTGCAAGGGGCTTGCCAAACCGGGTTCAACGGTTCTTTCCACGTTATTTCAAACTTATCCGGATACGCCATTTCAACCCCTACTTCAGCTTTGCCAAAATTCGTCGTCATGAGCCGAAAAACGTCGCCCGAAGGCTGCCCGCCCTGAAAGCACTCCCCCATTCCATCCCCGCCGCGCAGCCCGCTCGTCCGGCATATCCTCAGACATATAAAGGGGATGCCTCTTGTTGGGCCGGAACTCGCCTGTCTCTACACCGCCCTGGGGCAAAACAAGAAGGCCATCCAAGCCTATGAAGACATCCTCGCCGATGATCCCACCATGGCGGAAGCGCTTTTCAATCTTGCTTATCTCCGCGCCATGAAAAACGACTACCCCCGTGCAGAAGTCCTTTACCATCGATTGGTTGCCCCCCCCTATTTGGATGAGGTTCTTTTTAATCTCGCCGTTGTCCAGGAAAAGCAGGGGAAAAAGGCCGGTTCTCCGGTAGGAGAAGACCTGAATTTGATGGATTCATGACGGCGGGTTTTCCTAAACCTTTATCCTTGCGTGTTCCGTTGGTTCTTCAAAACTTCACCATCTTTACGAGCCCTTCGTATTCTTTGACTTCCTCCGGGGTAAGCTTTCGGCGAAAGAGATCCTCATGAACCAGAATCGGAATCCTTCGGTTCAATGCCAAGGCGACTGCATCGCTGGGGCGGCTGTCCACGGAAAGGTCCTTGTTTTCTATTCGGTACAGGACGTTTGCATAGTAGGTTTCCTCCCGCATCTCTGAAATCTCGACCCGCAGGAATTCCACCCCGGCTTTTTCCATGATCGAGAGGTACAACTCATGGGTCAGGGGGCGCTTCGGCTCCACCAATCCCTTTTCCTTGGCAATGGCTGCAAACTCGGCCTCTCCCACAAACATGAGAAAGAAGCGATCCCCCTTAGCGTCCTCCTTGAGAACAACCATGTGGCCTCTGTTGGGGTCGGATTCAATATAGACTTCACGGATCGTGACCATAGCCCCTTGGGTCATAGCGTTTGCTCCTTCCCTTCCTCACCGGCCCGCTTGGCGTTTCCATTGATTTCCTTGCTGAATTTCTTGACGATCTCCGCAAGTTCCACGAGCCGCTCATCAACCTTTCGGAACAGTGTTCCCGCAGGATATGTGCCGTCCGAATGCCGTTCGCCCGCCTCCATGCCGGTCAGAATCGTGATGCCTTCTTCAATGCTCTCAATGGGCCAGACATGAAAGAGTCCCTGCCTGACCGCTTCCACCACGTCTTGCTTGAGCATCAGGTTGCGCAAGTTTTTCTCGGGAATGATGACCCCCTGCCGACCATCAAACCCTTTGTGCCTGCAGGTATCAAAAAAAGCTTCCACTTTCCGCGTCACCCCGCCCACCGGCTGAATTTCGCCCTTCTGGCTTACCGAACCCGTAACCGCAATGCCCTGAAAGATGGGAACTCCTGAAAGAGCGCTCAATAGGGAATAGAGTTCTGTGCTGGAAGCGCTGTCGCCTTCCACCATCCCGTAGCTCTGCTCAAAGCAAAACGTTGCGGAAAGGGATAAGGGTTTGTTGTGGGCGAAGCGCTCCTTGATGAAGCTTGTCAGGATCATCACCCCCTTGGTGTGGATGTTTCCGCTTAATTTTGATTCTCGCTCCAGAGCAACGACCCCCTCCCGGCCGACGGAAACCGTCGCCGTGATCCGGTTGGGCTTGCCGAACTCGTAATCTCCGGTCATGAGAATGGACAGGCCGTTGATTTGTCCCACTTTTGAACCCTCGGTTTCAATCCACAGAATATTTTTTTCTACCAGCTCCCGGATCTGCTCCTCATAAAGATTGGAACGAAAAATCCGTTTTTCGATCGCTTTTTCCACGTGGATGCGCTGAATGAATTGGGCCTGATCAAGAGCGGCAAAGTAGTCCGCCTCATGGATCAAGTCGCTGATGTCGCCCAGCTCGAGGGTCAGCTTATCCCTGTCTTCCGTTTTCTCCATGCTGTATTCCATCAGCCGGGCAACACCGGTTCGGTCCAGGTGACGAAGCCTTTTTTCCCGGCACAGATCTCCCGCCATCCGAGCACACTGGAGCATGATTTCATCTTTTCGCTCGATTCGATCCTTCATATGGGCTTTGACCTTGAAAAGCTTGCCGAACCGGTCGTCATAAAGGTGAAGGAGTTCAAAAAGATAGGGATCTCCGGTGAGAACGATTTTGATATTTAGAGGAATCGGCTCCGGCCGAATCGTGCGGGTGCTGAACAGGCCATAGAGCTCCCCCGGGTCTTCGATGCGGATCTGCTCATCCTTCAGAGCTCGTTTCAAAGCCTCCCAGGAGAGCCACAATTTAAGAAGATCCAGGGCCTTCATGATCAGGTACCCTCCGTTTGCCCGATGCAAGACGCCCGGCTTGATCATGGTAAAATCCGTGAAAAGGGCTCCAAACCAGGCTTGACGCTCAATGGTCCCGAAGAGGTTCGGATAGGTTGGGTTGGATTCAATGACCACGGGCGCACCCTCGGTCTCGGAGTGATCGATGAGCACGTTGACCGCGTATTTCCTGAAAACCCCCTCCTTTTGGGGGATCTGGAACTGGGGCATCTGCGGTTGCTGGCTCTCTTCTTTTTTCTTGAAGTCGCCGATATTCTCCAGGATGTCCTCCTGGAGGCCCTTCAAGTGATCGATAACATCCGGCTCCTCCTTGTATTTGTCCTGATAAAGCTCCACAATCTGACTGACCAGGTAAAGGGCCACCCGGCTTTCCAGCTTGTGGTGCTCCTCGGTGAAAGCGGTCTCCGCTTCTCTGATCCTCCGAACAGCTTCTTTCATTTTTTCCTGAAGCCGGTTGCTCTTTTCCTTGAGATTTTCCCGCTCTTCATCACTCAGTTCGGCCAACTTCTCCTGGCTCATGGGAAGCCCCTCTTGGGTGGCGGGAATAATCATCATGCCGACCTGAGAAACCTGAAGAATGAAGCCTTCCTCCTTGGACTGGTCCGAAAGTTTCTCTACGACTTGTCTCTTGAAGCTCTCGAAGGTTTTGTGAACTTCCGCCTCCTTGGTGCTGTAGTCGTCGCTTTCAAAGACCTCCGGGATCCTTTTCTGAATGGTTTCGATCAGCTCCTGCATGTCTTTCTTAAGGTCTTTTCCCCGGCCGGCAGAAATCTTGAGGCTCCCGGGCTTGTCGGGCTCCTTGAAATTGTGAACGTAGCACCAGTCCGGAGGCCCGGCTTCGGCTTTGGCCTGTTCCTCGATGTAGGTCCTCGCTGCGTAGGTCAGGCCGGCCTTGGCAGGGCCTGCGATGAAAATGTGGTAGCCTCCTCTTTTCATGCCCATGCCGAACTTAATCGCATCGGTCGCCCTCAGCTGACCCAGGATCGGCTCTTCAGGCGGCTCCAAAGAAGCCGTGTTTTCAAAAGGAAGCGACTCCGGGTCCACAAAACCACGGAGTTCGTTGAAAGGAACTTCTCGAAACTGTTTTGTCATGAAAACACCTCGCAATCAATTTCATGAAAATCTGTTTCCCACAGGACCCGAAAAGAAGACGGGCTCTGAAAACTCTTGAAAAATCGGCGCTATTATAATCAACCTGGGAATCTATTTCAACATCGGCCCTTCCTGTGTTAAAAAGAGTGTCAATATAAAAATCAGCTTTGCAACTTCGTTAAACGGACGGTGTTATCATGCTTTCAGACAGAATGAAACGGCTCGTGCCTTACACGCCGGGTGAGCAGCCCCAGGACCGAAAATACCTCAAGCTCAACACGAATGAAAACCCCTTTCCTCCGTCGCCGCGGATCAAAACCTTTTTGGATCACTTTGATATCGAAAGACTCAGGCTCTATCCGGACCCGCTCTCCGAAAAGCTGCGGGATAAACTGGCCTTGAGGGATGGTTTGAACAAGAAACAGGTTTTTGTCAGCAACGGATCGGACGAGGCGCTATCCTTTTGCTTTTATGCTTTTTTTGGGAGTGAAAAGGGCCATCTGCTTTTCCCTCAAATTACCTACAGTTTCTTTCCGGTCTATTGTTCCTTTTACAATATTGCCTTTGAGCCCATCCCCTTGAATGATGATTTCACGATTGACATCACGAAGTTCATTCAAAGAACCGGTTGCGGGGTGGTCCTTGCCAATCCCAACGCCCCTACAGGCATTGCCCTGTCCCTTGAAAGAATCACTGATCTCCTGGAAAACTACCCTCAGGAGAAGGTTGTGCTCATCGACGAAGCCTATGTTGATTTCGGTGCAGAGAGCGCCGCCGGGCTCATCCACCAATTCCCAAACCTGGTTGTCGTCAGGACCTTCTCGAAAAGCATGTCCCTCGCAGGCCTGCGCCTGGGTTTTGTGCTGTCCTCTGAAGCGCTTATCTCCGCTCTTTTCACGGTCAAAGACTCTTTCAATTCCTACCCGGTGGATCTTCTTTCCCAGATGATCGCAGAGATCGCTCTTTCCGATGAGGCTTACTACCAGGCCCTGCGAAACGAAATCATCGCCGTGAGGGAGGATTTCAGCGCATCCCTGGTTGATCTGGGCTGGAGCGTCTTGCCTTCAAAAGCCAATTTTGTTTTCGCCTGCAAGAGCGGTGTTCCGGGAAGGGAAGTCTACCTGGAGCTCAAGAAGCGGGGCATCCTGGTCCGGTATTTTGACGGGGAACGGACCAAGGATTTTGTCCGCATCACCATAGGCAAGAGGGAAGACATGGAAAGGCTCACCCAGGAGATCAGGAAAGCCTTTTAACTTTCAAGCCCCTCGAAATAGGCTCTTGGATCCAGGATGTTCATCGGTTTCGAAGGGTTGAAGGAGTTTCCTCCAAGGTACTTGGAAGGAAGCAAAGGCAACCCCCGGTAAAGTTCGAAATGGAGCATGCTGGAATGGCCGTTTCCCTTCAGGCGTTGCACGTAGGAAGGGGAACTCTCCGTAATTTTATCCGGGTTCAGCACAGAGCCGACAAATCCGATCACAGTTCCGGCTCCTGCCACATCCCCCTCCCGGACAACGGCCTCCTCCAGTTCCGCATATTTTGCAACCAAACCACCCTCATGGTTTATGAGGATATAGTAGGTCACATTCCAATAGGGCACAGATGCAGGAGACGTGAAGATTCCGACCTCGACGACCTTGCCGGTATCCACGGCAAGGACAGGGCTTTTGCGAGGGGCATAGATATCCACGCCGCAGTGATTGCGGTCTCCTCGATTTTCCCAGAAACAGCCGGGTTCCCCCTCTTTGGGAAGGTTTCTCGTATAACTGTCCGGTACAGGCCAGAATCTCATGATAATCAAAGACCTTTCAAAAAATATTTCCTTAATGGCCGCAATAATAGGGACTGAACCGCCCCAACACAAGCCCTAAGACAATATTTTTCCTCTTGCCTCGGCTGGAAGACAATACCTTGGGCATTGCCAAACCATTGAATCTGCTTTAAGCTTTTCTTCCCATGAAAAAAATCACGACTCGAAAAACCCGCCCCAAGCAGCCGAAAAAGCGGCCATCACGGACGAGCAAGATACTCAAGGGGATCTTTTTCGTCGCCATGCTTTTCTCCGCCTTCCTTGCCGCTTACGGTTTCTATCTTTCCTCGGAAATCGACAAGCGCTTTTCAGGCAGACGGTGGTCCATTCCCTCCAAGGTCTTTTCCGATACGACCATCCTTTATCCAGGCCAGGAGATTCAGAGGGTTTCCTTGGAAATGAAGCTGGAGCGCCTGGGCTATCGCAAAGTCAACCACAGGCCCCGGGTGATGGGTGAAGTGCGCATTGCAGGAAATACATGGGCGCTTTTTTTGAATGACCTTCAAATTCCTTCTGAAAAAAGAGAGGGTTTTCCTCTCGAACTCACCTTTGAGGAAAACCGTATCGCCTCGATGACCGACCTCCGAACCGGAAAACCCATTCCGCTCTTTGAGCTGGAGCCGGAACTCCTCATGCTTTTTTTCGGCCCCAGAAGGGAACAGCGCAGGCTCGTGTCCATAAAAGAAATACCGGAGCACGTCATCCAGGCCGTGCTCGCTGCAGAAGACAGCAGGTTCCATGCTCATTTCGGGGTGGACCCCTGGGGGATTCTGAGGGCACTGTATGTCAATCTTACTCACGGGGATATCCGCCAAGGAGGCTCAACAATCACCCAGCAACTGGCGAAAAACTATTTTCTCACCCCTGAAAGAACCTTTTCCCGAAAGATCAAGGAAGTCCTTTTGGCCCTGACCATGGAGCTGATCTATGAGAAAAATGAAATCCTGGAGATTTATCTCAATGAGATATACCTGGGACAAAAAGGCTCCATCTCCATCCACGGTATCGGAGAAGCATCTCACTTCTACTTTGGAAAACCGGCAAGCCGGCTCACGCTGGAAGAAGGCGCCCTCATTGCAGGTCTTATCCGCGGGCCGAACCTCTATTCTCCCTATACGGATAAGGAGCGATGCGTCCTGCGAAGGAACGAGGTCCTCCTTGCGATGAACAAGCTGGGCCGGATTTCGGGCGATCAGATGAAGCAAGCAGCCTCAAAACCTCTGCGACCGCCTCGATACGACGTTTACATGAGAAAGGCGCCCTATTTTGTCGACTACCTCTCCAGCCAACTGGCAAAACTCTATTCGGCTGAAGCGCTTTCAAGTCTGGGGCTTTCCATCTACACCACCCTGGACACCGAGGCACAGAGAGCAGCAGAAAGCGCTTTGACCCGCGGCCTTGATCGCCTTTCACCGGCGGGCGCACAGAAAGAACCTGAAAGAAAACCTCAGGGCGCGGTGCTCGTCATGCAACCCAAGACCGGGTTTATCCTGGCCATGGTCGGCGGTCGTGATTACGGTGAAAGTCAATTTAATCGGCTGACCCAGGCAAAGCGCCAGCCGGGAAGCGCCTTTAAACCTTTCGTGTTCCTGAGCGGGCTTGACCGTTTTACCCCTGCCACCCTGTTCTCCAATGAAGTCAGGACCTATGACGGGGAAGGCAAAACCTGGGCCCCCCGAAATTATTCACCGGTTGCAGAAAGCGCGGTACCCATGAGAACGGCCCTTGCGAAATCCATTAATCTGCCTACCGTGGACCTTGCCATGAGAGTAGGTTTGGATCAGGTGAGAGAAACGGCTCGATCCTTCGGCTTCTCCACACCGCTCGCGGCTTACCCCTCCCTCGCCCTTGGTTCATCCGAGGTCATTCCCCTTGAGCTCGCCCGCGCCTATTGCGCGTTTGCCGCAGAGGGAACGCTCCCGCAACCCCTGTCGGTTAAGGATGTCATGGACGAAGAAGGAAACGTATTGGAACGGCGTTACATGACCCTTGAAAGAGTGACAACTCCTGCCAAAGCCTTCCTCATCACCTCCATGTTACGAAGCGCCGTGGAGGAAGGAACGGGGCGCCCGCTGAAGGCCAAGGGAATTGATTTTCCGGTGGCCGGCAAGACCGGGACGACGAACGATTTGAAAGACGCCTGGTTCGTGGGATACACGCCCGAGCTTCTCACCCTGGTCTGGGTGGGTCATGATCAAAGGCAGCCTCTTCCCGGACCGGGATCGGAAATTGCCCTCCCCATATGGGCGGATGTGATGAATGGGATGAGGCAGTATCTTTCCGGCAAGGGGTTTAAAATGCCTCCGGGCGTGGTCAGAAAGGAGATCTGCATTGAAAGCGGACAACTTGCACTGTTTTCCGGATGTCCTCAAAAGAGGACCGAATTTTTTCTTGAAGAAAATTCTCCGAAGGAGCCTTGCAGCCTTCATGGAAGCCAGAATCCTCTGGATCGGATCATCCAAAAAGCCAAAGATCTTATCAGGAATTTCTAAGATTTTTCTTATAAGCCTCTTGTGGCTCCCACTGTCGCAATGCGCCACAGCGCCATCCCCTCTCCCTTCCCCGGAACCGGTTCCTCAAAAAGAGAAACAGGATGAGATCGTGGCGACTCCGGGCCCGGCCGGTTTCGCCTCCCTGCAACTCATGGAGCAGGCCAGAGTGCTTCTTGAGAACAACAAGCCCGACGAGGCCATTAGAACCCTCGAAAGAGCCGTCAACCTTCATCCGACAAATGGGGGGAATTACTATTACCTGGCAGAGGCATGGCTCATGAAAGGCAATGTCCGGCAGGCCAGGGAGTTCAGCGGCCTTGCCGCCCTCTACCTTCGCGATCATGACGAATGGAGGAGCCGACTCCGGAGCCAGGAGGAAAAAATTTTCAAACGCTCCCGCGAATAGGGTGTCTTTAAACATTCTCTTGCGTTGGGCCGGCTCCTGTAGTAAAGGGGCATTCCTGGTACGAATCCATAGGGCGATTCATGAGGAAGCAATCAAATTTGACAGGAGAGGTCAGCAGTGCAAAATTTCACACCAAAACGGATGTTTTTCACAAAGGGTGTCGGACACCACCGCAATCGCCTGCAAAGTTTCGAGCTGGCGCTCAGGGACGCGGGAATTGAAAAGGTCAACATTGTCACGGTCTCCAGCATCTTTCCTCCGGACTGCAAAATTGTCTCCAGGGAGGCGGGAGAACAGGAATTAAAGGCCGGCCAAATCACGTTCATTGTGCTCGCCAGGGAAAGCACCAATGAGCCGAACCGGCTGGTTTCGGCCGCCATTGGCCTGGCTCGTCCCAAGGATTCCAAGCAGCACGGCTACATCAGCGAGCACCATGCCTTTGGCGAGACCGTGAAAAGGTCGGCGGACTTTGCCGAAGACCTTGCTGCAACCATGCTGGCCTCGACGTTGGGCATCGAGCTCGATCCCGACGTGGCATGGGACGAACGAAAGCAGGTCTACAAGGTGGGCAAGAGGCTTTTTGTCACCCGGGGCATCGCCCAGTCGGCAAGAGGCCACAAGAAGGGTCTCTGGACGACTGTGGTGGCCGGTGCCGTCATGCTCTTGGACTGAAGGGATCGCATGGGCCGATGAAACCCAAGCACTCGATGTTTTCCGATTCCCCGGATATCGTCCCCCCTTCCCTTTTCAAAGGGATGACGGCGGTTGAGCTCGTAGAGACCATGGGCCGCACCTCCTTTGAGGGAAGGAATGTGTATCGCGGGGCGCAACTGTTTCAACGGATGATCCAGGAGGGGGATGTGGTCTGGCTTGCCATCGCCGGCGCCGGCATGGCCGGGGGCATGGGCGGGATGGTCGTCTCGCTCCTGGAGGCGGGCTTTATCGATGTGATCTGCTCAACGGGCGCCCAGGTCTACCATGATTTGCACTTCGCCTTCGGCCTTCCGGTCAAGGCGATTCATCCGCACCATGACGACGACCTTCTAAAACGACATGGCGACACGCGGATCTATGACATCGGCATCCGGGAAAAAGAGACCCTTGAAGCCCAGGACGAACTGGTTCGCCGCTTTGTGAAAGAGCGTTTTGATGATCTATCCGGCAGGCCCATCTCCAGTTGGGAATTCAACCGGGGTCTGGGTCACTGGGTCCTCCAGAACAGCCAATACCCGGAACGCAGTTTTACGGCAGCCGCCGCAAGGCTGGGTGTCCCGATTTTCTGGGACTCCCTGGCCAACCATTCCATTGCCATGAACCTGGTTCAAACCGACCGAGAAGGTTACCCGCTCAGCCTTTCAGCCCAAAAGGATATCTTTGATTCAGCAGCCCTCACCTTCGCATCTCCGCAGACAGGGTTTGTCGAGCTGGGAGGCGGAGGGCCGAAGAATTTCATCCAGCAGACAGGACCGACCATCAGCCAGATTTTCAAGATCCCGTTCGAGGGCGCGGAACGGGGGCTTCAGATCGGCACGGCGTCCGAAAAAGAAGGGAGCCTTTCGGGGTGTACCTTCAGCGAGTCCGTCACCTGGGGGAAGTACCGTGCTGCTGAGGCCGAAAGACTGGTGCAGATATGGGGTGAATACAGTGTGATCTTTCCGCTCCTGGCTGCATTCGTGCTGGATCGGTGTGAAAGGAGGCGGCCCAGAAACCTGGTCGCGCTCATGCCCGAGAGCAGGGAAAGGTTGGAGAGCGCCCTATGAAACTTTATTCCAAACAGTTTCTGGATTGCAGCGACCCTGTCGCGAATTTTCATTCTGCTGCGGTCGCTGTGCTTCCTGTCCCCTATGAAGGAGGCGTGTCCTACGGGAAGGGAACGGCGAACGCACCGGATGCGGTCATTGAGGCTTCACGGCATCTCGAGCTCTATGATGAGGGATTGAAGGCCGAGCCTCACCGCATGGGCATTGTCACCGTGATGCCCCCTAAAATTTCGCAAGACCCCGCCCTTCTTCAAAACGATATTTTCATCGCCGCCCGTGAACTCATCGGAGCCGGAAAGTTCACGGTGATGATCGGCGGTGATCACTCCATCACCTTCGGTCTCGTGCAAGCCCTTATGGAAAAATACGGCCGGATCTCCGTGATTCAGCTCGACGCCCACAGTGATCTCAGGGAGACTTACGGCGGGAGCGTGTTCAGCCACGGATGCATCATGTCCCGCATCCTGGGCCTTACGGAGCATACACTTCAGATCGGCATAAGGAGCATGTCCCTGGAGGAGGCGGAGAAAATAGCCCGCGAGGACCTGGCTGTCTGCACGATGGAGGAATACCGCACCGGATGCTTTGACGTGGATGGCGCCCTTGAGAAACTCCCCGATCCGGTTTGTTTGACCATCGATGTGGATGTTTTTGACTGGGGCGTGATTCGGAGCACCGGCACCCCCGAGCCGGGGGGCCTTTTGTGGGACGAGGCCCTTCATCTCCTGAAAAGGATTTTTAACCGAAAAAGGGTTGTGAGCTTTGACGTCGTGGAGCTTTCCTCCGATCAATCCGACCGGAATTCCTCCTTTGCCGTTGCCAAACTCATTTATAAGATGTTGGGTTTCAAGCTGGCATCCTCCGCAGCACAGGGGCTCTGCCAGTGGCCCGACAAACCTGCAGGAAGCATTTTTCGCTGAGGATCTCCCCCAATCGCGTTCCGGGCCTGCTTCCCAAATCCACCGTCTAATTTTGCTTTATCCAATAACTTCTGAGGATTGGGCAGCATTCCTGATCACCATCAAGGCGTCAGATGCAAGGCTCATAGACGGCGCAAGGCACAAGGCGCAAGGTGCACGGCCAAAACAAAACAAAAATGATACTCCGTGACCCGTGACCCGTGTGCCGTGTCCCTTTCTGCTATGTACGCCGCAGTGACGAGGGATGAGGGTAACGCAGCCCTTCGATTGAACTCAGGGCCATGAGCCTGTCGAATGGCAGATGATGTCTTGATGGTCGATCAGGGGCTTGATCGTGCATTGACAAACCTCATCAACAAATAATATAATATATCGGTTTTAATCGGAAATTTTGGAAATAGCCCTTTTGGGCAGATGCCGGTTGAAGCATGCCGGCCTGCTTTTTCGATTGCTTTTGAGGAAAAGACTTTGCCTTTATGAACCTACCCTTGCCAAAAGAGCAGGCATCAAAAGACCCCCAATCCGCGGTTCGCTCCATCCTATCCTCTCTGTTGCTGGCCATCAAGATGCACTCCCTTTATGCCGAGGACCATTCTCACTGTCAAAAGGCCCTGAGCCGTCTTCACGAGGAATTTGAAGGATTCGTGAACAAACAGGAAGCCCTTGTTCTGGAAGTGACCGACAAGCAACTTCTCTACCTGGGGGAAGTGGTGCACCAGGGCCAAGGAAAGGACGGTGAACTGCCTTTTGCTCTGTTCAGGGACGGCATCATGAGTCTTGCCTTTACCCAGGGGCTCGAATTTGAAGAGACGCGAATTTTTGTAAAAATCCTTGAACAATACAAGAGCCTTCCCTCCGGGGCCGAAGGAGACATTGTCACGGCTCTTTGGGAATCGGAGATGCCTCATATCGAGTACCAGGCCGTGGACAACATTCTGGAAATCGACGGCCCCAGCGAATCATCCGACGACACTCAGGATTGGCTCGGTTCCATGTCGCCCGGAGGAGGAGAAGGCTTTTCCCTTGCGGGAATGGGTGAAGCGACCCGGGATTCCCCTCGACCGGACCAGGGCGCCAAGCAATTGCCCCTGATGGAGCCCACGCGCCTGCAACTGACGATGGAAGAGGCAAGAACACTCGAAGAAATGGTCAGGGTCGAGGAGGAAAGGGACGCCACCCAGGAAATCCTGAACATGCTGGCAGATGTTCTTAAACAACAGCAGGAGGAGGACTTTTTTTCCTACGTGCTCGATTATA
>Ga0209498_1000632_pt1 | contig 21780 bp, 23 predicted proteins | sample WalLakDeSediment_FD_184131 | JGI IMG/M metagenome (GOLD analysis project Ga0209498, IMG submission 184131) | Lake sediment microbial communities from Walker lake, Nevada to study Microbial Dark Matter (Phase II) - Walker Lake 11/02/13 Deep... | ecosystem: Environmental > Aquatic > Freshwater >...
CGGAGGAGCTGCAGCAAGATCCGCCGGTGCTGGCGGTGACTGGCGAGCAGGGAACGCCGGTGGGCCGCGCCATCGAGGGGATGTTGCTCCGCGTGGTGCATCCGCTGGTCGGGCCGTCGGCCGCGCTGCTCGCCGACTGCCCGGAGCGGGTCATCGGCGAGATCGTTGTCAGTGGCGACACCGTGAGCCGCGAGTATCTCCGCCGGCCCGAGGCAACCGCGACAAGCAAGGTCCACGAAGGCGACCGCGTCTGGCACCGGATGGGCGACATGGGCTACCTTGACGCGACCGGCCAACTCTACTTCTGCGGCCGCAAGGCCCACGTGGTGGCCACACCCGACCGCACGTTTCATAGCGTGCCGGTGGAGACCGTCTTTAACCGCCATCCGCGGGTGAGCCGCACCGCCCTGATCGAAGTCGATAGCGGGCCGGCGCTCGCGGTCGAGCCGATGTCGTGGCCGCTCGCAGCCCACGCCCGGCAGACACTCGCGATGGAACTGCGGGCGGTTGCGGCGGGTGATCCAGTCACCGCGTCGATCCGACGGTTCTATTTCCACCAGTCGTTTCCCGTCGATGCCCGGCACAATGCCAAGATCTTTCGCGACCGCCTCGGCAACTGGGCCGCGTCCCAGACCGCCATCGACGTGCCGGGGCCGGAGGTGGACACGGCGGTGAAAGCATGAAGGCGGTCGTGACTGGCGGAGGTGGCTTTGTCGGCGGCGGAATCTGCCGGCGGCTCAGGGATCTCGGCCACGACGTCACGGCGATTGGCCGCAGACCCCACGAGGAACTGGCCGCAGAAGGGATTCGAACTGCGATCCAGGATCTCACCGCGCCCACCGCCCGCTCCTTCCTCGCCGCACTCTTCGCCGGGGTCGAGTGTGTCTTCCATACCGCGGCCCACGTGAAGATGTGGGGGCCCCGCGAGGCGTTCGTCCGCGGCAACGTGACGGCCACGAACAACGTGATCGCTGCCTGCCGTGAGGCAGGCGTGGCGAAACTCGTGTTTACGAGTTCGCCGAGCGTGGTCGCCGCCGACCATGACCTGCGGGGAGTTGATGAGTCCCAGCCCTATCCACCGAGCTTCAAGGCTTTCTATCCCGAGACGAAGGCAGCCGCCGAGCGGGCTGTGCTCGAGAACCACGGCCACTCGCTGAAAACGATCGCCCTGCGGCCGCACCTCATCTTTGGCCCTGGCGACACCAACCTCGTGCCAACCATCCTCAAGCGAGCCCGCGCCGGCCGGCTCGTGCAGGTGGGGGACGGCACGAATCTCGTCGATCTGACCTTCATCGACGACTGCATCTCGGCTCATGTGCTCGCGGCCAACGTCCTCGACGAGCGGCCGGCGGCGGGTGGCCGAGCGTACTTCATCAGCCAGGGATCGCCGGTGCGGCTCTGGGAATGGATCGGCCGCGTGCTGGCCCTCCATGATGCCCCGCCAGTGCGGCGGCGGCTGTCGGCCACCACCGCCCGATTCCTGGCGACGGTGGCAGAGGGGGCATGGCGGACGTTCGGTCTCGCGTCGGATCCTCCGCTGACACGGTTCCTGGCGGAGGAGATGGCGACTGATCATTACTTCGACATCACCGCCGCGCGGCGAGACCTCGGATACGCTCCGAGTTGCACGGTGTGGGAGGCGACCGAGCGGACGTTTGGGCGGGCCTGACGTCCACCTGCGCCGACACCGCCACCATTTTGGGTCGCGTGAGTCGCCCGGCCTATCAGCCATGGACGACATACACAGGTCACATGTGATCCTCGGGCGGTGATGCCCCTCACGATCGGAGCCTCCCGGGATTTGAGTGGGGAAGCCGCGGCCCCCGCCTGTGCGGCATAGAAGCCCCCGGCGCGAGCTGGGGGACTGCGACGTGGCGCACCAATTGGACAAGAGCCAGGCTCAAGCGGGGGCGTCTCTCCATAACAGCGTCGACGGCATGGCAGGCGGGGTGGCGTTTTGACCCGCAGTCCCCGGGCTCGCGCCCGGGGCTTTTATGTGGGCAAGGGGGCGGGGGTCATTCAGCAGCGGGCAGCCCGCGAACCCTGATGCCTCGATACTCAGCCCACATCGGCGCTCCTGCATGCAGTTGCAGCGCGAGAATGCCTTCCCGGAGCACGTGGGTGTCGTCGTCGGTGAAGTCGAGAATCAGCGTGCCGTTCATGAAGTGCCGCAGGCGGTTGCCCTCGGCCACGATGCGGACATCATTCCAGTCGTCAAGTCGGAATAACTTTGCGAAGCCGGCCTCATCGATGAGCTGGCCGGTCACCTCCTTGCCCTTGTCGGTCCACACCGCCCGCTCACCCACCGGGCAGATCCGGCCCCGCTTGCCCCCCTCGTCGTAGATGAAGCCCGAGACGTTGGGGAACTTGTTCTCGTTGCGGATCTCGTGCTGGTAGCCGCGGACCACCCAGGCGTTCTTTGGGTTGCCCTCGGTGATGTGCTTGGAGCGGTACTGGATGCCGGAGTTATTGGTCGCCGAGCAGCGAAAGGAAAGCTCGAGCTCGAAGTTCTCGAGCAGCAGATCCTCTGCGATCAGGAAGGTGTTGCCATTGGCCCGGGCGTCCGGCGTCGTCTCCCCACGGATCACGCCCTCGCGAACACTCCAGAGTTTCGGGTCGCCACTCCAGCCGGTGAGATCCTTGCCGTTGAAGAGCGTCCGCCAGCCCGTTGCCGGTTCCGCGGTCGCGGGCTCCGCAACCGCGGCGGGAAGTGCCAGGAGCGAGACGATTGCTACGACGAGAAACTGGCGGATCATGGACGTGCTCTCCAGAGAGGCCGGGAAAGGGGGGCCGGGAAATTCTTCTGGGAGCCTATGGTTGCGACACCGGGGCCGCAACGCGGCCCCGCCGCCAGGCTGCCGGCCCACCAGAAACGGCCCCCGGAATCCCGCTTGTACGGCGGCCGCAGCCGACGCGAAGATGACCTGCTAGCCGCATCAGGTATCTCATGACTGATTCCCTGCCCCGCATCGTCATCGATCTCGAGAAACTGCGGCACATCAACTGTGGCCTCGGCCGATTCTCGCTTCACCTCGCCGAGGAGCTGCTCAAGGTGGCCCCGGGCCGGTTCGCACCGGTCTTCTTCCTGCCGGCGGATGCCGAGCGGCACTTTCCCGGCGGCGGGTTCGCGCGAATCGGCGTGGCTCCTTGGAAGAAGGAATCGCTGCGGCAGTTCGTGCGGCCCCTGGCGCGGCCCTTCCTGCCTGAGCCAGACATCGCGCTTTGGCACGTCACCAACCAGATGTCCAAATACCTGCCACTCGATCCCCGCGTGCCAGTGCTGCTGACGATCCACGACCTCAACTTTCTCCACGAGGCGCCCCACGATGAGCAGGTGGGGAAGATCTCCCGCAAGCTGGCGGACGTGCAGGAGAAGATTGACCGGGCAGTGGCGGTCGTCACCGACTCACAATTCGTCGCCGACGACGTCGCCTCCCGGCTGAAACTCGGGGGTCGGCCGCTCCACGTGGTGCCGCTCGGCCTCTCGCCGCCGCCGGCCCCGGCCGCGGCCCGGCCCGCCTGGCTGCCACCCGGCGGATTCCTGCTCACCGTGGGTAACTGCCTGGCCCACAAAAATTTCCACGTGCTCCTCGACCTGGCCGAGCGGATGCCCGATCGGCGGCTCGTGATCGCCGGCAAGAAGGCCACGCCCTACGGCGAATTTCTTGGCCGCGAGGTCTCTCGCCGCCGGCTCGAGGGCCGTGCGATCCTGCCCGGCGAGGTGAGCGACGCCGACCGCCAGTGGCTCTACGAGCACTGCGAGGCCTTCCTGTTTCCCACGCTCACCGAAGGCTTCGGCTTTCCGGTCCTCGAGGCGATGCACGCGGGCCGGCCCGTGTTTATGGCCCGGACCACCTGCCTACCCGAGATTGCCGGGGACCACGGCTTCTACCTCGATTCCTTCGAGCCGGCCGCCATGATGGGCGTGTTCGCTGCCGGAATGGCGGCATTCGCAGCCGATCCCGGTTTCGCAGCCCGGGCCCGGGCCCACGCCGCCACCTATGCGTGGGCGGCAACAGCCCGTGGCTATGCCCGGGTCTACGAGTCGATCGTAGGGCCCCGCGTCGCGGCAAATGGCATTCTGGCCGCGGCTGCCGATCGCTAACGTTTCTGGCAGCGGCAACTCGGGACGACACTCGGCCCCGCGTGCCACGACGAGGATGCCTCCGTGACCCTCTGGTACGACGTTTCCGATCTCACGAACTGGTCCCTGCCCCACCTCACCGGCATCCAGCGGACGACGGTGGGCATCCTCGACGGCCTCGTCGGAATCGGGGCTGCCCCGCGACTCGTGGCCTGGAATGCCGACATCGGCGGCTTCGCCCCGCTTGAAGCCATCGCCCTGCCGGAGACGATCCGCCGGCATCTCCCCTGGGCGGCCGGAAGCACGGCGGCTCTCGAAACCGGGTCGGCCGATTGTGGCCCGCCTGCTCCGCACGACGCCGAAGCCACGGCCGAATCCTGGCCCCCTGCCCCCCGCCGGCGTTGGGTTCGCGACGCCATCTTCGGCACGAGCCCCGACGCGGCCGACCTGCGGACCACGTTCCGTGAATTCAAGGTCGCCGGCCGGCAGTTCCGCCGACAACTGGCCCGCTGGTCGCAGGTCCGCGTCCGCGAGGCCCTTGGCCGCGATGCCGGCAGGCCGCCAGAGCCGCCGACGCCTGCGGGCTCCGCCCCACCATCAGCGGCATTCGTCGCGACTGCTCATGAGCCAGGCCCGTCCGCGACTACCCGCGGGCCGTTTCGGTCTGGCGACATATTGGTCTCGGTCGGAGCCTCCTGGACGATCGCGGCTCATGCCGAGGCGACCGCTGCCCTACGGCCCCGGGGCGTGAAGGTCGTGCGGATGATCTACGACCTGATCCCGACGCTCAGGCCGCAGTGGGTCGATGAAACAGCGGCCCGGATTCTGACCGACTGGGTGCAGCGGGTGCTCGCCGACTCCGATCACGTACTCACGATCTCAGAATTCTCCCGGCGGGAGATCGACCGCTACTGTGCCGCAGCCGGGCTCGTGGCTCCGCCGCTCTCGGTTGTGCGGCTCGGGGACGTGCTCCCGGCCTTCAGTGGCGACCCGCCGCCCCCCCGCACCGTGCCTGAGAGGCCGTTCTTTCTCTGCGTCTCCAACCTTGACATTCGCAAAAACCACCGGCTGCTCTACGACACCTGGAGCGTGCTGGCCGCCCGCAGCCCCGACCGCTGCCCCGACCTCGTCTGCGTCGGACTGCCGAATCCGTACACCGGCGATCTCGTCCGGGAATTGACCCGCGATCCCAGCCTCCGCGACCGCATCCACCTCCTTCACGGCGTCGACGATGCCGAGTTGGCCTGGTACTACCGCTCCTGCGTGGCCACGATCTACGCCTCGCGGTACGAAGGCTGGGGCCTGCCGGTGGCCGAGAGCCTTGGCCACGGCCGGCTCTGCCTGGCCTCGAGCGCCACGAGCATCCCCGAGATCAGCCCCGACCTGCCGGTCTACTTCAACCCCTACGACCCGCCGGGCCTCGTGGCGCTCGTCGAGCGAGCGCTCAATGATCCGGAATGGGTCCGCGATCGCGAGGCGGAGATTCGCCGGCGATTCGCTCCCACGCCCTGGACGCACACCGCCAGCCAGGTGCTCGCCGCCGCCACGGGAGCCTCCGAGCCCTCAGACTCTCGGGCCGCCTGACGTGGGAAAAACCGCCGCAGAAATGGCATTTCGCGGCCCCGCTCCCCCTGCTAGCCTCCCCCGCCTACGGTCTCCAGTGGCCCGCCTTTCCGGGCCGCCCTGACCGACCCATCCTTCGTCTGTTTCCAGTAGGAGGCCCCATGGCCAAGCGTGCTCTCATCACCGGCGTTACCGGACAGGATGGCTCGTATCTCGCCGAGCTCCTCATCTCCAAGGGCTATGAGGTTCATGGGCTGCGTCGCCGCTCGAGCACTTTCGGCACGCAGCGGATCGAGCACCTGATCTTCGGGGAGCAGCCGAGCCTCACCCTGCACTACGGCGATCTCTCCGACGGCAACGGTCTCGTCCGCCTGATCCGTGAGATTTGTCCGCACGAGGTCTACAACCTCGCCGCCCAGAGCCATGTTCGCGTGAGCTTCGACCAGCCCGCCTACACCGCCGACGTGACCGCCGTGGGCACGCTCCGGCTGCTGGAAGCGATCCGTGACGTCCAGGACGACACCGGCGAGCAGATTCGCTTCTACCAGGCCTCCTCTTCGGAGATGTACGGCAAGGTCGTGGAGACGCCGCAGAAGGAGACCACCCCCTTCTATCCTCGCTCCCCCTACGGCGTGGCGAAGCTCTACGGCCACTGGATCACCATCAACTACCGCGAGAGCTACGGCCTGCACGCCTCCTGCGGCATCCTCTTCAACCACGAGAGCCCGCGGCGTGGCGAGACGTTTGTGACCCGCAAGATCACCCGCGCCGCCACCCGCATCAAGGCGGGGCTGCAGGACAAGCTCTTCCTCGGCAACCTCGACGCCCAGCGTGACTGGGGCTTCGCTGGCGACTACGTCGAAGCCATGTGGCTGATGCTCCAGCAGGACGAGGCCGACGACTACGTCATCGCCACGAACGAGCTCTATTCGGTCCGAGACTTTTGCGAGAAGACCTTCGGCCGGCTCGGTCTCGACTACCGCGACTTCGTCGAGATTGATCCCCGCTACTACCGCCCCGCGGAGGTCGACCTCCTTCTGGGCGACTCGACGAAGGCCCGCACCCGCCTCGGCTGGACACCGCACACGAGCTTCGAGCAGCTCGTCGACATGATGGTCGAAGGGGATCTCGAACTCGCCCGGCAAGAGGCGGTCATCAAGGGGCTATCGACCGCCGAGCGGCGGGCGGCCTAACGGGGTCGGCCGGCGGACTTGCAGTGAAGTCATTGCAGTGAAGCCGTTGCAGTGAAGTTGGCGCAGAGGAGACAAGACACGATGAGCAGGGTTTCACGACAGGTGCGGAAGTGGCTCGGGGCACTCCGCCAGCGGCCAGACAGGCAGCCGCTCATCCGCCCCCACGAACTCCGCCGCGACCGGCCCGAGCTCCATCTCCGCGGGCCCCGCCGCCGTGACGACTCGCGGCAGCTGATCTCACAACTCTGCCGCTACGAGACGCTCAACTCGGCAACGTTCCGCCGCTGGGCCGAGACACTTGACGAGCCATGGCGGCCGCATCGCAAGCTCTGGGAACTCGCCTTCATCTGCCAGGCGCTCGAGGAACGGGACATGCTCCAACCCGGCCGCCGCGGCCTGGGCTTCGCCGTCGGGGCCGAGAAACTGCCGTCCTTATTTGCCGCCCGGGGCTGTGAGATCACGGCCACCGACCTACCCGACGACGACGAACGCCGCACCCCCTGGGCGGAGACGGGCCAGTGGGTGGGCCAGTGCGACGCCCTCAACCAGCACGGCCTCTGCGACCCGGCCACATTCCAGGCCCGGGTCGGCTACCGTCCGGTAGACATGAACTGCATCCCCGCCGATCTCACCGGTTACGACTTCACCTGGTCGACCTGCTCGTTCGAGCACTGCGGCTCGCTCGCGCTCGGGCTTACCTTTCTCGAGCGACAGATGGACTGCCTCCTGCCCGGGGGCGTGGCCATCCACACCACGGAATTCAACCTCTCGAGCAACGACAACACCCTCGCCAAGGGCTCCTGCGTGATCTACCGGCTTCGCGATATGGAGGCTATTTGCGGCCGGCTCACGGCCGCCGGCCATTCGGTCGAGCCGCTCGACGTCGACCCCGGCAGCCACATGCTCGATCGCTTCGTCGACGAGCCCCCCTACGCCGACTGGCAGACCACGCCGTTGACCCAGGTCAAGCATCTGCGGCTCAATCTCTCCGGGCATGCCTCGACCTCGATCGCCCTGATCATCCGCAAGGCCGCCTGACGACGAACCGATCCGCTGATGGAGCTTCCTGGCATGCCGATCCGCTCGTGGCTGCGAATGATCGAACGCGACTGGCTGAGGCCGCTGGGGAGGCTGGTTCGCCGGCTGAGCCGCCGCGGCCAGGCCGCGAGCCGGATCGAAGCCCTCGAACAACGTGTCGAAGAGCTCGAGGGTCTCGTCCGCGAGTTGACGGGGCTCGCCTGGCTCGAACTCGATTCGGAGCCGGACGGCCTCGATCCCGCCGGCACGCCCCCCCGAAAGGCTTCGCGGGAGGCCGCATGACCTCGCCCCGCACGGTCCTCATCGATCTCCGGTCAGCCCAGTTCAATGGCGACCGCGGGATCCCCGCCTACTCCCAGAGCCTCGCCCTGGAACTCGCCCGCGGCCATTCCCGCCACCGGTGGCTGCTCCTCTACGACGGCCGCTTCCCGCTCCCGGGGCTGGCGGCCGAATTGGCCCGCCACGCCGCCTGGTGCACCGTTGCCGATCTCGACGGCCCGGCCGCCCCGGCGGTCGACGTCATCCTCAGCGGCTGCTTCTTCCTCGCGCACGCCGGCTCCGCCGCCGACTTCCTCGTGCCGCGGGCCGTGCGGCGGCAGCGTCCCCGGCGGCTGGGCATCGTCTACGACCTTGTGCCCCTCCTGTTCGCCGACCGCTATCTCACCCACCCGGTGACCCGCCGGCAGTACCTCGCCGCCCTCCGGGAGCTGCGGCACAGCGACCAGCTGTTCGCGATCAGCCACGCCACCCGCCGCGACACGATCCGTCATGCCGCGGTCGACCCGCGGCGGGTGCACTGCATCTACGGCGACATCGATCACGAGAAGCGGCTCCTCATGGCCCGGCCGGCCGAGGAGACGGCCGACGTGCCCCGCCGCCATGGACTCACCGGCCCCTACTGCCTCTACGTCGGCGGCGACGACTGGCGAAAAAACATGGCGGCCGCCGTGCAGGCCTTCGCCATCTTCCACCGCGATCACCCCCGGCACAGGCTGGCCATCGTCTGCAAGCTGGCGGCAACGCGGATCGCCGAGCTCCACACCCTGGCAGCATCGTTGGGCCTGCCACGAAACGCGGTCGAGTGCACCGGCTTCGTGACAGCCGGCGATCTCGTCGGTCTTGTGCGGCATGCCGAGATGCTCGTCTACCCGTCGCTCTACGAGGGCCTCGGCCTGCCCGTGCTCGAGGCCTACGGCTGCGACACCCCCGTCGTCGGCTCAAACACCTCGAGCGTGGCCGAGCTCGTGCTCCCGGAGCTGGGCTGCGATCCGGGTGATCCAGCGTCGATCGCGGCGGCGATGGCCCGGCTGGCGGCAAGCGATGGGCTGCGGGCGAAGTCGCTGGCGTTCGGCCGCCAGCTGATGACCGACGAACTCGGCTGGGATCGTGCGGCCGGATGTGTCATGGAGCATATCGAGACGCGGCAGCCTGGCGTGGCAACGGTTGCGGCGGCGGTGGCGGCGGCGGAACCTGGCCGCGACCAGCCGCGACCAGCCCCGCCACCCCGGGTCGCCGTTGTCGGCGTCCTGCCACCGGTGAGTTCGGGCATCGCCCCCTACACGCTCCGCCACCTGCAGGACGCCCGCTGGCTGACGACGTTCTACGCTGCCAATGGCGGTGTCCGCCTCGAACGCCCCCGCGGCGTCGTGCCGCCGAGCCGCGTCCTGCCGGCGGAACTGCTCCCGGCGGCACTCGCCCGCAGACGGCACGATGCGACGGTCTTCGTGCTGGGAAACTCACCGCATCACATCCGGGTGCTCGACGCGATGATGCGAAGCCGCGACATGCCCGGCCGCCGGCTCCTCTGGCTCCACGAGGCGGGGCTCGAAACGATCTTTCGGGCGTGGCTGGGGGCTGACGCGGACGGGCTGCCCTCCAGCGAGCCGCCCGGCGACGTGCCTGACTGGATCGCCCGCGCTCTGGCCGCCAAGCCGAAGCTCTCCGCCGGGCTGCGGTTCCTTGCCGACCACGCCGCGCTCGACGGCCTGATCGTCAACTCGGCCGCCTGCCGCGACCTCGTCCGGGCGGCACTGGGACCACGGGCCGACGTCTGGTCGATCGACGTCGCCTTCCTGCCGATCGAAGAGCCGGCCGGAGCCAGAGCACCGGTGGCCGGCGGCGACGGCACGCTGCGGGTCGGCAGCTTCGGCCATGCCGGCGATCCCAAGCGGCTCGACTGCGTGGCCCAGGCTGTGGGGCTCCTCGACCGCACCCGGCCGGCCCGGCTCCTGGTCGCCGGCTGGGAGGTTGGCCGCTACTGCCGGCGAACGGGAATCAACCGCCTCGGGTATGTCGATGTGAGCGACGCCCCCGATGACGCCGGCCTCAGCGATTGCATGCGCCGGGTCGACGTGGCGGTGCAACTCCGCACGCCGACGTTCGGTGAATCTTCGGGCGTCGTGAACGAACTCGTCGCCATCGGCACCCCGCTCGTGGTAAGCCGGGTCGGCAGCTTCGCCGAGCTGCCGGCCAACCTGGTGACGTTCGTGGAATCGACCTGCTCCCCTGCCGAGCTTGCGGCCGCGATCACGGCAGCGGCGGCGACACGGCCATCTGAGACCGAGCGGGCCTCGTTTCTGGCGGCCCGCTCACACGCGGCATTCGCGGCTACCTTTGCCGCCGCGCTCGCGGAGCAGGGCTTGCCTGCTACTGCGCAAGATAGAGCGGCAGCGTGCTCTCCCGCAGCAGCTTGATCGCCGTCTCACCAAACAGCTTCCGCATCAGGAGGTTTTTCGCGCTGTTGCCCGCCACGATGAGATCCGCGTTCCAGGCCAGCGCGTAGGGCACCAGCGCCGTGGCGGGATGGCCCGGCACGTGGTCGGTGTCCACCGTCCGGCCATGGGCGGCGAAATAGGCCGCCGACTTCTCGAGCCGCCGATTGGCCGCCGAGTCCTCGCTGCCGAAGTGGGCGATCCGTACGACCGCGTCGGCGAACAGCCCTGACTGCGTGAAGTGCTTGAATGTCTTGGCGCTCTCGATCGAGCCCGAGTAGGCCACGAGCACCCGATGGATCGGCCGAAACTCCTCGCCGACTGCCAGGATCGGCCGCACGCCTGCCGACACGAGCCGCTCGAGGGCATCAACCGGCTCGGGCACGATGTCGTGCTCAAACAGCCCCTGCAGCCCGAACACGCACATGTCGTGATAGCGAACAAGATCCTCGGCCACGGCGAAGGGATCCCCGGTCTCCTCGTCGATCCGGTGGGCCACGCCGGCCGCCACGCAGCGTGAGGCAAACTCCGCCCCGGCCGCGGCGATGTCGGCCCGAGCCCGCTCGTATCGCGACTTCCGCAGCTCGGCCGTCCGCTCTTCCACCCCCACGCCCATCGGCCGCGGTCCGGTCCACTCCAGCCGCACCGGGTCGGTCACGGCAAGTCCCGTGAGTTCGGCGGCGCGGGACTTGGCGATCTCGATGGCATGGTCGGTCACGCTCCTGGCCGTGCGGCTGTTGCCGAGACCGACCAGGATCCGTTTGATGGGTTCTGTCATGGATTGCTCGCTCCAAGGATGTCGTGCCGTATGCTACGGCATTGCACCTTCGTTCGGGAGTCCCATCACTTGGCATCGTCATTCGCGGACTGGAAACTCTGGATACCTGCCGCCGCCGTCGGCCTGTGTGCCGTGGCCGCCCTGGGCGACGACGGGTCCTGGTCGCAGTGGCGGGGCCCCAGCCGGGACGGCTTCGTGACCGCCGCCGACTGGCCCGATGGACTCGCCCCGGAGCGGCTTGAAAAACGCTGGCGGGTGGACCTCGGCCCGAGCTACTCCGGGCCGGTCATCGCCGGCGAAACGGTCATCGTGACCGAGACCCGCGACCAGAAGACCGAGCACGTTCGGGCCCTCGACCGCGCCACCGGCCGGGAACGCTGGCATGTCGAGTGGGAAGGATCACTGACGGTGCCCTTCTTCGCCGCCTCCAACGGCTCCTGGATCCGTTCCACGCCCTGTGTCGACTCAGGTCGAGTGTTTGTGGCCGGGATCCGGGACGTGCTCGTCTGCCTCGACGCAGCCACGGGCGAGGAGCTCTGGCGGGTCGACTTCATGGAGGCTTTGAAGAGCCCGCTACCTTCCTTCGGGTTCGTGTCGAGCCCGCTCGTCATCGGCCCGCATGTGTACGTGCAGGCTGGCGCGGGCTTCGTGAAGCTCGACAAGGCGACCGGAAAAATCATCTGGCGGGTGCTCGATAGCAGCGGCGGGATGTCAGACAGCGACTTCTCCTCCCCCTATCCCGTCATGCTCGGCGGGGTGCAGCAGATTCTCGTCCAGACCCGCAACGATCTGGCCGCCGTCGACCCGCAGCGCGGCACCGTGCTCTGGAAGACGCCCGTCGAGGCCTTCCGCGGCATGAATATCGTCACGCCGACCGTACACGATGGCAAGGTGTTCACGACGAGCTACGGGGGCGGGTCGTTCCTGTTCGCCGTCGACGCCGCCCGCGGTGAGCGGCCCGTCGAGCCGGTCTGGCGGAACAAGGTGCAGGGCTACATGTCGAGCCCGATCGTGATCGGCGGCCACGCCTACATCCACCTCAGAAACCAGCGGTTTGCCTGCCTCGACCTGGCCACCGGCAAGGAGGCCTGGATCACGAAGCCCTTCGGCAAGTATTGGAGCATGGTCGCTGCCGGCGACCGGATTCTCGCCCTCGACGAGACCGGCGACCTGCGGCTCCTGCGGGCCACGCCTGAGGCTTTCGAGCTCCTCGGCGAGGCCCGCGTGGCCGACGGGGAGAGCTGGGCCCACCTCGCCGTCGAGGGCCGCGAACTCTATGTCCGCGACCTCGAGGGGCTCACCGCCTACGTGTGGCGGTAGCGCCCGCGTTGGGCCGCCCGCGAACCGGCCTCCCCGGTCGAATCAGCCCAGCCGAATCAGCCCAGCCGCCGATGCCAGTCGACGAGATCGTCGGCTGAGTCGCGGACGCCCCGCCGGCTCATTGGCTTGGCGAGGATCATTCCGGCGATAAACCCCGCGACGTGGGCGGAGTAGGCCACGCCCCCCCCGCCGCCTGAGTCGAACAGGCCGCTGATCACCTGGAACAGGAACCAGATCCCGACGGCCAAATAGCCGGGCACATCGATGAGGATCCGCACCGCAATCACGCTCACGCGGCGGTTGGGGTGAAGGACAAGATAGGCCCCGAGCACGCCGGAGATCGCCCCGCTCGCCCCCAGGCAGGGGGTCAGGGCCGACTCACCGGCGGCATTGAGCGCCACGAAGGCCAGCGAGGCGAGCACTCCGCAGGCGAGGTAGAAAACAAGGTAGGTGAGATGCCCCATGTCATCCTCGATGTTGTCGCCGAAGATCCACAGGAACCACATGTTCCCCAGCAGGTGCATGACGCTGCCGTGCATGAAGATGGCCGTGAGGAGCGTCAGCCAGACATGGACGGGTGTCTCCCGCAGCCCTGGATCCTCCACCTCGACTGGGCCACGGGGGGTTTGGATGACCCGCATCTCGGGCTCCTTCACGATGTCCCTGCCGGAGATGATCTCGGCCGGCACCTGCACGTAGGCCATCGTGAATTCGTTATCGATCCCCTCGGGCCGGAACCCCTGCTGGAGTACGGCGAACACGAGCACATTGGCGACGATCAGCGCGATCGTCACGAACGGAAAACTCTGGCGGTCGGAATTGTCGTCGCTGATCGGAAAAACCATCACGCATCCCCAAGGGGTCGCCGCCGGCAAGGGTGCGGCGTCGGAATATACCGGACAGGATACCCACCGCAGCCACCCTCTGCGAACGAGACCTGACCCGCCGAAGAAGAGGCTGGGTTGGTGGACAACTCCGGGGCACGTTGGCTAGCTTGCAAGTGGTTCGTTTGCCGCGAGTGAATGCCGTCACTGGCGGCTTCTGGGCAATGCCGGCGGTCGGAAATGGAGCCGCAGCCATGGCAGCTTTGGAATTTTTCCTCCGGCCCTTCTCCCCCGCAGGCCGTGTCGGAAGGTCAGCCCGCCGCCGCGTCCGCTTAACGCTCGAACCCTTGGAGCGGCGGGCGATGTTGGCCGCCGATTTCCTGGGGGCCGGGAGCGTGACGCAACTCGCCTGGCAGGGCGATCTCGTGAACGTCAACGCCGGCTCTTGGATCGTGCGGGCCGTTGCCGGGGCTGGCGACACCGCTCTCGGCCTTGCGACCGGCTGGCGAGCCGAACCGTTGGGCGAGGGCTTCTATTCCCTGACGACGCCGGGGGCAGACTCGGCAGCCGTGCTGGGCTGGGCCGCCACGGCCGGATGGGTCGACTATGTCGAGCCCGACTTCATGATCGCGTCCTCGGCCCGACCCAACGACACCCGCTTCGGCCAGCTCTGGGGCCTCGCCAACGCGGGTGATCTCGGCGGCATCGTCGGCGCCGACATCGCGGCCGCCGCCGCCTGGGACATGACCACGGGATCCCGCGAGGTGGTGATCGCAGTCATCGACAGCGGCGTGGATTACACCCACCCCGACCTCGCCGCCAACATGTGGCGAAACCCACGGGAGGTCGCCGGCGACGGCCGGGACAACGACGGCAACGGCTTCATCGACGACGTTTACGGCTGGAACTTCGTGGCCCGCAACGGTGATCCGCTCGACAACAACGGCCACGGCACCCACGTCGCCGGCACGATCGGTGCCGTGGGAAATAATGGCACGGGCGTCACCGGCGTGAGCTGGCAGGTGTCGATCATGGCGCTGAAGTTTCTCGACGCCGGCGGCAACGGCACCACCTCGAACGCGATCGCCGCGATCAATTACGCCACCCGGATGCGGCGGGATTTCGGGATCAACATCGTGGCCACCAACAATAGCTGGGGTGGCGGCGGCTTCTCGGCCGGGCTCCGTGACGCCATCGCCGCTGGCGGCCGGGCGGGCATCCTGTTCGTGACGGCCGCCGGCAACGACGGTACTGACAACGACCTGATGGCCAGCTACCCCGCGAACTACCCCGATGACTCGGTGATTTCCGTGGCTGCCACCGACCGGGCCGATCGGCTGGCGAGCTTCTCGAATTTCGGGATCACCAGCGTGGATGTGGCCGCGCCCGGCGTGGGCATCGTCTCGACGGTGCCTCGGGGCCGCTACGCCAGCTACAGTGGCACCTCGATGGCCGCGCCGCACGTGGCCGGCACCCTTGCCTTGATGGCGGCCGCGAATCCCGGGGCCACTGCCGCCGACCTCCGCGTGGCACTCCTGGCATCGACCCGGCCCGTCGCGGAGCTTGCAGGCCGCGTGGTAACCGGCGGAATCTTGAACGCCGCGGCGGCGGTCCGTGATGTCCTGCCGCCCGCACTACCAGGGCTCACGCCCGAGCCCACACCGGAGCCGGCAAGCACACCAACACCAGTGCCGGAAACCCCGCCGGTAACCACACCAGCACCGGTGCCTGAGCCGGTCCCGCCGCCCATCAGCGACGTCGGCGACACGATCCGGCAGGCCTTCCAGGTCAGCGGAACAGCGGGCGATATTTTCCTGACCGGGATGATCGGTGACGGCCGGTTCGGCCGCCGCGATGTCGACATCTATCGCGTTCGAGTGGCCGCCGGTCAGACGCTCGTGGTCGAGACGTTTGCCCAGCGGCTGCCGGAATCATCGACACTCGACACCTACCTGCGGGTCTTCGATGCCCGCGGCCGCCAGCTCGGCGCGAACGACGACCACAGCGGCTCACTCGACAGCCGGCTTGTGATTCGGCCCCGGACCACGAACTGGTTTTTTATCGGCGTGTCGGGCTTCGGCAACTCGCGATACAACCCGACTCGGGCCAGCTCCGGCCACAATCGCTCCACTGGCCACTATGAACTATCGCTCCAGTTCGGCCCGCTGCCCGCCCCGCGAACACCAGGCAGGCGAGTGCTCCATACGCTTGGCTCCCCTGATCCGCTGCCGGTATCTGTGGCAGTGACGCCGAATAGGATCGGCGCATTTGCCGCCCTGGCCAGCCACGCAGCGCAAAGCATGCTGCCGCCAGCGGCGATGAAGCCTCGCCGCTGACGTGGTGGCTCCGGCTTGGCCTGCAGCCAGCCAGGACACTATTACCGCGTGAAGCGGTGCACCATCATGTGCCGGTAGGTCTCGCCCGGATCGAGCCGCCATGGAGAAGGGGACAGTCCCTGCGGCGGGGACTGTCCCCAAGGCGCGGCATCGCAATGTGGCGGCATCTACGCAGAACCAAGCCTTGGCCGCATTGCTCTTTCTTTATGATGCCGTTTTGCATGCCCCGCTCGACCACGTCGCGGGCGTGGTGCGAGCCCGCAAGCCAAAACGACTTCCCTCCGTCCTGAGCCATGAGGAGGTGACCCGGCTGCTTGCCGGCCTGACCGGACAGTCGGCAACAATCGCAACGCTTCTCTACGGCGCAGGCCTGCGGCTCATGGAGGCGCTACGGTTGCGGGTCAAAGACCTGGATCTTGATCGCCGAGAGGTCATCGTCCGGGAGGCGAAGGGCAACAAGGATCGAGTCAGCGTAGTTCCGCAGTGCCTCGTGCCCGACCTCGCCGCCTCGTTGACGAAGTGGCAGGTTGAGCATGCCCGTGAAGTCGGGCGTGGGGCCGGCCGCGTGCGGCTGCCGACGGCCTTGGCTCGCAAGTACCCTGCCCTGGAGACTGCCTGGGGGTGGCAATGGGTGTTCCCCGCCGAGCGAGACTACCGCGATCGCGTCGATGGCAAGTACTACCGGCACCACGTCCACGAAAGCACAGTCCAGCGGGCGGTGAACAGCGCGGCCCGCGACGCCGGCATCGTGAAGCGGGCAACCTGTCACACACTTCGGCATTCCTTCGCCACGCACCTCCTAGAGGGCGGCTACGACATCCGCACCGTCCAGGAGTTGCTCGGGCACAACGACGTCCGGACGACGATGATTTACGCGCACGTGCTCAATCGTGGCGGCCCGCTGATCCGCAGCCCGGCAGACGGCCTCCTTGGACCGGGATTATGCCGACCGGCTGCGGCAGAACATGCTTCACCCCCGCCGCGACCGCATCGCTAACCTTATACCCACGCTTGACCTGCATTTCCCCGCGCCCCTACTCTCTGACGATTATGCCGACAGCATGACGGGATTCTGCGGAACGGCAGAAATACAAGTTCTACTCATTGGCTATGAACCCCAGTCGCCAGCCAATCCCGAAGTGGCAGATCGCGGCGCTCGCCTGCTTGGCCGCTGCGTGGATCGCTTTGACCACTCCGTTGGTTCTTGGGCGTGGCGATGTAGACGCATTTTTCTTGCGTACCTTCAAAGCCTATTCCCGTTCCTCCCATCCTTACCTCAGCTTGACGCCACTATTTCTCCAGTTGTGGCTTGCTTACACCTGCCTCTTGATGTTCAGCAGCGTGGCGATCGCTCGGCGAAAGGCTGACTTGTTTACAGTGCTGTGTGTCGGACCTGCCCTCGCATGCGGCGTCGCCGCAATGGCAGTCTCATGGTCGGACCCGGACTGGCTCTTGGTTAGCGGCGTCTGCTTGATCGGATGCGCAGTAGGTCTCGTCTCGGGTGCTGGGTATTGCGCTTACACGTCGTTTATGGGCAAAGTAGAACCAAGCGATGCAGCGGACTCGCGATAAAGTCTGGCAGTGTGGACAATCCCTTGGTCGCGAGCCGCTGATCGCCAACGTTCGGCGTCCATGGTGTACCTGTTTTTCATGGCTCCCAACGCTGGGCTCGCCCCTTAGCAGTTGGATCACGCAACGGTGGTAGGAGGATCAATGATGATTGCACGTGACGGGTTCCTGTTCACCCATCTCTATTGGGTTGCTATCGCCGGAGGAGTCGGGGTGATGGCTGTCGGCAGTTGGATCGTCGAGGAGAACGGCGGAGGCGGATGGAAAATGTTTGCTTTCACCCTGTGGTTTCTCGGCCCGATGGTAGCCGCAGCACTGCTGGCCCAGGCGCAGCGTAGAAAAATGATCGCGCATGCCGAACAACGCAATGCAGCGGACTCGCGATAAAATCCGACGGCGTGGTTCGTCCAAGGTCGCGAGCCGCTGATTGCTACCGTTCGGATAAGGAGCAGGCCATGGTGCGGTGGTGTGTTGTTGTAGCGTGGGCTTGCGCGTCGCCACATATTGCCGTGTGTGAGTCACCTGCCTCGACTGACAACGCAACTACAAATCCTGCTGCGACCGAAAAGTTCGAAGAAATGATCGAACTGGACGAACTGACTGATCCCGCGTTTGGCGAGGGCGGCTATGCGCGGAACCCAGATGAATTGCAGTTTAGTTGCGTGCGTGTGCTCAATCCGGGGGAGGAGCTTGAGGCAAAGCGACTTGCCGATACGAATGAACTCGTGTCCGTAAGAACACTTGCTGCGAAGCGGCTGTGGAAAGGCAAAAGCCGGGCATACGCGAGCGATGTCATTGCATATCTGGCCCGACCTAGGCCCGGAGGTGGGCAAGAGTTCCGCGACTTGGCAAAAACCGTTGACGATGATCTTACTTCTGCATCGATCATACAGGAGATCGGACACGGCGAGTTTGAGTGGGGCGCTTGGCTCGCTTTTTTGCGGCCTCATCCCGATGTCGTGCCTCTACTCATTGCTCATCTCGATACCCACGAAGAGTCCTTGCCAGAGGTACTTCTTGCGCTTGGAGCGTCTGGCGACAGACGGGCCCTGCCTCTCTTGCTGGAGCATCTACAAACCGGAAGCTATATGACGCGGGGTTTTGCTGCTCAAGGACTTGCGTACTTCGGTGATCCAAACACGGAGGTAGCGCTCATCGAGGCGCTCTGCAAGAGCGAAGGAGTATGGTCGACGGCAGAGATATGCGGTGCCCTCGGGGCCGTCGGTTCAGGGCATGCGCTGAAGCCTTTGCGAGAGGTCGCCAAGAGCCGTGGAGGAGGTGCGATCAGCGCCCCAGCAGCGGCAAGTCACGCCATTCGAAAGATAGAGTCGCGATTGGCCGTTGAAGGCCAGGCACGCGTGAAGCACGGGAAATCCGAACCAAGCGATGCAGCGGACTCGCGATAAAATCGGTCCTGATGGAAAGCCCAAGATCGCGAGCCGCTGATCGCCGCCGTTCGGCCACTACGCTGACTTCCTCGTGTGATTGCAGCCCGGTATGATGAACGATGGCTTCGTCAAACTGCGGAGGACATCATCAATGAGCCTGACCTTGTCGCAATTCGGTATCGACCGCCTCGACGCACAGCAGCGGGTGGAGTTGATTGGTCTGATCTGGGACAGCCTTCCCGACGATGCGCCATACATACCTCCCGACTGGCACATCCAAGAATTAGAGCGGCGAATCGTAGCCGCTGACGCCAATCCTGGGGCCGCTGAACTTTGGGAGACAGTGCTGGCGCGATTGTCGAGGAGTTCATGAGTTTGCCCGTCGTCCTGCGTCCGGAAGCCACGAAGGACGCGGCAGAGGCAATCGGTTACTTCGACGCACTGCGACCTGGCTTGGGGCAGGCCTTCTTGATTCAAGTTCAAGATGTCCTGCTTCGGATTTCAGGTATGCCCGAGATACATGGCATCGTCTGGCGGAACGTGCGTGCGGCGCGACTGCGGCGCTTCACCTATGTCGTCTATTACCGCGTCCACGAAGATCGTCTGGAGGTGTTGGCCGTGGTCCAGGGCAACCGTGACGCTGCTGTGTGGCAGAGCCGCGAGTGAACGCCCGAGCAGGCCGAACCAAGCGATGCAGCAGAATCGCGATAACGTCCTGCAGTGTGGATAATCCATTGGCTGCGATCTGCTGATCGCGGACGTTCTGGCAATCCGGTATACTCGAACTGGACGAGGAGGCACGTATGTCAACTGATATCTCGATTGAAACGATGTCGGTCGCCGAAAAGGTGCGGCTCCTTGAAAGCGTTTGGGAAAGCCTTTGCGCTCGCCCCGGTGATGTGCAGTCGCCTGAGTGGCACCGCGAGGTTCTCGAGGATCGCAAGCGTCGGCTCGAGGATGGGCGCGCGACGGTGTCGGCCTGGGCTGACGCTAAAGCCCGCTTGATGCAGCTCGGGCGATGATTGTCAGTATTTCCTCCGATGCGGAGGCTGACCTCGCCGAGGGCTATTTGTTCTATGAGCGGCAGTCGCCGGGGCTCGGCGACTATTTCCGTAGCTGCTTGATAGCCGATGTCGATTCACTTTCGTATTACGGCGGCATTCATGAAATCGCCCTTGGATACCATCGGTCATTGTCCAAACGATTCCCCTTCTGCATCTATTACACGCTGAGCGAAGGCATGCTGGTTGTCGTTGCGGTCATAGATGCTCGCCGCGATCCCTTGTGGATTCGGCGTCGACTGGGATAGCGGGGTAGCCAGAACCAGGCGCTGGATCAGACGGCGGATCGAATCCAGCGGTGACGCATAGTCGTGGGTCCGCCGCTGATCAGCTTCAACGTTCGCCAAGAGCGATGGCCGCCAATGCTGGGTCACCCCCCGAGTTTTCCAGCTCCTTGCCCAGGCGGTAAACTATGGTGGTTGGCCCGCTGTCCATCACAAGGAGAATCCCCGTGGCCGTCCGCATCGATTCGTTGGGCATCGATCGCCTGAGCGTGCGCGATCGTCTGGATCTCATTGAGCAGATCTGGGACAGCCTGCCGGAACAAGTCGAACCGCAGGACATTCCTGATTGGCATGTGGCGGAACTCGCCACGCGCCGCAGCCGTGCCGCCGAATCCCCCGGCATCGGCAAGCCGTGGCGGGAAGTGCTAGAGCGGCTTGAGGGTGGTTCGTGAGTCTGCCGGTAATCCTGCGGCACGAGGCAGAGGTCGATATCCAGGGGGCCCGCGACGAGCTTGAGGCCGTTCGTGTTGGCCTCGGAAATCAGGTTCTTGCTCGACTGCGGGAAGTGCTTGCACGCATCGAAAAGATGCCGGAGTTGCATGGCAAGGTTTGGGAAGATGTGCGTGCCGCGAGGCTGAAGCAGTTTCGGTATATCGTCTACTTCATCGTGCTCGCAGATCGTGTCGAGGTGCTGGCTGTTCTCCACAGCGCTCGGGACCCTTTGGCATGGCAATCCCGGGCATAAAATCCACGGGAATGGCGAACCAGGCGTTGGAGCAGACTCGCGATAGCGTCCTGCGGTATGGTGAGGTTGTTGGCTGCGAGCTGCTCAACTTTTTCGTTAGCCGAACCGCAGCAATTTGGGAGTGAATCTCTCGATTGCCGTACAACGGTTGCCGATGCGATAATGCGGACATGACGACCCGTGTAGAGCAAATCGCCGAGCAGGTGAAGTCGCTTCCGCTAAGCGAGCGAGAGGAACTCTTGGCTTGGCTCGCCGATTTTGAGCTTGGCCAAGTAGACGCGTGGGATGAAGAGATAGCCCGAGATTCCCAGCCGGGCGGCCGGATGCAGCGCGTCATCGATCGCGTTCGCCGCGATATCGCTCAGGGAAGGACGAAGCCGCTTGGCGAAGTCATCGACAACGAGTGACTTCTGGTCTGCGTATCGCGGGCTTTCTCCTGACATCAAGCGCAGGGCGCGTGCTGCATATCGTCTCTGGCAGCGAGACCCTCGGCATCCATCCTTGCGATTCAAGAAGTGCGGGGCCGTCTGGTCGGTTCGCGTCGGCGGAGGCTATCGAGCTCTGGCGATCCTCGAGGATGACACTTTCTTCTGGTATTGGATCGGTGACCACGACCAGTATGAGCAACTCCTTGCTGAGTAGGTGAGCCAGATCGCGGCGAACCAACCGATGCAGCGGACTCGCTATGGAATCCAGCGAAATGGTTCGCCCCTTGATCGCGAGCCGCTGATCGCTACCGTTCGCTGAAAGTAGCCAAGAGCCTTGCATTCCGCGGTTTGAGTGACTACCCCAGGCCCTGCGGGTATAATCTGTCCATTGCCCCGGGAGATCGGCTTATGACGCTTACCGATCGAATCACCGTTCATCCACAGCAATGCGGCGGCCGTCCGTGCGTGCGTGGAATGCGCATCCGGGTAAGCGATGTCCTCGATCTTCTTGCCGCTGG
>Ga0209498_1000633_pt1 | contig 21767 bp, 20 predicted proteins | sample WalLakDeSediment_FD_184131 | JGI IMG/M metagenome (GOLD analysis project Ga0209498, IMG submission 184131) | Lake sediment microbial communities from Walker lake, Nevada to study Microbial Dark Matter (Phase II) - Walker Lake 11/02/13 Deep... | ecosystem: Environmental > Aquatic > Freshwater >...
TGAATTCACCGTCGTCCAGGCCGGCCATGGTGACCAGCCGCTGGCCGAGGGCGTCCAGGCGGATGACGTGGGCCGACAGCTGGCCGACCCGGATGGCCAGCGCATCGACGTCGCGCCCGGCCTGCTCGCGGATGTACTCGACTTCCTGGTGCTGGGCCTCGAGCGCATCGCGCAGCTCTGCGAAAGGCTCGGGCTTCGAAGCGGACTGCATCATGCGGCCCGCCACCAGGCCGGCCGAAAAGACGAGTGCGAAGGCGACCACGGAGGCGGCGATCATGCCGCGCCGGCTCAGCAGAACCTGGCGCGTGCGCCCCCCGGGCGTGGTAAATACGAGGAAATTCAAGCGCTCACCGGGTCGACTGGGTTTCGCACGGGTAAGCCCCCGACACGGTCGTTTCTGGATTCATGTTCCATAATGCTAGGCAGCTCCGCTGTCGTTAATCCGCGCCCCGCATGGGCACGGGAAGCTAAGACCGGTGGCTTTGCGCCGGCGCCTCACGACGCCTTTGCCTTTTACAAGCTGCCCGACTATGCCCCAAAATCCGCCCACGCTCAACCACGGAAATCGCGAAATGGGTCACAAAATGGATGGCAAACCCACCCTTCTCAAGGACCTACTGGCCGGAAACGACCTGTCCCAGCTGGTGGTTCGGGCCCGCGAGGCCGGGGAACTGGCCTCCCAGGTGCGCGGATTGCTGCCGGAAGAGCTCTCGGCGCACGTCACCGGGGCGGTGCTGCACGAGGAGACGGTGGTGATCCTGGCGGACAGCGCGGCCTGGGCGAGCCGGATACGGTTCCAGGCGCCGGCGCTCGTCGCCCAGTTGGCCCCAAGGTTTGACGGGGCGGTCGCACACGTCCGCGTGAAGGTGCGGCCGGGGTAGGCCTCCTTGGTCCTTGGCGGGCGACCGCGGCGGAGGGGTGTCATGGGCCCGCTTCGCTTAAAAATTGCAATGCGCTCAGCGGGCCCATGACACCCCTCCACCGCTGCGGCGTGGGTGGGGCCGGAGGCCTGGAACCGGCCGGACTCCACGGCCTCGCGCGAGCCGCACCTGAAAATTTGGGCTGAAGGGCTCGATTCGTGCCGTTGATGGGGTCTGGGGTGGCTCGTAGCCTCGAGGCGTGGGGCTCGACGGCCCTCCTGACTCGAGCGAGAGATAGGGCCATGGGCGGCCCTGATGCAATGCCGATTAAGCATTTCCCCCGGGTTGGCCAGATCCTTATTTGCGATTTCTCGCCGTCGTTCAAGGAACCGGAGATGGTGAAACGCCGGCCGGTCCTTGTGGTCGCGGATGCGTTCAAAGGACGGGGTCGGGTCCTGACTGTCGTCGGCCTGAGCACGACAGCACCGCATACGGTCATGCCATTCCACATGCGTTTGCCGCGCGCCTCCCTTCCCGCACTCCCTGCATTCCAACAATCTGAGGCGACCTGGGTAAAGGGGGACATGATCTACACGGTCGGCTTTCACAGGCTGGACGCCATACGGCTCGGGACCCGTGGTCCACACGGCAAAAGGGAGTATTTCAAGCAGCGTCTCAGCAAAGAATGCATGCGTGAAGTCTATGCATGCATTCTGCACGGCTTGAATCAGGCCGAGATCGCGAAGCTGTTGAGCGATGCCTAGAAATGCCAAGGCCCCCGCAAGGGGGGCCTCAACGCGGACCAGCTGGGCTTGGCGTCGCCCTTTGCTGGCCCGGCTGCACTGGGCGAACCTTTGTGCAGTCTCGAACGCCCGATGCCCTAGGGCAGAGCGGGAACGCCTGTTATTTTACAGACACCCCCGAACAAAGCCAACTTGCAGGCGGCTCAGAGTCGTCGAGACGCCGTAAGTACCCGTGGTTCCCCTCATACTAAAGACATCTTTAATTCGATCCTCTCAAATTAAATCACTCTTTAATACAAGCGCCAGAATTAAGCAGCCGTTGATTCAGAGGACCAGCCGGCACCCTACCCCAGCCTGACCCCCGCAACGCCGCAGCGGTGGTGGGGCGTGATGGGCCCGCTGAGCGCATTGCAATTTCTAAGTGAAGCGGGCCCATCACGCCCCGCCACCGCGGCCCGCCGATGCAAGGCGTCAGGCCGCCGCCACCGCAAAGTTGAACGGCGCATCCCGCTCGTCCTCGAACGTCACTTCTTCCCACGCCGCCTCATGCCGCACCAGCTCGCGCAGCAGCTGGTTGTTGAGCCCGTGGCCGGACTTGAAGGCGCTGAACTCGCCGATGATGCTGTGGCCGATGAGGTAGAGATCGCCGATGGCGTCGAGGATCTTGTGGCGCACGAACTCGTTCTCGTAGCGCAGCCCGTCGTCGTTGAGGATGCGGTAGTCGTCGAGCACGATGGCGTTGTCGAGGCTGCCGCCGCGACCGAGGTTCATGGCGCGCAGGAATTCCATGTCGCGCATGAAGCCGAAGGTGCGGGCGCGGCTCACTTCCCGGAGGAAGGACGTGCTGGCGAAGTCCATGCTGGCGCTCTGCAGGTGGCGCTTGAACACGGGGTGGTCGAACTCGATCTCGAAGTTGACCTTGAAGCCGTCGTAGGGGGCGAAGCGCGCCCACTTGTCGCCGTCGCGGACTTCCACCGGGCGGCGCACGCGGATGAAGCGCTTGGCGGCGCTCTGCTCGGCGACGCCGGCGGACTGGATGAGGAACACGAAGGGGCCGGCGCTGCCGTCCATGATCGGCACTTCCTGGGAGGAGAGCTCGATCAGGGCGTTGTCGATGCCCAGGCCGGCGAGAGCCGACATGAGATGCTCGACGGTGGCGACGCGGACGCCGTCCTTGATGAGGGTGGTGCCGAGCGTGGTCTCGCCGACCAGCATGCCGTCGGCGCGCACGTCGACGTGGGGATCGAGATCGGTGCGGCGGAACACGATGCCGGTATTCACGGGGGCCGGGCCGAGGGTCATGAGGACCTTCTCGCCCGTGTGCAGGCCCACGCCGGTCGCACGGATCGTGTTTTTCAGGGTCCGCTGTCTGAGCATCAGGGGTCTCCGCGCCCCGGGATTGGGGCGGAACTAACTCGGCATGATAGCAAAACTGTCATAAACACGCCGGGGCGAGCGCCCCCGGGGGGAGGAGAGTGGGGCTCCCCCGGGGACGTTCGCCCGGCGCGCGGGACCGCGAATGGCGGGCCCGTCAGTCGGCCTGGCGGCGCAGGAAGGCCGGGATGTCGAGGATGTCGGGATCGGGGCGCGCATCCCAGCTCTGGCCGACGGCCCGCTTGGTGGTCGCGGGTTCGGGCAGCTCCTCGGTATCGTCGGCGTAGCGGCGCGTGGTCGGCGGCGACTCGAGGTCGCCGTAGTTGACCGGGCCCATGCCGGGCGTGCCGCGCCGCGCGCGCGGCTGCTGCCGCGTGCTGGCGACGCGCAGCTCGGGCTCGCGCTGGCGCAGGACGACGCCGCCGAGGCCGGTGGCGACCACGGTGACGCGGACCTCGCCTTCCATGGACGGGTCGATGACGGTGCCGATGACCACGGTGGCGTCCTCGTGGGCGCGGTCCTTGACCACGTTGCCGACTTCGTCGAACTCGCCGATGCCGAGGTCGAGGCCGGCGGTGACGTTCACCAGGATCCCCTTGGCGCCTTCGAGGTTGATGTCCTCGAGCAGCGGGCTGGAGATGGCGGCCTCGGCGGCCTCGCGCGCGCGGTCCTCGCCGGTGCCGCGGCCGGTGCCCATCATGGCCATGCCCATTTCGGCCATCACGGTGCGCACGTCGGCGAAGTCGACGTTGATCAGGCCGGGCCGGGTGATGAGCTCGGCGATGCCCTGCACCGCGCCCTGCAGCACCTGGTTGGCGGCCTTGAAGGCGTCGAGCAGCGTGGTCTGCTTGCCCAGCACCGTCAGCAGCTTCTGGTTGGGAATGGTGATCAGCGAGTCGACGTACTTCGACAGCTCGTTGATGCCGTTCTCGGCGATGTCCATGCGCTTGCGCCCTTCCATGCCGAAGGGCTTGGTCACCACGGCGACCGTGAGGATGCCGAGCTCCTTGGCCACCTGCGCGACGATCGGCGCGGCGCCGGTGCCGGTGCCGCCGCCCATGCCGGCGGTGATGAACAGCATGTCGGCGCCCTCGATGGCCTCCTTGATGCGGTCGCGGTCTTCCATGGCCGCCTGCCGGCCGAGGTCGGGGTTGGCGCCCGCGCCCAGGCCCTTGGTGATGTTGCAGCCGATCTGAATCGCGGTCTTGACCCGCGCGTTCTTCAGCGCCTGGGAATCGGTGTTGGCGCAGATGAAGTCCACGCCGTCGATCCCGCATTCAATCATGTAAGAGACGGCGTTGCCGCCGCCCCCGCCCACGCCGATCACCTTGATCACAGCGTTCGTGTTGTATCCGTCCACCAGTTCAAACATGCCGCTCTCCTCGGGGTTGCTGCCCCTGCCCCTGTGTTGCTAAAAATTTCCCTGGAACCACGCTTTCATGCGCGCCCAGACATCCTTGACGCCGCCACTCATGGGCGACTCTCCTTGTCGTTGCTGCATCTCGTGCAGCGCGTACTTCAAAAGTCCTACGCCGGTGGCGTGAATCGGGTTGCGCACGACGTCGGCGAGACCGCTGACGCCCTGCGGCACGCCGAGCCGCACCGGCAGGTGAAACACTTCTTCCGCGAGCTCGATGGCGCCTTCCATCTTGGCGCTGCCGCCGGTCAGCACGAGGCCGGCCGCGATCATGTCGTCGAAGCCCGAGCGCGCCACCTCGTTGCGAATGAGCATGAACAGCTCCTCGTAGCGCGGCTCGACGATCTCGGCGAGCGTCTGGCGCGCGAGCCGCCGCGGCGGCCGGTCGCCGACGCTCGGCACCTCGATGGTCTCGTCGGGATTCGCCAGCTGCGACAGTGCGCAGGCGTAGCGGATCTTGATCTCTTCGGCGTACTGGGTCGGCGTGCGCATGGAGACCGCGATATCGTTGGTGACCTGGTCGCCGGCGATCGGGATCACGGCGGTGTGGCGGATGGCGCCGCCGGAGAACACCGCGATGTCGGTGGTGCCGCCGCCGATGTCCACCAGGCACACGCCGAGATCCTTCTCGTCCTCGGACAGCACGGCGTGGCTGGAGGCGAGCTGCTCGAGCACGATGTCGATCACGTTCAGGCCGCAGCGCTGCACGCACTTGATGATGTTCTGCGCGGCGCTCTCGGCGCCGGTGACCATGTGCACCTTGGCCTCGAGCCGCACGCCGGACATGCCGATGGGCTCGCGGATGCCCTCCTGGTGATCGATCAGGAACTCCTGCGGGATGATGTGCAGGATCTTCTGGTCGGCCGGGATGGCCACGGCGCGCGCCGCGTCGATGACGCGCTCGACGTCGCCGGGCGTGACCTCGCGCTCGCGGATGGCGACGATGCCGTGCGAGTTCAGGCTGCGCACGTGGCTGCCGGCGATGCCCGCGTAGACGTCGGTGATCTCGCAGCCGGCCATCAGCTCGGCCTCTTCCACCGCGCGCTGGATCGACGCCACGGTCGATTCGATGTTGACCACCACGCCCTTCTTCAGGCCGCGCGAGGGGTGGCTGCCGATGCCGATGACCTCGATGCCGCCCTCTTCGGTGATCTCGCCGACGATCGCGACCACCTTCGAGGTGCCGATATCCAGTCCGACGATCGTGTCCCTGGCGTTGCGCTTAGCCATCGTGAATCTGTCCCTCGGTCCTTGCGGCGCCATTCGGCGCGCGTTCGCGCCAGCCCACGGCGAAGCCGCGGCTGTAGCGCAAGTCCACGTAGCCGACCTCGGCTACCCTCGGTGTCAGCAGCGGCGCCGCGACGCGCGCGAAACGCCGCAGGCGGGTCTCGAACGACTCGCGGCCGAGCCTGAGCTCGATGCCGTTGGTCAGTTCGATCCGCCAGGAACCGCGCGCGTCCAGCTCCAGCGCGTGCAGCCGCAAGCCGACCGCGGCCAGCGTGGTGCGCGCGTCCAGGTATTTGCGCGCCACCTGCCGCTCGGTGCCCTCCGGTCCCGACAGCTGCGGCAGCTCGGGCGGCATGTGGCGCGCCTCGCGCACGAACAGTTCGCCGCGGGTATTGAGCAGGCCGCTGTCGCCCCAGCGCGCCGCGGGCACCTGCTCGACCACCAGGATCTCGACCTCCGCCGGCCAGCGACGGCGCACCACGGCGTCGTCCACCCAGTCGATGGCGACGATGCGCTCGCGCACCGACTCGAGCCGCACGCCGAGGAAGCCGGCGTCGCGCAGGTCGCCGACCGCGGCCTCGATCTGCAGCACGCTGACGCGCTCGAAGGGGCCCTGCACGATCACCTGGCGGATCGGCCGGTCGAGCAGCAACGCCGCGCCCCACAGCCCGGCGCCGAGCACGGCGACGGTCGCCGTGATGCCGGCGATTTCCTTCCACGGCCACGCCGGCAGCGTCGGCATGCGCCACTGGAAGCGCGGCGTCTCGGCGGCCTTGCCGCGCCGCGAACGGGCCGGCCTAGCCATGGTTCACCTCCGCCGCCGCGCGCGAGTCGAAGCTGGTCTCGAGCACGCGCCACACCAGCTCGTCAAAATCGATGCCCGCCTCGCGCGCGCCCATCGGCACCAGGCTGTGGCTGGTCATGCCGGGGATGGTGTTGACCTCGAGGAAACGCGGCACGCCGTCCTCCGGCAGCAGGAAATCCACCCGCCCCCAGCCGGAAGCGCCGACCGCCGCGAAGGCGCGCCGCACCTGTTCGGCGTACTCGGCCTCGCGCTCCGGCGACAGGCCGCAGGGACAGTGGTAGCGCGTGTCGTCCGAGAAGTACTTGGCCTCGTAGTCGTAGAAGGCGCGCGGCGTGACGATGCGCACCGCCGGCAGCACCGCGCCCTGCAGCACGCCGACCGAGTACTCGCCGCCGGCGACCCACTCCTCCACCAGCACCGGCCCGGCCCAGCGGCTGGCCTCGGCGAAGGCCGCGGCCAGCTCTGCGGCGGCGCTCACCTTGCTCATGCCGACGCTCGAGCCCTCGCCCGCCGGCTTGACGATCAGCGGCAGGCCGAGCTCGGCGACGATGTCGGCGGTCTCGGCGGGATCGCGCATCACGCGCCAGCGCGGCGTCGCCAGTCCCCACGCGGCGAACAGCTGCTTGCTGCGCAGCTTGTCCATGGCCAGCGCCGAGCCGAGCACGCCGCTGCCGGTGTAGGGCACGCCGAGCGTCTCGAGCGCGCCCTGCATGATGCCGTCCTCGCCGCCGCGGCCGTGCAGCGCGACCCAGGCGCGGTCGAAGCCGGCGCCGCCGAGCAGCGGCTCGAGGCCCTCGCTCGGGTCGAGGCGGTGCGCGTCCACGCCGCGGCGGCGCAGCGCGGCCAGCACGGCCTCGCCGGTGAGCAGCGAAATTTCGCGCTCGGCCGACTCGCCGCCCATCAGCACGGCGACCCGCCCGAAATCCGCGGCCGACTCGATGCGCACCCGGCTCATGGCGCGCTCTCCGCGCCCGGCCCGGCCGGCTCGCCGATGATGCGCACCTCGGTCTCGAGGCGCACGCCGTGCAGCCGCGCCACCTCGGCGGCGACATGGTTCATCAACGCTTCGATGTCGGCGGCGGTGGCGCCACCGGTGTTGATGATGAAGTTGGCGTGCTTGGGCGACACCTCGGCGGCGCCGATGCGATGGCCCTTGAGGCCGGCCGCCTCGATCAGCCGCGCGGCGTAGTCGCCGGGCGGGTTGGTGAACACCGAGCCGCAGCTCGGCAGGCCGATCGGCTGGGTGCTGTTGCGCTTCACCAGCAGCTCGCGGATGGAGGCCTGGGTGGTCGGCCGGCCGCCGGGGAACTCCAGCTCGGCGGCGACGAACCACTCGTCCGCCGGGCTGCGCACGCTGCGGTAGCCGACGGAGTATTCATCGCGCTGGCGGCGGCGGCGCACGCCGGCGCGATCCAGCGTCTCGACAGCGCGCACGAAATCCCAGGTCTCGCCACCGAAGGCGCCGGCATTCATTGCCAGCGCGCCGCCGAGGGTGCCGGGGATACCGGCGAAGAACTCGCCCGCGCCGAGGCCCCAGCGGGCGCAGCTGCGGGCGATCTTGGCGCAGGGCACGCCGGCCTCAGCGTCCAGGCCGCGCTCGCCGTGGCGCGCCATGCCCGACAGCACGCCGTGGGTGCCGATGACCACGCCACGAATGCCGCCGTCGCGCACCAGCAGGTTGCTGCCGAGGCCCACGAGGTGCACCGGCTCGTCGGCGGGCAGCGCGGCGAGGAAGCCCGCCATGTCATCGAGATCGGCCGGGCGGTACCAGGTGTCGGCCGGGCCGCCGACGCGCCAGGAGGTGTGGCGCGCCATGGGCTCGTCGTACCGCAGCTCGCCGCGCGGCTGGTAACCGGGGGGAATCCGCAGGGCCGCCATCACGACCGGCCTCCCGCGGGCAGCAGCTCGGGCAACCGCGCCGCGACGCCGCCGATGCTGCCGGCGCCGAACGTCACCAGCAGGTCGCCGGCGCGCAACACGCCGGCCAGCGCCTCCGGCAGCGCCTCGATGGTCTCGACGAACACCGGCTCGACCTTGCCGCGCGAGCGGATGGCGCGCGCCAGCGCGCGGCCGTCGGCGTTCGGGATCGGGTCCTCGCCGGCGGCGTAGACCTCGCACAACAGCAGCGCGTCGGTGCCGGCGAGCACGCGCGCGAAGTCGTCCATCAGGTCGCGGGTGCGGCTGTAGCGGTGCGGCTGGAAAGCCACCACCACGCGGCGGTCCGGCCAGGCGGCATGGATGGCCTCGAGAGTGCGCTCCAGCTCGGTCGGGTGGTGGCCGTAGTCGTCCACCAGCAGGGCGGTGCCGTCGCCGGCGGCGATCTCGCCGAGCTCCTGCATGCGCCGGTCGATGCCGCCGAAATTCGCTAGCGCCTGCAGCAGCGGCGCGTCCTCGACCTCGAGCTCCTGCGCGATGGCGATGGCGGCCAGCGCGTTCTGCACGTTGTGGCGGCCGGCGAGCTTCAGCTCGACCTCGAGCGGCGGCGCGCCGCCGGGGCGCGTCACGGTGAAATACGACACGCGGCCCGCCTGGCGGAAATTGGTGGCGCGAAGGTCGGCGCCTTCGCTGAAGCCGTAGGTGAGCACGGCGCGCGGGATGCGCGGCAGCAGCGAGGCCGCGCCCGGGTCATCGATGCAGATGATCGCCAGGCCGTAGAACGGCAGGTTGTGCAGGAAGTCGACGAAGGTCTGGTGCAGCTGCTCGAGGTCGCCGCCGTAGGTGGCCATGTGGTCGGCCTCGACGTTGGTGACCACCGCGAGCATCGGCTGCAGCAGCATGAACGAGGCGTCGCTCTCGTCGGCCTCGGCCACCAGGAAGCGGCCGGCGCCGAGGCGCGCGTGGGTGTTGGCGCTGTTAAGGCGGCCGCCGATGACGAAGGTCGGGTCGAGACCGGCCTCGCCCAGCACGCTGGCCACCAGGCTGGTGGTGGTGGTCTTGCCGTGGGTACCGGCGACCGCGATGCCGTAGCGGAAGCGCATCAGCTCGGCGAGCATCTCGGCGCGCTTCACCACGGGGATGCGACGACGCTGCGCCTCGACGACCTCGGGGTTGTCGAGCGGTACGGCGCTGGACACCACCACCACGTCCACGTTCTCGAGGTGCGCGGCGCTGTGGCCCAGCATGACGCGCGCGCCGAGCGATTCGAGGCGATGCACCATCGAGCCCGGGCGCAGGTCGGAGCCCTGCACCTCGTAGCCGAGGTTGAGCAGCACTTCGGCGATGCCGCCCATGCCGGCGCCGCCGATGCCGACGAAGTGGATGCGGTGGACGCGGCGCATGCGGTTTTTCATGCGCGCTCCAACTTGCCGGTTTCGAGAAGGATGCGCTCGATGGCGGCGAGCGCCTCGGGGCGGGCGGCGTCGCGTGCGCGGCGCGCCATGTCGACGAGGCGCTCGCGATCGCCGAGCAGGCCGGTGAGGACGCGCGCGAGGCGCTCCGGGTCGAGCTGCCGCTCGGGCACCAGCACGGCCGCGCCGGCGGCGACCAGGTAGCCGCCGTTGAGCGTCTGGTGGTCGTCCACCGCGCCGGGGAACGGCACCAGCACGGCCGGCAGGCCGGCGGCGGCCAGCTCCGAGACGGTGAGCGCGCCGGCGCGACAGATGGCGAGGTCGGCCCAGCCGTAAGCCTCGGCCATGTCCTCGATGAACTCGCACACCTCGGCGGCGACGCCGGTGCGCACGTAGGCGGCCTCGGCGACCTCCATGGTGGTGCGGCCCGCCTGGTGGCGCACCAGCGGGCGGTCCGCCTCCGGCAGCCGCGCCAGCGCCTCGGGCACGGCCTCGTTCAGCGCCAGCGCGCCCTGGCTGCCGCCCAGCACCAGCAGCCGCGCCCGCCCCTTGCGGCCGGTGAGCCGTCCGTCGGGGGCCGGCAGGGCCGCAATGGCGGCGCGCACCGGGTTGCCGACCACGGTGGTGTGCACGCTGTCCGGGAAGGCGCCGGGGAAGGCGGCCAGCACGCGGCGGGCGAGCCGCGCGAGGATGCGATTGGTGGTGCCGGCGACGGCGTTCTGTTCGTGGATCACCAGCGGGCGGCGCGTCAGCCAGGCGGCGATGCCGCCCGGACCGGAAGCGTAACCGCCCATGCCCAGCACCACCGCCGGGCGCACCCGGAGCATGATGCGCAACGCCTGCAGCACCGCGAGGCCCACCTTGAAGGGCGCGGTGATGCGGGTCTTCAGGTCCTTGCCGCGCAGGCCGCCGACGGTGATCCACTCCATGGGGATACCGGCCGCCGGGACGATTCGGGCCTCGAGGCCGAGGCGCGTGCCCATCCACACCACCTCGAGCTGGCGCGCGCGCAGCGCCTCGGCGACCGCGAGCGCGGGGAACACGTGCCCGCCGGTGCCGCCCGCCATGACCAGCACGCAGCCGCTCACGGCCGGCCTCGCTTGCCGCGCCGGCCGGCATAGCCGTCGGCGGTGAGCTCATAGTGGATGCGCAGCAGCAGGCCGATGGCGGCGCCCGTGAACATCAGGCTGCTGCCGCCGTAGCTCACCAGCGGCAGGGTCAGGCCCTTGGTGGGCAGCAGACCCATGTTCACGGCAATGTTGATGAAGGCCTGCAGGCCGATCCAGGTGCCGATGCCGAAGGCCAGGCAGGCCGGGAACACGCGGCCCGCGGCGGCGGCGGCGGCGCTGATCGCGTAGGCCCGCCACAGCAGCACGGCGAACAGGCCGATCATCAGGAACACCCCGACCAGCCCGAACTCCTCGGCGAACACGGCGAACACGAAGTCGGTGTGCGCCTCCGGCAGGTAGAACAGTTTCTGCACGCTGCCGCCCAGCCCCACGCCGAACCACTCGCCGCGCGCGATGGCGATCAGCGACTGGGTGAGCTGGAAGCCGGAGTTCCACGGGTCGGCCCAGGGGTCGAGGAAGGCCGTCAGCCGCCTCATGCGGTACTCGGAAGTGAGCACCAGCAGCGCCAGCGAGGCGAAGCCGGCGACGCCCATCAACAGCAGGTAGCCGAGCCGCATGCCGCCGACGAACAGCACGCCGATGGCGGTGACGAACAGCACCACGGTGGCGCCGAAGTCCGGCTGCAGCATCAGCAGCATGCCGGCCGCGGTGACCACCACCAGCGGGAACAGCAGTCCCTTGAAGCCGGACTCGAGCGCATCGCGGCGGCGCGCCACGTAGCTGCACAGGTAGATCAAGAGCAGCAGGCGCGCCGGCTCGGAGGTCTGCAGGTTGAAGGGACCGAAGCGCAGCCAGCGGGTGGCGCCGTTGACCTCGTGGCCGACGCCGGGAATCACCACCGCCACCAGCAGCAGGATGGCCATGGTGACCAGCAGCGGCGAGGTCTGCTCCCAGGCACGCAGCGGCACCAGCATGCAGAAGGCTGCCGCGAGCCCGCCGGCGCCAAGGTAGATCGACTGGCGCAGCAGGAAATAGAAGGGCTGGCCGTAGGTCCGGTCCGCCATGGTGATGGAGGCCGAGGCGACCATGATGGCGCCGAGCAGCGCCAGCGCGCAGGCGCTGCCCGCGAGCCAGGCGTCGATGCGGTAGCCCGGCGCGGCGGCCGGCTGCGGCAGCACGGCGCTCATGCGGGCAGTCCCCGCGCGGCCGCCGCGAAACGCCGGCCGCGCTCGGTGTAGTCGCTGTACATATCGGTGCTGGCGCAGGCCGGCGACAGCAGCACGGTGTCCCCTGCCACCGCGAGGCGCGCCGCCTCGACCACCGCGTCCTCGATGCCAGCCACCCGCACGACCGGGCAGGTCCCCTCGAGCACTTGCGCCAGCAGCTCCGCGTCGCGGCCGAGCAGCACCGCCGCGCGCACCTTGCCGTGCGCCGCCGCCGCCAACGGCGCGAAGTCCGCGCCCTTGCCGTCGCCGCCGGCGATCAGTACCACCGGGCCGTCCATGCCGGAAATAGCCGCCACCGCGGCGCCGACGTTGGTGCCCTTGGAGTCATTGATGAACGTCACGCCGGCGCGCTCCGCCACCCACTCGGCGCGGTGCGGCAGGCCGGGGAACGCGGCCAGCGCGGCCAGCAGGCGGGACGGCTCGAGCCCGAGCGCCTCCGCCATGGCCAGCGCGGCCAGCGCGTTCGCGAGGTTATGGCGGCCGCGGATCTTGAGCCGCGCCGCGGGCAGCAGCGCCTCGCGGCCGCGCGCCAGCGCCGGCCCGTCGGCAGTCTCGAGCAGGCCGTACTCGCCCTCGCGCGGCGCATCGAGACCGAAGCGGATGCAGGGTGTGCGCCGGTCCCACATGGCCATCACCAGCGCGTCGTCGCGGTTCAGCACCACGGCCTGCGCGCCGGCGAGGATGCGGGCCTTGGCGGCGGCGTAGCGCTCGAGGCTGCCGTGGCGGTCGATGTGGTCCGGCGAAATGTTCAGCACGCAGGCGGCGCGCGCGCGCAGCGAGGTGGTGGTGTCGAGCTGGAAACTCGACAGCTCGAGCACGTAAATGTCGGGCGCCTCGCCCGCCAGCAGGTCGAGCGCCGGGGTGCCGAGATTGCCGCCGGCGCGCACCGCGAGGCCGCCCGCCTGCGCCAGCTCGGCCAGCAGCGTGGTCACGGTGCTCTTGCCGTTCGAGCCGGTGACGGCGGCGATCGGCGCCGGCGCGGTGCGCGCGAACAGCTCGATGTCGCCGTAAAGCTCGAGCCCGCGGCGACGCGCCTCGGCCAGCAGCGGCTCGTCCAGCGACACGCCGGGCGACACCACCACCGCGGCGACGCCCTCGAGCGCCGCCACGTCGAAGCCGCCGAGCCGCAAATCGAGGCCCTCGCGCAGCGCGCCGAGCGCGGCCAGTCCGGGCGGCGCGGCGCGGCTGTCGACCACCCGCACTGCATGACCGAGCCGTGCGAAGTGACGCGCGCAGGAAGCGCCGGTCGCGCCCAGGCCGACCAGCAGCACCGGCGCCGCGTCGGGCCGGGTGGTGTTCATCGGGCTGTCGTAATCGGCGCGCGCGTTCATCGGACCTTTAACGTCGCGAGGCCGAACAGGACCAGGATCACCGTGATGATCCAGAAGCGCACGATCACCTTGGGTTCGGCCCAACCCTTGAGTTCGTAGTGGTGGTGGATGGGCGCCATGCGGAAGATGCGCTTCCCGGTGAGCTTGAAGGAAGCCACCTGCAGGATGACCGAGACCGTCTCGAGGACGAACACGCCGGCCATCACGAAGAACACGATTTCCTGGCGCACGGCGATGGCCACGGCGCCCAGCGCGGCGCCCAGCGCGAGCGCGCCGATGTCGCCCATGAACACCTGCGCCGGGTAGGTGTTGAACCACAGGAAGCCGAGGCCCGCGCCGACCAGCGCCGCGCAGAACACCAGCAGCTCGCCGGTGCCCTGCACGTAGGGAATGCCGAGATAGTTCGAGAACACCACGTTGCCAGTCACCCAGGCGAACAGGCCGAGCGCGCCGCCGATCAGCACCGTCGGCATGATCGCCAGCCCGTCGAGGCCGTCGGTGAGATTGACCGCGTTGCTCGAGCCGACGATCACGAAGTAGACCAGCACCATGTAGCCGACCACGCCGAGCGGCAGCATGACGTTCTTGAAGAACGGCACGATCAGCGACTGCTCGACCGCCGGGTCCACCGCGGTGAGGACGAAGGCGAGGCCCGCGAGGATGGCGCCGATCGACTGCCAGAAGTACTTCCAGCGCGCAGCGAGGCCGGCGCTGTCGCCGACCACCAGCTTCTTGTAGTCGTCGACGAAGCCGATCAGGCCGAAACCCAGCATCACCAGCAGCACGATCCACACGAAGCGGTTGCCGAGGTCCGCCCACAACAGGGTCGCGACCGCGATGGCGATGAGGATCAGCGTGCCGCCCATGGTCGGCGTGCCGGCCTTGGGCAGGTGGCTCTCGGGGCCATAGCTGCGCACCTGCTGGCCGATCTGGTGGAAGGTGAGCTTGCGGATCATCCACGGGCCGAGCAGCAGCGAGATGGCGAGCGCCGTGAGCGCGCCGAGGATGGCGCGGAAGGTCAGGTACTGGAAGACGTTGAAGCCGCTCTCGAAGCGCGCCAGGTACTCGGCCAGGTACAACAGCATGCTAGCGCTCTCCCTCGTCGACGAGCCGCTCGATCACGGTCTCGAGGCGCATGGAGCGCGAGCCCTTGACCAGCAGGTTGACGCCCGCCGGCAGCTCGGCCTCGAGCGCCGCGACCAGCGCAGTCGCGTCGGCGAAATGCCGGCCCGCACCGAAGGCCGCCGCGGCGGCGGCCGATTCCGGGCCGAGAGCGTACAGCCGCGCCACGCCGCGCTCGCGCGCGTAATGTCCGGCGGCGGCGTGCAGCTCCGTCGCAGTGGGGCCGAGCTCGCCCATGTCGCCGAGCACCAGCCAGGTCTCGCCGGGCAGCGCGGTGGCGTAGTCGATCGCGGCGTTCAGCGCCACCGGGTTGGCGTTGTAGGTGTCGTCGATGAGCAGCGCGCCCGAGCGCGCCTTGCGCAGGCTCATGCGGCCCTTGACGCCGGCGACGGCGGCCAGCCCCGCGATGATCTCGTCCAGCGACCAGCCTGCCGCCCAGGTGGCCGCCGCGGCCGCCAGCGCGTTGAGGGCGTTGTGGCGCCCGGGCAGCGCCAGGCGCGCGTCGGCCGCGCCGTCGGGCGTCACCAGGCGGAACTCCAGCACCGGGCCCGCGGCGTCCAGCGACTGGCGCACCTGCTCGGCGCGGAACTCCGCCTCCGGCGCGAAGCCGAAGCCGATGCAGCGCCGCGCGCCGGCGATCTCGCGCCACAGCGGCGCGAACGCATCGTCGCAATTGATCACCGCCGTGCCGTGCGCCGGCAGCCCCGCGAACATCTCGCCCTTGCCGCGCGCCACGCCCTCGATCGTGCCGAAACCCTCGAGGTGCACCGGCCCCGCCGCCGTCACCACGCCCACCGAGGGACGGGCGATGGCGGCCATGCGGGCGATCTCGCCAGCGTGGTTTGCGCCCAGCTCCAGCACCGCCACGCGATGCTCCGGACCGAGGCGGAACAGCGTCAGCGGCATGCCGATCTCGTTGTTCAGGTTGCCGCGCGTCGCCAGCACCCCGCCGCGCGTCGCCGCAATCGCCGTCATCATTTCCTTGACGGTGGTCTTGCCGAAGCTGCCGGTCACGGCCAGCACCGGCAGCTCGAAGCGGCTGCGCCAGTCGGCCGCCATCGCGCCCAGCGCCGTAAGGGTGTCCTCGACCCGCAGCCACGGCAGCGAGCCGTCGCCCGGCCGCTCCACGAGCGCCGCCGCGGCGCCCCGCCGGGCCGCCTCCGCAAGGAAGGCGTGGCCGTCGAAATTCGGTCCGCGCAGCGCCACGAACAGCTCGCCTGGCTTGAGCGTGCGCGTATCGATGGACACGCCGCTGAAGCCCGGGTCGGGGCCGACCAGGGTCGCCCCCAGGGTGCGGGCGAGGTTGGCCAGGCTACCGCTGATCATGTCGCGCTCCCGGTCAGCGCCGCGACCACCTGCCGGTCGCTGAACGGCCGCTGCTCCGCGCCGACGATCTGCACGGCCTCGTGGCCCTTGCCCGCCACCAGCACCACGTCGCCGGCGCGCGCGCCGGCCAGCGCCAGGCCGATAGCGGCGGCGCGGTCGCGCTCGACGCGCGCGCGGCCGGGTTCCGCGAGGCCGGCGAGGATGGCGGCGATGATCGCGCCGCCGTCCTCGGTGCGCGGGTTGTCGTCGGTGATCACCAGCTCGTCCGCGAGCTGTTCGACCACGCGGCCCATTTCGGGGCGCTTGCCGCGATCGCGGTCGCCGCCGCAGCCGAACACGCACCACAGCCGTCCGCGGCAGTGGCGGCGCAGCGCGGCCAGCGCCTTGGCCAGCGCGTCCGGGGTATGCGCGTAGTCCACCACCGTGAGCACGTCGCGTGCGGTGTCGACGAAAGATTCCATTCGGCCCGCAGGCGCGCCGACCGCGCCGAGCGCCGCCGCGGCTTCCGCCGGCTTCACGTCCAGCGCCAGCAGGATGGCGAAGGCCAGCACGAGGTTCTCGGCGTTGAAGTCGCCCACCAGCGGCGAGCGCAGCGTCAGCCGGCCGAACCGGCCCGCGAGCTGCAATGCCAGGCCACCTTCCAGCGCCTCGACGTGGTCGAGCAACACCTGCTCGCCGGACGCGTCAAGGTGCGTGGCGCGGCCCACCGCGATGCGGCGCGCGGTGGCCGGCAGCCGCGCCAGCAGCTCGCGCCCGAAGGCGTCGCCGGCGTTGATGACGCTGACGCCGGGGGCGTGCTCGAGGAACAGCCGCGCCTTGCTTTCGCCGTAGGCCGCGAGGCTCAGGTGATAGTCGAGGTGGTCGCGGCTCAGGTTGGTGAAGGCCGCGACGGCATAGCGCACGCCATCGACGCGCCCCTGGTCCAGCGCATGCGAGGACACCTCCATGGCGACCGCGCGGATGCCCTGGCCCGCGAGGCTGGCGAGGCGGCGATGCACCTCGACCACGTCCGGGGTGGTGAGCCCGGAAGCTTCCAGGCGCCCCACCGGGCCGCTGCCCAGCGTGCCGATCAGGCCGGCGCGCCGGCCGAGGCCGTCGAGCGCGGCGGCGACCAGGTGCGTGCAGGTGGTCTTGCCGTTCGTGCCGGTGATGCCGGTGACCTGCAGGCGGCGCGACGGCTCGCCGAAGAAACGATCGGCGAGCACGCCCAGCCGCCCGCGCAGTCCCGGCACCGCGAACGCCGCACAACCCTCCGGCAGTTGCGGCGCATCCACGCCGTCGGCCGGCTCCCAGGCGACCAGGGCCGCGCCCGCGCGAGCGGCGGCCGCGGCGTGGCGCAGGCCGTGCTCGCGGGTGCCCGGCACCGCCAGGAACAGTGCGCCCGGCACGATGCGGCGGCTGTCGAGGCTCATGTCAGCCACCGGCCGCACGGCGAGTTCGGCCGGGGCGAGCGCGCCCATCAACTCGCCGAGTGTCATCACCGGGGTGGTGGCGGCGGCGGGCATCATGGTCTTCCCATCGCTTGCACCAGCGTGCCCACCGAGCGCGCGCCCTCGCCGTCGTCCGGCGGAATGCCGAGGATGCGTAGCGCGTCGCCGATGACACGCGAGAAAATCGGGCCGGCCACCTCGCCGCCGTAGAACACGCCCGCCGAGGGCTCGTCGATCATCACCACGGCCGCCAGCCGCGGGTCGGACACCGGCGCCACCCCCGCGAACACCGACAGGTAGCGGTCGGCGTGGTAGCCGCCGGTGGTGAACTTGCGCGCCGTGCCGGTCTTGCCGGACACGCGGTAGCCGTTGATGGCCGCCTTGGGCGCGGTGCCCTGCGCGCTCGCCACCGGCTCCATCATCTCCAGCACCGCCCGCGCGGCGGCCGCGTCCATTACCTGGCGCGACTGCGGCGGCTGGTCAACGGCCAGCAGCGACACCGGCATCGCGCGGCCGTGGGCGCCGAGAATGGCGTAGGCGTGGGCGAGCTGCAGGGGCGTCACCGAGAGGCCGTAGCCATAGGCCAGTGTCGCCTGGCCGATCGGGCGCCACAGGTTGGGCTCCATCAGCACGCCCGCCGACTCGCCCGGGAAGCCGGTGGCCGACACTTCGCCGAAACCGAAGCGGCGCAGCTCGGTCCACAGCTGGTCCGGCTCGAGCGCCAGCGCGATCTTCGAGGCGCCGACGTTGCTCGAGCGGGTGAGCAGCGTGCTCAGGTCGATGCGGCCGAGGTTGTTCTTGTCCTCGATGGTCTTGGCGCCCACCGTGAACCAGCCCGGTCCGGTCTCGATCATGGAATTGACGTTGAAACGGCCGCTGGTCAGCGCCGCCGCGACGATCATCGGCTTGATGGCGCTGCCCGGCTCGAAGATGTCGTTGGTGGCGCGGTTGCGGTAACGCGCCGCGTCCAGCTGGCCGCGGTCATTGGGATTGAAGCTCGGCTGGTTGACCATCGCCAGCACCTCGCCGGTGCGCACGTCGAGGATCACCATCGAGCCCGACTGCGCGCGGTGCGCCTGGATGGCGCGCTTCAACTCGCGGTAGGCGAGGTACTGGATGCGCAGGTCGATGCTGAGGCGCAGGTCGCGGCCCGGCCGCGGCTCGCGGATGCTCTCGACATCCTCGATGGCATTGCCGAAGCGGTCGCGGCGGATGCGCTTGCGGCCGTTCTCGCCCGCCAGCCAGTGCTCGTAGGCCAGCTCCAGCCCTTCCTGGCCGGCGTCGTCGATATTGGTGAAGCCCAGCACGTGGCCGGTGACCTCGCCGGCCGGATAGAAACGCCGGTACTCGCGCTGCAGGTGCACGCCGGGGATGCCCAGCTGCATCACCGCCTGCGCCTCCGCCGGCGCCAGGTGACGGCGCAGGTACATGAACTCGCCGCGCTGCGAGGTGGCGGCGCGCATCAGCCAGTCGGGATCGCGGCCCACCGCCTTGGCCAGCTTCGGGATCTCGCCCGGCGAGTTGCGCAACTCGCGCGGGTTGGCCCACACGCTGTCTACCGGGCTGCTGACCGCGAGCGGCTCGCCGCGCCGGTCGAGGATGGAGCCGCGGTGTGCAACGATGTCCACCTCCCGCATCTGGCGCGCATCGCCCTGCCGCGCGAAGAAGGCCTGGTCGACGAACTGCAGGTTGACCGCGCGCGCGCCCAACAGCACGCCGAGCCCGACGAAGCCCACCGCCGCCACCAGCATGCGGCGACGGAAGCGACGCTGGAACTGGGCGGGATCAGGCTGGCGCTTCATGGCTTCACCACCTCGATCGCGCCCGGCTGCGGCTCGCCCATCGACAGCTTGTCGCGCGCCAGCTGCTCCACGCGGGCGTGCGCTGCCCAGGTGCTGCGCTCGATCTGCAGCTGGCGCCACTCGATGTTCAACTCGTCGCGCACCCGGTTGAGGCCCTGCAGCTCGATAAACAGCTGGCGGGCCTCGTGGCGCGCGTGCACGGCCGCGACCGCCGAACCGACCACCGCCACGGCCAGCGCCGCCAACAGCAACAGCAGGCGCGCGAAATTCATGCTGCCATCCTCTCGGCCGCGCGCAGCACGGCACTGCGCGCCCGGGGGTTGGCCGCGACCTCGGCCTCGCCCGCGCGCACCGCCTTGCCCATCGGCTTGAGCAGCGGCCGCGCATGCGCGGGGATGTCCGGCAGGCCGCGCCACGGCTCGGCCACCTGCGAGTGATCCCGGATGAAGCGCTTCACGCGCCGGTCCTCGAGCGAGTGGAAGCTGATCACGCACAGCCGGCCGCCCGGCTTCAAGAGCGCGAGCGACTGCTCCAGCGCCGCATCGAGCGCGCCGAGCTCGTCGTTGATATAGATGCGGATGGCCTGGAAGCTGCGCGTCGCGGGGTGCTTGCCGGGCTCGCGGCCGGGCACCGCGGCGGCGATCAGCGCGGCCAGCCTGCCGGTGGTCTCAATCGGGGCCTCGGCGCGCGCCTGCAACAGGGCGCGGGCGATGCGGCGCGCATGGCGCTCCTCGCCGTACTCGCGCAACACCCTCACCAGGTCGCGCTCGGACACGTGGGCCAGCCAGCCCGCGGCGCTCTCGCCCGAGTCCGGATCCATGCGCATGTCGAGCGGCCCGTCGCGCAGGAAGCTGAAGCCGCGCGCCGGATCGTCGAGCTGCGGCGAGGACACGCCGACGTCCAGCAGTACGCCGTCGAAGCCAGCAGCAAAGCCGGCCTCGCCGGCGATGCGCTGCAGCTCGGCGAAGTTCCCTCGCGCGATCGACACTCTCTCTTCCCCGGCAAACCGCTGTCGCCCCGCCCGGGTGGCTTCCGGGTCGCGATCGACAGCCAGCAATCTCCCCGCCTCGCCGAGCCGCTCGAGGATTGCCGCCGCGTGCCCGCCCCGTCCCAGGGTGGCATCCAGGTAGCATCCTGCTGCGTGCACGGCGAGGGCCTCCAGCGCCTCACCCAAGAGCACCGGCGCATGTGCGGTTGCGCCCGGCTCCACTAGAAGCTGAACGTTTCGAGTTCAGCCGCGAGCCCGCCTTCTTCAGCGGACTCCTCGGTCAACCATTGGTCGCGGCGCTCATTCCAGCGCTGCTCGTCCCAGATCTCGAACTTGTTGCCCTGCCCGATGAACATCACCTGCCGCTCGATGGCGGCAAAGTCACGGAGTTCCTTCGGCAGCAGGATGCGGCCCTGGCCGTCGAGCTCGACCTCGGTCGCGTGGCCGACCATCAGCCGCTGGAGGCGGCGGGCCTGCCGGTTGAGCGTGGGCAGGCGCGCGATGCGCCGCTCGATGTCTTCCCATTCCGGGAGCGGGTAGACCAGCAGGCAGTAATCGCGGTCCACGGTGATGACCAGCTGGTTGGTGCAGCGCTCCTCGATGCGCGCGCGATAGCGCGTCGGCACCGCGAGGCGACCCTTGGCATCCAGCGAAATTCGATTGGCGCCGCGAAACATGACGTTGGCCCGAGGGAGCGCGCTCCCATTTATTCCCACTTCTCCCCACCTGCCGCCACTATATGAACCGGCTTGCCCCCCGTCAACCGCTCCGGGGAAAATTTTTCTTTTAGCAACCGATACTTAGGCGCGTTTCAGGAGGTGGGATCGAGGGCCATCGTCTGGCGAAAAATCAGTCAGTTAAGACGCTTTTCTGTCAAAGCGCCTTAGGAGAAATGAAACGTGAGGCCTGAAAAAGTTGGGAGTCGGCCTGTAAGCCGGGTTCTGTCGAGGACAGTCATTCCTCTGGGACGCACGTCGCCGTGCGCCTCAAGCAACCTACCCGGAAGCCCGCGCGGGCCGCGCGTCGCGGGCGAACCCGCATGCTTCCCTATTTGGTCTTGCTCCGAGTGGGGTTTACCGTGCCGCGAACCGTTACCGGCCGCGCGGTGCGCTCTTACCGCACCTTTTCACCCTTGCCGTCGCTGCCCGGAGGCCGCGCTTGGGCGGTATGTTTTCTGTGGCACTTTCCGTGGGCTCGCGCCCCCCAGGCGTTACCTGGCACCCTGCCCTGTGGAGCCCGGACTTTCCTCCCCGGCGAGCGACTGTCCGGCCGACTCCCGGGGCCATTCTACGCTACGGGTTGACCGCGGGGGCGCGCCTCCGGTCGACCGCGGGGGCGCGCCGTCATGGGCTCCCCTTGCTCCGGAAATCTTTATGTCGCTGCGGGGAGCCCATGACGTCCCACCCCTGCTGCCACCCTGCCGATGGCAAGGCGGTCGGCGGGACGGTCCGTTGCCGCGATCGTCGCGGCCCAAACCGCAGTTGGCGAACCGGTTGGCGAGGGCGCTGGTGACGTCACCGGCGGGGCCGGCGGGACCGTGGCCCGCGATTGCCGAGACAAGGCCCTGACCCCGGGCTTGAGGCTATGGGGCGGCTTTGAGGCGCTGCGCTTGGCGGGGTGGCAGTGGCCGGGGCATGACGGGGTTCACCGAGCGAGATAAAGATTTCCGAGCGAGGGGAACCCCGTCGTGGCCCGAGCCACGGTCGACCGGCACACAGCGTCACGCCCCGGATCCGAGCTTGAGGGCGAGGTCGTAGGC
>Ga0209498_1000635_pt1 | contig 21732 bp, 16 predicted proteins | sample WalLakDeSediment_FD_184131 | JGI IMG/M metagenome (GOLD analysis project Ga0209498, IMG submission 184131) | Lake sediment microbial communities from Walker lake, Nevada to study Microbial Dark Matter (Phase II) - Walker Lake 11/02/13 Deep... | ecosystem: Environmental > Aquatic > Freshwater >...
CGGCAGCGGCACCCCCGCCTGGACGGCTGCCGATCTGCTCTGGGATGTGCCGGTGGAGTACCGGCAGTGGGACGGTTCTTTTTATCGGCCGGTCAATTACGACCGTCGCTTCCGTGGCCCGGTGCGGCTGCGCGGGGCGTTGGCCAATAGCTACAACGTACCGGCCGTGCTGACCTTGCAGGATATCGGCCTGCCCCGCTTCCTGGAACTGGCGCAGCGGATGGGCATCAGCAGCTTTGGCAGCGACCCTGGCCGTTACGGGCTGGCCCTGACCCTGGGTGGTGGCGAATTGACCCCGTTGGAGTTGACCGCCGCTTACGCCGTCCTCGCCAACGGCGGCTACCGCATCCCGCCCACGGCCATCCTGCGCGTGGAGCGGACGAATGGGCAGCTTCTCTACACCTATGAGCCACCCACGCCGGAGCCGGTTGTCGACCCCCGCGTTGCCTTCTTGATCAGCGACATTTTGGACGATGACGTGGCCCGCCAGCCGGCGATGGGCCGGACCAACCCATTGGCGCTACCCTTCCCGGCGGCCGTCAAGACCGGTACCACCAACGACTTCCGCGACAACTGGACGGTCGGCTACACCCCCGGCCTGGTGGTCGGCGTCTGGACGGGCAACAGCGACAACACGCCCATGATCAACATCAGCGGCTTGACCGGCGCGGCCCCCCTCTGGGCGGAATTTATGCAGGCGGTCTACGGCAATTACGATTTGCTAGCCACGCTTGCCAGCAATGGCGCGCAGCCGCCGACCGAATTTGTGCCGCCGCCGGGACTAGAGCGCCGTCCCATTTGCGATCTGGCCTCGGTGACGGTGGGAGCAACCAGCTGCAATTTTGACCAGCGGGAATGGTTTTTGGAACTGCCCGCGCCCAGTGAACCGACGCCCACGCCTGATCCGGAGCAGTCGGCCTGGGATCAGATTGAACCGGCGGTATGGCGGCTGACGGCCGTCAGTCTCCCCTCCAACCTGCTTATTGACGATGGGGACGACGAGCTACCGCCGCAGCTGTTCTGCCATTTCCCGCCGCTGACGCCGCTGGCCAACCTGCCGGCCGATGCGCTGCCGCTGCTCTTCCTGAGCCCGCCACGCAACCCGGAAAGCCTGATTGAAGCCCACAAGTGGGCCCAGGTCAACAACCTGTCGCTTATGCCCGCGGCCATCTGCACGGAAGAAATGCTGCTGGCCGAACGGGATCCGAACGTCCCGGCCGTCTGGCGCATCGCCAGCCCCCGGCATGGCGACACGGTAAGCGGCGTGCTGCCGATTGTCGGCACGGCCGATTTTAACCCGGCCGAAGTGCAGTTCTATAAGGTTGAGCTGGGGCGCGGCGATCTACAGAATCCCGAATGGGTCACGCTGGGCGACGTGCACAACACCCCGGTGGTTAACGGCCAGCTGGAAATGCTGCACGCCGCCGGCCTGCCACCGGGCGATTATCTACTGCGCCTGATTGTGGTGCAGTGGGACGGTAACTACGTGGGCGAGCCACATACAATCCAGCTGACGGTACGGCCGTAGGTTTGGCAATAGGCTGGGCGCAGGCTGAGCATTCGACTGAGTTGTGTCGAGACCGGTTTCGACAGGCGCATAATCCGGTAAAGTGCGTCCTACTAGATGGCAAGAAAGAGGAGCCGAAGCGGTTATCGCGAAAACCCCTTCTTCTTGACAGTCAGGCAGGTGCAGTCTACAATGTTGTACAACTTGAACATGACAGTAATGGTTGATGACAAAGGTACGGCCAATGACGATAAGAATCATTGACAGCAATCAGGCACGCAACAATTGGCGCGAAATGTTAGACACGGTAACGGCCAGACAGGTAGATGTGGTAATCACGCGCTATAACAAACCGGTCGTCACCATGCTGGATTACGAAGATTATCTGGCTGTGCGGGATGAATTAGCCCGTCAACGGGCGCTGCGGAAGGCAAACCGCCAGCTTCGAGAAGAAGCGGCGACGACAATGTACGCTTCGGAGCGCATATTAGCCAGAGAATGGGATACACCGGAAGAGGATGAAGCATGGCGGGATTTGTGAAAGGAGACGTCGTTGTGCTGCCGTTCCCTTTTTCGGACTTGAGCGCCAGCAGAAAGCGACCGGCATTGGTTATCGCACCGCCGCAAACATACGATGACTTGATCCTGTGCATGATCACCAGCAAAGGAGCCAAGGATGCCAGCGCCATACCTCTTTCAACAGCTGATTTTGTAGACGGCCGTCTGCCCCACGATAGCAATATTCGCCCTAACCGCCTATTCACCGCCGACGCAGGCATCATTTTGCACACTGTGGGAAAGCTATCAGCCGCCAAAATCGAAGAAGTCATCTCAGAGATAATCCGCATCATCTCTGAGTAAAGTAGGCGGTTATGACCCGTTCTGCGCCATCCCGCCACCTGACGACGCCAGAGAAACGGCCGTCCGGCTGCTTCCGGGCGGCGGTGATCCTGGTTCAACTCGCCCTGGCCGGGCTGCTGGTGAGCGTCATCGTCTTTGTGGGCAGCTACTTTTACCTCAGCGCCCAGCTGCAAGGGGCTATTGACCAGGTCGTCAACTATCAGGGGTACGTCGTGGGCGACACGCCCCGCTTTTACGACCGGCACGGCACCCTCCTCTTTGAACTCAAAAGTGTTGAGAAGCGGCGCTGGCTCGCTTACCAGGAGATGCCGCCGGCCGTTATCCAGGCCACGATTGCCGTCGAAGATCGAACCTTCTGGCAAAACCCTGGCTTCAACCTGGCGGCCATTGTCGCCGCCGGCCTGCACAACTATCAGAACCCCGACGGCCGTCCGGTGGGCGCCAGCACCATTACCCAACAGCTGGTGCGCCTAATCGCTTTCAGCTACGAAGAACGGCTGGCCACCAACTACCAGCGTAAATTTCGCGAAATCTTTCTCGCTTTCATTCTGACCCAGCAGCGCAGCAAGCAGGACATCCTGCAGATGTATCTGAATGAAATTTACTACGGTAACCTGGCCTACGGGATTGAGGCGGCGGCGCAGACTTACTTTGGCAAAGCGGCCACCGATCTCACCCTGGCCGAAGCCGCCTTTCTGGCCGGGCTGCCCCAGGCGCCGGTGGAACTGAACCCCTATCTCTATTTTGAGCGAGCGAAAGAGCGGCAGGAGTTTATCCTCGACTTGATGCTGAAGGAAGAGATGATCAGCTACCGGGAAGCGGAAGTGGCGCAGAGCGCCCCCATTCATCTGGCCGATTTGCTGCCGGCCGAGCTAGAAGCGGCCAGTTCAGTCCTGGAAGCGCCCCACTTTGTCCTTTACGTCCAACAGGCCCTTGAAAGACGACACGGCGCCGACGCGCTGACCCGCGGCGGCTGGCAGATTATCACCAGTCTAGACCTGCCCTTGCAGCTAATGGCTGAACAAGTTGTCCGCGAACAAGTTGCCTTACGTGCCAGGGAACACCAGGTTAGCAATGCTGCCGTGGTCATTCTCAAACCCCAGACGGGCGAAATTCTGGCCATGGTCGGCAGCCTGGATTATTTTGACCAGAGCATTAACGGGCAGGTCAACATTGCCACCTCACCCCGGCAGCCGGGCAGCGCCTTCAAACCGATAACCTATGCCGCGGCCATGGAGCGAGGCTGGACAACCGGTGACGTCATCTGGGACGTGCCCATTGCCCTGGAGTTAGCCCCTGGTCAGGAGATGATGCCGGTCAACTATGATCGCCGCTTTCACGGTCCCCTTCTCCTGCGCGATGCCCTGGCCAACAGCTACAACATTCCCCCCATCCAGCTGGCCCGCGACGTGGGCATCCCTACCCTCATCAGCACGGCGCGGCGGCTGGGCGTTGATTCCCTGCGGGAGCCACCCGGTTACTATGGCCTGGCGCTGACCCTGGGCGGCGGGGAAGTGACCTTGCTGGAGCTAACCCACGCTTACGCTACCCTGGCTAACGAAGGCCGACGGCCGCGGTTAACCGGCGTCCTCCAGATCAAAGATAGCTGGGGACGAACCATCTACGACCTGGCCCAGGACCGGCTGCCACCAGTCAATGCCCTTGATTCGCGGATCGCCTATATTCTCAGCGATATTTTGGATGACGATCAGGCACGGATGCCCGCCTTCGGCCGCAACAACCCGCTGGCCCTGCCTTTTCCGGCGGCCGCCAAAACCGGTACCACCGATGACTTCCGCGACAACTGGATTATTGGCTATACGCCGGGGGTTGTGGTGGGCGCCTGGATGGGTAATGCCGATGGCCGGCCAATGCGCAATTCGTCCGGTTTGACCGGCGTGGCGCCCGCCTGGGCGCGCATCATGCAGGCCATTTACGCCAACCCGGAGATGAGCGCCGCCCTGGCGGTCAATGGCGTCATGCCGCCCACCGAGTTCAACCGCCCACCCGGCATTGAAGAGCGGACAGTCTGCCTGCCGCGCGGCACCGGGGGCAGCCAATGCAGCGCCAGCCGCACCGACCTGTTTATCAGCGGTGGGCCGCTGCACGGTATCGGCCGTCTGGGCTACATGCCCGACAAGAACAGCCAGCCGGGTGCCTGGCAGCTGGCTACGGCCGTCTTACCGTCTGATCAGGCTGCGGTACAGCCGGCTTTGAGCACTGGTCTCCGTCCGCCGCCGGCGACGGAATGCGTTATCAACAGCTTCAACCTGCCCGAAGGCACAGCCACTCGCCTCTATCTGCCCATCCCGCCTTACTACCCAGATGAAGTGCGGGCCCGGATCTGGGCGCAGCAGCATGGCTACCTGATGGCCCCGCCTGCCGCCTGCCCTCCCGCCGTGGCCCGCCAGGCCATGGTACCCGCCGGTGACAATGGCGAAACGACCGGCAATGGCGCCCCAGCCGCCGGCGCCGGTGAGGCCGCCATTCAAACGCCGGCCAATGGCCAGACTGTGTCTGGTCTAACCCCCATTGTGGGCACCGCCAATTTCAACAGCGCCGCCATTCAATATTACAAAGTGGAAATCGGCGCCGGTCGGGCGCCGGCCGAATGGTTGACCCTGGGCCGAACACACAGCACCCCGGTCGTCAACGGTCAATTGGAGGAGCTCCACGCCTATGCCTTACCGGCTGGCGATTACGCTCTCCGGCTGGTCCTGGTACAGCATGACGGTAACTTCGGCGCCACCCACACTGTCTTCATCACCATCACTCCCTAAGGCAGCCCGACCTCAATCTGCTATAATAGCCGTCATGAATACCATTCCTGAACGCTACGCCCTTGTCCGCGAGCGCATCGCCGCCGCCGCCCAAACCGCCGGACGCCAACCAGACGAGATTACCCTGGTCGCGGTCACCAAAAGCTGGCCGGCAGCCACGGTGCTGGCTGCTTATGAAGCCGGTATGCGTCATTTTGGCGAAAATCGGGCGGAGGAGTTAGCTGAAAAACGGCCGGTGGTCGCCGCTGCCCTGGAAAATGGCCTGGGGATTATCTGGCACCAGATTGGCCATTTGCAGAGCCGCAAAACCACGGCCGTCGCCGATCAGGCCGACTTCTTTCACGCGCTGGATCGGGTCAAGATCGCCGCACGATTGTCTAGCCGGTTGGAGGAAAACGGCCGTCAGCTACCCATATTGCTGGAGGTAAACGTTTCCGGTGAGGCAACCAAGGCTGGTTTTAACTGTACCCGCTGGGAAGAAGACGGCCGTCAACAAGATGAACTCCTGGCGGCCGTAACCCAGATCATGGCCCTGCCCGGTCTCGAAATCCGCGGCCTGATGACCATGGCTCCCTGGGATGCGCCGCCGGAGGAAATCCGGTCCGTTTTTCGCCGGACGCGGCTGCTGGCCGATTGGCTGGCTACGGCCGTGCCCCAGGCCAACTGGCACACCCTCTCCATGGGCATGACCGACGACTTTGAACTGGCCATTGCCGAAGGTGCAACCCACGTCCGCATCGGTCGCGCCATCTTTGGTGAACGTCAGTCGTAAGCTGGCTGCCCCACAAGTTGGGCCTACAGTTGATGCCAATCCTCTAAGCTGACAGCTGCGGCTGCGGCCGTACCCGGCTAATTGCCACCCAGGCCAGAGCCATAAAGAGCGTGGCGAACAAAAAGAGCCAACGGTATTGGTTACCCAGGCTTTCGACCGTGATACCGCCCAACGTCGGCCCTAAAATAGCCGCCGATTGGGAAGCAAAATAATACAATCCCGTATAGGCGCCGATTTTGCGCTCATCCCCATAATCATAGACCAGCGGCAGGCTGTTGACATTCACCAACGCCCAAAAACCACCCATCAGAATCATAACGATGATAAACGTAGTGGCGCCCTGAATTAGGAAATAGCCCAATAGAAGCAAGAAAACCAGGCCGGTTAAGCCGATCAAGATGGTTGACCGGCGCCCGATCCGCGTCCCCAAAAGCCCCGCCGGTACGGCAAAAGCAATGAAAGAAATCGTCACCGATCCGGCATAAATGGCGGCCATGCCCGGGGATATACCCAGGGTGAAGACGGCAAACGAAGAGAGGCCCGCCTCAATGGCGTTGTAAGCCATGAACCAGAGTAGAATGGCCACCAGCACCCAAATGCCACTCTTGTCCTGCTTCTGCCACACCTGACGCAGATTGGCCAGCACCCCGGCCGTATCCGGCGCTGTCACATCAATCCGCGCCGGCTCACGCACGCGCCAGACGGCAATACTGGTAGCCACAATCATCAAGACCGCGCCGCCGATAAACGGCGCTGCCGGACCCACCGCCTCATAGAGATAACCACCACCGAAGAAGGCAAGCAACCCGCCAACACCGCCCATCAGGTTGATAATGCCGTTGGCTTTGCTGCGATCGTTGGCCGGAAAAAGATCGCCCAGCCAGGCCACCGTCGGCGAGCGGAACAAAGCCATTCCGATGTTGGTGATCAGGATAAAGGCGGCAATTGCCAGCGCCGTTTGGGCAAACGGGATCATGACAAAGCCAATGACGGCAATGGGCACGCCCAACAAAATCCAGGGCTTGCGCCGGCCAAACCGGTTCCAGGTACGATCGCTGCGTTCCCCCACCCAGGGCTGGACGAAGACGTTGATGATGTTGTCCCAGGTCATGATGAACATGGCCAGGGCGGGGGCCAGGGCAAATCCGGTAATGGCCGGCAAGGTACCACCGGCCTCCAAAATCTGCCGCTCGAATTCGGGGTTGCCCGCCTGCAAGAAAATGGGGATGAACTGGTTAAAAATGGGCCAGATCAGGCTGATACCCAAAAAACCAAAGCCAACAACAAAGGTCTTACGATAGCTGAACTGTTTCACGGCCGTCTCCTTGAAAGCGAGTGATCAGTGAACGGCAAACAGTGAGCAGTAAACAGTAGCCTGTAATCAGGGAGCGGTGAGTAGCAAGTTTCACCACTTTTCACTGGCCACTTTTCACTTTTTACTTTTCACTGTCCGCTGACAACTGTCCACTGACAACTGGTTACTTTTCATCACCTGCTGGCAACAGCGATTGGGAGTTTAACACTAAAACGAGGTAAAATGTAGACCAGTTCACAAAAAGTTGCCTGAGGAACAGTCTCGATATGAAATTAACTGTCATTATCCCCATCTACAACGAGGCCTCTACACTGGGGGTGCTGCTGGCGCGGGTGCAGCAGGTGCCGCTGGACATGGAGATTCTGGTTGTCGACGATGGCTCTGATCAGGAAACCAAGGATGTGCTGGCCACGGCCGTTAACCATCCCGTCCAGCTCATCACCCACCCGCACAACAAAGGCAAGGGCAGCGCCATCCGCACCGCGTTAGGCCACGCCACCGGCGAAGCCATCATCATCCAGGATGCCGACCTGGAATATTTTCCTGAAGATTATCTACCGCTGGTGGCGCTCTATCAACGGGAGCAAGCCCAGGCTGTTTACGGCGTGCGCGATCTCAGCCGCCGCTCGACACTGATGCGCTTCGGCAACCATTTGATGACGTTCATAACCAATCTGCTCTACGGCAGCCGTCTGCATGACATGGAGACCTGCTACAAGCTGATTGATCGGGAGCTGTTTCAATCGTTGGGGTTGGAGAGCCGCCGCTTTGAGATCGAGGCCGAGATCACGGCTAAACTGCTCCGCCTGGGGGTGAAAATCTGGGAAGCGCCCATCCGTTACGAGCATCGTGAGGAGGGCAAGAAGCTCACTCCCTGGGATGGGCTGCCCACAGTGAAGAATCTGTTGAAATACCGTTTTTGGCGGCCGTAACTGCCGGCGCCAACGCGGGGCGGATGTGGCTGGCGCTGCCAGGTGGCCGGCCGTTAACTACCAGATATTGCCCGCACCCGGCGTGTAAGAGGAAGAAATCACGCTGTTGGCAATCAGGGTGTCTGACTGCAAGATGCCGCTAACCCGCACCATGGGTGCGTTGACCGTCACCACCGGCGCATTGACTTCGGCAACACCATTGGCCACCGAAACGGAAGCCCCCGGACCTTCGATTTGACTGGGCGCAGCGGCCGCCGCCTGGCTTTCCACTTCGCCAACCTCCACCGCCCGCTGCACGAAATTGTTGCCCTGCACGCGCTGCATTTGCAGGACGGCCGCTTGCCGCAAGGCTTGTGAAGCGCGACCAGGCAACTGCGCCGCCTGTGACGGTGCGACGCCGGCGAGCGCTTGATCTGCGCTGCGGCCGCTTTTTTCCTGATCTTCTTTGGACTGAATGTGGGGGCGATGCTGGTTGGTTTGCTGAAGACGCTGGGGGTGACCACTCATCATAGACCTTCCTAGAATTGCTAAGATATCTCTACCGGCGTAAGCTGAGCCTGTCGAAGGCGAAACCCGCTGCGGCAGGCTCAACCCAGGTGAGTCCGGGAAAATAAGACGCTTCGCGTCGAACTGCGTTAAATCGTATACTGGCAGGCTGGCGACGTCAAGTAGTAAATTGTGGCCTTTCATGGCCTTGCCTTGGCGATTACTGATGCGAACGGCCGTCGCCTGTGTTAGAATATATGTTTCATTTGGCGGCCGGTACCGCTGCACTGGACCGTCGGCTAACATTACTTTTTGGAGAGGATCACCCGGTGGACAAGATCATCGTGCGCGGTGCGCGTGAACACAATTTGAAAAATATCGACGTAGAGATTCCCCGCGACAAGCTGGTCGTGGTGACCGGCCTGTCTGGGTCGGGTAAGTCGTCATTGGCCTTTGACACCATTTTCGCCGAAGGGCAGCGGCGGTACGTGGAATCGCTGTCAGCTTATGCCCGCCAGTTCTTGGGCCAGCTGGAAAAGCCGGACGTCGAGCAGATCGAAGGGTTGAGCCCGGCCGTTTCCATTGACCAGAAAGGCGTCAGCCACAATCCGCGCTCGACGGTGGGAACCGTCACCGAGATTTACGACTATTTGCGCCTGCTGTTCGCCCGCGCGGGAACGCCCCACTGCCCCCAGTGCGGCCGTCCGGTCATGCCGCAGTCAGCCGAACAGATCGTAGACAGCGTGCAGCGGATGCCCCGCGACAGCCGCATTCAGGTGTTGGCCCCACTGATCAAAGACCGTAAAGGCCACCATCAGGCCATCTTTGAAGATGCGCGGAAGGCCGGTTTTGTACGCGTGCGGGTCAACGGCGAATTACGACAGGTGGATGAGGAAATCGAGCTGGATCGGTACAAGAACCATTCCATCGAAGCGGTAGTCGACCGGCTGGTCGTCCGTTACGACCCCGGCGACGACAGCGAGGATGCGCGGGCGGCGCGCTCCCGGCTGACCGACTCAATTGAAACAGCGCTGCGGCTGGGCGGCGGGGTGGTCATCATCAACGATGTAACCAAGCCCGATCAGCCGCAAGATCATTTCTACTCCGAACATCTTTCCTGTGCCTATGACGGCTTTAGCATGCCACCGGTTGAACCGCGCAGCTTCAGCTTTAACAGCCCGCACGGCGCCTGCCCCGACTGCCAGGGACTTGGTTCCAAAAAGGAAATTGACGCCGATCTGGTCATCCCCAACAAAGATTTGAGCCTGGAGAATGGGGCGATTGTGGCCTGGCCGACGGAGGATAAACAAGGCTATTACTGGCAGTTGATCAAGGCCACGGCCGTCCACTTCCGCATCCCCCTTGACCAACCTGTCCACACCTTGACCCAGGCGCAGCTGCAGATTTTGCTTTACGGCAGCGAGCAGGAAATCAGCGTCAAATATGTCAATCGGGAAGGAGATCGGCGACAGTACCGGACGCGCTATGAAGGCGTCATTCCCAACCTGGAGCGACGCTACCTGGAATCCACCTCCGATTATGTGCGCTACAAGCTGGAAGAGTTCATGGTCAACCGGCCGTGCAGCAGCTGCCACGGTACCCGTCTCCAGCCGATTGCCCTGGCGGTCAGAATTGGCGAGCAGACGATTGCCTCTATAGCCCGTCAGCCGGTACAGCAGACGCTGGATTGGGTGGACTGCCTGGCCGATCAGCGCTGCACCCCCTTCACCCCACGCCAAACATTAATAGCCCAACCGGTTCTCAAGGAAATTCGTGCCCGGCTGCAATTCTTGATTAACGTCGGCCTCGACTACTTGACCCTGGATCGGTCGGCAGGCAGCTTGAGCGGCGGTGAAGCGCAGCGCATCCGGCTGGCCACCCAGATCGGCAGCCAGCTAATGGGCGTCCTCTACGTGCTAGACGAGCCGAGCATTGGCCTGCACCAGCGGGACAACGAACGGCTGATCCGCACCCTCAAAGGAATGCGCGACCTGGGCAACACTCTCCTGGTAGTAGAGCATGATGAAGACACGATGCGCCAGGCGGACTGGATTATAGATCTGGGACCGGGCGCTGGCCGTTTCGGCGGCGAAGTGGTGGCGGAAGGCACAATTGAAGACATTATGGCTTCCGAGGAATCTATCACCGGGGCTTATTTGAGCGGCCGGCAGAAAATCCCTGTACCGAAGAAGCGACGGCCGGGCAGCGGCGAGCAGCTTATTGTCCGGGGTGCAAAGGAGAATAACCTCAAGGGCATTGATATCACCATTCCCCTGGGTAAATTTGTCTGTGTTACCGGCGTCAGCGGCAGCGGCAAGAGCAGCTTCCTGATTGAGATTCTCAGCAAGCGGCTGGCCCAGGTCTTTTACCGGGCCAAGGATTTACCCGGCGCACACGAGAACATCGAGGGGCTGGAATATCTGGATAAAGTGATTGAGATTGATCAGAGTCCGATTGGCCGCACACCCCGCTCCAATCCGGCCACGTACACCAATCTCTTCAACCCCATTCGTGACCTATTTGCCAGCCTGCCGGAGAGCAAGATGCGCGGCTATCAGCCCGGCCGTTTCAGCTTCAATGTCAAGGGCGGCCGCTGTGAAGCCTGCCAGGGTCAAGGACAAAACCGGATCGAGATGCAGTTTCTACCGGACATTTATGTGCCCTGCGACATCTGCAAAGGGGCGCGCTACAACCAGGAGACGCTGCAAGTGCGCTACAAGGGGTTGAACATCGCTGAGGTACTGGATTTGTCCATTGACGATGCCCTGGAGTTTTTTGCCAGCATCAGCACCATCCGGCGCAAGCTGCAGACGCTGGCCGACGTCGGCCTGGGCTATATTCGGCTGGGACAGCCGGCGCCCATCCTCAGCGGCGGCGAGGCACAGCGGGTGAAACTAAGCCGGGAACTGTCGAAGGTGGCCACGGGGCGCACCATCTACATTTTGGATGAGCCGTCGGTGGGGCTGCATACCCATGACGTGGCCAAGCTGATCCAGGCCTTGAACAAACTGGTAGACAAGGGGAATACGGCCGTCATCATCGAACACAACATGGACATCATCAAAGTAGCCGATCACATTATTGACATGGGGCCGGAAGGGGGCCAGCGTGGTGGACGGATTGTGGCCGAGGGTACACCAGAAGAGATCGCGGCCGTGTCCGAATCATATACCGGACAGTTTATACGGCCGCACCTGAATCTCTAGCGGCCGACGGTTGCCCACTGGTCGCGATGTTGGAGACAAATTGCCGCCCGTTTTGGAGTCGAGGCTTCAGCCGGAACTGCGCCGGCTAAAGCCTTGACTCCGCGAGTTGTGCCCTGGCCAGCGACTTAGTAGAGCGGCCACAAAAGCGGCAGGGTAAACATCGTCACGATTAAGATCACAATGGTCAAGGGCAGGCCTACCCGGGTATAGTCGGTGAACTTGTAGCCCCCCGGGCCAAAAACCAGGATGTTAGCCTGATGACCAACCGGCGTCAGGAAGCTGGTAGATGCCCCGATTACCGTCGCCAGAACAAAGGGGCGGGGATCAGCTCCCAGGCCGAGAGCAATATCAATGGCAATGGGCACGATCAGCACCGTGGCCGCCGCATTGGACATCGGCTGGGTCAGCAGGGAAGCAAAGAGATAGACGCCGCCCAGAACGGCGATCGGTCCATACTCACCTAAATACAGGACCAGCAAATCGGCCAGATAGCGGGCCGTGCCGGTTGATTCCATGGCAGTGCCCAAGGGCAGCATTCCGGCAATGAGAAAGATGCTGCGCCACTCTATGCTCTGGTAGGCCTCGTCCATGGTCAGGCAGCCGGTTAGCACCATCAGCACCGAGCCGATGACCAGGGCCATGGAGATATGAACATTGAGAAAGGTCACCAGGAAGAGTGCCAGACCCATGATCCCCACCGCCAGCAGCGCCTTCTCCCGGCGGCGGGTTTCTAGCTGCACCGGCTCCAGCAACAGAAATTCATTCGCCTGCTGTAGCGAGATAAGCCGGTGACGCGGCCCTTTGAGCAGCAGCGTGTCGCCAAACTCTAACCGCACATCCCGCAGCCGGTCACGAATCACTTCGCCATGACGGCGGATGGCCAGGGCGGTGAAACCATAATGATCGCGGAACTCAATACCCCGCAGGCTGCGGCCTGAAATGGTTGATCGGGGAGCCAGCGTCGCTTCCACAATAGCATAATCATCACCGGCAACCTGGGCCAGCCCCAGCTTGCGCTCAGCCTCAATAACAAGGCCTAACTGCTCCTGTGCGCGCAGCAAATTGTCCAACGCTCCTTCCACAATGAGGATATCGCCGGCCTGGATAACGGTATTGCGGTGGGGCGTTGATTTGGTAACACCCTCGTGAATGATAAAGAGCACATTGAGATCGTAATCAGCCCCCAGCCGGCTCTCAAACAGATTTTGTCCCACCAGTTTTGATTCAGGCAGAACCCGCACTTCGCTAACGTACTCCTGCAGCTGGTAAGCGTCTTCGGTAGTCAGGGGTTGGCGCAGGGGAATGAGAAAACGGCCGGCAAAGACCATGTACACAATGCCGGTGGCAAAGACAATAATCCCCATCGGCGCAAAGTCAAAGAAGCTGAAGGATGTCTGGCCCCGCTCGGCCAGCATGGCCGTAGCCAAGATATTGGGCGGCGTGCCTATCAGGGTCATATTGCCACCCATCAGCGACGAGAAAGCCAGGGGCATAAGCAGCCGTGACAGGGGAATCTTGGCCTGTCGGGAAATACCCACAACGGCCGGCAGCAGGACGGCCGTGGCGCCGATATTGTTCATGAAGGCTGACATACTGCCGCAGGTGATCATGATCACGGCAATCAAACGGGGCTCGCTGTTGCCAGCCAGGCGAATGATCCGCTCCCCCAGCACGTCGGCCACGCCAGTGATAAACAGACCGCCGGAGACAATGTAGACGGCCCACACCGTAATGACTGCCGGATTGGCAAACCCGGCAAAAGCCTCTTCCGGGGTGACCAGCCCTAGTAGGGCCGTGGTCAGCAAGACCATTAGGGCGATAAGGTCTACCCGCAGCTTCTCCGTGGCAAAAAGGACAACCGCGAGAATGATGATGGTCAACGTCAATCCGATTTCAAGGGTCATACCAGTTGTTCCTCTTCTTGAACCGCAGCATCAGTTTTTTCACAACAACGATTCTTGGTGCATTCGTCAGCCGAGAGAATCGTGAGTATACTCAAGACAATTGACAAGCGCTGGTCATTGTATCTCAGAATTGTTGTCTACAACAACGCGTTTTCGCTGACAACGCGTTGTCTATGAAATCGCTTTTTGACCACAATTACGAACTCTCTCGCTGGTTGAGCCTGTCGAAGCTGGCGCTGACTTCAACAGGCTCAACCTTCGACAGGCTCAGGTAGCGGCCTTAGTAGTCATTTTTGAACGAAAGAATTATCGCTCACTTACACAAGCTGCGGCATAGTTGGGGGCTGCTTCTCCTGCCCTTGCTCATCTTGACCGCCTGCAGTGGCGAGATCCTCCGCCCACCGCAAGTTCTGGAGAACCTTTCCACACCAACACCCCGCCCCACGTCAACGGCTGAACCCCCGCCAGCGGTGATCCCGGGTGGTGCGGAGGGGATCGGTCTGGCCTTCTTCCGCGCCTGGGAGGGACAGGATTATCTGGGTATGTACAGCCTGCTGTCGCCACAGAGTCAGGCGCTGGTGGACAGCCGTTCCTTCATCAGCCTCTATGAGCAGGCAATGAATACGGCCGTAGTCAAATCGATCCACGCGCAGCCTCTGGCCTCCCGGCAGGAGGGGGATCGGACCGAGTTCAGCGCCCGGGTGACCTGGAAGACGGCCGTGGTCGGTGATTTCAGCCGGGATTATCTGATGACGCTGGTGTACAGCGACGGCCGTTGGGGCGTGGTCTGGAACGAGTCGCTCATCCTACCCGAACTGGAAGGTGGTCAGAAACTGCATCTGGAATACCGCATCCCCGGGCGGGCCAACATCTACGACATTAACGGCCGGGCGCTGGCTTACCAGGGTACGGCCGTGACCCTGGGTGTCATTCCCGGTCGCATTGAGGATGAACCGGCCCTGTTAGATGCTTTATCGCTCCTCTTTAACAGGACGCCACAGGAGATCAAAGCCATCTACGCCCCGGCTATGCCCGACTGGTATTGGCCCATTGGCGACGTAGCCGGCGATTTGCTGCAAGAGTATGCCGCCCAAATCCAGCCGCACATTGGCCGTGGCCTGACAGCCAATGAACGGCTGACCCGTCTCTACACCCCGGAGGGCATTGCCGCCCACGTTGTCGGCTATACTGGGGCCATTTCGGCCGAGCGGGCCGCCAGCTACCGCAGCGAGGGCTACCGGGGCGACGAGCAGGTCGGACTGACCGGCATTGAACTATGGGGCGAATCCTATCTGCGCGGCGGCCGCGGCGGCCGGTTGAGCATTGTCGGCCCCAGTGGCGAATTTATGCGCACCGTGCAGGAAACGGATGCCCGGCAGGCGCGCAGTCTCTACACCACGTTTGAGTGGGATTTCCAGTGGGCGGTAGAGCAGGCGCTGGCCGAAGCGATTCGCTCCCACCCCCTGGCCGCCGCCGGCTCTATTGTCGTTGTGGACGTGAATAATGGCGCCGTGCTGGCGATGGCCAGCTATCCGACCTTTAACCCGGCGGTGTTTGATCCCTTACGCGCCGGTTCCGAAGCCAACCTGACAGCGGTGCTGAATGACCCCGGACGGCCGCTGCTCAATCGAGCCGCCCAAAGCGCCTATCCGACCGGCTCGATCTTCAAAATTGTCACCATGGCCGCCGGGCTAAACAGCGGCCTCTACACACCGGATACGCGCTACACCAGCACCGGCTCCTGGAACCGATTGGGCGACGCCTTCATCAAATATGATTGGCGCGAAGGGGGTCATGGCACCGTCAGCCTGCGCCAGGCCATCACCGTTTCCTGCAACAGCTGCTTTTATGATGTCGGGCTTAACGTCCACAACCAGGATCGAGATCTGCTGCCGGCAACTGCCCGCCAGTTTGGCCTGGGATCGCCCACCGGCATTCAGGGCATCAATGAATCGCCCGGGTTGATTCCTGATAATGCCTGGAAACTGGCCACATATGGCGAAGGCTGGTCGCCCGGCGACGCGGTGAACATGTCCATTGGCCAGGGATTCATGCTGGCAACACCGCTGCAAATGGCCAATATTTTCGCCGCCATCGCCAACGGCGGCACCTTCTACCAACCAACCCTGATCAACCGGATTGGCGCCGGGGGCGGCGCGCCGGAGGAAATCTGGCCGACCGTGAGCGGCGGTGAAATTCCAATGAGTGCCGAACATCTTCAGGCGCTGCGACAAGGGCTGTGGGATGTCACCAACGGCGGCTGGGGCACGGCCACATTCCAGTTCGAGGGCTTTCCCATCCCTGTCGCCGGCAAGACGGGCACGGCGGAAACCAACGCCCGCCCCCACGCCTGGTTTGGCGGCTATGCGCCCGCCGCACCCTATACCTTAGCCAACGGCACGGTTATCAGCGATCCGGAAATCGCGGTGTTGGTTATGATCGAACATGCCGGCGAGGGGTCGGAAGTGGCGGCGCCGGTTTTCCGCCGGATAATCGAATTGTACTACGGTGTGACCCCAGTACGGCCGTTCCCCTGGCAGTAAGAGCAGAAGAGTGATTAAGTAAAAAGTGATAAGTAAGGCGTGAATCGTATGATTTCACTCCTCACTTATCACGCCTCCATTTATGATGGCTAATAAAAAAACAAAAGATTGGCGTAAAGCTGTGCGAAAGGCGATGCGGGCGGCGGCTGATAAGGAAGCCAGACAGCGGTATGGCAGCCGGAAGCCGTCGTTCAACTACCGCTGGGAACATGTCACGGCCGTGGTTGCCCTGGCCCGCAAACTGGCTGAGCTAACCGGGGCTGATTTAGAAGTGGTAGAAGCGGCCGCCTGGCTGCACGACATTTTGAAGGAACGGGGAACCACCCATCCGGCCGAAGGCGCCGCGTTTGCCCGCGAATTCTTACCGGGGACCGACTTCCCGGCGGAGAAAATTGAAGCAGTGGCTCAGGCCATTGCCGAACATACCGGCTTGTGGCGGGATGAACCGTTAACGACTTTGGAATCTAAGGTCTTGTGGGATGCGGACAAATTGACTAAAATAGGGCTAACCGCGGCGTTCCATTGGACAGGACTGGCGTTAGCTGATGGCAAACCGATGCGGACGGTTGATCTTATACGGCGCGGCCGCACCAATGCCTGGCAGCGCAAGACGGTCAACAGCATGCATACTGAACCGGCACGTCAAGCCGCCAAAAAGCGTATTCGCGCTTTCCAGAAGCTTTGGGAGAGGCTGGAAATCGAATTGAGTGGTAATGATATGATCCTGGTCGAGTCGCAGCGTTCAGGATGACCAACTACCTATAAATTGGGATAGACGTGGGACCTATTTTTCAGGTATAATGTTCCCATCTTGATCAAGGGGAAGAAGATGTCCGTTCAACAATGTGATTTTTTTGTCGTCATCAGGCAGGATGAAGACGGCGGCTATATCGGTGAAGTACCGCAGTTGGGTGACTGTTACGGCCAGGGCCGGACCGTGGAGGAGCTGATGGTCAGCGTTCGCGAAGCAATTGCCCAGTCACTCGAACAAGAATCCGTTACCCCGGCTAAGATGCGGGTGAACGGCACTGCATATGCCGTCAATGGTCATGGACCATAATAGGCAGCGCGCTTAACTTCCTGCTGTTTAACGCCGGTTACGGTAGAAGAATTCGGTCACAACGGGGTGGACAAAGCCGCTGCGGAAGAGGGTTTGCCATTCCCAGGTGGGGTCAGCCGAACCACCCTCCAGGTTGGCTAAAAGCCAATGACTATGGGCAAAGAAATAAGGCTCAGCATCACGCATATAGCTGTATTGGCGTATGAGATGCTGTTTCTCAACTAAGGGGTCTTGGCTGTAAGAGCCCGCTTCGGTGCCGATCATGGGCATCGAAAACTGCAAATGGTGGCGGACAATCTCGTCATAATTGCGGAACAGTAAAAAGCCATGGGGGTCGTCAAACGGCCGTAACCCATGATAATTGTGCACGGAGAGCCAGCTCCGATTAAGCAACCCCGCATCCCCATTCCAACGCAAGGCCTGAATTGTCCGGTCTAGAAAGGCGTAGTGATCATACTGCCCGCCCGGGCTCAGCGCGCCAATTCCCGGGTAACCACCATTGTTTATGACCTCCCGCGCCGACGCGGCCCAGGCAATGGCATACTGGTTCGGATTGGCAAATCCTTGATGATTTTCATCGTTGATATTGGGTTCATTATAGAGCTGGTAGTAGTAAACCCCGCGCGCCCGGTAATGGCGCACCATGGGTCCCAGATCGCCATCATAGGGCAAAATGCCGCTCCGATAGAGGCGCATCACCGGCATGATCCCATTAGCCACCAGCCGATCTACAAGATAATCATTCCTGCCGATGTTGGTGCCGTCATTGAGAAAGACGACCCATTTGATATGCATCCGTACCAGTTCGGTGACGAAGCGGTCCACCGTCGCCCGATCCTGGCTAACCGTGGGAATCCAGTGCATGCCCCAGCCATTATCATTCGGCGGCCGGGGGTACAGCTCCAAGGGCAGCGGCTCGTGCAGGCTGTACTGGTCAATTGGCCTCAGGGTTGCCGTCGGGGTGAGAGTAGGTGTGGGGGTTATGGAGGGCGTCGGGGTAGGCGTGATCGGCGTACTGGTGGGAATCGGCAGGGGCGTATTAGTTGGTGACAGCGTTAGGACGGGTACGGTCGGCGTCGCCGTTGGTTCGGCCGTAGCCGGCGGCGGCGTCCAGGTAGGGGGAATGCCCGACTGGGCCGCGGCCAAGGGCGTCACGGTGGGGGCCTCGGCCACAGCGGCCAGGGTCGGCAGCGGTCCTTCCATGGCTAGCAGAGGCAGTTGGCAGCCGGTAAGGAAAAGCATAACCGGTAGCCAGATAATGGTGCGCAGGTTCATAATTGTTGGTAATGACAGGCTGAAGCTCACCGGTACATATCCATCTGCTTAGGACGAATGAGATCAGCTGCCCGGCCCTCGCCGGGGGGTAATTCCAGACCCCGAATCAGGACAACGGGCGTGCCTTCGGCCGCCTGTCCCATGATCAGGCTGGCGGCGGCGGCGATTTCGTCGGCCAGGCCAACCTCGGTATGCTGCAACCGGTAGCCAAACATATCCGCTTCACCCCGCCGGTCCCACAATGCCGGCAAGCCGGCCACACCCACGGCCGTGCCCACCGTACCTAAGCGAAAGGGACGGCCGTGGCTATCATTGATCACCACACCGACAGTAACGCCTGTCTGCTGAACGATCTCTTCGCAAATCGCCTGCGCCGAAGCATCCGGGTCTTCCGGCAGCAGCAGGACCCATTCACCCGGCTGATCCTGGCTGACATTAGAGCGATCAATGCCGGCGTTGGCGCTGGTAAAACCCAGCCGGTGGCGGACAATCAGGACACCCCTTTTGAGGCGTGAAATCTCATCGCTCTCCTGCAAAATTAGCTCGACCAGACGCGGATCTTTGCCGGTCAGGCCGGCTACTTCCAGCGCCTTAGCGCCAGGCTGGACAGCCGTCAGATTAACCAGACGCCCCTCAGCCTTAGAGATGATTTTCTGGGCAATAACCAGCAGATCACCGGTTTGCAAGGATAGACCGGCCTCCCGTATAGCGGCCAGGATGAAGGCGGTCACATTGTCACCGGGTGTGACCGCCGGAAAGTGGGGCACGGCCGTAACCGTAACCTGGTAAGTTGTCATAAAAAATCAAGCTTAAGGATGGCGTAGAGCCTGGCCTGAATCTGCGTTGATCTGCGCCATCTCTGACTAAATTCCGGTGATCCGAATGCCGGCGTCTTTAATTTTGTGACGAATGTTGATGCCGATGAGCACGGCCGTAAAGCCTTCGGCTATGCTGGCATTGACCAGTGGGCCAGCATCCACGCCCCGCAGCCCGGCCGCGGCCGCCAGCTCTATCGCCACCTGCTTATCCTCTTTTCGGTCGCCGCACACGAGCACGTCACATTCGACCACGTGGTCCAGATCGCGCAGATGGTGGGCCGAGACGTTTTGGAAAGCGGCCACCACGCGAGCACCTTCACCCAATTGGGCCTGCACTTCTTGGGCCGCTGAACCGGCTGCCGGTCGCCAGACGTGGCTGACTTTGGGCGGCTGCAGGGGCACCACGACGGAAATCAAGAGCTTGCCGGCCAGTTCAGCCTGCACGGCCGTTAGGGTAGCTTCTTGAGCTGAATAAGGGACAGAGAGCACCACAATCTCAGCCTGGGCGGTGGCGGCGACGTTGTCCGCGCCGCTGACCAGAGCATGGTCACCGCCCACCTCGCCGAGCTGGTTGGTCAGCTCCACCGCGGTGGCTATTGCCCGTTCCGCCACGCGGGAGCCAATCACGACCGGATAACCGGCGGCGGCCCAGCGAAAGCCTAACCCCATGCCTTCATCGCCCGTGCCGCCTAATATAGCTATTGTTGGTTTCATTGAGATCGTCCTTGTTGAGACCAGCGACGAACGACGAACGACGACCCTTGCTCTTTGGTCGTTCGTCATCGGTCACTAGAGTTTGTTGAATCGCTCCCAGACGGCCGCCGCCAGTTCGCGGCTGCGGGCCATGATGGCCTCTTCATCCAGGGTCAGCAGTTTCCGGTCGCGCATCAGCAGACGGCCGTTGACGATAGTGGTCGTGACCATACTGCTCTCGAAACCGAAAATAATGTGCCAGGGCAGATTGCCGGCTGTTAGCGGCGTGGGCGGCTGATAATCGACAAAAATGATGTCGGCCGCCGCCCCTTCAGCCAGGATACCCACCGGCCGATCCGGCCAGAAGATGCCGGCCAGGGCGGCGTTGTTGGTTACGCCCATCTGCACCACGTCCATGCCGTTCATCCGGCGCGGGTCACGATGGGCAACCTTGTGCAGCAGGTAAGCCGTTTTCCACTCAGCCCACATATTGTTGCTGAAGCCATCATTCCCCAGGCAGACGGGGATGCCCAGCCGCAGCATGCCTTCAACATCGGCCGCGCCGACGGCATTGTTCATGTTGCTGCGCGGCTGGTGGGTAACCCAGACGCCCCGCGTGCGCAGGCTGTTCATCTCCGCCGGGTCCACATGTACGGCATGGGCCACAATCGTCTTGGGGCCTAAGATGCCGGCTTTAGCCAGGCGGGATACGACCCGCTTATCATATTTGAGCAGGGAATCATATTCGTCGGCTTCATGTTCGGCCACATGGATGTGGAAACCGGTCTCCAGCCCCTGGGCCGCGGCAACACAATCGGCTAACGTTTCATCAGAGAGGGAAAGGGATGCGTGCAGACCAAAGCTGCCGGCTAGCAGCGGGGACTGTCGCGGCCGTAGGGATGAAAGAAAGCGCACATTTTCCGCGATACCTGCCAGGGCATTCTCCCGGCCATGCCGGTCACTGACCTCATAACACAAAGATGCTCGCACGCCGGCCTCCTCAACGGCGTCAGCAATTTGGTCAAGTGAACCATCAATGGCCATCGGGCTGGCGTGGTGATCGATCAGCGTCGTCGTGCCGTGTTTAATCGCATCCACCAGGCAGACGAGCGCGCTGTACTTCACATCCAGATCCAGCAGCGCGGCATCCAGTTTCCACCAGAGCCGTTCCAAAATATCCGGAAAATCTTTCATGGGTGCGCCGGGTATGGCCATGCCGCGGGCAAAGGTGCCGTAAAAATGGGTGTGGGCACAAATGTTGCCGGGCATAACGAGCTGCCCCTGCGCATCCAACTGCTCATGTTTGGGGTATTGACGCACGAGATCGGCCGTGGTCCCGATGGCGGCGATACGGCCGTTCTCCACCAACAAGGCCCCCTTGGCAATAATCTGCGGCGAATCACCCCAGGTAACTAAATTTCCATTGGTGATCAGGAAAGTGTTCATAAACAGATTCTAATCGGGTTATAGCGTTATCGTCAAATAGTCAATTAGTCGGGGGGCATTAAGTGGCTTGACAGGAGGGGGGCTTACGGTAAACTGTGATCAACAACAGGGTGCTGGGCGACTGCTTCCATTAG
>Ga0209498_1000636_pt1 | contig 21718 bp, 17 predicted proteins | sample WalLakDeSediment_FD_184131 | JGI IMG/M metagenome (GOLD analysis project Ga0209498, IMG submission 184131) | Lake sediment microbial communities from Walker lake, Nevada to study Microbial Dark Matter (Phase II) - Walker Lake 11/02/13 Deep... | ecosystem: Environmental > Aquatic > Freshwater >...
CTACTCGATGCTCTTCGCCACGCCGATCGCGATTCTGGCCGCGATCTTCGCCAGCCAATTCATGCACCCCTCGTGGAAGGCCCGCATCAAGCCGACGATCGAGATGATGGCCAGCCTGCCGAGCGTAGTGCTCGGCTTTGTCGCAGGGCTTGTGTTTGCGCCCTTGCTCGAGCGGCTTCTGATGCCGGTGCTGACGGGCTTCTTCGTGGTGCCGCTGACGCTCCTGGCGGCGGCCCACCTCTGGCAGCTGCTGCCAGATGGCGTGCGGCTGCGGCTGGCTGGCTGGCGGTTTGCCATCGTGGCGGTCGGGGCGATGCCGGTGGGCCTGCTCGCGGCCCGCGGTCTTGCGCCACTGGCCGAGCGGCTGCTGTTTGCCGGCGACGTTCGTGGCTGGCTCGACGGCAGCGGCGGCGGATTCGGCGGCTGGGTGGTGGCGATGTTGCCGCTATCCGCTCTGGCGGCCGTCTGGCTTGTCGGCAGGTGCGTGAATCCCTGGCTCCGGCAGGCCGCGGCAGGCTGGAACCGGCCCCGGGCGGCGGCCGTGTCGCTGACGGTGTTTGTGGGGGGTGTGGCCTTCGCGCTCGCGTTGGCCGTGGTCGCGGCTGTGTTTCTCGACGCACTTCGGCTCGAGACGCGGGGCGGGCTGTTTGGCACCTACGTGCAACGCAACGCCATGGTCGTGGCCATCGGAATGAGCTTCGCGATCATTCCGCTTGTGTTCACGATCGCCGACGATGCCCTTTCGAGCGTGCCGGAACACCTCCGCAGCGCGTCGCTCGGGGCCGGGGCCACTCCCTGGCAGACGGCCATCCGCGTGATTGTGCCGGCGGCGGCCAGCGGGCTGTTTTCGGCGGTGATGATCGGTTTGGGCCGGGCGGTGGGGGAGACGATGATCGTGCTCATGGCCGCGGGCAACACACCCTTGGTGAGCTGGAACATCTTCAATGGCTTCCAGACGCTCTCCGCCGCGATCGCCACCGAGTTGCCCGAGGCGGCCAGGGGCAGCACACACTATCGGGTTTTGTTTCTGGCAGCGCTGGTGTTGTTTGCGATGACGTTTGTGGTGAACACGGCCGCCGAACTGGTGCGGCAGCGGTTCCGGAGGCGGGCCCATGAGCTCTGAACGCTTCCGACCGCGGCGGGTCCGCAGCACCTACTCGAGCCTGGTCGCCCACGGCGAGCCCTGGGTGTGGCTCACTGCCGGCTGCCTTGCCACGGCGATCGCGATGATCGTGGGGCTGCTCACGCTGATCGCGGTTCGCGGGGCGGCGACGTTCTGGCCGGTGCCGCTGGAGCTGGTCAAACTCGTGGACGGCCGGCAATTGCTCGGCGAGGTGACCACCCGCGAGCCGGCGGTAGCCGATGCAGGCAGCCCGGCGCGGATGCTCCTGCGAACGGCCGGCTTCACGGAGACCGGCAACCATTTCGAGTGGGTCGACGATGCAGATGTGAGGCAGGTGGAGCGGCCCGCGTGGGCGACGGTGGTGGAGCGGCTCGAGGGAGGACGGGTGCACGGCATCCCGCGACGGCTCCTCGAGGGCGACGAGGTTGTGGCCGACGGGCCGGCCGCCACCTGGGCCGCCTACGAAAAAGAGCATCCGGTGGCCCGGCGGCGCTGGCGGGAGTCGAAGCGGATCGATCGGGTGGAGCGGGGCAGTCTGCAACGGCAGCTCCGGGCGGCCCGACTGGCGGTGGTGTCGGCGATGCTCGCGGCAGGGGAGGGCAGTCTGGCTGAGCAGGAAGCGGCCGCAGCCGAGACGCGGCTCAAGGAAAAGCTTGCCGTCGAGGATCGCCGGCTCGACGAGGAGGCCGCCGGGCTGCGGCGGACCAACGCCGCCTGGAAGATGGAATTTGAGACGGCGGAGGGAAGCGTCGTGCCGGTGCCGCTCGACGGGATCGTGCGGGCCTGGCAGCCGAATCAGCTTGGGCTGTTCGGCCGGCTGGCTCTGTATGGCTCCCGCTGGGGTGAGTTTCTCGCCGACGACCCGCGGGAGGCCAACAGTGCCGGCGGTGTCTTCCCCGCGATCTGGGGCACCGTTGTCATGACGCTCATCATGGCGATGGTGGTGGCGCCTCTCGGTGTGCTCGCCGCCCTCTACCTGCGGGAGTACGCCTCGCGGGGACCAGTCACGGCGGCCGTTCGCGTCGCGATCAACAATCTCGCTGGCGTGCCGAGCATCGTCTACGGCGCCTTCGGCCTGGGCTTCTTCTGCTACGGCCTCGGCGCAGGCATCGACGAGCTCTTCTTTAAGGCCAGCATCGTGGCCGACGGCCAGCCTGTGTTTGGCACCGGCGGCCTGCTCTGGGCGTCGCTCACGCTGGCTCTGCTCACGCTTCCGGTGGTGATCGTGGCTACCGAAGAGGCGCTCGCCGCGGTGCCCAACTCGATGCGGGAGGGCTCCTACGCCTGCGGCGCTGGCAAGTGGCAGACAATCCGCCGGATCGTCCTGCCCCGGGCCCTGCCCGGGATCATGACCGGCCTCATCCTCGCGATGGCCCGCGGAGCCGGCGAGGTGGCCCCGTTGATGCTCGTGGGAGTGAAGAAGCTCGCCCTCGACCTGCCGGTAGACGGCACCTTTCCCTTCATCCATCCCGAACGGGAATTCATGCACCTGGCCTACCTGATCTACGACGTCGGCCTGCAGAGTCCTGACAGCCAGGCGGCCCGGCCGCTCGTCTTCACGATCACGTTTCTGCTGATCACGATCATCGCGCTGCTCAACGTGGCCGCCATCTGGCTGAGGTCACGGCTCCGGCGGCGATTCACGGCCCAAACCTTCTGACCCGTCACATAAACCCTACGGTGTGAGCCAAGGCCGGGCAGCCTCGCCATTCACAGTCCCGGCTACCGTATAGAATCTCGAGAATCCTTTCGCGGAGAGCCCCCATGCAAGCCGCCACCAAACCAGATCCGCCGCAACCGGCCACCGAGCTGCCGCCCACCGACCGCCTGCTGGCGGTCTCCCGCGGCTTCGACGTCGAGGCCGAGGTGCACGACCGCGTGCTGGCTGAAAAGCCGGTGCTCGAGGTGGATCGCTTCAATCTCTGGTATGGCTCGAAGCAGGCGCTCCACCGCGTCACGATGCCGATCCCACACGCCAAAGTGACGGCGCTCGTGGGCCCCAGCGGCTGTGGCAAGTCGACCCTCCTGCGAAGCGTCAACCGGCTCAACGACCTCGTGCCAAGCGTGCGGATCACGGGCGATATGCGGCTCAACGGCGACTCGATCTACGATCCCCGGATGGATGTGATCGACCTCCGCAAGCGGATGGGGATGGTGTTCCAGAAGCCCAATCCCTTTCCCATGAGCATCTACGAAAACGTTGTTTACTCGTTGCGGATCGACGGCGAGCGAAACCGGGGCGTGCTCGACGAGGTGTGCGAGATCAGCCTCCGCGGCGCCGCCCTCTGGGAAGAGGTGAAAGACCGCCTGCAGGACAGTGCCCTGGGGCTCTCAGGAGGACAGCAGCAGCGGCTCTGCATCGCCCGGGCGATCGCGGCCGAGCCCGAGGTGCTCCTGCTCGACGAGCCCTGCTCGGCCCTCGACCCGATCGCCACCGGCAAGATCGAGGATCTCATCCAGGAGCTCCGCGGCCGCTACTCGGTGCTCATGGTGACCCACAACATGCAGCAGGCCAGCCGCACGAGCGACTACACGGCGTTTATGTATCTCGGCCGGCTGATCGAGTATGGCCCCACCACCGACATCTTCACGAAGCCAGTCCTCGCTGAGACGGAGGCCTACGTCACCGGCCGGTTCGGTTGAACGGCCGCAGGATACAGTCATGACCCGGCACATCGAACGCCAGATCGAGCATCTCAAGGAACGGATCCTGAGACTGGGCACGCTCGTCGAGGAGGCCATCTCCAAGTCGATCACCGCGCTCATCAACCGCGACGTGCCACTCGCCCAGCGGGTGATGGCCAACGACGAGGAGATCGACCGGATGGAGGTCGAGGTTGAGGAGGAGTGCCTCAAGCTCCTCGCCCTCTACCAGCCGGTGGCCGCCGACCTGAGGCTCGTCGTCGCGATGCTCAAGATCAACAACGATCTCGAGCGGATGGGAGACCTCGCCAAGAACATCGCCAAGCGAGTGTCCCAGCTCGCCGAGCATAAGCCGCTCGACCTGCCCCCCGAGATTCGCACGATGGCGATGCAGGCCCAGGACATGGTCAAGCAGTGTCTCGATGCGGTCGTCCGTGGCGATCCCGCTCTGGCCCGTCTCGTCCGCGAGGAAGACGACCTGGTTGACGACGGGCGGCAGCGGATCCAGCGGCGGGTGATGCAGGGGATCAAGGACGATCCCGAGGCGGTCGAGAGCCTGCTACGGATCAACTCCGTCTCCAAGCACATCGAGCGGATCGCCGACATGGCCACCAACATCGCCGAGGACGTGATCTACATGGTCGAGGGGGAGATCGTGCGGCACCGGTCCGAGACAACCTGAAAAAGTGGCTCGGCAGCGATTGGTGGAGTTCACGTCGAGTGGGCTCCCCGCTTGCGAGGCCGGCTCGATTGCCACTTGATGCAACGTCCTCGAGTTGGTCGGGGTTGCCCGTGCCATCTCGCCGGACGTTCGCTCCGGGCATCCTGCCCTGCGCTCACTCCACGCAAGCTCGCTTCGGCATCCTGCCTCTCGCTCGCTTGCGAGGCCGGCTCGATCGCACGGGCAACCCCGACCCCTGACCCTCTCCCACATAAAAGCCCCGGGCGCGAGCCCGGGGACTGCGGGAATGAAGGCCACCCCGCCTGCCACCCCGCCGGTGGCCAAAAAACGGGGGATGCCACCTTTTTTCGCCCGTGGTACCCTCTCCACTCTGCCCCGGGAGAAGCTCTCTATGCCGTCACGAATCCTGCTCGCCATCCTCGCCGCCTGGGTTTTTGCCGCCCCCGTCCGCGGCGAGGAACCGGTGCTCGTGTCGATCACCGGCCCGCTCGTGGGCCGCGTGGGCGATCGCGTCTCTTTCGAGGTGGAACTCGTCAACCGTTCCGGCCAGCCCCTGCGGCAGCTGCGGGTGATCGACTACTTCGATCCCGGCTTCCATCACGACGCCTCCACGAGCCCGATCGAGCAGAAGGGCACGGTCGATCTCGCCCCCGGAACCGCGCGAAGGCTGACACTCGACTTCCTGCTCATCGACGCCGGTCGGCAGTGCCACCGGGTGGCGATCCTCGATCAGTCGCAGCAAACCCTCGGCAGCGCCCAGCACTGCGTCGAGGTGGCCCCGAACGCCGCGTTCACGCCCCCGCCCGCAGCGCCCCCCTCGACCGTCAACGTGCCGGCGCTCGCGGTCACGACGCCCCCACCGCTCGTGCCGCCGCCCCCCCTGGTCGTGCCGGGGCCTGTGAGTGCGGGCACCGTGCCAATGACCGCGCCTGCCGCGGCGGCCCTCGAGCTCGATCTCACCGGTCCGGCGCAGGTGGTCTCCGGCAACGTCGTCAAATACGTGGCGATCGTGAAGAACAACGGCACGGTCGCGTCTGCCCCGGCGACGCTCGAGTTTTCCTGGGACGACTCGCTCAGCCCGCTCGAGGCCTCGGATGGCTACAACCTCGTCGGGTCGAAGGTGACCTGGAGCATCCCCGCCATCGAGCCCAAGGGAGCGCAGGAGCGACAGATCAATCTCCGGGCCGAGGCGGCCCAGGGTGCGTTCCGTGACTCCCCCCCGACCCGCGGCTGTGTTCGCTCCGTGCTCTCCGGGCTGGCGGGGGGCTCGATGATTGCCGACGACGCCTGCGTGGCGATCACAGCGTCGGCCGACCGCCCGCGACGGATGAGCGTTTCGGAGTCGGGCCTGCGGATGTCGCTCGCCGATCTCGACGATCCGGTGCAGTCCGGAGACGCGACCACGCTTGTCTGCACGGTGGCCAACGGCGGCACCGAACCGAGCGGCCGGCTCGACCTGGTGGTCCTGCTTCCCGACGGTGCCCGGCTCGTAGGCGACCCGATTCCCTCGCGGGTCAGGGTGGAGAACGCCCGGGTGAGCTTCGAGTCGGTGTCGTCGATTCCCCCCGGCGGCCGGCAGACTTTTGAGCTCGCCTATCGGCTGCCGTCATCCGGCACCGGTCGAGCCTCGGCGATCCTCACCGGCGGCAACCTCGACGGGTCGCTGGAACGGGCCTGCCAGACCACGTTTCTCGAGCCGTGACCCCGGGCAGCGTGGCCGCTTGGTTTCGCACCGGTCGCACCGATTACGCCGAGGATGCAAGGGATAGCGAATCTGCCATTCGGCAGAGCCGTGCCTGAGCAACGGGTTGCCGCCAGTTTGATCCCTCCTCGAGCCGCGGCGGAGTCGGGATCGCAAACGATAGACCCGCTGGGCCCCGCAACGCTTTGGCCCGACCGGTTGCCCTACGGATAGCCCTCCGCATCCCCCGCAAGCGGCGGCGATCGGTTTGCCGAAGAGGTCTTGGGGGGGCTCATGCTGGCAGTCACGGCAAACTGGGAGATCACAGACGGATCGCTTGCGGCCTCGCGTGCAGCAGCCGCGACCGCCTGGCTGGGTGTGATCCAGCGGGCTGCGATCCGAGCCGGCTGGTCGCGGGCAGGCCGGTACCAGCCCGTGACCGAGGTCTGTCTTGTCTTTGCTGGAGATACGTTCAACTGGCTTGCTACCGACATCTGGGCTGGTCGGGACCGGCCCTGGCACGGCGGACGCACTGGGCAAAACGCCCGGATGCGGGCGGCGCTGGCCGGCCTGCAAGCCAGTCGCCTGGTCGTCCGAACCCTGCGCCGATGGATGGGCAATGGGATGCCTGTGCCGGCGGCGGGCTTGCACGGCCGCCCGTCGGCCCGGGGCATGCAGACCGCCGCCCTCAGTGTTTTCATGCTGGCGGGTGACCGGGATGGCTGGATGAGCGAGCTTGGCGTGGTCGCCGCCCGCCTCGGCATCCACGCGGGCGAGGAGTGGTCAGACGGGGCCTTCATGGTTCGGCATGGCCACGACCTCGATCCAACCTGCCATGGCTCTGCGGCGATCCAACGCCCAACGCCGGGCGACCGGCCGCCGACGCTCTCTGAGAGCATCATGGTCGAGCTGGTCGTTCCGTTTGTGATTGCCCTTCGGAGTGATTCCAGGGCATGGCACGCGGCCCGGCCGAAACTTGCCCGGCTTGTCAATACGCCGCTGCTCGGCCTGCCGGCCGCGGTCGCTGGCATGCTTGCGGATGTCGGCCTCGAGAGCGGCGTGGGCCGGGTGCTGCATCGGCTCTGGCAACAGGCCGTCGGCACCTGGTTCACCGCAGCCCGCCGGGAGATGCCGATCTGGGGAACCGAGCATGACGTGCTCGAGGGTGTCGCTGCCTGGCTCGATGCGGGCGTTATGGATAGCGAGCGAGTGTCGCTCCCGATGCTCGTCGCCTCCCTCGGCACCCGTTCGCCGCTGCGTCGGCTGGCCACCGCGAGTGTTGTGCTCGGCCACGTGGCCTCGTCTGCGGGGCAGACCGGGCTCGGCGGAGCCGCCATGCCGGAACTGGTCGTGCTTCGCCGGGAAGGGGGTTTGGGCTGGCGGGAACACCTCGGCACGCCGCCGGTCGGAGCGGGCATCGTGGCCGTCGGCGGCATGGCAGGCGGCAACGGTTTTGTCGACGCGGCATGATCCACCAGCCGCGAGAGCAACCGCCGCCGTCGTATGCGGCCCGGGTGCGGGCTATAGTACGGCCCGCATGACCGCCGAACCGCTGTACGCCTTCCATGTCTGCATCCATCCGCGGCCGGCCGCAGCCGTGCCTCTGGTAACGCATGCCGACGCCTGGGGAACCTGGCCAACGCTCGCGTGCCCGCGGGAGGGGATGGCCGGCACCTTTCCTGTCGGTGTCGACGCGGTGCTCGAGGGCTTAGCCGCGCTTCCCCGGATGTATGTCGAGCCCGATGGCGCGATCGTGTGGATCAGCGGAGATCCGTGCTCCGCGTGGCAGGTAGACGGCACCCTGTTCGAGCGGGACGGCAGGCTCTCGGCCTGCGAGCTCAAGGGGAGCTGTCCGGCTCATGCGTTTGACTGCGTGCTCACCGCGTTTGGCTGGCCTGCGACGCCGGTGATGGTCGAACTCGTCCGGGCCGGGGTTTTTCTCGAGGAAGCGACGTTCAGACGCCATGCGATCGCCCGGGGCAGTGCCGGAGACGCGGAAACCCTGCGGCCCTCCTGAGCGGAGGTAGCATTGACTGGGCTCGGCCTCTTTTTTGGGCAATGTCTGCCGCCTACCATTCCAAACGAGCTATAGATCCAAGGCAGTTTCTGTGGGACAACGCTATGCCCTTCGCCCCAAAGTCTGCACCTGACACCCCCTCCGGTTCGCTCGAGGACGTGTCCGTTCCGTTCGCTGTTCCCTTTGCACATCGCCTGCTGTTCACCACTGATGTGTTTGGGGCAGACCGCGGTGAACTCGCAGCGGTGCTCGAAATGTCGGGCGATCTGGCTCCCAAGGTTCAGTTCTGGATCGACGAGCAGGTGCTGTCGGTCTGCCCCCATCTGACCGGCAGGATCGCCGAGTTTTTCGCATGGCGGGGCGACCGGATTCGTCCCGCTGGGGTTCATGCGATCGTCGGAGGCGAGGCGGTCAAGAACGACTGGTCTCAGGTTGAGCGGGTTCTGGCAGCGATCAACGACAGCGACCTCGACCGCCGCAGCTATGTGGTGGTGATAGGTGGCGGTGCAGTTCTCGATGCGGTCGGTTTTGCGGCGGCCACCGCGCATCGGGGCGTGCGACTCGTCCGGCTGCCGACCACCACGCTTGCTCAGGCCGATAGTGGGGTTGGGGTCAAAAACGCCGTCAATCGCTTTGGAAAAAAGAATTGGCTGGGCGTATTTGCAGTGCCCTGGGCGGTTATCAACGACACCGCACTGCTGGCATCGCTGCCCGATCGTGACTTTGCCGCAGGGTTGAGCGAAGTGGTCAAAGTCGCGGTGCTCAAGTCGCCCGGTGAGTTCCAGTGGCTGTGCGAGAACGCCGCGGACATATCTGCCCGCGATCTGCGGGCGGTGCCCCCGCGATCCGGATGTCGGCCGAACTGCACCGGGCCCATATCACCCGCGGTGGTGACCCATTCGAGGCCCTCGAAGCCAGGCCGCTCGATTACGGTCACTGGTCGGCTCACCGACTCGAAGCCATGACCAACTTCGCGATCCGGCACGGCGAGGCGGTGGCAATCGGGGTCGCGGTCGACACTGTCTATTCGGCGCTCGTGTGTGGGCTGCCGGAGGCGGATGCCGGTCGGGTGCTCCACGCCCTTCGCACGCTGGGGCTGCCCTTGATGCACCCGGCGATGACCGACACGGATGCCTTGTTTGAGGGTCTCGAGGAGTTCCGGCAGCATCTGGGCGGGCGGTTAACACTGACAATGCTCCGCGGGATCGGAGACGCGATTGAGGTCCACGAGGTCGACCGCGATGCCATGGCCAGGGCGATTCGCGAGCTGGCAGCGGTCGAGCGTGGCGGCGAGCTACGCATCTCAAAACGCTGCGGCACCGCGGGGGCGGTTTGACCGGTGCAATGACTTCAACAGAGATTCCTTCGGGCTGATCGCCCCCGCCTGCACGCAATGCCCTGCGGCGTCTCGCAGCGACGAACGCGGCCGTGAAGGGTGGGTATCGGCGGGTCTATTCTCGAGGCTGAAGCCTGTCCGACCTTGGGATAGGATAGCTGGATGGATGCAAGCCTTCTGCTCGCGCGTGTGGTCGCCGCCCTCGCCGAACAAAAACTCGAAACCGTTCTTATCGGCAACGCGGCCGCCGCCATGCAGGGTGCGCCGGTGACGACGCTCGACTTTGACTTCATGTTTCGGGACACGCCGACGAACCTGCGGAAGCTCAAGGCCGTGGCAAACTCGCTTGAGGCGGTGATCCTGCGGCCCTTTTATCCGGTCTCGAAACTCTATCGGATGGTAGACGACGCCTCTGGGCTTCAAGCTGACTTTATGCCTGTCATTCATGGCGTGCGATCGTTCGAAGGGCTCCGCTCCCGGGCAATCGAGCACACGCTTAGCGGGATCAAGTTCAAGGTGGCCTCGCTGCCCGACATCATCGCCAGTAAGAAGGCGGCCGGCCGCGATCGCGATCTCGCCGTGTTGCCCGTGCTCGAGCAGACGCTCAAGGCCACCCAATCCCTATCCCGACGCCGCGGTTCCTGACATGCCGCCGAAAAAGCCCCGATCACAAGCCCGTCGAAAGGTGCTCGACGCGATGCGCAAGGAAAGCGACCGCCAGCTCGAAGAGCTCATCCGCCGTCGGCTCGCGATGCCCGTCGAGCAACGCATGAACTTTCTGCGGAAACGCCTCCCGGGCGGCGGCAGCTGCCTGTAGGCCGCTTAAGCTTGTATGCCGAGTTTCACGCCGAACACCGTTGCCGTCCTTGTGCGCGGATGCATACAAGCCCCGGGCGCGAGCCCGGGGACTGCGGGACCAAAGGCTACCCCGCCTGCTATGCCACCCGAAGTCATGCGCCGCGGATTGCCGGCGGGTCTCGGCATGGCAGCGCGGGGTGATGCGTCACGTCGCAGTCCCCCGGCTCGCGCCGAGGGCTTGTATGCCGAGTTCCACGCCGAACACCGTTGCCGTCCTCGCGCGGATTCATACAAGCCCCGGACGCGAGCCCGGGGGCTGCGGGACCAAAGGCCACCCCGCCTGCCGCTAAAATCACGGACAAACCGGTTTTCTCGAGCCAACCACGTTCAAACGCCCTGCGATTGCCCGGGGAAATACCGGAGACGCGCAAACCCTGCGGCCAGCCTGAGCGTGGGTCGTGACGATCCTGCGGGCCAGACGGGCCCGGGCAGGGCGGGCGGGGTAGGATCACCGATACCCCAGGAGGTCCCCGTTCGCGGTCTCTGCGGGGCTGATGGAGGCATTGCACCATGCACGGCTCGGTATCGGCGGGGTTCGACGGAATGTCGCGGGCTCGAACGCTTGCGGCCGTAGCAATCTGTCTAGGCTCGACACTCCCCGCGGCGATGGCCCAGCCTGGGCCGCTCACCGAAGACGCGGCCGTGGCGCGGGCGATGGGCAGCGGCGTCCATTCATATTTTGGTGGTGACTACCAGCGGGCCTACGAGGATTTGACCGAAGCGATCGCCGCGGGCAGTGCTGATCCGCGGGCCCTTTATTTCCGCGGGCTTGCGGCCCGGCGAATGGGGCGAATCGACGAGGCCGAAGCGGACTTCTCTCAGGCGGCCACACTGGAGGCCTCTGGCCTTGGGGCGTGGCCCGTATCGCGGACGCTCGAGCGGGTCCAGGGCGCGGACCGGCTCGCGCTCGAGCGGCATCGGGTTCGCAGCCGGATCGCGGCCTTGCAGGGACGGCGGGAGGCCACTGAGCGACGCTACTCGCAGATCGAATCGGCCCAGGAGAGCTTCCTTCGCCGCACGCGTCCCAAAAACGAACTGCGGGATCCCGCAGCTGAATTTGAGCGGAATGCTCCCGTGGAACTCGTGCCCCCGGGGGCCGCCGAGGAGCCAGCGGGTGATGAGGAGTCTGAGCCCGAAATGACGGACGAACCGGCTGAACGGGAGCCGCCGGCCGAGGCCGACGAACCTGCCGAGGCCGACGCCCCTGCCGAGGCCGAGGAGGTCGGGGCGGAAGCGGACGACGCTCCGATGGCCGAGGAGGAAGGTGCCGACGAACCGGCCGGCGATGAAGAAGAGAAATTGGCCGATGAGCCGATGGCCGAGGAAGACTCCCCGGCGGCCGGTGCCTCGGACGAAGAGGGGTCTGGTAACTAGGAGCGGCCAGAGTCAAGCGGCAGGCATCCGCGCGGCCGCGACCGCGAGGATCAGCCAGCCCGCGATCATCAGCGCCCCGCCGATCGGCACGATCGCCCCCAGAATCCTGAGCCCCGACAGGGCGAGCACTCCGAGGCAACCGCTGAAGATGCCCGTGCCGATGAGCAGGCACCAGGTCGCCGCCGCTGTGAGCCGGCGGGGGGGCGGCGTGGGAAGCCGCGCCAGGATCCCCGTGGCCAGCATGGCCAGCGCATGGATCATGGCGTAGCGGCAGGCTGTCTCCCAGTTTTCGGTCTGGCCGAGATTCGTGAGCGTGGCTTTCAGCCCATGAGCGCCGAAGGCGCCGGCCGCGACGGCAACCGCCCCGACGATCGCCCCTGCCACGAGCGGACATTTTCCACTGGCGGCTATCACGGCTGAGCTGTTCCCAGGAGCCGCGCTTCCTCCTCTTCCTGGATGATGATCCGGGGAGTGACCATCAGCATCAGGCTATCGGTGGTGCGGCCGAGGCCCACATTTTTGAAGAGCCGGTTGATGTAGGGAATCTTCGAGAGGATCGGCACGCCAAACTCATTGCGGCCTTCGCGGAGCCGCTTGATGCCCCCTAGGAGCACGGTGCCGCCGTCGGGCACACTCACGGTGGTTGTGACGGTGGTGAACAGGAACTCCGGCAACTGGATCGTCGTGCCGTTGGACTGCAGCTCGAGTTCCCGGTCGGATGCCTGCCCGTTTGTCAGGCCGGCGAGTCCGTTGACACCCGGAAGCTCGACGTCGGTCCCCGACTTCTCGTCGGAACTCTTCGAGCGGGTTGACCGTGAGCCCTCAAACTGGAACTCCTCGACCCGGCCGATCTGGGAGAAAAACGGCACGAGTGTCAGCCGCACAAACCGGCGATCGTTGGACACAACAGCCTGCACGTTGACGGCGGTGCCTTCGTTGAGGACTGTGATCACCGGCTGCTGGGCTGCCGAGAAGTCGCCGACGACCGGGATCACGGCCGTCACAAATGGCCGCTGCCGGGTATCCGACACAAACGCCTGCTGGCCGTTAAACAGCGTCACCTTCGGTGCCTGCATCACGTTCGACCGCGTGTTGCCCTGGGCCGCCTGGATCAGGAAGTAGGCCTCGATGTCGGAGAGGATCGCGAACCCGAAGTTGGCTGCCGAGGACGCGGGGTCGGGCAGGCCCGGGAGCTGCGGAACGGTGGCGGCTCCGAAGCTGTTTTGGCGAAACGGGATCGAGAAGAAGTTGCGGCCCTGGGCTTGGCCCGCCTGCCCCGGCTGTCCTAACTGTCCTAGCCCTGGCTGCTGGAGCTGCTGCTGCCCGAGGGCCACGCCCGGATTCCCGGAGTTGTCGAGCCCGATGGTCTGCGAGCGGCCTCCGGGGGATGCCGGGATGCCGACTGCGAACGGCGACGTCGAACTGTTGTCTTGGGTGGGGATCGCCGTCATGTTGAGCGGCTGATTGACGCCGGTCTGGATGTTGAAGTCGAAGTCGACACCGATCCGCTCGAAGAAGGTGTCGTTCAGTGAGATGAAGCGAACCTCGATCGTGACCTGGAGGTCCTGAAGCCTCCGCAATTGCTCGAGCAGGTCGGCGAGCTGGTCGTGTACCTCCTGCGTCTGACTGACGACGAGGCTGAGATTCGTATCAAAGGGCCGGATGGCCCCTGGCCCGCCGACTATGTCCCAGGTGTCGGCGGAGACCGTGCTCTGGATCAGATCGATGAGCGGCTGGAAGTTCTGTTGCCCGCCGCCGATCGACGGCGGCCCGAAGGGAATGGAGGGAGTGGAGCCGGTGGTGGCCTGTCCACCTCCCTGGAGCTGGGCCAGCGACGTGGTCGCCAGAGGGGCATTCCCGGCCTGGCCGCCGGCCTGATTGATGCCCGCCGGGGCGGGGCCAACCTGCACCGCAAGCGAGTTCCGCAGGGCCGCCTGGTTGTAACCGTCTCGCAGTGCGCCCGTGATGCCGAGGCCGTCGGAGGTGAAATTGGGGATGGGCAGCACGAGATCGGCCACCGGGTAGGTGACGGCATAGACCTGTCCCTTGACGAGCTGCGGACTAGTCACCTTGAGCACCTCGTCGCGGACGACGTAGCTGAGGTGGAGCGGTTCGAGCAGCAGCTTGAGGGCGCTTTTGAGCGAGATCGGCTGGTCGAGCGAGAGCGTGACGGGAGTGTCGCTGCGGACAGCCTCCTGTTCGAGTCCAACCATGTCGAGATGGATGGCCACGCCCGCCTCCTTGGCAAGCGCGTCGAGCACGGCGGCTAGGGGCTGTCCCCGGAATCCTGGCTTCACCTTCTCATCGAGCCGCTTGTGAATCGCTGCTTCCGTGGCGGTCACCCGCGACCGCCCTTCCGCCAGCAGTTCGGTTCGGCTCTTGGTGAGGTCCCGCCACTCCTTGGTGGCGGGGAACTCGATCGGTCCGGCGAACGGTCGCCCCGAACGCTCGACATCCTCGGCCACATCGAGAAACCCGCCCTGCTTGCCATCGTCGATCGACCGTTGGGCGTCGAGGCGGCGGATGATCCGGCTCTGGGCGAGGAGCTGGCGAACCACGGCGTTGTCGGGGGCCAACTGCCCCGCCTTTTTCGCGACCGCCTCGGCCTCTGGAAATCGTTGCTCATTGACGAGCGTGTTGTATTCCTCGATGAGCAGGGCAATCCGTTGATCGACCTCCACCTTGCGGGTGCGGTCACGATCGATCTGGCCCTCGATCTCACTGTTCCGCTGCTCAAGGGCCAGTTCGGCCCGTCGCTTCCCAGTGACCTCCTCGATGTCCTGCCGGGTCCGTTCGATCCGCCGCAGCAATTGGGAGCGGGCTTCGGCCGGCAGGGGCTGGTCGTCGAGACCGGCGGCCACCTCGTCGAGCAGTGCCAAGGCGTCGGCTGGTGATTTCTGTGCCTTCCGCTTCGCTTCGAGTTGGCGGGCCGCCACCTCGGCAGACACCCGTGCCACCACGAGCGCCTCGGGTTCATCGGCGATCGCCGTCGGCTGCGGGGCAGCAGGCCGCCCTTCTGCGGCAGGCCGATCGAGTGCTTCCTGGATCACCCGGCGGGCCTCGGCAGCATTGCTGCTACCTGCCGGTACGGGCAGCTCTTCGTCGGCTGCCAGGGCGAACGGCTGGCAGAGCAGCAGTCCGGCCACCACCGCAACATGGCGGGCGCCGCGGTGGCCGCTACAGATCGATGCTCGAGTGCGGGACATCTCGGGAATTCCTGGGCGGAAAAACATTCAGCCAGGAGAAGTAGTGGCGGGCGACGCCGCGGGTCAAGCCCATGTCGCGGCATTGAAAAAACAGGTCGCCGGCGTGGCCTGGGGGGCTTGAGCGGCTCGAGGATCTGCGGGGTTTCGGATTGTCGTGGGTCAGTTCGCCTGATACCGGGGCGGCCTGCGTTACGCCGGCTTCATTCCCGGCCCGCTGGATGTGCCGCAGGAAAAATTAAGAAGAGCCGGATCCTCAGCGGGCGGTCGCCGCGCGGCGGCTCACCGCTTTCTCGACCGTGTCGAGGAGCTGGTCGACCCGGAAGGGCTTGAAGAGCACCAGATCGATGCCCGCCTGCCGTGCCTTGACGATCGAATGGCCCGGGTCGTAACCAAAGCCGGTCATGAGCACGAGGGGTACCGGGTCGAGCAGTTCCTGAAGCCGGAGGAGCAGTTGGTGGCCGCTCATGTCGGGCAGGCGGATGTCGGAGATGATCACGTCGTAGGCATCCGTCCCCACCGCCCGCACCATCGAGACCGCCTCGCCGCCGTCGCGGGCGGTTTCGACCGTGCAACCAGATCGCTCCAAGAGCGCATGGGCCGCGGCCCGAACCTGGTCGTCGGAATCCACCACCAGAATTCGCCGCCCCTCGAGAGCCGGCCTTCGGCCGGAGTGTCGGCGGTTGGTCTGCGCGGCGCTGGGGGCCATCTGCTCCCCCACCCGCTGGATCACCTGCTTGATATCGCGGGCGTTTCGCAGGATCCGCTGCAGCCGCTCGACAACGTCGGCATCGTGGCCGATATACCGCTCCATCACGGCGACGGCGTCGTTGAGGATGTCGTCAACGGGCAGGGCCACTGCTCCGTGAATGGCCTCGATGCTCTCGGCGGCGGTCGAGGCCTTCTCGGCGACGAGCAATTCGAGCGTGTTGAGCGAGGCGGCGACATCACGGGAGAAGATCTCGAGGAACTGCAGGTCGGTGAGGGAAAACCCTCCCGGTTCCGGGCTCTCAACGTTGAAGGTGCCGATGACCTCGTCGTGGAGCAAAAGCGGCACGGTCATCGAACTCTTCGCCCCTTTGCAGCCCTCGAGGTAGCGGGAGTCTTTGGTGGTGTCGCCACACATGTAGGAGCCGCCGGTGGCGGCCACGAAGCCAGTCACCCCGTTGCCCTCCTCCCGAGCGTACAACACCCGCGTCTCCGCCTCCGGCTCCATGCCCTCGGCCAGCAACGCCTCGAGCCGGCCGGTCTGCCGGTCGAGCAAGCGGATCTCAAGCACGTCAAACTGCAGCAGATCCTTCGAGTAATAGATGATGTTGCTCTTGAGCAGTTCGATCCGCTCGGCCACGGTCATGTCGGCCAGTTCGTCGGGCGAGAGGTCGGCCAATGTCTGGCCGGCGGCATGGATGGCCGCCCGCTTCTGTTGCTCGAGGATCGCGTGGGTGACGTCGCGGACGCTGATCACCGTGTCCGGCGTGGCGGACGGGCCTGCCGGGGCGAGGGCGGCCGAGGCGGCCACGTCGTAATAGTGGTTGGCGGCCGTTCGCAGAGTGGCTGCGGCGGGGCGGCCGGCGGCGAGGGCTGCCCTGAAGGCGGCGATGTCTTGGTCGGGCAGGTCGAGGGCCGCAAAAAAATCACGGCCGCGGGGGTCACGGCCGCACCAATGCTCAAATTGCTCGTTTGCCCAGCGGATCGTGCCGTTGGGGGCGAGAACCGCGACGCCTCCTGGGAGGTGCTCGACGATCTGGCGATCTCGCTGCCAGGACGAAGACCCGTCCGTCTCTTCCTCAGGCTCCGCCACCAATCGCCCTCCAGCAGCCAGACGGCCGGTCGGCCGGCTCTCACCCGAAGAGTATAAATAGAGATGCGGTGAAACGACAAACGGTGGGCGGCGTTGTCGTGGCCCAGACGGCATCTATACTTCCTGTAGCTAGAGGTCCTCGACGCGGCGGCCGGTGCCGTTTAATCCCGTCGAAAAGGGCCGGCCCCTGCCCGTCGGGACTCCCACGTGAGCGATTCGCAGTCTTTCTTGGAACGCCACCAGTTCCTGATCTACCGCCTCTTCTCACTGGCTGGTCTGGTGCCAGTCGGTGCCTTTGTCGTCGTTCACTTGCTCACCAACGCGTCCGTTCTCGGGGGGGCGGCTTCGTTCCAGTCACGAGTCGACCTCATCCACTCGCTCGGACCGCTGCTGGTGCCGATTGAAGTGGCCTTCATCTTTCTGCCGATGCTGTTTCATGCGGTCGTCGGTTTTGTGATCATCGCCAACGGGCTGCCCAACGTGGGCTCCTATCCCTATGTGGGCAACGTGCGGTACACCCTCCAGCGGGCGACCGGCATGATCGCCTTTGTGTACATCATCTGGCACATCATCCAGCTTCACTGGCTGGGAGCGCCGCTCGGGGGCGGGCAGTTCGACCCGCACTACGCGACGAGTTCTGCTGCCGTGGCGCTTCGGCCCCTGTGGGTGACGGCGCTCTATGCCGTGGGTGTGCTATCGGTGGTTTTCCACTTCGCAAACGGACTCTGGACCCAGGGCATCACCTGGGGCATCTGGACGAGCCCCGCGGCCATGCGCCGGGCCAATGCGATGAGCGTGGTGGTGGGGCTCGTGCTGGCGGTGGCCGGCCTCGGGGCCTTGGGCGGACTCCAGCGAATCGATGTTGATCAGGCCCGCGCGACGGAGCGCTGGATGGAGGAAAATAGGGAGCGGCAGCAGCCGCCGGGGGCGGGTTCGATCCATCCCGCCGCAGTGACCCTCGAGGGAGAGTAAAGCGATGGCACAACCAAGAATTCTCGTGATCGGTGGCGGCCTGGCCGGGCTCGCGGCAACGATGCGGCTGGCTGAACTGGGCGTCCACGTCGATCTCATCAGCCTCGTTCCCGTGAAACGCTCACACAGCGTCTGTGCCCAGGGGGGCATCAATAGTGTGAACGCCCTCACGCGGCAGCAGGGCGACAACGAGTGGCAGCACTTTGACGACACCGTCTATGGCGGCGACTTCCTCCAGCACCAGCCGCCGGTCAAGGAAATGGCCGACTGGGGCCCGCGGATCGTGGATTTGATGGACCGCCTCGGCGTGCCCTTCAATCGCACGATCGAGGGCTTTCGCGACCAGCGACGGTTTGGCGGCACACTCTACAAACGGACGAGTTTCGCCGGGGCCACGACCGGTCAGCAGCTCCTCTACGCCCTCGACGAGCAGGTTCGTCGGCACGAGGTCGGGGGGCTGGTCAAGAAGCACGAGTTCTGGGATTTCCTGGCGCCTGTGCGTGACGACTCCGGTCGCTGCCGCGGCGCCATCTGCCAGGACCTGGTGACGATGGAATTCCGCGCCTTCCCGGCCGACGCGGTCGTGCTGGCCACCGGAGGCAACGGGCTCGTCTACGGCCGCAGCACGATGTCGATGATCTGCACAGGAAGTGCCGTGAGCCGTGCCTATCAAGCTGGCGCGTGGTACGGCAACGGCGAGTTTGTCCAGGTGCATCCCACTGCGATCCCGGGCGCCGACAAACTGCGGCTCATGAGCGAGAGCGCCCGCGGCGAGGGGGGCCGGGTGTGGGTGCCACGCACGCCGCAGGATCCCCGTGACCCCCGTGATATTCCCGAGGCCGAACGCTCCTATTTTCTCGAGGAGCGATACCCGAAGTATGGCAACCTCGTTCCCCGCGACATCGCCACGCGGGAGATCTTCGACATCTGCACGACCGAGGGGCTCTCCGTCGAGAAGGATCGCCTCTGCGTCTACCTCGACCTCACCCACATCCCCCGCGAGACGCTCGACCGCAAGCTCGGCGGCATCCTCGAGATCTACGAGAAGTTCCAGGGGGTCGATCCCCGGTCGATGCCGATGAAGATCTTTCCGGCGGTCCACTATTCGATGGGCGGGCTGTGGGTGGACTACGAGCGGAGCAGCGACGGCGGCATGGAGGAAGGCTCGCCCCGAAACCAGCAGACCAACATCCCGGGGCTGTACGCCATCGGTGAATGCGACTATCAGTATCACGGCGCTAACCGGCTGGGGGCCAACTCGCTGCTCTCCTGCATCTTCAGCGGATTGTTTGTTGCCCCGACCCTGGCCCGCGTCGCGGGCGTGGCCGGTGGCGGCGATACCGGCCGGTTATTCGAGGCGGAACTTCGCCGTCAGGAGGAGCGGCACCGCGAACTGCTCAGCCGAACAGCGGGGACGGAGAATCCCTACGGACTGCACCAGGAACTCGGCAACCTCATGACCCGCGTTGCCACGGTCGTGCGGCGAAACGACCAGCTTGCCGAAGCCTATGGCGAGGTCTGCGAGATGGAGGAGCGGTGGCGGCGGTGCGCCGTGTCCGACACGGGCAACTGGACGAACCAGAACGTCGTGTTCACGAAGGCGGTGGGAGACATGTTTCCGGTGGCCAAGCTGGTCCTCAAGGGGGCGCTGCAGCGAGACGAGTGCCGGGGGGCCCACTTCAAGCCCGAGTTCTCGATGCCCGGCATTGCGGCGACCGACCCGGTGGAAAAGCGGGCCGAGGCGGAGTTGTGGTGTGATCGGTTCGAGGAAAACTCGGCCAAGTGGCTCAAGAGCACAATCGCCGCCTGTGGCCCAGACGGCCACCCCGAGATCACCTACCAAGATGTGGACACGTCGCTCATCCCACCGCGGCCGCGGCTCTACGGGCTGGTCGGGGCGGAGGTGATCGAAGAAGTCTGGAAGGAGCGGCTTGCGGCCCGAGCGGCAGCCAACGGGCACGCCCAGGGGGCAGTGGCGATGGCCGCTGCCCATTGATTCCACCCCAACCCACCCCCGGCATCCCAGCAGGAGAACCATGATGATCAAAGCTGCGGAAAACATCAGTGAGCTGATCAATGACCTCGCTCCGGCGGCTGCGGTTCGCCGGGTTCGCGTGCGGGTGCTCCGGCAGGACACGGCCGGGGGGGAGAGTTATTGGGAACGGTTTGAGGTTCCCTACGAAGCCAACATGAACGTGATCAGCGTTCTGCAGAAGATCGCTGCCCAGGCCCGCACGCAGGATGGCCGCCGCGTGGCTCCCGTGGCCTGGGACTGTTCCTGTCTCGAAGAGGTGTGTGGGTCCTGCACGATGCTCATCAACGGCAGCACCCGGATGGCCTGCTCGGCGCTGGTCGACAAACTCCTCGAGGAGAACGGCGGCGAGATCGAGCTCAGGCCGATGTCGAAGTTTCCGGTGGTTCGCGATCTCGCGGTCGACCGCCGCCGCCTGTTTCGCTCGCTTGAGCGGGTGCAGGCCTGGGTGCCGGTCGATGACTCCTACGATCACGGCCCGGGACCGCGGATCTCGCCGGAAAAGCAGCAGGACGCCTATCCGCTCGCCGAGTGCATCTCCTGCGGCTGCTGCCTCGAGGCCTGCCCCCAGTTCACAAAGATCGAGGTGACGCGGCGGGAAGGGGAGCCCGAGGCCGAGTTCGAGACCCGCCGTCGGCAGGCGTTCGACGCCGCCTTTCTTGGCGCGCATGCCATCAGCCAGGCAATGCTCTTCAACTCCCATCCCACCGGCGGGATGATCGCCGACGAACGGCTCGAAACCCTCACCGGCAAGGGCGGAATTCAGATGTGTGGCAACGCCCAGAACTGCGTGGCGGTGTGTCCAAAGCGGATTCCACTGACGCGGTCGATCGCTCGGGCAGGCCGGGCCGCCACGGTCTGGGCATTCAAGCGGTTCTTCGATCGCTGAGTGGTGCCTGCCTGGGTGGGGCCGAGTTTGTAACCTGGCACAAATGGGCCGGCCAGTTGCCGCTCTGGGGCAAGGCGTGGTACTGTTACCTGCGTTATGGGGCGGTCCTCTCTGGGTCGTCCACCATGTTTTGCGGGCCAGGCGGGCGGTAACGCCGACACGGCCGACGCGAAACCGCTGTCGGGACCACGAAGAGGATCACGAGTGTTCATGGATCAGCAAGGTAGTCACCTGTCAGATGCGGGTGAAACTGCCGACCGCCGGCTTGCCCCCGAGAGCAACGGCGTGATTCCCGCTCCCCAGCGGGAGGCCGACGCGGCCGAAGGCGGCTTCCGCCTGCTGGGGCTCTCCGCGGCGACGCTCGCCGCAGTCGATCGCGCCGGCTATGAGGTGCCCACCCCTGTCCAGGCCGGACTCATCCCGCGGGCGCTTGCCGGGGTAGACGTCTTGGGTCAGGCCCGCACGGGGACCGGCAAGACCGCCGCGTTCGCACTGCCGATTCTGGAGGCCGTTTCGAAGCCGGGCCGGGGCGGAGGACCGCGGGCGCTTGTGCTTGTGCCGACGCGAGAGCTGGCCGTCCAGGTCAAGGATGAGTTTGAGAAACTCGCCCACGGCTCCGGGGTTCATTGCGTGGCCGTCTATGGCGGCAAGCCCATCAAGGGACAGATCGACAAACTCGCGAAGCATCCGGCGGTGGTCGTGGGCACGCCCGGCCGGGTGCTCGATCACATGAGTCGAGGCACGCTCCGGTTCGATGCGATCGAGATCGTGACGCTCGACGAGGCGGACCGGATGCTCGACATCGGCTTCCGACCCGACATCGAGAAGATTCTCCGCCGCTGCCCCGACAGCCGGCAGACGCTACTCCTCTCGGCCACCGTTCCGCCACCGGTCCAGAAGCTCGCCACCCGCTACATGCGGGATCCTGAGATCATGGACTTCTCCATCAACGAACTGGCGGTGGAGACGATCGAGCAGCGGTATTTCACGGTCGACCCGACGCGGAAGTTTGACCTCCTCGAGAAGCTTCTCGAGCGGGAGGATCCGCGGCAGGTGATCGTGTTCTGTCGCACAAAGCGGGGCACCGACAAGATCTTCGAAAGGCTC
>Ga0209498_1000637_pt1 | contig 21676 bp, 18 predicted proteins | sample WalLakDeSediment_FD_184131 | JGI IMG/M metagenome (GOLD analysis project Ga0209498, IMG submission 184131) | Lake sediment microbial communities from Walker lake, Nevada to study Microbial Dark Matter (Phase II) - Walker Lake 11/02/13 Deep... | ecosystem: Environmental > Aquatic > Freshwater >...
ATGGTGGAGCGGAGGAGGATCGAACTCCCGACCTTCGCATTGCGAACGCGACGCTCTCCCAGCTGAGCTACCGCCCCAATCCGCGAATGATAGCAGTGGCGGGACCTTCGTGGAAGGTGGCGATGGCCGGCAGCCTGCGCGTTGGCGGCACCTATTCCGGGATCAGGATCAGGGCCGACAGCGGAGGCAGGTTCAGCGACAGGGTCGCTGGGAACCCGCGGTAGGGCTGTGCCTCGGCCATGGCGCCGCTAGAGCCGCGCGAGGCTCCCCCGTAGAACTCGGAATCGGTATTCATTACCACCCGCCAATAGCCGCCATGCGGCGCGGGAATCTGGTAGTTGAACCGCTCGACCGGCGTGAAATTCAGCACCACGATCAGACTGGAGCGGCTGCCCCGGCGAAGATAGCTGAGCACCGAGCGGCTGGCGTCGTCGCAGTCGAGCCAAGCGAAACCCTCCGGCTCGAAGTCACGCTCGTGCAGCGCCGGGTCATCCCGGTACATGTGGTTCAGGTCCCGCACCAGGCTCAGCAGGCCCTTGTGCAGGGGATAGTCCAGCACATACCAGTCCAGTTGGCCCGCTTCGCCCCACTCGGTGCCCTGCCCGAATTCCTGGCCCATGAACAGCAGCTTCTTGCCCGGGTAGGTCCACTGGTAGGCGTACAGCATTCGGAGCTGGGCGTGCTGCTGCCATTCGTTCCCCGGCATGCGGCTGCGCAGGCTGCCCTTGCCGTGCACCACCTCGTCGTGGGAGAAGGGCAGAACGAAGTTCTCGGTGTACGCATACAGCATGCCGAAGGTCAGCTGATTGTGGCGGTGCGAGCGATAGACGGGATCCTGCTTGAAATAGTCCAGGGTGTCGTGCATCCAGCCCATGTTCCACTTCATCGTGAAGCCCAGCCCTCCGGTCTCCGGGGGACGGCTGACGCCGGGCCAGGCGGTGGACTCCTCAGCAATCATCAGGACGCCGGGGTGATTCGTCTGGATCGTCCGGTTGAGTTCCCGCAGGAAGGTGATGGCCTCGAGGTTCTCGTTGCCGCCGTATTCGTTCGGGATCCAGTCGTTCGGTTCGCGCGAGTAATCCAGGTAGAGCATCGATGCGACGGCATCGACCCGCAGGCCGTCGATGTGGAAGTCCTCGATCCAGCACAGGGCGCTGGAGAGCAGGAAGTTGCGGACCTCGGAGCGCCCGTAATTGAAGATCAGGGTGCCCCAGTCGCGGTGCTCGCCCTTGCGCGGATCCTCGTGTTCGTACAGTGCGGTGCCGTCGAATCGCGCCAGTGCGAAGCTGTCCTTGGGGAAGTGCCCGGGAACCCAGTCCAGCAGCACGCCGATGTTCGCCTGGTGGGCCTGGTCGACCAGGAAGCGAAAGTCATCCGGTGTGCCGTGGCGCGAGGTCGGGGCGAAGAAACCGGTACTCTGATAGCCCCAGGATCCGTCGAAGGGGTGCTCGGTGACGGGGAGCAGTTCGATATGGGTGAAGCCGTGATCGCGCACGTAGGGGATCAGCTGTTCCGCCAGCTCCCGGTAGCTGAGGAAGCGGCCGTCCTCGCCCCGCTGCCAGGAACCCAGATGTACCTCGTACACGCTCAGGGGACGCTGCTTCCAGGCATAGGGATCGCGGCGGTGCATCCACGCCTCGTCGTTCCAGGCATACCCGGACCCGCCGAAGACCCGGCTCGCCGTATTCGGGCGTAACTCGAAGGAAGCGCCATAAGGATCGCTTTTCAATAGAATATGACCCGTATCCCGGTTGCGGATCTCGTACTTGTACAGGGTGCCGTCGGGAAGGCCCGGGATGAACAGTTCCCAGACGCCGCTGCTGCCATGCACCGTCATTGGATGGACGCGTCCATCCCAGTGATTGAAGTCCCCGACCACGCTGACCCGCTCCGCCGCCGGTGCCCAGACCGCGAAGCGGACCCCGGTGATGCCATCCCGCGTCTCGATGTGCGCTCCGAGCATGCGGTGGACGTGCCAATGGCGCCCTTCGCCGAAGAGGTGAAGGTCAAACCCGGAGATGTGCGGAGAGAAGCTGTAGGGGTCCACGAACTGTAACGTGCGGCCGTTAAGCTCGGACCAGAGAACGGTCGGATGCAGGGGGCAGGTCGCCAACGGACCGGTCCAGGTGAACAGGCCCGGGAAATGCTCGTGCCCGGCCATTGGTTCCCGATGCAGTGCTGCCGACTCGCCCGTGCTGACCATGAGCCAGGCCTCGGTGGCCTGCGGCAGGAGGGTCCGGAAGCAGCAGGTCTCGTGATCCAGTGCATGCCGACCCAGCAGTTGGTGTGGATCGTGCCAGCGAGCCTCGTGCAACCGGGCCAGTTCCCCCTCTTTTGGGCGGATGCATTTGTGCAAGGCTGTTGTCATACTGATGGCCATTCACCTGAAAGTTTGCACCGACCATACCGGTAGAGTCATTGGCCGGTCCAGTAAGTGTGCGGGCTGACATTCAATCAAAGGACGGAAGGATTATCGCATGAATCCCCAACCGCAACGCTTCGTCAGCCGGCTGACCCGGGAGACCCTCGCGCTGATACTGGCGGGTGGCCGCGGCTCACGGCTGAAGCATCTGACCCTCTGGCGGGCCAAGCCGGCGGTCCCGTTCGGAGGCAAGTTCCGGATCATCGACTTCCCGCTCTCGAACTGCATCAATTCCGGGATCCGACGCATCGGTGTGCTGACCCAGTACAAGGCGCACTCGCTGATCCAGCACGTGCAGCGCGGCTGGAGTTTTCTCCGCGGCGAGTTCGGCGAGTTCATCGAGCTGCTGCCGGCGCAGCAGCGGATCGAGACCTCCTGGTACGCCGGTACCGCGGATGCCGTGTACCAGAACATCGACATCATTCGCCAGCACGCCCCGGAATACGTGCTGATCCTGGCCGGCGATCACATCTACAAGATGGACTACGGTCAGATGATCGCCTACCACGTCGAGAGCGGGGCCGATATGACCGTTGGCTGCCTCGAGGTGGATCCGGAACAGGCACGTGCCTTCGGGGTGATGGGGGTCAACGACACGGGCCGGGTGACCGAATTCCTGGAGAAGCCGGACGAGCCGCCGTCGATGCCCGGCAAGCCGGGTGTCGTGCTGGCGTCCATGGGCATCTACGTCTTCAATACCGCGTTCCTGTTCGAACGACTGATCCGTGATGCGGACGACAGCCGTTCCAGTCACGACTTTGGCAAGGACATCATTCCCGGGATCATCGAACGGTACAAGGTGATGGCCTATCCCTTCCGGGACGAGAAAAACGACGTGCAGGCCTACTGGCGCGATGTCGGTACCGTGGATTCCTACTGGGAGGCCAATCTCGAACTGATCGGCGTGACGCCCGAACTGAATCTCTACGACAGCGAGTGGCCGATCTGGACCTACCAGGAGCAGTGGCCCCCGGCGAAGTTCGTGTTCGACGATGATGACCGGCGTGGCATGGCCATCGACTCGATGGTCTCCGGCGGCTGCATCATCTCCGGCAGTACGGTGCGTCATTCGCTGCTGTTCTCCGATGTGCAGGTCGACGCCGGTGCGGTGGTCCAGGACTCGGTGATCCTGCCCAGCGTGCATATCGGACAGAACTGCGAGGTGCGGCGCTGCGTGATCGACAAGGGCTGCCAGATCCCGGACGGGATGAATATCGGCGTCGACGAGAAGGAGGATGCACGGCACTTCTTCATCTCGCCGAAGGGCGTACGCGTGGTCACGCCCGAGATGCTGGGGCAGCTCTCACGTTATGTCCGCTGAGCGGGCGGGGAAAGGGGCGCCGAAGCCTCGCCTGGACGTCGTGCTGTGCTGGCATATGCACCAGCCGCAGTATTTCGAGCAGGGGCGGGAAGCCTATGCCCTCCCGTGGACCTACCTTCATGCGCTGAAGGACTACTCGGACATGGCCGCACACCTGGAGGCGGCCCCGGCGGCGCGCGCCGTGGTGAACTTCGCCCCGATCCTGCTGGAGCAGATCGCGGATTATGCCCAGCGCATCCAGGACTTCCTGCACCACGGCGAGGCCATTCCGGACCCGGTACTGGCGCTGCTGACGACGGAGTCCGTGCCCGCCGCTGCCGCCGAGCGCGCCGAGATCATCCGCGTCTGTCTGCGCGCCCACGCACCGCGCATGATCGAGACCATACCGTTGTTCCGCAGCCTGGCGAAGGTTGCGGTACGGGCGCAGGAGGATCCGATGCTGTTGCGGCATCTGGATACGGCCTTCTTCCTGGACCTGGCGACCTGCTACCACCTGGCCTGGCTGGGGGCCACGGTGCGGCGCGATCACCCCGAGATCCAGCGCTGGCTGGCCGAGGAGAAGGGACACGACGCCGGCACCCGGCGGCAACTCCTGGAACTGATCGGATATGTACTGTCGGACATCATTCCGCGCTACCGGGCGCTCGCGGAGTCGGGACGGGTCGAACTCTCCTTCACACCCTATGCCCATCCGATCATGCCCCTGCTGCTGGACATCGAGTCGGCGCAGGAGGCGATGCCGGACGTGATCCTGCCGGAGCACCGAGCCTACCCGGACGGCGAGGGGCGGGTGCGCTGGCACATCGAGCGCGGCCTCGCGGTCTTCGAGAAGCACTTCGGTTTTGCCCCGAAGGGCTGCTGGCCCTCCGAGGGCAGTATCAGCACCGCCACGCTGAAGCTGCTGGATGAATACGAGCTTGCGTGGACGGCCAGCGGGCAGACCGTGCTCGCGAACAGCCTGGCGGCCCTCCCCGATGCCGAGCAGGGTCCGCGCGACGGCTGGCTGCATCAGCCCTATCGATTGGCAGATACCCGGATGCTCACCTTCTTCCGGGACGACGGACTGTCGGACGCGATCGGTTTCCGCTACGCGGACTGGCATGCGCGCGACGCCGTGGGCGACTTCATCCATCATCTGGAAAACATCGTCGATGCCCCCCCCGTCGGAGGCGTGGTCTCGGTGATCCTCGACGGCGAGAATGCCTGGGAGTATTACCCGGACAACGGCTTCCATTTTCTGCACGGCCTCTACGAGCGCCTGTCCGACCATCCGCGTATCAACCTCCGGACCTTTGCCGACATCTGCGAGCGCCGTTCTGATAGCGCCCCGGAACTCCCGGCCGTGGTGGCGGGTAGCTGGGTCTACGGGACCTTCTCCACCTGGATCGGCGATCCGGACAAGAATCTGGGCTGGGATCGCTTGATCGAGGCGAAGCAGGCGGTGGACACCGCGGTGCGTCAGCATTCGGAACTACACACCGATGCGCTGCTGGAACAGCTGGCGATCTGCGAGGGCTCGGACTGGTGCTGGTGGTTCGGTGCCTACAATCCGGCGGGCTCGGTCGGGGACTTCGAGGCCCTGTACAGGGGACACCTGGCAGCGCTGTACCAGCGCGCGGGTCTCGCAGTCCCGGAGGCCCTGTCTCTGGTGCTGTCCAGCGGCGGCGGCGATCCCGCGACCGGGGGCACGATGCGTCGCGGGCAGGCGCACTCGTGAGTGAGGCCGAACCCGCGAACTGCCTGCTGGAGAAGCGCCGTTCCGGGCTGATCCTGCACCCGACGTCTCTGCCGGGCCCGGGACCCGTCGGTCGGATCGGGGCCGAGGCCAGGTGCTTCCTCGACTGGCTGGAGAAGAGCGGTTTCAGTGTCTGGCAGATGCTGCCGATCAACCCGCCGCAGGCCGATGGTTCACCCTACGCCTGTGTCTCCGCCTTCGCCGGAGACACTCGGCTGATCGATCCGGAAGCGCTGATCAAGGACGGGTGGATCCGAGCGGCTTCCGCGCGCATGCCGCTCGGTCAGGCGCTGTCGGAGGCGCGCGCTACACTGGAGGCGACCGGTGGGGCGGGCTGGTCCGAGTACCTGGAGTTCTGCAAGGCTCGGGCCGACTGGCTGGAGGACTTCTCGCTGTTTGCGGTGATCAAGCGGCTGCAGGGCAACCGCCCCTGGTGGACCTGGCCGGAGCCGCTGCTGCATCGTGCTCCGGGGCGACTGGAGCAGTTGCGCGCCGAGGCAAAGGAGGCGCTGGAAGCGGTCCGCTTTGCCCAGTTCGTGTTCTTCCGGCAGTGGTCGGCGCTGCGCGCCTATGCCAACGCCCGCGACATCCTCTTGCTGGGAGACATGCCGATCTTCGTCGCCCACGACTCCGCCGACGTCTGGGCCAATCCGGAGAACTTCGATCTGGATGCCGACGGTCAGCCGAATACGGTGGCCGGTGTCCCTCCGGATTATTTCTCCGAGACCGGCCAGCGTTGGGGTAATCCGCATTACCGCTGGGACCACATGGCCGAGCATGGCTACGATTGGTGGCTGCGGCGGATCGGATGGGCCCTCGAGGGGCTCGATGCACTGCGTATCGACCACTTCCGCGGCTTTGAGGCCTACTGGTCGATTCCCGCGAACGAGCCGACCGCCATTGGCGGAGAATGGAAACCCGGGCCCGGCGCGGGTTTCTTCGAGATGCTGCTGCAGCGCTTTGGGGAACTGCCATTGCTGGCGGAGGATCTGGGTGTGATCACGAACGAGGTCACGGCCCTGCGTGAGCGCTTCGGGCTGCCCGGCATGAAGATCCTGCAGTTCGCCTTCGACGGCGGCCCCGACAATCCCTATCTCCCCGAGCATCACGTGGAGCGCGGGGTGGTCTACACGGGCACGCATGACAACGACACGACCCGGGGCTGGTTCGACTCGCTTCCTCCCGATGCCCGAACCCGGGTACTGGAAAGACTCGGCGACCCGGAGGGTTCGATGCCCTGGGCCCTGATCCGTGTGGCCATGGCATCGCCGGCGCGGCTCGCGGTGATCCCGATGCAGGATGCGCTGGAACTGGGGAGCACACACCGCATGAATACCCCGGGAACGAGCAAGGGCAACTGGCGCTGGCGCTTTGAATGGTCCGAGCTTCCACCGGAGCGGGCTGGGGAACTGCGGGAGTTGAACGAGGAGACCGGGCGGACTTCGGCGCTCCGCCCGAAGCGCGGAACCTGATGGGCGCTGCCGCTCGGGCAGCGACCCCTCGGGATTTCCGAAGCCCATTATTCCTGCGCCCGGCACGCATTTCGAGTCCGGGAGCTTGCTCCCGCTTTCATCCGCAGGAGTGTCGCGCGTCCGGGATATGAGCGTTAGCGCGCCGAGCGCGGGCCGAAGATCAGCCAGAGGATGAAGCCCAGCAGGGGCAGCAGCACCAGGACCACGATCCAGACCACCTTCGCGCCGGTGGAGGCGCGACTCTGTACCGTGCTGACGACGGCCCAGATGACCAGGATCAGCAGAACCAGACCGAGGAGGCCAGAGATTTCAATCATGGATTCGGTTCCTTCCTTACGTGATTAAAACAGAAAAAGCTCACTGGTCATTCAGCCACTGCAGCGCCCTGCGCCGAGACTCGAGTAGTTCCGAGCGGTCCAGGCGGCCGGCAAGTTGTCGACGAAGCTGTTCGGCGGTCGCATCCCCTCCCGCTGCGGCGAGGCTGGCCCACTTGTGTGCCTCGACGAGGTCCAGCGGCGCCATCTCCCCACGGGCATGCAGCAGGGCCAGCCAGCCCTGCATCTCGGGATTGCCAGCCTCGGCGCCGATCCGTGTGTAGTGCGCGGCCCGCTGGCGGTCGGCGGGCAGGTTGCCGACCCCATCAACATGGATCTGGGCCAGGTAGTAGGCCGCCTCCGTGATCCCGTCCTGCAGGGCCTGGTCCAGCAGATCACGAGCCTCGACCGCCCGGTCGGGGCGCAGGCTGGAGGCGGCGTCGGCGATCAGCACGGTGCCGAGCGCCAGGCGTGCAGCGCTGTCGTCGCGCTCCTCGATCACCCGGCGGAACCAGTCCTCACCCTCCGCCCGGTCCGGCTCCATCCCGAGCCCCTGGATGTGCATCCAGCCGATACGCAGTCCGTATTCGTTTTCCCCCGCCTCGTAGGCCTCGGTGTAGTACTCCAGCGCGCGCGCCGCATCGGGATCGACCCCCAGCCCCTGTTCGTAGAGCCAGCCGGCCGCGGCCATGGCCTCGACCGACCCGTGTTCCGCAGCACCTTCCAGCCAGCGGCGCGCCTCCACCAGGTCCGGCGGTTCCAGCGCCAGGTGGCGCTCGGCCTCGAGCCGCTGCTCTTCCGCGCTCAGGTCGGCCGCCAGCTCCGGGCTGTAGGGTAGAGGTCCAGCGTACCCAGGGGCCGCCAGAAGAAACGCCAACACGATGACGAGTGCCGCGCGCATGAATCCGCTCCAATGCCAATGCAACGACCCTATGCTACCGTTTACTGTCGCAAGCTGCAGAAAAAAGGATGCGTGACTCGTGGACAGGAATTCACCCGTGAAGACAGAGCGTTCCCCGCGCCTGGCATGGTTGGTGGTCGTGCTGCTGGTCCTCCTGCTGCTCCTCGCGGGCGCCTGGATCGCCTATCTGCTGCAGGCGCAGCGGCATGCCCCGGTGACCCTGACGCCGCCGGAACAACGGGCGCTGGATCTGAAGCTGGAGGCGCTGCGCGATGCCGCCGTCGGTGATCCAGCTCCGGACCGGATACCGGAGTTGCCAAGAGATCCCGACGAAGGGCGAATCCTGGTGCCCGAGATCTATGCCGAGGACCCGGACCGGCGTCGGATCCGCTTCACCGAGCGCGAGCTGAACGCCGCCATTGCGCGTGATCCTGCCCTGGCGGGGCGCGCTGCGGTGCGGCTCTCGCCGGGACAGGTCAGCGCGAGTTTCCTGCTCGACGTGCCCGAGGATCTGCCCCTGCTCGGAGGGCGCAGCCTGCGTGTCCGGACCGGACTGCAGCTGTTGACGCAGGATGAGCGGGTCCAGGCGCGGTTGCTCGGGATCAGTGTCGGCGGGGTACCACTGCCGGGCGCCTGGTTGGGCGGCTGGAAGGGCGCCGACCTGTTGGCGGCCAGCGGCCTCGGCGGGCTGGGCGCGGGCATCGAGGCACTGGAGGTCCGCGACGGCGAGTTGGAGTTGCTCCTGGCGCCCTGACCGACGCGGTCCCGGATCGCTGCGGGCCGGTCCGGGTTGGAGGCTCAGCGGCGTTCGAGGGTCCGCAGTGTCGCGGCGCCGTAGGCCCGCGCCTCGCCGGAGACGGTCACGCGCAGGGTCGAGCGTCCGGCCTCCAGGGCTGGGGCTGAAGCAGCCTCATCCATGGCCCTCATGGCGGGCATTGGCCGGGGCGTGGGGAAGCCGTCATCCGCAAGCTGCAGTTCCTTCGGAAAGATGTGCGAGGCACCGATGGCGGCGCCCATCTCCTGGGCGGTGCGCTGCCAACTGCGGATGGCCTCGAGCATCAGGTCCTGCTGGTGCGCCGCACGCGTCTCCGGGCTGATGGAAAACCGAATCTGCGTGATTGCAAGGCCCAGGCCCTGGAGTTCAGCGGCCATCTTGGTCAGCTGATCGAAATCCCTGCCCTTCAGCTCCAGCCCCTGCTCGACCTGCCAGGCAACCGGCTCGGTACGGCTGCGGTCGCGGTCGTACACCGGGGATGTGCTGTAGCCCAGGCTGCGCGCTTCGATGGACGGGACCCGGCCCGCCCGCTCCAGGCCATCGCGCATGAGCCGGTTGACCGCCGCCGTCGCCTTCGCCACCTCGGTTTCCCGCCGCTCTGCCTTGAGGTGCATGGTCATCAGGTCGTTCTCGACCTCGCGTTCGGCGCGCGCGGTGGCCAGGAGCAGGGTCGCCCCGTCATCGGCCGATGCGGCAGGCGCGAAGGCGCAGAGAGCCAGGATCAGGGTCGGGACAAGCGGTAGTCGGAACATGATCGGGAGCCTCCTCCGGGGGGCGTCGAGGAACCGGGTTTCCAGGCGAGGTCTCGCCTGGAGGACAGACGTTGGCGTGGGCGCAGTTGCGGGTGCGGAAGTTTGCACTGTGGCGTTGTCGCAGTTCCGGCCGGCGGTCATAGTGCCAGCAGTTCCGGAGGCTCGTCCGGTACCACCACCAGGATATGACCCTCCGGAATGCTGCGCCACCGCTCCCGCTCGGTCAGTGGCTCGGATGCGATGACCACGGCTCCCTCGGGGAAGCTGTCGTCGTCGCTGGTGTAATAGAGGCTGGGACTGGTGTCGTTCACTGCATGGCGACTGGCAACCAGTCGCTCGCCGTCGGTCAGGATCACGTTCAGCAGGGCCCGGTCGGATCCCAGCCAGGACTCAAGCGTCGAGAAGGCCTCGATCATCGCGCCCTCCAGGCTCAGGTCCGCGTCATCGAGCAGGTACTGGCGCATCAGGGCGAAGAGGTACTCGGAGTCGGTTGTGCCCAGGATGTCCGCCTCGACCTCTGGCTCGATGATGTTCTGGATCTGCCGCCGGATGCCTGGACGGAAGCCCTCGATCAGACCGTTATGGCTGTACAACAGGTCGCCGAGCGCGAAGGGTTGGGCATTCACGACATCGCCACCGAACCCCGGTGAGGCACTGCGGACGGCCGCGAGCCAGAGGTCGGCATAGAGGTTGCGCGCGAGTTCCACCAGATTCGGGTCCTGCCAGATGGGGTCGGCCCGGCGGTACACCACGGCGTTGTCGTCCTCTGCAAACCAGCCGAAGCCGAAGCCGTCCGCGTTCACGCGGGCATAGCGCAGTTCCTCCGGTGCGCTGGCCTGGCGCGCCAGGCTGTGCGGCGGCAGGAAGAGGATCTCCTGCAGCGATAATTCCGGGCCGATATAGGCGACGTGACGGCACATGAGCGGATCTCGGCTGGTGGGTCTGGGCCTGGAAGCAAGGCAGGCTCCCGGCAATCATGGTAGCTTTCCCGCGGTGTTGATGCACGGGTGCCATCCCGTCAGGAGGACCCACCGATGTCCACGCCTTGGAATGTTCCACGCAGTGCCCGGGAGGGGAGTCGATGAAGACGGTGCCCGATGGGCGCGAACGTCTCCTGGTGCTGGTCCGGCATGCCCAGGCGGGCGACCCCGAGCGTTTCCACCGGGAGACGGGGCGTCCGGATCGGGAGCGGCCATTGACCGCCGGGGGGCGGCAAAACAATCAAGCCGCCGCCGCAGGCCTGCATCGGCTCCTGGGCACGCTGGACCACCTGTGGAGCAGCCCGTATACACGGGCGCGACAGACTGCGGAAGGGATCGCCGAGGTCTTCGACCGGCCGGTGGAGGCCCCGGACTTCCTGCTGCCACCCTGGGATCCCGGCGGGTTGGGGGAATGGCTGGAGTCGCGGCTGGGGCGCGGCCAGACCGGCGTGCTGGTCGGGCACGAGCCGGATCTCTCCCTGCTGCTGGGTCAGTGGCTCTGCGGTCGCGGTGCGCCGGTCCCGATGGAGAAGGGGGCGGCCTGCGCGCTGCGCATCCCCGATGGACTGGGCCGGGGCGCTGTGGAATTGCTCTGGAAACTTCCGCAGTATGGTTTGAGAAAGCTCTAGGACGAATCAGGAACCACGATGGCAGCAGAGATACCGAAGCGGGCAGGGCGAACGCAGGGCGGATTCGACACCGTCGCCGCAGTGGACCTGGGCTCCAACAGCTTTCACATGATCGTCGCGCGCTGGCACGAGGGCGAGGTGATCGTGGTCGATCGATTGAAAGAAACGGTCCGCCTTGCGAGCGGGCTGGATGCCAGGAACCGGCTCTCCGCGGAGGCCCAGCAACGGGCGCTGGAGTGTCTGGGCCGGTTCGGCCAGCGCCTGTGCACCCTGCCGCTCGGCAGTGTGCGGTCCCTGGGCACGAACACCCTGCGCAAGGCGCGAGGCGCGCGCCGCTTCCTGGAACTCGCGGAGGAGGCGCTGGGGCATCCGGTGGAGATCATCGGCGGGCGCGAGGAGGCACGCCTGATCTTTCTCGGCGTGGCCCACAGCCTGGCCGACGACGGGGGGCGCAGGCTAGTGATCGATATCGGCGGCGGTAGCACGGAATTCATCATCGGGGAACGTTTCGAGCCGCTGCTCGCGGAGAGCCTGCAGATGGGCTGCGTGACCTTCAGTGCGCTGCATTTTCCCGACGGCCGTATCACCGCACGCAGGTTCCGCCAGGCCGAACTTCACGCACAGCTGGAATTGCAGCCGATCGTGACCGCATACCGGAGCCTGGGCTGGGAACAGGCCATGGGTTCGTCGGGCACACTGCTCGCATTGGGCCGCATCCTGCACGAGTCAGGCTTCGAAAAGGCGCCAGGCATGAGTCTTTCCGGACTCGAGTCCCTGCGCACACAGATGATCGAGGTCGGTCAGACCGAACGCCTTAACCTGCCCGGGCTGAGCGACGATCGGCGGCCTGTGATCGCCGGCGGACTCGCGGTGATCATCGGCGCCTTCCGCGGCCTCGGGATCGAGCGTTTGACGACCTCCGATGGCGCCCTGCGCGAGGGGGCGGTGCATGACCTGTTCGGGCGTTTCCACCACGAGGACGTGCGCGGACGCACGATTCACCACCTGCGCAAGCGCTTCGCCGTGGACGCGGCCCACGCCGACCGCGTGATGGCAGAGGCAAAGCGTTTGTTCGCACCTGTGGCGGAGCCCTGGAATCTCGGCGAGAGTGAGCGCGATCTGCTGAACTGGTCCGCCGAGTTGCACGAAATCGGGCTGGCGCTGGCGCACAGCCGGTACCACAAGCATGGCGAGTACATCCTGACCCACGCCGACCTGCCGGGTTTCTCGCGCCTGGAGCAGGCCGACATGGCCCTGCTGGTGCGTGCCCACCGGCGGCGGCTGCAGGAACGGCTGTTCGAGGAGCGCCCCAAGGCCCGGCGCAAACGGCTGATCCGGCTCACTATCCTGCTGCGACTGGCCGTGCTGCTGCACCGTTCGCGCACCGAAGAGCCGGTGGCGATCCATGCGGTCACCGCGACCCGTAACGGCATCGCGCTGGAATTCGCGCCCGATTGGCTGGCGGAGCATCCGCTCACGGCCGCGGACCTGGAGAACGAGGCGGAGCAGATCGCGGGATTGGGGTTCACCCTGAAGGTGCGCTAACTCTCATGTCCGGGACGCGTGACAACGCGAATGATGCAAGCGGCCGCACTCCATAAGCCGGCGTCGGCGGAAGACGCCGATTACCGGTTCGCGAGTCTCGCCAGCAGGTCCTGCTGGACGGAGTAGGGCGTCGCGCCGTTGGCGGGCGACTGGCGCTGGTAGCTGCCGTCCTTCTGTAGCACCCAGGCCGATGTGTTGTCGCGCATGTACGAGAACAGGGACTCTTCCGCTGCGCGCTCGCGCAGCTTCGGATCCTTGATCGGGAACGCGACCTCTACCCGGCGGAAGAAGTTGCGCGGCATCCAGTCGGCACTGGACATGAACAACTCGGGCTGGCCATCGTTGCCGAAGTAGAAGACGCGCGAGTGTTCGAGGAAGCGCCCGAGCACCGATCGCACCTCGATGTTTTCCGACACACCCGGTACCCCGGGACGCAGGCAGCAGATCCCGCGCACCAGCAGTTGCACCTGCACCCCGGCACTGGAGGCCTGGTACAGCGCCTGGATGATCTGCGGTTCGATCAGCGAGTTCATGCGCGCGGAGATCACGGCCGGCTTGCCGGCGGCGGCGTGCGCCGTCTCGCGCTCGATCCGCTCGAGGATCGCGGCGTGCAGGGTGAACGGGGCCTGCAGGAGATCCTTTAGCTTCGAGACCTTGCCCAACCCCGTCAGTTGCTGGAACACCCGGTGGACATCCTCGGTGATGACGGGGTCGGCGGTGAGCAGCCCGTAATCCGTGTAGGCCTTGGCCGTGCCGGCGTGGTAGTTCCCGGTGCCGAGATGGGCGTAGCGGGTGATCTGGTCGTTGTCCCGGCGCACCACCAGGGCCATCTTCGCATGCGTCTTGTAGCCGACGACGCCATAGGTGATGTGTACCCCCGCGTCCTGCATGCGGTTGGCCAGCTCGATATTGGCCTCCTCGTCGAACCGCGCGCGCAGTTCGATCACCACCGTGACCTCCTTGCCCGACTGCGCCGCCTCGATCAGCAGTTCCACCAGTTGCGAGCGGGTTCCGGTGCGATAGAGGGTCTGCTTGATGGCGAGCACCGCGGGATCGCGCGCGGCCAGGCGCACGAACTCGATCACCGGCATGAAGGACTCGTAGGGATGGTGCAGCAGCAGTTCCTGCTTGCGGATCGCATCGAAGATGCTGACGCCGGTGGCGTGGTACTTGGGCAGGCTGGGGATGAATGGCGTGAATTTCAGATCGGTGCGGTCGACCAGGTCGTGCACGGCAATCAGGCGGTTCAGGTTCACCAGCCCGTGCACCTGGTACAACTCGCTCTCGGTCAGGTTGAAGTGCGCCAGCAGGAAGCGGGCATCGTCTTCCGGGCAGTTGTCCGCGATCTCCAGCCGGACGGCCTCCCCGTAGTTGCGCTGCGGCAATTCGCCTTCCAGGGCGTTCAGAAGATCGTCGATCTCCTCCTCGCGGACGAAGAGATCGGAGTTGCGCGTCAGCCGGAACTGGTAGCAGCCGGTGACCTTCATGCCCTGGAACAGTTCGCCCACATGGGCGTGCAGGATCGACGACAGGAACACGAAGTCGTTGTCCCCCTGCGCCACCTCGCGCGGCAGGCGCACCACACGGGGCAGGGAGCGCGGCGCCTGCACCACCGCCCGGCGCGATTCGCGCCCGAAGGCATCCTTGCCCCTCAGGGTGACGATGAAGTTGAGGCTCTTGTTCAGGACGCGGGGGAAGGGATGCGCGGGATCCAGTCCGATCGGGCTCAATACCGGCTGCAGCTGCTCCTGGAAGAAGGCCTTCAGCCAGTTCTGCTGTGCCTCGTTCCAATGGGTGCGCCGGATGAAGCGGATCTCCTTTTCGGCCAGCGCGGGGATCAGCACCTGGTTCAGGGTGCGGTACTGCTCGGCGACGAGCTGGTGCGCGATCACACTGATCTTCGCCAGCTGTTCCTGGGCCGACAGCCCGTCGGGACCCGGGGCCTGGACGTTGAGCGCCACCTGCTGCCGCAGGGAGCCCACCCTCACCTCGAAGAATTCATCGAGATTGGTGGAGGAGATGCACAGGAGTCGCAGCCGCTCCAGCAGCGGGTAGCTCTCGTCCAGCGTGAGTTCCAGCACCCGGCGGTTGAATTCCAGTAGCGAGAGCTCGCGGTTGAGGTACAGCTCCGGGTTGGTGAAGTCGATGGTGTTCATGGCGATATCAGTGGCTTAATCCAAGAAGCCTAAACCACTTTCACCACAAGGTATAGGCGCAGGGTCGATCCCTTCGTGTCTTCGCGGCCTTCGTGGTGAAACTGCCCTGACCTTGCTGGCACAGGGGAGAACCGCGATGGCCGGCGCGTCAGGGATGCAGGAGCAGGAACTCGACCAGGGCCTTCTGCGCATGCAGGCGGTTCTCCGCTTCTTCCCAGACCACGCTCTGCGGGCCTTCCAGCACCTCGGTGCTGACCTCTTCCTCACGGTGCGCGGGCAGGCAGTGCATGAACAGCGCGTCCGGCCGTGCCAGCCGCATCAGGGCCGCATCGACGAAGAAGCCGGTGAAGGCCTGGCGGCGTGCGCTCTTCTCGTCTTCCTGGCCCATGCTGGCCCAGACATCGGTGACCACGAGATCGGCGTCGCGCGCGGCCTGGCGCGGGTCGCGCACCAGCTCCAGGGCCGCCCCGGCCGCCGCGCCGATCTCGGGATCGGGATCGTAGCCCTCGGGGCAGGCGGCGGCGAGGATGAAGCCGAGCTGGCGCGCGGCGTGAATGTAGCTGTTGCACATGTTGTTGCCATCGCCGATCCAGGCCACGCGCTTGCCCCGGATGTCGCCGCGCTGCTCGGTGTAGGTCTGCAGGTCGGCGAGCAGCTGCGCCGGGTGTTCCCGGTCGGTCAGACCATTGATCACGGGCACCGTGGCATAACGGGCGAAGCGCTCGATCTTCTCGTGCTCGTAGGTACGGATCATCACGCAGTCGACCATGCGCGACAGCACCCGGGCGGTATCCTCGATGGGCTCGCCTCGGCCCAGCTGGGTGTCGCGCGGCGACAGGAACAGGGCGTGACCGCCGAGTTGCTGCATGCCGACCTCGAACGAGACCCGGGTGCGCGTGGAGGACTTCTCGAAGATCATGCCCAACATCCTGTTACGCAGGATGTGATCGTGGTGCACGCCGCTGCGGGTCTCCTGCTTGAGCTCGATGGCGCGCTGGATGATCTGGCGAACCTCGGCCCCGGTGAGGTCGGAAAAGCTAAGAAAATGACGCAAATTCATGCGGTAATCCTTTGTTTTTCATCCTTTGTAATGAACTCCAACACGATGTCGGCTACCGTGTCCGCGATCTCCGTGACCTGCGCGTCGTTGATGATCAGGGGTGGCAGTAAGCGGATCACGCGTTCCGCCGTGACATTCAGGAGCAGACCCCGGTCCAGTGCCTTGCGCACCAGTTCGGCGGCCGGGCGGTCCAGTTCCACACCCAGCATCAGCCCCCGGCCGCGAATCTCCAGGACCTCGTTGCGATGGGCCAGGCGTTCTTCGAGCAGGCGCTTCAGTTGCTCCCCATATTCCTCCGCGTGTTCGCACAGGGCCTCTTCCTGCATCACGTCGAGCACGGTCAGGGCGGCACGGCAGGAGAGGGGGTTGCCACCGAAGGTGGTCCCATGGCTGCCCGGCGTGAACAGGTCCACTGCGCGGCCGGAGACCAGGCTGGCCCCGATCGGGACCCCATTGCCGAGACCCTTGGCGAGGCTCAGCACGTCCGGCACGATGTCCTCGTGCTGGAAGGCGAACCAGCGGCCGGTGCGGCCGATGCCGGCCTGGATCTCGTCCAGCATCAGCAGCCAGTCGTTCTCGGTTGCGAGGCCGCGCAGGTCGCGCAGGTAGCCATCGCGCGGGATGCGGATGCCGCCCTCACCAGTGATCGGCTCCACCAGGATTGCAGCCACCGCGGGGTCGTTGCGGTACTCGGCCACCGCTGCCGAGTCGCCGAAGGGCACCCGGACGAAGCCTTCGACCAGTGGCTCGAAACCCTTCTGGATCCTGGCGTTGCCGGTGGCCGACAGGGTCGCCAGCGTGCGCCCGTGGAAGCTGCCGTCCATCACGATGATCTTGGGCCGGTCGATGCCACGGCGGTGGCCGTGCAGGCGCGCCAGCTTGATCGCGGCCTCGTTGGCCTCGGCGCCGGAGTTGCAGAAGAAGGCCTGGTCCATACCGGCCAGCGCACAGAGGCGGCGGGCCAGCTGTTCCTGAAGCGGAATGCGGTACAGGTTGGAGGTATGGATCAGCGTGCAGGCCTGGTGCGCGATCGCGCAGCCGATCTTGGGGTGCGAGTGGCCCAGGCCGCAAACGGCGATGCCGGACAGGGCATCGAGGTATCGCCGACCCTCGGTATCCCACAGCCACGCGCCTTCGCCGCGCTCGAAGGCGACCGGCAATCGGTTGTAAGTGGTTTGCAGGGCATCTGCCATCAAGGCTCTCCGAACGAAGAAGGCCGGTGACATCGGAAGACGCTGCACCGGCCCGGGGGGCGAGACACGGACCCACCGTGCCTCCACGCCACTTGGATTGTCGGACTATTTCATCTGACTGGCAACGAAGTCCCAGTTGACCACGTTCCAGAATCCCTCCAGGTACTTGGGTCGGGCGTTGCGATAGTCGATGTAGTAGGCGTGTTCCCACACGTCGGCAGTCAGCAGCGGCGTCTTGCCGTCGCGCATCGGGTTGGCCGCGTTGGAGGTGTTCACGATCTCCAGGGAGCCATCACTGTTCTGTACCAGCCAGGTCCAGCCGGAGCCGAAGTTGTTCACGGCGGAGTCGTTGAATTTTTCCTTGAAGGCTGCAACGGAACCGAAGGCCGCATTGATCGCGTCGGCCAGTTTTCCCGAGGGCTCGCCGCCGCCGTTGGGGGCCATGCAGTTGAAGTAGAAGGTGTGGTTCCAGACCTGCGCGCCATTGTTGAAGATGCCGCCGGCCGGAGCCTTCTGGACGATCTCCTCCAGCGAGGCGTTCTCGAACTCGCTGCCGCCCAGCAGACCGTTGAGCTTGGTCACGTAGGTCGCATGATGCTTGTAGTGGTGAAACTCGAGGGTCTCCGCAGAGATGTGCGGTTCCAGTGCGTTCTTCTCGTAGGGCAGTGCCGGAAGTTCGTGAGCCATGCAGGATCTCCTCATTGGATGGACTGCGGATGCAGCGCAGGTTTCTTTAACCGACGAAAGATAGACATACCCTTGGCAGGATGCAATTCCTGACATATTAGGTCAGCTTTGGTAGGTCCTCTTGCCAGGGTCTGAATATCCCCATGGAAAGGGCGGGACGCGTCCACACTGCCGGCGACCGCGACCGCGGGATGCCTTATCATTCCAAAGGACCGGACGACATCGACTGGAGGGCCTGTGCACCGACTGCTTCCCGCCCCGGACCCGCGCAGGCAAGGTCCGGACTCGGCGTTCCGGGGCGGTCGGTCCCGGTGACGGATTCGCCCCGCCCGACGCTTCCCAGCGCGAACGCCGGAATGCGCATGGCGCGGATCGGGCGCTGGCTGGGCCCCATCGTCTTCGTGCCCTTTCTGGTCCTCGCGCCGCCCGCCGCGTTCAGTTCCGAGGCCTGGCTGGTGCTTGGGTTGACCCTGTTCATGGCCATCTGGTGGGTGACCGAGGCGGCCCCGATTCCGGTCACCGCGCTGATGCCCGTGGCGGTGTTGCCGGTGTTGGGGGTCGTGCCGATGGGCGAGGCCACGGCGCCCTACGCCAATCCCCTGATCTTCCTGTTCGTCGGGGGGTTTGCGGTCGCCCTGGCGGTCCAGCGCTGGAATCTGCACCGGCGGGTCGCGCTGAAGATCCTGCAGGTCTCCGGCAGCCGTCTGGACCGGTTGATCGGCGGGTTCATGGTCGCCACCGCGGGTCTCAGCATGTGGGTCAGCAATACCGCGACGGCGGCCCTGATGCTCCCGATCGCCCTCTCGATCCTGGCGTTGGTCGAGTTGGACGAGAACATCCGCGACGCGGGCGCACGTCCGGCGATCGCCCTGCTGCTCGGGATCGCCTTTGCCGCCAACATCGGCGGCATGGCAACCCTGATCGGTTCGCCGCCGAATGCCCTGACCGCCGCATTCCTGAACGAGCGCTACGACCTTGAGATCGGCTTCGTACAGTGGCTGGTGATGGGGCTTCCCATCGCGGCCACCCTGCTGCTGTTCACCTGGTGGGCCCTCACCCACTGGGTCTTTCCGGTGCATCGGATCCGCCTGGCGGGTCTCGGCGACCTGCTCGCGGGCCAGCGCGAGGACCTGGGTGCCTGGTCCTCGGCGGAACGCCGCGTCGCCGTGGTGTTCGCGCTGGTGGCCATGGCGTGGCTGTTCCGGCCGCTGTTGAATCAATGGTTGCCCCTGGACTTGACCGATGCCGGTATCGCCGTGCTGGGGGCGGCGGTGCTGTTCATCCTGCCCTCCGGCCGGCCGGAGCAGCGTTACCTGCTGGTCTGGGAGAACACCCGGGACCTGCCCTGGGGCGTGCTGCTGCTGGTGGGCGGGGGACTCAGTCTCGGTGCGGCCATCGAGGGCAGCGGTCTCGCGGCACTGACTGCCCAGACCCTGCAGGGGGTGGTGGACCTGCCGTTTTGGGTACTGGTCACCGGGGTGATCGTGCTGACGATGACCCTGAGCCATGTGACCAGCAACACGGCGACCGCCGCGACGCTGCTGCCGCTGGTTGCGGCCCTGGCACTACAGGCCCAGGCGGCACCCCTGCTGCTGGCCGTGCCCGTCGCGCTGGCGGCCTCCGCTGCGTTCATGCTGCCGGTGGCGACGCCGCCCAACGCAATCATCTTCGGCAGCGACCGCCTGACCGTGCTGGATATGATCCGGGGCGGCGCGCTGCCCAGCCTGGCCGCCGTGCTGTTGCTGATCCTCGTCTCGCTGACCTGGATCGGCTTTGCGCTCGGTTCTGGCTGATGCGCATGGGATCGGGGCCGCCGGGGGGAGGACTGCGTGAGGCGCTGAACGACATGCTCTGGCTCCTGCCCGTGCCGTTTCTGCTCATCCTGGCCGGCCGGTTTGGATCCATGCTGTCTGATCACGCCGTTGTTGCGGCGGTGGTGGGCGCGGCGGCGCTGATGACCGCGGGTATGTGGCTGCGCGCGGTCGTAGGCCGAAGGATCTTTCTCGCCGGGGCCCTGCGTGGGGAAAGCCCCTGGTATCGTTGGCTGCGGGGTGGCGCGGGCCTGGCCGTGGTCTCGCTGCTGGTGGCCATACCGCTGGCCGCGATCCTGCTGGTTACGGTGGTCCGACCCACCGGCCCCCACCTCCTGGTCGGGCTGGTCGTGAACGTGCCGGTTCTGGTGCTGCTGCGGCAGTTCTGGGCCCGGCGTCTTGCGGCCCATGCGGTGCCGCGATTCCAGCCGGTCCTCGCCCTGCGGCTGGCCCTGGCGGTCAACTTCCTGCTGCTCTTCCTCGTGTTGGGGGTTGCCGCGCTATTCCAGTCCTACCCGGATTTCGGCGCGCTGACGCTGACCGGGGCCATGTTGTCCGAGGCCGGACGTCAGCAGGCGGAGAGTGGTCTCCTGCTGGGTTTGATGCAGCTCGCGGCGGCCAAGGACGCATTATCCTGGTGGCTGGGGCAGCAGATGCTGCCCGGGGCGATGCGGCCCGGGCTGCAACTCGCGGCCTGGGCCGTGCTGCTGGCAACCAATGCGATGGTGATATGGTCGTACCTGCTGATGTGCTCGTCGGTGCTGACACTTTTGCACTGGCGTAGCTGGCACCCTGGAACAGAAAGCTGATGACCACCGAAGCGGCCCATCCCTCCCTTGCCGGTAACGCGTTCCGCGCACTGCTCCTGCTGAGTGTGCTCGGGGTGCTTGCGGCCCTGGCGATCGACCAGCGGCTTCTGGATCGTTTTACAGCCCCCCAGCCAAGCTATGAAATCACCCTCGAGGGGCAGCGTTTCCGCGTCGACGGCGGGACGGCCGAGGCGATGGTCCGGCAGGCCAGCGGACGTGCGGATCTCGGCAGCGCGCGGGCGCAGCTTGCGGTGAGCGAGTTGCTCGAGCGTGAACTGGACAGCGTCTTCGGTGATCTGAGCGCCCGTGTTCCGGAGTATGCGGACTGGTATTTTTCACTGAAGGGCGAGTATGCGCGGCTGTCGATGCTGATCCTGCAACGGATCGGACCGCAGGATCGCGACTATCTCTGGGAGCGAGCCGAGGCCCTGATCTTCAACGACGGGGAGTTTGCGGATCGGCTGACCGCCATTGAGAACCTCGTGGAGGGGCGACTCGGTGTTCATGCACGGGAGCAGCAGACCGCGTGGATGGCGGATCTGCTGCGGCTTGTCGCTCCGGGGCATGAGGCGGTCGCGACGGGGCCTGCGCCGGTGGCTACGCTTTCGCTGGATGATCTGGCGGCGGAGATCGGTGGGCATGGGAGCAGTGAGTTTCTGACCCGCATCTCCGCCAGTTCCGCCGGAGCAGGCTCCGCGGGGCTTGCCGCGCCCATACTGGCGCGAATGGGCGCGCGTCCGGTGGCCGCGGCCGTTGCAGGAAGTACCCTGGCTGCCAAGGGCGCCGGCCGCGGTGCGGCCAGGGCTGGTACCGCCGGTGCCAGTGCACTCGGTTGCGCCGCCACTGGACCGGCGGCATTGGCCTGTGCCGTGCTGGTCGGTGGAACGGCCTGGGTGGCCGCTGACTGGGCGCTGTTGAGTCTGGACGAGTGGCGCCACCGCGAGGCACTGATCGCGGACTGGGAGCAGCGCCTCAGCAAGCTGCGCGCGGAACTGGAGGAGGTGCTCAACGCAAACTACGCCAAAGCCATCGAGGCGTGGCGCCAGGGAATGGAAACCGAAGTCGAACGAACCTTCTCCCCCCTACATCCCCGTACGTCGGGTTAACGTGAAAG
>Ga0209498_1000639_pt1 | contig 21650 bp, 18 predicted proteins | sample WalLakDeSediment_FD_184131 | JGI IMG/M metagenome (GOLD analysis project Ga0209498, IMG submission 184131) | Lake sediment microbial communities from Walker lake, Nevada to study Microbial Dark Matter (Phase II) - Walker Lake 11/02/13 Deep... | ecosystem: Environmental > Aquatic > Freshwater >...
CGTGGTGGCCCCGCTCATCGTGCCGCGACGCTGCCCAGCAAGCAGGCGCTGGTCGCCGAGCCGGCGCTCGGCCTGGCCTGCGCCCGCGCATCCCCAGCCGGGGCGGCCTGCTCAGCGAGGCGCGGCGTTGTGCCGCCAGGCGCCCGGGCTGGGGGTGTACCGTGGCATAGCCAACACGCTGACGGTCGCAGCACGGATCTTCGTCGGCGACGCCCTGTGGGACGCCGCCGAGGGCCTCGGGTGGTGGGGTCGTACGCGAGCGACGCGGCCCGCGGCTGCTCAGTTGTCCGCGGGCGCCGCCGCCGAGCGGCGGATGAGGAGGGTCACCGGGAGCACCACGTCGTTGGCAGCGCCTGAGCCGCCGCGAATGCGGTCGAGCAGGATGCTCGTGGCGCGATGCCCGATCTCGTAGGCGGGTTGCACCACGACGGTGAGGAACGGGTCGACGATCGCGTCCGACTCGAAGTCCTCGAAGCACACGAGCGAGACGTCGCCAGGCACCCTCAGGCCGAGCCGCGCCAGCGCCAGTAGGGCGCCGCCGGCAACGGCGTTGTTGGCCGCCACCAGGGCCGAGCACCCTAGTCGATTCCCGCTGACGGCCAGAGCGGCCACGATCTCCTCGCCGCTGCGCCGGTCGTAGCGACCAAGGTGCACCGACGCGGGGAGGCCCACCTCAGCGAGGGCCGCACGATAGCCCGCCAGCCGGTCTTCGAGCGACGAAACGTTCGCAGGGCCGCCGATGAAGGCGATCCGGCGGTGACCGAGCTCGATCAGGTGCCGGGTCAGCAGCAGGCCCGCCGCCCGCGAGTCGCCGCGCACGACATCCACGTCGGCGCCGTCAATGCGACGGTCGATGAGCACAACGGGGATGCGGTGACCGGCGAGCAGGCCAAGGTTGTGGCCCTCGCCCGGCGCCGGGGAGAGGATGACGCCGTCGACCCGGCGGGCGACCATCACACCGAGGTAGGCACGCTCCTTGGCGAGTGTCTCGTCGGCGTTTCCGAGGATCAACGTGAGGCCGTGTTGCTGGGCGACGTCCTCGACGCCGCGTGCGAGCGTGGTGAAGAACGGGTTGGTGATGTCGGCGACGATGAGCGCCAGGGTGTCGGTACGGCCGTGGATGAGGCTGCGTGCCGCGGCGTTCGGGACGTACTGCAGCGCATCGACGGCCGCCTCGACGCGGGCGCGGGTCTCGGGCCGGAGCTTGCCCGGGTCGTTGAAGTAGCGTGACACCGTCATGGTGCTGACGCCAGCGGCGCGTGCCACGCGGACGATGTTGCTCATCGCCATCCCCCGGTCGCGCGGCGTCCGGCGGCGCGCATGCGGCCGACGGTTGACGCCGCGATCGACGAATGTTAACCTTTTTGAATCGACAGCGCAACTTGTGACCATCGTCCTATGTCGGCGGAGACGGAATGTTAAGCTTACCAGTCATGGCGCGTGCCCACGGCAGGGAGGGAGGTGGCGTACGGCGGGCTGGCGAGTGCCACCTGCCGGCGGTCGGATCGAGACGCGGAACCCGGAGACGACGAGCCTCAGGAGAGGGGAGACCATGGTGCGATGTGATCGTGCAGGCCGCCGCGTGGCGGCGACGGGCGTGAGGGCGACCCTGTGGGCGCTGGCGATCGGACTGCTGTTCGGTTCGGTCCACGCGCAGCAGTCGGTCGAGATCACGATGTGGTTCGGCCGCCAGAACTTCATCCCGGCCGATGCGTTCGAGACCTTCCACCGCGAGAACCCGGGCATCCGCGTCAAGACCGACGTCATCCCGCTCGAGCAGGCGGTCGCCGACGTCCTCCGCACCGCCCGCGCCGGGCAGGCGCCCGACATCGTGCAGGTGCCGGCCGATGGCGTGCCGCCGCTGGCGTTGCAGGGCGCCCTCTACGACTTCGGGCCGCTGCTCGCGAAGTGGCAAGCGGAGGAGCCTGCGAGCTACGCCAACCTGGCGCAGGCGGCCTTCGACTTCGCGACCTACCAGGGCACGGCCCACGGCGTGGCGCTGCACTACGGTCCGTACTGGTTCACCTATCGCATCGACTGGTTCGAGGAGGCCGGCATCCCGCATCCGCCGGCGACCTGGGACGACGTCCTGGCAGCGGGCCGCGCCCTGCGCAAGGCCGACCGCATCGGCTTCTCGGTGATCGGCTCGCGGGCCCACGACCCGGTGTGGTTCCTGGCGACCTACATGGCGATGGGCGGCCAATGGGTCGACGGCGTCCCGCAACTCGACAGCGATGCGGGCCGCTACCTGCTCGGCTTCTACCAGGCGCTCGTGCGCGATGACATCGCCCATCCAGAGACGCTCGCCTGGACCTCGGGCGAGATGCGTGCCGCCTTCATCGGTGGCGGCGCCGCCCAGGCGATGATCGGCGACAACATCTACCCGACGCTGAACCAGTCGCTGGCGTACGGCACGCAGTGGGCCGGGAGCCCGCCGCCGCCGCGCCCGGGCGGCGAGGCCGACAACCGGGTCATGGCGCTCGGTTGGCCGTACCTCGTCACGGCCGGCACCCAGCACCCGGAGGCGGTCCTCAAGGTGCTGCAATACCTCGCGCGACCGGAGATCGTCGCCGAGGTGGCGCTGCGCTACCAGCCCACCACGGTGCTCCCGGTCATGACCGACCCGGGCTACGTCGAAGCCAAGCCTTGGGCCCCGGACTTCGCGGCGCCCTTCGCGGAACTCGTACCTCTGCCGTCGCACCCGCGCCAGCCGCAGATCTACCAGATCCTGCTCGACGCGATGCAGGACGCCCTTCAGAATCCCAACGCCGATGCGGCCGCGATGGCGGCCCGCTACCAGGCGCAGTTGGACGAACTGCGCTGATGGTGCTGGGGAGTGGCGGGCCCCACCCGCCACTCCCCCGGCGCTAGCCCGTTCCGGAGGGGATGCAGGGTGACGACGCCGTTGGAGCATCGCCGTGCCGTCCGCCGCAAACGGTGGGGAACGGCGCTGACCCTGTTCGTCCTGCTCGGCCCGGCCGTCGTGATGGTGATCGGCGTCTTGGGTTACGCGGTCGTATCGGGCGCGATTACCTCCCTCTTCCGGGTCGAGGTGTGGACGCTTGGGACGCCGTTCGTCGGCTTCGAGAACTACCAGCGGCTCTTCCGCAGCGCGACCTTCGTCAACTCGCTCACCCGCTCTCTCATCTTCGTCGCGGGCACGATCGTCCTCGGCATCGTCCTCTCGATGGGCTTCGCGTTGGTGCTGCACGCGGTGCGCTGGGGGCGGGGGCTGTTCCGGGCGATCGCGCTCATCCCGTATCTCGTCTCTGGCGTGGCCGCCGCCGTCATGTGGCGCTTCCTGTTCACCGGCGACACCAGCCTCATCAACATGGGCCTCATCGCTGCGGGCCAGCAGGCGATCCCATGGCTCGCTCGACCCAATCTCGCCCTCGTCGTGGTCACGCTGGCCAACGTGTGGTTCATCTCACCGTTCTCGACCCTCATCCTGCTCGGGGGCCTGCAGGGCATCGACCCACAGCTCTACGAGGCCGCCAAGATCGACGGGGCGCGCACGCACCAGTGCTTCAAGCACATCACGCTGCCGAGCATCGCACCGATGATGGCGCTGAGCTTCATGTGGTTGTCGTTCGCCAGCTTCAACATGTTCGACATCATCCTGCCGCTCACCGGCGGCGGGCCGGGACGCGCCACGGAGGTGCTGGCTGTGCACATGTACCAGCTCGCGTTCCGCGACCTGAACTACTCCACCGCATCGGCCGTCATGGTTGTCCTGCTTGTGATCAACGTCGCCTTCAGCCTCGCCTACTTGCGGCTGTTCCGGGCGCGCTGAGTCGTGATCCGGGTACCCGCGTCCCCCGTCCGCGATCGCGCGCTGGCGATTGCCCGCCGCAACCTCGTGTGGTTGCCGCTGCTGCTGCTGCTCGTCTGGAGCGCGCTGCCGCTGCTGTGGTCGTTGGCCGCGTCGCTGAAGACGCCGCTCGAGCTGTACCAGAGCCGGAGCCTGTTGCCCGAGCAGCCCACACTCGGGAACTACGGCCGGGTGTTCGCCTGGCCGGGCTTCTGGCGCTACCTGTTCAACAGCAGTCTGCTCGCGCTGGCCTCCACGGCCTTCGCCCTGGTGATCAGTAGCCTCGCCGCCTACGGCTTCGCGCGCTACGCCTTCCGCTTCCGCAACCTGCTGCTGGTGCTCATCCTGGTCCCGCGCATCCTGCCCCGCGCCAGCCTCATCGTGCCGCTGTACCAGTTGGTGGAGCGCTTCGGCCTGCTCGACACCTATGCCGTCCTGACCATCACCTACACCGCCACCGCCGTCCCCTTCGCGACCTGGATCCTCGCCGGCTTCTTCGCGGCCGTGCCGCGCGAGCTGGAGGAGGCCGCCGCCATCGACGGCGCCACCATCGCACAGCGGTTGTGGTGGGTGGTCCTGCCGATCGCGGCGCCGGGCCTCATCACGGCCGCGGTGTTCTCGCTGCGCGAGGCATGGAACGAGTTCCCCTTCGCCTTGGCGTTCACCACCTCGCAGGAGATGCGCACGCTGCCGTACCAGCTGTTCCTGTTGCGCGACTCGGTGGGCATCCAAGACTGGCCCCTGATGAACGCCTTCACGATCGTCACGATACTGCCGATCTTGCTCCTCTACCTGCGTTTCGAGCGCCACATCGTGAGCGGGCTGACGAGCGGTGCGCTCAAGTGAGGATGCGACCGCGGCGCTGCCCGGGATTGGAGAACACGTGACCCGCGATCGCACCCTGCCGATCACCCGTCGCGACGGACGCGCCCTCGTCGTCGCCATGGACCACGGGCGCACCGGCGGCGTCACGCCCGGGCTCGAGCGCCCCGGCCGCGTCATCGAGCAGGTGATGGCCGGCGGTGCCGACGCGATCATGGCCAGCTTCGGCATCCTCAAGCACGAGCGGCCCGCCTGGGCCGGCTCGGTGCCGACGATCCTCCGGGTCGACGGCGGTGTCAGCCTCTACCGCAGCGACTGGCTGGACTACGACGCGTGGCGGCTCATGTACCAAATCGACGACGCCTTGGCCCTCGGGTGCGCCGGCATCGTCACGATGGCGTTCATGGGCAGCCCTGCGGAACTCGACACCCTGACGATCACCGCACGGGTCGCCGCGGAGGCGGCGAACACCGGGTTGGTGCTCATGGTCGAGGCGCTGCCCTGCAGGTGTGAGCGCATCCCGGACCCGCTGGCGCCGGCCGCGATGGCGTCCGCGGCGCGGCTCGCGTACGAGCACGGCGCCGACGTCATCAAGAACTACTTCACCGGCTCGGCGGCGAGCTACCGCACCGTGGTCGAGGCTGCCCCGATCCCGATGCTCATCGCCGGCGGGGTACCGATGGAGAACGCCCGGGCGGTGCTCACTACCGTCCACGACGCGGTGGCGGCGGGGGCGTCCGGCGCCGTCATCGGTCGCAACGTGTGGCAGCACCCCGATCCCGAGGGCATGACACGCGCCCTCACCCGCCTGATCCACGAGGGGGTCTCGATCGACGAGGCGCTCGCCGAGGTGCGGGCCTAACCGGCATGACAGGCGCCGCGGACCCGGTGCTCATCGGTGTGGACGTCGGCACCACCAATGTCAAGGCCGCGGCGTACGCGCCGGACGGGCGCATCCGGGCGGCGGCCGCCGAGCGGCTGCCGGTCATCCATCCCCGCCCTGGCTGGAGTGAGTACGACCCGGAGACGCTGTTCGCGACCGCGGCCGGCGTCGTCCGGCGCGTGACCGCCGCCCTCGAGCGCGCGCAGGTGGCCGGCGTGGCGGTGGCCAGCATGGCCGAGACGGCCGTGCCGCTCGACGGTCGCGGCGCACCGCTGCACCATGCGGTCGCATGGCACGACGAGCGGGCCCGGCCGCAGGCCGACTGGTGGCGCCGCGAGGTGGGGGACGAGGCCGTCTACCGCATCACGGGTCTGCCGATCGTACCGATCTTCGGCGTCCACAAGCTGATGTGGTTCCGACAGCACGACCCGACGGCGCACGCCCGCATGCGCGCCTGGCTCAATGTCGCCGACTACGTCGCGTTCAGGCTGTGCAGCGTGCAGGCCACCGACCTCTCGCTCGCCTCGCGCCTGATGCTGCTCGATCTCAACGCGCGCCGCTGGTCCGCCGACCTGCTCGCTGCCTGCGATGTCGACCGCGCCATCCTGCCGGAGTTGGTCCAGAGCGGCCAGCGGCTGGGCGCCGTCCATGCCGAGGGTGCGGCGGCAACCGGGCTGCCCGTCGGCACGCCCGTTGCCGCGGGTGGGCACGACCACCCCTGCGGCGCCCTCGCCTTGGGCCTCACCGAGCCCGGCGACGTGCTCGATTCGATGGGCACCTCGGAGTCGCTGTTCACCGTGACCGACGTGCCCCGGCTCACGCCTGAGTTGGGTGCGGCCGGCTACCAGCAGGGTGCCCACGTCGTCGCCAACCGGGCGTACTGCAACGGTGGCCTGTACACCTCGGGCGCCTGCATCGAGTGGCTCCGGACACTGATCGCCGCGGGCGAGCCCGACCCCTACGCGACCCTCGCGGCCTGGGCCGAGGGCTCACCGGTCGGGGCGCGGGGCGCGTTCTTCCTCCCGCACCTCCGGTTGGCCAGCCCGCCGATCGTCGACCTAGACGCGCGCGCCGCCTTCATCGGGCTCAGCGCCGGCAGCGACCGTGGCGACCTTGTGCGCGCCGTCCTGGAGGGTCTGGCCTTCGAGGCGCAGGCGTCGCTGGATGGCCTCGTCGCGCTCATGAGCGTGTCCACCCGTCGTGTCCGCGCCATCGGGGGGGGCACGCGCAACCGCCTGCTCATGCGCGTCAAGGCGGCCCTGCTCGGCGCCCCGATCCAGGTCGCCGTCCACGACGAGGCCACCACGCTCGGGGCTGCCCTGCTGGCCGGGGTCGGCGCCGGCATCTACCGCGACACCTTCGAGGCGCCGACGCGGGTGTCGCCGGCGTTCGACGAGGTGCCGGTCGACGCCGCCTGGCGCGAGCGCTACCTGCGGGCCTACCGCGAGGTCTACCTGCGCCTCTACCATCAGCTCGAGGACCTGCATCATGCCGTCCACGCGTTGGCGCGTCTCGACAGCGAGCGCCCTCCGGACACCGGCGCGACGGCGGACGGCGAGGAGGGGACCCCATGACCAACGACCGCGCATCCACCCCGACCATCGCCCTGGTTGCCAGCGGCGACCTGCGGCCGGCGGCCAACCGCGCATGCTGGCCGGCGCAGGCGGAGATGGAGGCGCGCCTGACGGCCGCCTTCGCGCGTGAGGGGGCGCGCCTGGTGCGGGCCCACCCGTTCGACGAGGCGGCGGGCCACGGGTTCATCGACGGCCAGCGCCTCGGCATGGACGTCTTCCAAGGCATCGATCCCGACGTCCCGCTGGTGGTGGCCGAGGCCGTGTGGCAGTACAGCCATCACGTGCTCGCGGGCCTGCGCGACCACCGCGGCCCGATCCTGACGGTGGCCAACTGGAGCGGCCAGTGGCCGGGCCTGGTGGGCATGCTCAACCTCAACGGCAGCCTCACCAAGGCCGGCGTGCGCTACAGCACGCTGTGGAGCGTCGACTTCGAGGACGCCTTCTTCGTATCGGGCCTGCGCCGCTGGCTGCACGACGGGGTCGTGATCCACGACACGTCGCACGTGCGCCCGCTCGACGGCGCGCGGCTGCCGGTGGGGGCCGCCGCGGTCGGTCACCGCGTCGCCGCCGAGCTTCGCCACCGCAAGGCCATCCTCGGCGTGTTCGACGAGGGTTGCATGGGGATGTACAACGCCATCATCGACGACGAGCTGCTGAACCCGCTGGGCATCTACAAGGAGCGGCTCAGCCAGTCGGCCCTGGTCGCCGCCATGCGGCGGGTCTCGGACGACGACGCCCACGGCGTGCGGCGCTGGCTCGAAGACCGCGGCATGAGCTTCGCGATCGGCGGCGACGAGGCGACCGAGCTGACCGCCGCGCAGGTGCACGAGCAGTGCAAGATGTACGTCGCCGCCGTGCGCATGTCTCACGCGTTCGGTTGCGACGCCATCGGCATCCAGTACCAGCAGGGGCTCAAGGACATGACGCCCGCCTCCGACTTGGTCGAGGGCCTGCTCAACGATCCCGACCGACCGCCGGTGCTGCACCCCGACACCGGCGACGAGCTCTACGCCGGGCGCGCGCTGCCGCACTTCAACGAGGTGGACGAGGGCGCCGCCGTCGATGCGCTGCTCACCAACCGCGTGTGGACCGCCCTCGGCTTCGACCCCGCCACCACCCTGCACGACCTGCGTTGGGGCGAGCACTACACCGGCGAGGGCATCGACGACTTCGTGTGGGTGTTCCTCATCTCGGGCGCCGCGCCCGCCGCGCACTTCGAGGGTGGCTACGCCGGCGCCCGCAGCGAGCGGCAACCGCCCATGTACTTCCCCCTCGGCGGCGGCACCCTCAAGGGCGTGAGCAGGCCCGGCGAGATCGTGTGGAGCCGCGTGTTCGTGTTGGGCGGCGCGTTGCACGTCGACCTGGGTCGCGCCACCGTGCCGCGGCTGCCGGACGAGGAGACCGAGCGCCGTTGGCAGGCGACCACCCCCCAGTGGCCGATCATGCACGCCATCCTGCACGGCGTCACCCGCGACCAGATGATGGCGCGCCACCAGGCGAACCACGTTCAGGTCGCGTACGCGCCCACGGCCGCCGATGCCGACCGGGCGCTGGCCGCCAAGGCCGCCGCGTTCGACGCGCTCGGCGTCAGCGTGCACCTGTGCGGCGCCGTGGGGGTCGGCTGATGGGTGAACTCCTCCTCGGCATCGACATCGGGACGTACAGCAGCAAGGGCGTGCTCGTCACCGCGGCCGGCGAGGTGCTGCGCAGCGCGGTCGTGGAGCACGGCCTCGAGCTGCCCCGACCCGGTTGGGCCGAGCACGATGCCGACGGCGTGTGGTGGCACGACACGGTCGCGTTGTGCCGTCGGCTGCTCGACGGCGGCCCGTACCGTGGGGCGGACGTCGCCGGCGTCGCCGTCAGCGCGATCGGGCCGTGCCTGCTGCCGCTGGACGCCGATGGCAGGCCGCTGCGCAAGGGGATCCTGTACGGGGTCGACACCCGCGCCAGCGAGGAGATCGCCATCCTGAACGAGCGGCTCGGGGAGGACGCGATCTTCGGCTTCTCCGGCATGCGGCTCACCAGCCAGGCCATCGGCCCGAAGATCCTGTGGCTGCGCCGACGCGAGCCCGACGTGTGGTCGCGCACGATGCGCCTGACCACCGCCAGCAGCTACGTCGTGTACCGCCTGACCGGCGAGCACGCCATCGACCGGCACACCGCCGGCCACTACATGCCGCTGTACGACCTCGCCGCCCACGCCTGGTCGCCGCGCTTCGCCGATGGGCTGGTCGAGCCCGAGCGCCTGCCGCGGCTCGGGTGGAGCGACGAGGTCGCCGGCACGGTCGACGGGCCGGCCGCCGAGCTCACCGGCCTCCGCGTCGGCACCCCGGTCGCGGTGGGTGCGGTGGACGCGCTCAGCGAGGCGATCAGCGTCGGCGTGGTGACGCCCGGCGACCTGATGGTCATGTACGGCAGCACCGCCTTCTTCATCCTGGTGCTCGACGACCCGCTGCCGAACGCCGTCACCTGGACCACTGCCGGCGCCTTCGCGGGCCAGCACGTGCTGGCGGCAGGCATGGCGACCACTGGCGCGCTCACGCGCTGGTTCCGTGACGAACTTGCCCGCGACCTGCCACCCGACCAGGCCTACGCCCGGTTGTTCGCGGAGGCGGCCGGCGTGGCGCCCGGCGCCGAGGGCCTGCTGCTGCTGCCGTACTTCAGCGGCGAGCGCACCCCGATCGACGACCCGCGCGCCCGCGGGGTGATCGCCGGCCTCGGCCTCCACCACCGCCGCGAGCACCTCTTCCGCGCGGTCCTCGAGGGCGTCGCCCTCGGCATCCGCCACAACCTCGACGCCTTCGAGGGCATCGGCGCGCCGGTGCGGCGGCTGGTCGCGGTCGGCGGCGGCGCCCAGGGCGACACCTGGTTGCGCATCGTCAGCGACGCCAGCGGCCGCGCCCAGCAGGTCCCCGGCCTCACCATCGGCGCCAGCTTCGGCGACGCGTTCCTGGCGGGACTCGCGACCGGACGGGTGCGCCGTGCCGACCTGCCCGCGTGGGTCGGCGCCACCCGCACGATCCGGCCCGACCCGACCCCCCGACCCGTGTACGATGCCGCCTACGCCCGCTACCTGGAGCTCTACCGCGCCACCCGGACGATCGTCCACGGGCTCGGCGACGCCTGACCCGAAGCCGAGGCGCGCCGGCCGCTCGCGAGGCGGCCGGCCGCCCACCCGCCGACGCCCCGGGTGCCGGCCGAGAGGAACCCACGTGCCCTACGTCCGCGATGCCCGCCCGCTGCTGCGTGACGCCTTCGAGCGCCACTACGCCATCCCCTCGTTCAACGTCTGCGGCCTCGAGATGGCACGCGCCTGCGTGGAGGCGGCCGTGGCCGAGCGCGCGCCGGTCCTGCTGCAGACCTACCCCGGCGACCTCGAGCAGGCGTCTCCCCACGTGATGGTTGGCATGATCCGCGCCTTGGGCGAGGAGGCCCCCGTGCCCGTGGCGCTGCACCTGGACCATGGCGACTCCCTCGCGCGCGCCGCGGCCTGCGTCCGGGCCGGCTACGGCAGCGTCATGTTCGACGGCGAGGCGCTGCCGCTCGACGACAACGTCGCCGCCATCCGGCGGCTGGCGGACTTCGCCCATGCGGCGGGGGTGGCCGTCGAGGCCGCCGCCGGGAGCTTCGGCGGCGGTGAGGGCCGCGACGACGAGGTGCACCTCACCGAGCCCTCGGTCGCGGTCCGGCTGCTGCGCGACGGCGGCGCCGACATGGTGGCCGTGAGCGTCGGCTCCCTACACGGTCAACCGAGCCGGCTCGACCTCGAGCGGTTGCGTGCCATCGCCGACGCCACCGGCGGCATGCTCGTCGTGCACGGTGGCAGCGGCGTTCCGGCCGACGACATGGCGGCGGCCGTGCGCCACGGCGTGGTCAAGCTCAACATCGGCATGGCCATGACCCGCAGCCTGCTGGCGGCCTGGCGCAGCGAGGCCGCCTCGGCGTCGCTCCACTACGGCGTCTACGCGGCGGCCCGTGCCGCCATGGTCGAGGTCGCGCGCGACAAGCTGCGGATCACCGGGGCGGCGGGGAAGGCGTGCTGACGGTAGCGGTCGCTCCGCGCCCCGCGAGGAACGCTTCCAGCACCGCCTGCGTGCGCAGCGCGCTGGCGCCCGTGCTGGGGCAGGGGCCGCCGCGGCCGAGCAGCTCGTCGACGATGGTCGCGATCAACGGCTCCTGGACGTGGGCGGGGTGCGCGATGGCGTGCTCGACGCAGGCACCCTGCGGGTCGCGCTCGTGGACGGGACCGTCGGTGAACAGCGGAACGCTCACCGATCCGCGGGTGCCGACGACCGTGATGCGATCGCGCCGGACGTCGCCGGCGAACCCCCAGGTGGCCACCCCCATGGCGCCGCCCTCGAACCGGAAGGCGCCCACGACCTCGTCGGTGACGCGCGACCACGGGAGGCGGGTGGCGGCGAACGCGCGCACCTCGGCGATCGGTCCGAGCCAGTGGTCGAGCAGGTCGAGGCCATGGCTGCCCAGGTCGAACAGCAGGCCGTCGCCGCCCACCTCCGGGTCCCAGCGCCACCCCGGGTCGTCCGGGTCCGGTGCGGGCTGGTGCAGCTCGCACTGCACGAGCGTGGGGGTCCCGATGCTGCCGTCGCGGAGCCGCGACCGGACGAACTCGAAGCGGGGCAGCGCGCGCCGGTAGTAGGCCACGAACAGCGGCACGCCGGCCGCCGCGCAGGCCGCCATCATCGCCTCGCCCTCCGCTCGCTCCAGCGCCATCGGCTTCTCGACGTACACCGGCTTGCCGGCGGCGGCCGCCCGCTGCACGTACGCGGCGTGGCTCGACGGCGGCGTCGCCACGTAGACCGCGTCGACGTCGTCGGCGTCGATCACCTCGGCAGCGTCGGTCGTCCAACGCGGGATGCCGTGGCGCGCCGCGTAGTCGCGCGCCTTCTCGCCGTCGCGGCGCATGACCGCGCTCACCGAGCTGTCGTGGACCCGCCGCAACGCGGGACCCGACTTGACCTCGGTGACGTCGCCGCAGCCGACGATCCCCCAGCGGACGTGGCCGCGCTCCCGGATGGTCGCCAGCGCTCCCATGTGGGGCGAGGGTAGCACCGCGGCGGCGCGTCGTGCCGGGGCAGGCGGGTCCCGACCGCGTCAGCCGAGGTGCTTGACGCGGGGGATGTACCGCTCCTCGTTGGCGCGGTTCGCCTGGTCGCCGCCCGGGAGGTTGGCGCTCATCCACAGCGGCGGCTCGATGCCGAGGGCCACGAGCTGCGCGACGGTCTCGAGCATCAGCAGGTTGAGCAGGTAGAGGTTGCACATCGTGGCCGTCGGCCCCGTCTTCTGGCGCGCGCCCGCCAGCTCGACGGCGGCGTCGCCGTACGGAACGCAGCAATCCAGGAAGTGGTCGACCTCCTGGTAGAGGTTCTTGCCCGACGGGTGGCGCGAGGGGTGGTCGGGCGCGAGGCGGTCGGCGAAGGCGCGCGAGGTGATGGCGACCGAGGTCATCCCGCGCTTGCGGGCCTCTAGGGCGGTGTCGATGGTCATCGCGTTGATCCCGTAGGCGTTGACGATCACGATGACCTCGCCGGGCGTGCGGCCGACCCGATAGGCGTCGAGGACCTGCTTGGCGTAGCCCGGGGTGCGTTCGACGTAGTTCGAGCGCTTGGCGCCGTGGATCAGGTTGGTGCCGGCATCCAGGATGGCGTTGATCGGCACCAGGCCGCCGGCGCGCCAGAGCACCTCCTCGGCGGCCATGTTCGAGTGGCCGCCCGGTCCGATCACGTGGATGAGTTGGTCGCCGGCGACGGCGGCGGCGAGCACCTTGGCGGCGCGTTCGATCTCGGCGGCCTGGGCCTCGATGCCGTCGAACGCGGCCTCGAGGGCGCCGCGGTACTGCGCGAAGTGGTGCGGTGTCATGGTTCGGGACGCTCCAGGGCGGTCGTCACGAGGCGTTCGAGGACGAACGCCAAGAGGATGGCGGCCGCGAAGGGGACGGCCATGTACGCCCATCCCGTCGGCCAATGCCAGGTGTCGAATCGCACGCGCATGCGGACCAGGGCGATCTCGCGGCCGTAGACGAACAGCATGACGGCGAACGGCAGCAACAGCCCGTGGGTCGCCAGCGTGACGGCCTTGCGGGCGCGCCCTCCCAGCCGCTTCACCAGGGCGTCGACCACCAGATGGTCGCCGCGACGGTAGGCCACGATGATGCCGAGGAACACGATCCAGATGAACGTGAGGCGCGAGAGTGCGGGGATCCACATCCAGGCGACCCCGCCGACGTTCCGCAGCACGATGTTGAGCATCGTCACCAGAAAGAGGGCGACGAACAGCAGGGCGAGGACGATCTCGAGGGTCCGGGCGACGACGTCGAGGAAGGCGCTGACGCGACGCATGTCAGAACACCAGGTCCGGGATCCACAGCACCAACTGCGGCACGAAGGTGATGAGCAGCAGGACGCCGATCAACGCGAGCGTGTGGGGCCACAGCTCGCGTACCAACTCGCCGAACCCGATGCCCGCGATCTTGGTCTGCACGAAGAGCAGCACGCCGATCGGCGGGGTCAGCAGGCCGATCATCAGGTTGAGGACCGTGACCACCCCGAAGTGGGTCGGGTCGATCCCGAGTTGCAGCGCGATGGGCAGCAGGACGGGGAAGAAGATCAACATGACGGGGATGGCGTCGAGCACCGCCCCCATGAGCAGGAAGAAGAGGGTCGTGAACAGCAGGAAGCCGGTTCTGCCGAGGTTCATGCCCTCGATCAGGGCGCCGAGCTGGGCGCCGAGTTGCTCGGTCGCCACGATGTACTGGTACAGGCCGACCACGGCGAAGATGGCCATGAGCGCCGAGGAGGCGATCGCGCTGCGACGGAACACGTCGAGCAGCGACGCCGGCGTGAGGCTGCGGTAGACCACGAGGCCGAGGAACAGGACGTAGGCGATCGCGAGGGCGGCGACCTCGATGATCGTGACGAAGCCGAGGACGACGCCGGCGACGACGAAGGTGGGGGCGAGGAGCGCCGGGAGGGTGGTCCGCAGGAGCTGCCAGAAGCGTGCCCAGGTGAAGGTGTAGGGCGCCGTCGGGTACCCGCGTCTGCGCGCGACGACCGTCACGAGGACCGCGAGGAACGCCGCCATGATCAGGCCCGGCACGATGCCGCCGAGGAAGAGCCGGCCGATGGAGACCCCGCTGATCACCCCGATGAAGATCATCGGGATGCTGGGCGGGATGATCGGACCGATGACGGCCGAGCTGGCGTTGATCGCCGCCGCGAAGCGGTCGTGGTAGCCCCGCTTGCGCATGATGGGGTGCAGGACGGCGGAGACGGAGGTCGCGTCGGCGACGGCCGAGCCGGACACGCCGGCCATGATGATGCTGACCACGATCGACACGTACGCCAACCCCGCGCGGAAACGGCCGACGAAGAGGTCCGCGAAGTCGGCGAGGCGGCGGGTGATGCCGGCCGCGTTCATCGCCTCGCCCGCCAGGATGAAGAACGGGATCGCCACCAGCGTCTCGATGTCGACCCCGCCCACCATCTTCGAGACGACGATGCGCATCGACACGTCGCCCTGGAGCCACAGGTAGGCGGACCCGCTCAGGCCCATCGCGGCCCAGATCGGCACGCCGATGCCGATGAGGCCGAAGAGCATGGCGAAGAGCAGCAGGATCATGGGGCCCTTTCGCGGGGCGGGGGAGGGTCGGGCCGCGACCCCGAGGCGCGGGATCGCGGCCCGAGGGGTGGCCTAGAGCCCGCGGATCGCCTCGAGGGTCCCCTTCGGCCACTTGACGCCGTCCCAGTCCAGGAACGTGGCCTCGAGGGCGCCGCGGATCGCGGGCAGGTCGAGCTCGGGTTCGCGGATCACGGTGATCCTGGCCTCGAGGAACGCGTACGCCTCGGCGAGCTGCTGCGCCGTGAGCTCGGTCACCAGCGCGCCGGCCTCCTCGGAGGCCTCCGTGATCGCCTGACGATCCGCCTCGGAGAGCCGGGCCCACATGCCGGGGTTGACGTAGAAGGTCTCGATGTCGCGGATGTAGTCGGTCACCATGTAGAACGGCTGAACCTCGTAGAGGCTGGCGTTCACGACGGTGATCGCGCCGTTCTCCTGAGCCTCCACCACGCCCGTGCGCAGGGCGACGTAGAGGTCGGCGAAGGGGACCTGCTGCGGCAGTGCGCCGAGCGTCTGCATCGCGCGCAGCACGACCTCGCTGGCCGCGGTTCGGATCTTGAGCCCCGTGAAGTCGGCGGGGCCGCGGATCGCCTTCGCCGCCGACAGGCCGCGCGGCGCCGTGTCGCCGGCGACGTTGATCACGTGGACGCCGGTGGCGCGCTCGGCCTCGGCGAAGATCGGCTCGAAGAAGTCGGCGAGCATCGCCGCGCGCATGTGCTCGTAGTCGCGGTAGAGGAACGGGATCGCCGTGATCTCGAAGGCCTCGCCGCCGCCGATGAACGCCAGCGTGTTGATGCCGCCGTAGACCATGGCCAGGTCACCCGTCTGGATCTGGACGAACATGTCCTGGATGCCGCCGAGCTGGCTGTCGGGGAACACCTCGATCCGGACCCGGCCGTCGGTCTTCAGGGCGACGAGTTCGGCGAAGCGCAACGCCCCGGCGTGCGTCGGATGGTTCGTGTCGCGGATGTGTCCGAGTCTCCAGGTGGTCTGGGCCACGGCCATGCCGCCGATGGCGATGGCCACGAGCAGGGTGACGAGCGTGCGGATGCGGATCATGGGGTCCTCCTTGGGGGTGGCGGGTTCGGGCGCGATCACGGCGGGCGGGTCGGCGATCGATCAGGTGGTCATCACGGGTACCCCCAGGGGCGGGTCGACCGGCGGTGCAGCACCGCGGGCGACCGTGGTTGGCGGGGTCATCGCGTCACCTCCGGGCGGTACGACCGGGCGACCGCCCGTGACACGAGGACGCGGCGCGCCATCGAGCGAGCGGCGACGATGGCGCCGAGCAGCGAGGCCTCCCGGCCGAGCGCGGTGCTGACGATCTCGGGGGTCCTGGGGACGATCCGGGAGAGGTGGTGTCGGATCCGCGCGGTCCATGCGCTGCCGAATCGGCCGACACCGCCCCCGAGCACGATCAAGCAGGGGTCGAGGGTCGTCACGACCGCGGCCAGCGCCTGACCGAGCACGCGCCCAACGTAGTCCGTCAGCGGCTCGGCGTCGACACCGTCGCCGTCGAGCATGGCGAGCACGTCGCCGCCGCCGAGGCTCAGGCCGGCCTCGCGGGCGTAGCGCTCGAGGGGCTCGCGCCCCATCAGGCCCTCCAGCGTGGCGGGGCGTCCGTCGACCTGCACGGGCAGGTACCCGATCTCGCCGGCGAAGCCGAGCGCGCCGCGCTGCACGACGCCGGCGACCATGGCCGCCCCGCCCACGCCGGACCCCAGGCTCAGGTAGAAGACGTCGTCGATGCCGCGCGCGGCGCCTTGGGCGTGCTCGCCGATGAGTGCCAGGTTGACGTCGTTGTCGATGGCGACGGAGTTGCCGAGGACTCGATCGCCCAGCGCCGCGAGGAAGGCACCCAGCGCGTCGGTGCCCTCGAGCAGGCGGAGGTTCGGCGCCGCGTAGACGCGGCGGTCGCGCGCGTTCCAGACGCCCGAGATGCCGATCACGACCGCGGCGAGGGGCGCACCGCGGGCGTGCCCGTCGACCAGCTCGCCCACGACGCGTGCCAGCTGCCGCGCCAGGCGGGCCGGACTCGTGTCGTCGCGCTCGACGTGCGCGCGCGCGACCTCGCGGCCGTCGAGATCCGCCAGGTGGACGCGCAGGAACCGGGAACGCACGCTCACGCCGGCGACCAGCGCGGCGTCGGCCCGCACCTGGATCATCGTCTGCGGCCGGCCGACGCCGGCGGCGACGCGGGCCCCCTCGACGACGAGGCCGGCGGTGCGCAGGTCGTCGACCAGTCGGCCCACGGAGGTCGGCGCCAGGCCGAGCGTGCGCGCGAGATCGGCCCGCGAGGCCGGCCCCGCCGTCGCGAGCCTCTCGAACACGATGCGGACGTCCAGGTCGCGGATGCGGCGCTGGCGACCGATGGGGTTGGGAACGTGGTGGACGAGTTGGTGGTCCATGTCGATTTGTACCTGGCTGGACGTAATATAGGGCATGGCCCCCGGGCAGCGCCATACCCACCGATGTCGGCCCTCGACTGCGTAGCGCACGAGTGCACGAGCGATTTGCATGTGCCCTCGTGCGCGGGCGCCGTCGGACGCCGCGTGGCGGGCCGCCCGCGGGCGGTACCATCGGCGAGCATGACCGTCGACGCCCCTCAGCCCCTCAACCCCGCGCAGATCGAGGCCTCCGAGATCCTCGACGGCGGCCTGTTGGTGCTGGCGGGGGCCGGCACGGGCAAGACGCGGGTGATCGAGGAGCGCACGGCGAGGCTGCTCGAGCGCGGCGTGCCGCCCGAGCAGGTGCTGCTGATGACGTTCACCCGCAAGGCGGCGGCCGAGATGCTCGAACGCGCCGCGCAGCGCCACCCGCTGGCGCGCCGGGTGGACGGCGGCACCTTCCACCACGTCGCCTACCGCATCGTGGCGCGCCACTTCCGGGCGCTCGGGCTCGCGCGCCCGCCCACCGTGATCGACACGGACGACGCCGCCAACGCGGTCGCGGCGGTCATCGAGCGCCTGGGCCTGCGGCGCGACCGGCGCCAGCGCCTGCCGCGCAAGGGGGCGCTGCAGGCGGCCTTCAGCCGCGCGACGAACCTACGCGTGCCCCTGGCCGAGGTGGTCGCCCGCGACCTGCCCGACTTCGCCGAGCAGGTCGACGTCCTGCAGCGGGTCCGGCGCGCCTGGGCCGCCTACAAGCTCGAGCGCGGGTACGTGGACTACGACGACGTGCTGGTCCTGGCGGCGAAGCTGCTGGAGATGCCCGACGTGCGCGACCGGGTCGGCGCCGGCTGGCGCTACCTGCTGGTCGACGAGTACCAGGACGTGAACGCCTGGCAGGCCGACATCGCGCTGCGGCTCGCGGCGTCCCACGGCAACCTCATGGTGGTGGGCGACCCGAAGCAGAGCATCTACGCCTTCCGCGGCGCACGCGTTGACAAGATCGTCGGCTTCGCGGACGAGGTGCCTGGCGCCCGGGTGGTGCACCTGACCGACAACTACCGCAGCACGCAGGCCATCCTCGACGTCGCCAACGCCGTCATGGGGCTGATGGAGAGCCGCATGGAGCGCCCGCTGCGGGCGGCCGTGAAGCCGGTCGGCCGGCGGCCCGTGCTGCGCGTGATGGAGGACGAGCGCGCGGTCGCCGACCTGATCGCCGACGCATTGCAGGAGCGCCTCGGCGACCCAGGCGCCCTCGGTGGCCATGCGGTGCTGGTGCGCAACGCCTACCAGAGCGTCCCGCTGCAGGGCGAGTTGCTGCGGCGCAAGATCCCCTTCGCCGTGTTCGGCGGGCTGCGCTTCACCGAGGCGGCCCACGTCAAGGACGTCCTGGCGGCGCTGCGCATCCTGCACAACGGCTTCGACGAGCTCGCCTGGCTGCGCCTGCTGCAGCTGCTCGAGGGCGTGGGGGAGACCACGGCCGCCCGGCTGTTCGCCGACTTCGCCGATGCCGACGCCCTGGCCGCCACCGGCGACGCCGGCCCGCTCGAGCGTGCCCCCCGGCGCCTCGACCAGGCGGGCGGCAGGGCACGGACCGCGCTCGCCGGGCTGCTGGCCGCGCTCGGACGCGCCGCCGCCGCGCCGACCGTCGCCGAGGCCTACGACCACGCGGTCGCCTGGTACCTGCCGGTGCTCGCCCGCCGGCATCCGAACGAGCCCTACCGCCAGCAGGAGCTGGCGTTCTTCCGCATCGTGGTCGAGCGCTACGGCGACCTCGCGTCGCTGCTCGCCGATCTGGCGCTGGATCCAGAGACGACCCGCCAGGCGGTGAGCGCCGGGGCGCCCGAGCCCACCGAGGGGCTGCGCCCGCTGACCATCTCGACGATCCACTCCGCCAAGGGGCTCGAGTGGGATCACGTCTTGCTGGTCGGCGTCGACGACCGCACGCTGCCGAGCCCGTGGGCGGTTCGGCGCGCGGCCCAGGACGGCGACGAGGGCGAGCTCGAGGAGGAGAAGCGGCTGCTGTACGTCGCGGTCACCCGCGCCCGCGAGCGCCTCGAGGTGGTGCACGCGCTGTTCGGGCGCCAGGGGCTGCAGCGCCTGTCGCGCTTCCTCGAGGACCCGGGCGTGCAGGCGGCGTTCGAGGTGACCACGGCGCCGCGCGCCACCTTCGCCGACGAGCGGGGTCCGCGGCTCGACCGCGGCGGGTTGCTGGCGGCCCTGGCCGGCGACGACGAGCCTTGAGCGGTGCGCCGCCCCGTCACTCGGCCAGCAGCAGCCGCGTCTCGACGCGCCCCGCGCCCACCCCGTAGCGGCTGAAGCAGGGGAACGGCACGCCCTCGGCGACGGCGAACTCGAAGTCGTCGTCGGCGTTGTCGATCTCGACGCGCATCACGACGCAGGTCAGGCCGGCGACCGTCTCCTCATGGAGCATGTGGAGGCTCCCCAGGCCCGGGAACACGATCGGCTCGGTCCGGACGCGCACGTCGTGGTCGCCGAGCAGCATCGGGACGAGGTAGGCCGCCGGGCCCGCGGCCATGCCGCCCAGGAAGTACAGGCTCACCGACCCGCCCGTGAAGACCGCGTTGGCGACCTCGGAGGGGCGGACGCCCCGCTGCACCGTCGTCATCGTCGACGTCACGTCGAAGGCGTCCCCCGCGTCGACGATGCGGATGTCCATCGTCGCGACCTGGGTGTCGGAGCCGTCGCCGACGAGGACCTCGACCACGTAACGCTGGTCGCCGGGCGGCACGTCGAACGACGACCAGCGGAACGCCTGGGCCGAGCCTGCCCACAGGAGCACGATGGCGGCGGCGGTGCGAAGCGCGAAGCGGACGGACATGGTGCCCTCCAAGGGGGGCGGTGCCGGCGCGCGGTCGCCCTCTCCCATCGGCCATCGTACTGCCCGGTCGCCCGCGCGCGCCGGTCACCGCCCGGCGGACGCGCGCGGACCGGGCTGCGGCGGCCGCGGACGCTACCGCTCGAGGAACCGCTCCATGAGCTGCGTCAGTGCGAAGGCGTCGGCGAAGGTGCTGGCGGCCCCGAAAGACACTCGGACGGCGCCCGAGCCCTTGTCGCTGAGACAGCCACGGAACGTGTCGATCGTCATGCGGTCGGTGCTGCGGAAGCAGGCCGCGAGGTCGTCGCCGGAGATGCCCAGCGCGGCCTCGCCCGCCCCTGGGTTGCAGAAGCAGCCGGTGCGCAGCGAGATGCGCGCGTCGTTGGCACGTCGCTCCACCGTCCGGTGGTCGACCAAGGCGCCACTCGCGTCGAGCAGGTTGAAGGCGATCGCGGCGCCGCGCCCCTGGGTGCCGAGCGGGCCGTACACCTGCACCAGCGGGCGGCCGCAGGCATGCCGTAGCGCCGCGAGCCGTTCCAGCGCCCAAGCGGTGAGTGCGCCGACGCGCGCGCCGATCGCGGCCTGCCGCCCGCCCGTCAGCCACCTCAGGCCGGCCTCGACAGCCGGCAGGGCGAGGTAGTTCGGCGTCCCGTCCTCGAACGCCTCGGCGCCATCGTGGAGGTCGTAGCGGGGCTGCGTCACCGAGGCGTAGGCGATCGTGCCGCCCGCGAACCACGGCCGATGCAGCCGCGCCAGGGCCTCGCGCCGCGCGAGCAGCGCGCCCACGCCGGTCGGGTACCCGAACATCTTGTAGAACGACAGCGACACGAAGTCCGGCCCGACCGTGCCGACGTCGAGCGCGTGGCACGGGGCGAAGGCCGCGGCGTCGAGCAGCACGTCCCAGCCGCGCGCGCCGGCGCGTTCCACCCAGCTCAGCGGGTGCAGCACGCCGGAGAAGTTCGATTGAGCCGGGAACGCGAACAGCCGCGCGGCGCCCGTGGCGGGTTCGTCGAGCATGCGGTGCAGCGCCGCGTCGTCGAGCCGCAGGTCGGTCGGTCGTACCGGCGCGTACGCGACGGTGGCGCCGCGGGCCCGGGCGAACTCGCGGATGCCGTTCACGGAGTTGTGGTTGTCGTACGTCAGCAGGAACGCCCCGCCGGGGGCGAAGGGGTACGACTCGGCCACCAGCTTGAGCGCGCCGCTGGCGTTCGGCGTGAAGACCGCGACGTACTCGTCGGGGTCGGCGCGGAAGTGCGCGAGGACCGCTTGGCGAGTCGACTCGGTGAGCTCGGTCATCGCCTGCGAGGTGGGGTTGGTCGAGTGCGGGTTGCCGAACACCGCGCTCGTGAGCAGCTCGGCGTGGTCGCGGACGTGGGACTCGGCGTAGACACCGCCGCCCGTGTAGTCGAGGTAGACGTCGCCGCTGCGGTCGAGGCGCGCGAAGTCGGTCGCGCGGGCCGCGTCGAGTTCAGCGGAGGCGTAGCCGGGGAAGTCGCGTTCGAAGTCCGCGTACGCCTCGGCGTAGGCGGGGTGTTCCTTGGCTGGGATGGCGTTCGGCATGGTGCCCTCCGGTCGGTCGCGGCATCCTACCGTCCCGTTGCGGCACGGTGGAACGCGGCCGGACGGGGCCGGTGGGGGCGCCGCCACGCGTGCGGGGATCGCCGGGATCGCCGCTCAGCTCGCGGGCTCCAGCCCGCGGGGC
>Ga0209498_1000640_pt1 | contig 21636 bp, 18 predicted proteins | sample WalLakDeSediment_FD_184131 | JGI IMG/M metagenome (GOLD analysis project Ga0209498, IMG submission 184131) | Lake sediment microbial communities from Walker lake, Nevada to study Microbial Dark Matter (Phase II) - Walker Lake 11/02/13 Deep... | ecosystem: Environmental > Aquatic > Freshwater >...
CGCAGTACCCGTGTCCTTGTTCAATGTGTCGTTGCCCTGGTCCTATGCTTACCGTCTTTCGCCGCTGAAGAGGCTTTTGATGTCAATCTCGACGCCAAGGAGTTTCATCTTGAAAACGGCATGCAGTTTCTGATTGTCGAACGCCATGCCACGCCCCAGGTCGCCTGCCGCGTATCCATCCGGGCGGGATCCGCTCTCGAGGATGTCGGCAAAACCGGCGTCGCCCACATGCTGGAGCACATGATGTTCAAGGGAACCAAGAACTTCGGGACGAGGGACCCGGAAAAAGACCAGCGCCTCCAGAATCAGATCGAGGCGGCCTACCAGGCTGTTTTGAAGGAAGAAACCAACCGGAACCCGGACCGATCCCTGATCAGAGACAAGCTCGCGGAAATGGAACGTCTCCGTCAAGAAGTTCAAGAAATCTATGTTCCCCAGGCATTCTCCATGCAAATGTCCATGAACGGTGCCGTCGGTATCAATGCCTTCACCTCCAAAGATGAAACGCAGTATTTCATGTCCGTGCCGTCGGACATGCTCGAACTTTGGTTTTCCATGGTGAGCGAGCAGCTTTTCGAACCGGCCTGGAGAGAGTTCTATGTGGAAAAAGAGGTGGTTTTACGGGAATGGGCCTTCCGCTATATCAACAACCCGGATGGGGCGGCATTCCTGGATCTTCAGGGGATCGCTTACACCGCTCACCCTTACGGAAATCCCACGATCGGGTGGAGGTCGGATATTGAGAGATTCAACACCACCGATGCCATCGCTTTTCACAAGAAATTTTACAATCCCACAAATGCGGTGGTTGTTCTGGTTGGTGATATTACCCTGGAAAGAGCGAAAGAGCTGGCCGGGATTTATTTTGAAAGATATCCGGCCGGCAGGCGGGCGCCCGAGATTGTAACCCGGGAGCCGCCCCGGCAAGGGCCCCGCAAGAGCATCCGCTTCCTGGAAGGGGCCCGGGCCCCTCGAGTCCTGATCGGGTTCCACGGAGCGCCCATGGGGAGCGATGACTTCTACGCCCTGGACGCGCTGACCATGGTATTGAGCCACGGCATGAGCGCCCGGTTGGATCAGGAGATCGTGAACAAAGGGCTTGCCACGGCAGCCTGGGCCTACAACCCCGACAACCGCTTCGGAGGAATGGTTGTCCTTGGGGGCATCCCGAGTGAAGCGGAAGAACTCCCAGGAAGTGATTCCGAGGAAAGCCGGGTTCATTTAAAAGCCTGCGAGAACCTTGAAAGAGATCTTCTCTCTCACATCAACCTCTTGAAAAAAGAGCTCGTGTCCCCTCGTGAACTTGAGCGCATCAAGAACCTCGCCTATCGGGACTTTCTTGACAACATGCGGTCCAATGAAGGATTGGCCCGCATGATCGCAACGACAGAGGTTCAGGTTGGATGGCCATACCTTCTCACCTACCTTGACCGGATCTCCAGGGTGAGGGCTGAAGACATCAGAGAGGCGGCCAACCAATATCTTCGAGAGGGCAACAAAAACACGGTTTTCGTTGTTCCCGGAGGAAAGCTCGAGCGCCCCCCGGACCCCTACGAAGAAGTTCGCTCTTTCACCGGGACCGCAGCAGGAGAAGATCACACCCCTGACGATCTCTCCAATCGCTCCGTTTATCCCACCCCAGAAGGCTGGAAGCACCCTTTGTCGTTCCAACGCTCGCCGCGGAAAGTCTCTTATGCGCAGGCGGAGAGGGTAACCCTTGAAGGAGCCACCGTATTCTACCTGCCGGACCATGAGCTTCCGCTAATCGATTTTTGCATCCTGGTCAAAGCCGGGGAGGTGGATGTTGCAGAGAACCGGCAAGGCCTTGCCGAGATCTTCGACAACGTATTGGTGAAGGGAGGGACCGAAAGATTTTCCCCGCAGGAACTGGCGTTCTTCCTGGATGAAAAGGCCATGAAGCTCTCTGTAAACGTAAGCCAGGAGGATACAACCATCAAGCTCTCCGTCATGAAGGACGACTGGGAGCAGGGGCTCAAGGTCCTGGAGGAAATGCTCCTGAAACCCCGATTCGATGATCGGATCCTCAGGGTTGCAAAGGAACAGGCGGCAACAGCCCTCAGAAGGCAGGGCGAAAGCGCCCGGGCCGTAGCGATGCGAGAGGCCATGATCTGGCATTTTAAAGGGCACCCCTACGGCCGGGACCCTCTCTATGCTCTTGAAACGATCCCTGCCGTCACCCGGGAAGATCTCGAGGCTTTTGTACAGAAGCATTTCGTCCCGGCCAATATGGTTGTCGCCCTATCCGGAGACATTGACCGGCAAAAGGTCGTGGATTCTCTACAGGGGTTTTTCCGCCTCTTCCCTCAGAAAGAGCCTCCCCCCAGAGACCTGCCGGCGCCTGAGGCGACCGACCCTGTCCTTGCCCTGATTCCCAAACCGGCCCAAGTCCAGTCCCAGGTCGCCCTGGTCCTGCCCGGTGTGCCCCGCAGCCATCCTGATTACTGGAAGATCAGCCTGCTCATGAGCGTTTTCGGAGGAAGCGATTCCATGCTTTTCAAAAGGCTGAGGGAAGACCTGGGGCTCGTTTATGCCGCCTTTTTCACCCAGACCTATAAATGGAAGGCGGGGATGCTCCTGGGATACATCGGTTGCAAAGACGACATGACAGCCAGGGCCATCCTGGAAACGATCACCATCATGAAAGCCCTTGGTTCAAACCTGCCGGAACGGGCGCTGGAGCAAAAGCGCATGGACCTGCTCAACAGCTTTGTTTTCAACCTTGACACGCCCGCAAAACTCGTGGAAGCCTACGCTCGATACCACATGCGCGGGGAGCCGCTGGATACACTGGAAAGAATCCAGGATGCCTACATCCTGGCAAGAAAAGAAGAATTGGAAAGCCTCGCCAGAACCTTTCTCGATCCGGCCAAGCTCCAGGCTTTCATCGTGGTGGACCAGGAAGCAAGGCTCAGGGATGAAGAAGACAAGGTCGCGCTGGTGGCTGAGACTCTCAGCGATTTGGCCGGCGCCTTGGGTTTGCCTTTCAGGCAAATCCCCCTGCGTTAAAGAAACCAGGCTCCCGCCCCCGGGCGGGATGGGTGCCCCGAGGGGGCGTCAAATTCTAAACACTCTTGGTAGATGAAAGCCCTGAAGGGGCGTTGTATGAAATCTGCGTTTGCGGATTTCACAGCAGATTTCATGAAGGAGCGCACAATGAAGAGTCTTCGCAAGGAACTTTGGTTTCATGTGCCTTCCAGGAGAGGTTTTGTCAACATCACCTCACAGGTGGAAGAAGCGGTGAAGGAAAGCGGCGTCACGGAAGGGCTGGTGCTGGTGAATGCCATGCACATTACCGCATCGGTCTTCATCAATGACGATGAAAAGGGACTTCATCAAGACTATGACGCCTGGCTGGAAAAACTGGCGCCCCACGAGCCCGTCTCCCAGTATCGCCATAACGTGGGCGAGGACAATGCCGATGCCCACATGAAACGCCAGATCATGGGAAGAGAGGTGGTGATCGCCATTACGGGTGGGACGCTTGATCTGGGACCGTGGGAACAGGTTTTTTACGGAGAGTTCGACGGCCGCCGAAAAAAAAGAGCGCTCATCAAGATTATCGGGGAGTAGAATCCCTTGTGAAAGCACCTTGACTAGGCCGGATACCTTACACCTGCCTTCTCTCTTTTCGGGGTCCCTTTCATGCTCGGCCAAGTGTATTACGGATGGCGGTGCTTTTCCTTTTGCTCTTCTCTTCCGGCTTCGATGGAAGCATGGTCGTCCGGGGGGCAATTTTCTTGAACTATCCTTTCCTTTTCTTTATGATGCCCCTGCGCGGACATGGGTCACTTGTCATGGGTCACTTGGCACTAGGCATTAGGCCTTGGACAATGGACATGGGTCATTGGAGTTTCGTTCCCTGAAAAATAAACAAAGAGGAGAGGAAACGTCATGATGAGTGAATACCCTTTTCTATTTTCACCCATTCAGATCAACCGTATGCATGTCAAGAATCGCATTGTCATGACGGCCATGCACCTCGGTTATACCCCTCAGGGGGAAGTGACGGATCAGATCGTGGAATTCTACGCCGAGAGATCTCGAGGGGGGGTCGGACTCATCATCGTCGGCGGCTGTCCTATCGACGAATTCAGCGGCATGCTGGGTATGATTGCTCTCAACCATGACCGCTTCATCCCAGGGCTTCAGAGACTGACCTCGGCGGTCAAGCAAGGGGGCGCAAAAATCGCGGCCCAGCTCTATCAGGCGGGCCGCTACACCCACTCCGCCATGATTGGAGGGCGCAAGCCCTTTTCTTCCTCTGCGGTCCGTTCCAAACTCACGGGAGAGACTCCTCGGGCTTTGGAATTGGAAGAGATTCCCGGGGTTCAGGACAAGTTTGCCGAGGCTGCACTGCGGGCAAAAAAAGCCGGCTTCGACGCTGTTGAGATCCTCGGGAGCGCCGGGTACCTGATCTGCCAGTTCCTCTCTCCCATCACCAACTTGAGGAACGACGAGTACGGGGGCCCTCTGGAGAATCGGATGCGCTTCGGACTCGAAGTGGTTGAAAAGGTGCGCAAGGCCGTGGGACCCGACTACCCTGTGATCATCCGACTGGCCGGCAATGACTTTATGCAAGGAGGCCACACCAACCGGGAGGCCCGGATTTTTGCCGCTGAACTGGATAAAGCAGGGATCGACCTTTTCAATGTCACGGGAGGATGGCACGAGACGCGCATTCCTCAGTTGACCATGCACGTTCCCCGGGGCGCATTCAGGTACCTCGCTCAGGGCATAAAGTCGGTCGTCCGTGCCCCGGTCATTGCCAGCAACCGCATCAATGATCCCTGCCTGGGGGAGGAGGTCATACGCCAAGGCGAGGCCGACATGGTCACCATGGCCAGGGGGCTTCTGGCCGACCCCCATCTCCCCAACAAAGCCCGCAAAGGCAACGCGAACCTCATCTATCATTGTGTGGCCTGCAACCAGGGCTGTTTTGATCGCATCTTTCAGCTCAGACCGGTCACCTGTCTTGTCAATCCGAGGGCCGGCATGGAATGGGACACAAGCGTCACACCGGCCTCTCAGGCGAAGAAAGTCCTCGTCATAGGCGGAGGTCCCGGCGGGATGAAAGCGGCCTGCACGGCCGCGGAACGGGGCCATCGCGTCCTTCTTGTAGAAAGAGCTCCCTCTCTGGGCGGGCAGCTTCTCCTCAATGAGTCCATTCCTGGAAGAAAGGAGATCGTTCAGGCGGCACGGGATCTGGAAAACAATCTGCGGGCCCTCCCGGTTGAACTCCGCCTTTCCACAGAAGCCGATGTCGCCTTTGTGAGGAGCAACGGCCCGGATGCCGTGATTCTGGCTACAGGGGCCGTCCCTTCCCTGCCGGACATTCCAGGCATCCGCCATGAGAAGGTGGTGACGGCATGGGATGTACTTTCAGAAAAAAAAGAGGTAGGGAAACGTGTCGCTATCATAGGAGGCAATGCGGTGGGCCTTGAGACGGCCCTCTACCTTGCAAACCAGGGCACGATTTCCCCCGAGGTGCTCCACTTCCTGATCACCTCCAAGGCCGAGTCCTTAGAGAGCATCGAAACGCTGCTCAACCGGGGCAACAAGGAGGTGACGGTCCTTGAGATGACGGCCAAGGCCGGACAGGACATCGGGAGTTCCACCCGGTGGACCGTCATGGCGGAACTCCATCGCCTTGGGGTAAAGATCCTGACGGCCGCCAAAGCGGTTGAAATCAACGGGCAAGGCGTGCTCTTTGAGAAGGATGGAAACCGAGATCTCCTTGCCGCGGACACCGTCGTGATGGCCGCAGGCGCCACTTCGGTGAACAGCCTCGCCGGTGAACTGGAAGGATTGGTTCCACAGATCCACATCGTCGGCGACGCCCGCAACCCTCGCAATGCTCTGGAAGCAATCCGGGAAGGCTGGCTCGCCGGGTTGAAGGTGTAGCGTCTCAACCGCTCCGCTCGCGGGACACCGCTCTTTCTATCGGATGCAGACCATGCGAACCTGCTGGATATCGGTGATTCCAAGCAATACCTTTCGGATCCCGTCTTGCATGAGCGTGGTCATCCCGTCCCGGACGGCCTGCTCCCTGATTTTTTCCACAGGCGCTTTGTTCTGAATGAGCGTTCTGATCTCGTGCGTGCCTTCCAGTAACTCGATAATCGCCGCTCTCCCTTTGTACCCGCTGTGATTACAATTCTCGCAGCCTTTGGCTCTGTGGAGCACCAAATCCCCGGTGTGAGAAAAGCCCAGGGCGTCAAAATCCCCGTCATAGGACCCGGCCAATATGTCATACTCCGCAGGGCTTGGGTGGTAAGGTTCTTTGCACGAGGGACAGAAGGTCCTGACAAGCCTTTGGGCCAGGACGCCGAGAAAAGCATCTGCGAAGTTGAAGGGATCCATCCCCATATCGAGCAACCTCACGAGGGTTTCCGGAGCGCTGTTGGTATGCAACGTGCTGAACACGAGATGTCCCGTAAGAGACGCTTCAATCCCTGTAGACACTGTTTCATGGTCTCTCATTTCGCCGACCATGATCACGTCAGGGTCCGCCCCCTCCTTCCCGGGATAGGGCTCGATATGGATATCCGAGCTGTTTTTTTGGTGAGCGTCGGTGATGATCTTGTTCACAAGCTGCACAATGATGCTGTCATGCTCTGTGAGCATTTCTACGGCTGAATCCCGATCTTCCTCGCTGAATCGGTCCTCGCTCTTCTTGTTGATAAGCTGGAGCACGCCGACCACATACTTGGTATAAGAGATGGGCACCGTGAGGATCTGTCGCGTCCCATATCCTGATCGCTCATCCCAGCTTCTGTCAAACGTGAGTTCCCTGCTGATGGACTTGAGTTCCTTGGCGTCATAGGCATTCACGATACTGATGATTTGGGCGTTATTGGCCGAGTATCCGGCGATACTTTGGTTGTTGATGGGCACACGGATCTCCTGGTGTGCGCTGCCCACGGAAAAGTGCGAGTAAATCTCTTTTCGCGTGCCGTCGACCACGTAAATGGTGATGCGATCGGCATCGAAAACACTCAGTATTTGCCCTTTGAGTATTGATCAGGATTTCGTTGATGTCTTTTGCAGCATGAATCTGGTTGGCAATGTCGTGGAGGGCTTTGTAATAGGATAGTTCTTGCTGGTGCTCGCTTTCCTCTTGACCGATCCTTGCCGCCATGACCGGGCTCCTCTCCCCTGAAGAAAAACTTTATCAGCCGAACATCTTAACCTTTTTCCCTTTCTTTTGAAAGACAAAAGGTCCCCTTCAATAAAACCTCATGGGCCGAACCCCCATCGGCAAAGGCATCCCCCCTATAGCCTACAAGCGTCCCTTATTGGGGTGAGGAGAAAAAAACCTTGACACCCTCCGCCTATTTCAGGTATCAAACGTGTCAGTGTGTTGTTCACTCGTCCTATTACGGTGGTTCCAAACCTCTTGATTGCACCGTAACCTTCCGTTGATTCGAACCAGATGCTGAGTTGTTCGTTTTTCCTCTCCGAAACAAGATGTACGGAACCTGGGGAGAGAAAAAACCTTGTATCGGTTTGAGTTTGTTGCAGTTGGTGGATTTTTGAGTATAGGCCGGCCTGCTCATCGTCCCGCAGGCTGCAAATCTGAAAACCGGCAAAACCAAGGAGGGATTATGGAGGTCAAGAAGATTTTTCTGCCTGAGTCGGAGTTGCCTCGCCAGTGGTACAACATTTTGGCGGATATGCCCACACCCATGGAACCGCCGCTTCACCCGGGGACCGGACAACCTGTTGGTCCGGAGGATCTGGCCCCCATATTCCCCATGAATCTGATCGAGCAGGAAGTCAGCACCGAGAGGTTCATCGACATCCCGGAAGAGATCCTGAAGATTTACACCATCTGGAGACCCACGCCGCTGTATCGGGCCTACAACCTGGAGAGATACCTCAAAACCCCGGCCAAGATTTACTTCAAAAACGAAGGCGTAAGCCCGGCAGGAAGTCACAAGCCGAACACGGCCGTGGCTCAGGCTTATTACAATAAAGTGGCAGGGACCAAGAGGATCACCACCGAAACGGGAGCGGGCCAGTGGGGGAGCGCCTTGTCCATGGCCTGCGCATTCCTCGGCCTGGAGTGCAAGGTTTACATGGTCAAGATCAGCTTCAACCAGAAGCCTTATCGCAGGCTCATGATGGAAACCTGGGGGGCCAACTGTGTGGCCAGCCCGAGCACGGAGACAAAGGCCGGGCAGTCCATCCTGGCGAAGAATCCGGATTCCCCGGGAAGCCTGGGAATCGCCATCAGCGAGGCCGTCGAGGCCGCTGTGACCGGCAAAGATTCAAAGTATTCCCTGGGAAGCGTTTTAAACCACGTCATGCTGCATCAAACGGTCAACGGCCTGGAATGCCAGAAACAGCTGGCCATCGCCGGAGACTACCCGGATGTGATCATCGGATGCTGCGGCGGGGGGAGCAATTTTGCCGGATGCGCCTTTCCCTTTGCAAGGGACAAGATCCACGGCAAGAACATCGACATCATTGCCGTAGAGCCCCTTTCGTGCCCGACCATGACAAGGGGTCCCTTTGCCTACGATTTTGGAGACACGGTCCAGATGACCCCTCTCATGCCCATGCACACCCTGGGGCACAGCTTTGTGCCTGCGCCGATCCACGCAGGAGGCCTGCGATATCACGGAATGGCGCCCACCATTTCGCAGCTTATCCTGGACGGCGTGGTCAGACCCGAAGCCGTTCCTCAGCTCGAGACCTTCCAGGCGGGCATCACCTTTGCCCGCACAGAGGGTTTCATCAGCGCCCCTGAGACCAACCATGCGATCGCCATGTTGATCCGCGAGGCCATTAAGGCCAGGGAGGAAGGCAAGGAAAAAGTCATCCTCATGAACTGGAGCGGACATGGATTGGTGGACATGGCCGCCTATGAAGCGTACTTGAGGGGCAAGCTTTCGGATCATGCCCTGCCCGAGGAGGAGATTCACCGGGCTCTCAACGACATTGCCAAGCTTCCCAAGCCAAAGCAATACAGGGCGGGCAAGATATAGCTTCCGACCTGATTCAGCGCGCGGCCGGAGGTCGATCGTTACGGGCCTCCGGCAATTTTTCTTGGAACATGGAAACACGGTTTTCTCCGCCGCTCCTGCCTTCTCAAAGGGAGAAGCATCATGAATAAAGACAGCACGCCCCCCGGGGACGATTTTGAAATCCGCTGCCCGAGGCTTGGCCATCATCTCGCCTTTTCCTATTGCAGGGTTGAAAACAAGGGGCTCCCCTGTCATAAAATCATGGATTGCTGGTACCAGCATTTCATGATAGAGGATTTTTTGCGCAAGGACCTGAAACCCGAGGAATGGGAAAGGGTTTTCAACCCACCTTTCAAACCCAAGGTTCTCTCACTCATTGAGCTGATCGAGGAGGCGAAGAAGACAAAGCAACAGGAGTCGCAATGAAGCAGGAAGTCTTTTTAGGCAACGGCGCCATAGCCCTGGGACTTCTTGAAGCAGGCTGCCAGGTGGTGACCTCCTATCCCGGCACACCCAGCTCCGAGATCCTCCCGGAAGTCATTCGTCTGGTCAAATCGGAAAATCTCAATACCTATGTCGAGTGGTCCACCAACGAGAAGGTGGCCCTGGATAATGCCTTCGCTGCATCCGTCGCAGGAAAGCGGGCGGCCTGCTGTATGAAGCAGGTGGGGCTCAATGTGGCCGCCGACTCTCTCATGAGCGCCGCTTACATAGGCACCAAGGGCGCGTTGGTGATTATTTCCTGTGATGATCCGGGCCCCCATTCCTCGCAAACCGAGCAGGACACGCGCTTCATGGCAAGACTGGCCAAGGTTCCCGTCCTGGACCCCTCCACTCCGGAGGAGGCCAGAAGGATGGTCGGCTTCGCCATGGATCTGTCCGAGGAGTTCAGGATTCCCGTCATCCTGCGACCGGCCATCAGGGTCTGCCATGCCCGCCAGGGTCTTCTGTACGGAAACCTGGAAAGGAACGAGAAAAAAGGCGCTTTCGAAAAGGACCCCATGCGATGGGCCGCCACCCCTCGTTTTCGGCTCATCCTGCACGGAGAGCTGAACCGAAAACTCCGGGAAATCGCGAAAAGATTCGAATCGCTTTCCGAGTATAATTATCATACCCTTGAACCGGGAAAAAGATATGCCCTCGGCATCGTTGCGGGCGGGGTTCCATACGCCGTGGTTCGGGATATTCTGAAGGAGCAGAATCGCGAGGACATCCCGGTCCTCAAGATCGCTACACCCTTCCCTTTTCCGGAGGGTCTCGCGTTACCATTTATGGAGGCCTGCGACCGGGTTCTGGTGATCGAAGAAACAGACACCCTGATGGAGTACCTTCTGAGAGACAGGGAAAAGGTCCTGGGGCGCCTGTCCGGCCACGTTCCGCAGGAAGGGGAACTGGTTCCCCAGGTGATCGACGGGGTTTTGAGCCGTACGCTCAAGGAATTAAACCTCGAGCCCTTGAAAGCCGGAGAGGATCCGGACGTCATGGATCTTGTCAACAGCCTCAACCTCCCGGTGCGCAGACCCACCCTCTGCCCGGGATGCCCTCACAGAGCCGCTTTTTTCGCCATCCGGAAAAGCAAACCCAAGGCCATCTTCACTTCGGACATCGGGTGTTACACCCTGGGGCTCAATCTTGGCGCTGTGGATACCTGTCTCGACATGGGGGCCGCAATCACCATGGCTTCAGGCTTTTACCATGCTTTTTCCCAGGACGGTGTGGATCAGCCGATCGTCGCCACCATCGGGGATTCCACCTTCTTCCACTCCGGGACCGCCGGATTGGTGAATGCCGTGTACAATGGTGCGCGGTTCATTCTCGTGATCCTGGACAACCTCACCACAGCCATGACCGGCATGCAACCGACCCCCGCCCTTGGAATTCGGGCCGATGGGAGCCAGGGAAAGGCCGTCTCTTTGGAGAGAATCGTGGCCGGTTGCGGCGTGGATTTCATTGAAGTGCTGGATCCCTACGATCTCAAAAAAATGGATGAGGTGCTCAAGAATGCCTCGGAATATGTTCATGAACCCGAAGGAGGAATTGCCGTTGTCATTGCCCGCCACCCCTGCCTGATTGCCTACAAACAAGACGCCGTTCCTGACAGGAAGAAGGTGGTCATTACCGACGAATGCGCGGAGTGCAACTTCTGCATTGAGCGCTTCGAATGCCCCGCCATCTATCACGACCAGGAACTGGGCCGCACGAACATCAATAACCAACTTTGCACCGGGTGCGGCGTTTGCCTGTCCATTTGTCCGAAGGGCGCGATTGTGGAGGCTGCATGACGACGATCAACATGGTGCTTTGTGGTCTTGGGGGTCAGGGGATTTTGTTCATGACGAAAGTGCTGTCCCAGGCGGCCCTTCGGAAAAACTACCCCGTGATCGGAGCGGAGACCCATGGGATGGCCCAGCGGGGGGGGTCCGTGGTCTCCCACCTCAGACTTGGAGACGTTCAGGGATCCCTGGTTCAAACAGGCGCCGCCCAGGTTGTGCTCGCCCTGGAGGAAAATGAAAGCTACAGGAACTTGCCCTTTGTTGCACAAGGAGGCGATCTTTTCGTGAACACCTCCTCCCCCCATTTCCCCAGGGAGGAAGCCAAGGCATTTCTGCTCCGCCACAAGATTCACTGGCATGGCGTCCCTGCAAGCGCGATTGCCCTGTCCATGGGAGCGCCCCTGTCCTCCAACCTCGCCCTTCTGGGTTTCTTTTCCGCCTTTGGAGAGGATCCCTTCAGCCATGACGACCTCAGGGCCGTCATCCTGGAGACCAGCCCCGATCGATTCAGAGAAAAAAATCTGACTGTCTTCGACGCAGCCTTCGAAAAGGGCATGGAGGAACAAAGAAATTGACAGGCATTGCCGGCCTCGTTCTTGCCGCCGGTTCCTCCTCCCGGATGGGAACGCCGAAACAATTATTGCCCTTCGGTCGCAGCACGCTCCTCGACCACGTTCTGGCCCAGGCGCTCCACTCAGATCTGAAGAGGGTCGTTCTGGTTCTCGGTTTCAAAGCCAAAACGATCGCAAGAGGCCTGAAGACCGATCTCCACCACCCCAAGCTCAGGGTCATCGAAAACAAAGATTGCTCCCATGGCCTCAGTTCCTCCCTCATCGCCGGCTTGTCGCTCGTGGAAAAAGAATCCGAGGGGGTGATGATCATCCTCGGAGACATGCCCTATATCACCACCGCCCTCATCAATCTCCTTCTCCACCGCTTCGAGCAATCCCGCGTTTCCCTGGCGGCCCTCACATCGGGAGGAAAAAGATCCCATCCGGTCATCATCGGCCGGCCCTTTTTTCCAGCCCTCCACGACTTGCAAGGCGATGAGGGCGCCAAAGCGCTCTTTGTGCAGCATGCCGATCTTGTGCTCCTGGTTGAACCTCCCGGAGAATACGACGACACCGACATCGACACCCGGGACGATTATTCGGCGCTCAGAAGAAAACTGGAGCCATGAAATCTTCTTGACCGCAGGCAAACTTTGTTGTACCTATTCTGGCTTATATTTTGGATTTCATGAGGATTAAGAGGAGGGGAATATGAAAATCAAACCGCTTTGGGCCGCTCTATTCATGGGACTTTTGGTGCTTGTCGCCGTCCTGATGGACCTGCCTTCCCGGGTCCAATGGGGCCCGGCCGTCGCAGAGGCCGAAAAATCCAAGGAATCGGCATCGTCCTCGAATTCGGACGTCATCGTCATCAATAACGACGATTACAAGTCGAAAAGAAGAGGCCCGGTTTCCTTTACCCACCTGAAGCATGCCAGAGAATACGGGGTTTCGTGCTGGGATTGCCACCATGAGTTTGAAGACAACGTGAATGTGTGGGTTCCCTGGGCGGATACGGGCCGATGCGCCGACTGCCATGACCCAAAGGGAGATGAAGAGATGGTCGGCCTTCAAAAGGCTTATCACGTGAACTGCCGGAACTGCCACCAGGCCCTGGCCGAACAAAATAAGAAAACCGGACCCCACAGGGGTTGCTTCGGATGCCACGAAAAGGAACAAAAGTAGAGCATTTGCAGGCCTAAAACATGAAGGGACCGGAAGGGCCGGTCCCTTTTTGATTTTCCTTCAGGAATGTCCGGACTCTACCCCCTTTCTGACCCACAATGACCTCCACGGCGCCGTCCAGATCCGTTCGAAAAACCGTGCATCCCCTGCTCTCCAGCCGCCTCACGACCTCGGTGCTGGGAAAAGCAAAGGGATTTCCAGAACCAGCCGAGATCACGCACACGCTGGGCCTGACCTGATCGAGAAAAATCCTGGAGCAGGATGTCCGGCTTCCGTGATGGGGGGCAAGCAGCACGTCGCTCCTAAGACCCGGCCCTGCGCGAAGAACCACTTTTTCCTCCCCTGCTTTTTCCAGATCTCCGGGGAAAAGAAATGATTTGCCCCGGTATGTCAACCGAACGACAAGGCTCCTGTCGTTGAGCTTGAACCCTCGCTCTTCATGACCTCCCTTCGGATGAAGAAGGTCAATCTTCACATGGCCGATCATCCGTGCCCCTTCCCATTGCCCTGGAGAAACGATCGGCACCTTTCTTGATCGCAAAACCTCCATGAGCTCTTTGTGGGCCGGCATCTCCTCCCTCTCCCCGCCATGCCAGAATTCCCTCGGCTGGAAATGCGAGGCGATGAAACGCAGACCGTCCATGTGGTCCATATCAGGGTGGCTGAGGACAAGGTAGTCGATACGCGCAATCTTGGCGCGCAAAAGAAAGGGTGCAACGATCATCTTTCCTGCATCAAAGTAGCCTCCTGAAAAACCGCCGCCGTCGATGAGCATCCGCTCTTTTCCGGGAAACTGGATCAAGGCGGCGCTGCCCTGCCCGACATCCAGAAAAGTAACCTTCAGGCGGGGATTGTAGACGTTCCTATGCACCCAATAGGCGATGTCTCCGGCAAGAAGCACCAGAACCACCACCAGTCCGCTTCTTGCCCAGGCAAAACGCCCTGCAAAGAAGGCGAAAAACATGAAGCCGTAAAGCGCCAGGACTTCTGGGCCGTTGGGCGTGATCACCCAGGCTTCGGACCAGGACCATGAACCCCAGAACGCTACGTAATCCATCATGCGCTCCAAACCCCACACCCCTGCCCCCAAGAGAGTTTCTGCAAGGGATGCAGACAGAGCCAAAGCCGCAGCAGCGCAAAGACCAAAGGGAAGCACGAGCAGGCCCAGGACGGGCAAGGCCGTCAGATTGGCAGGAATCACCACCCAGGAAATGCGATGGAAGGTGTAGGTTGTAAGGGGCAGCAAAAAAATCGTTGCTGCGAGGCTGACCGCTGTGAGGTCCGCGAAATAGAGATAGAACCGCTTCAGGAGGGTCCCCTTCATGGCTTCTCCGCGGGCGGGAAAGGAGAGAATATGGCGCAGAGGCGGGCCAAGCCACAGGATTCCTGTCACGGCGAAAAAGGAGAGTTGAAAAGAGATGCTGAAAAGCGATGCAGGTTCCAAGGCCAAGACCACGAGACCTGCAAGGGCAAGGGTAGACCAGGTCTCCTTTTCTCTGCCCAGGATCATGGAGAAAAGAAAAACCAGGACCATGATCATCGCTCTCTGGCAGGATACTTCAAAGCCGGTGAGGGAGGCATAAGCGACCACCGGCAAACAGGTCAAGGCCGCCGCCGTACGACGGACGTCCAGCAGGAGGGCCAATTTGTAGGAAAGGGAAAGGAGGCGCACAAGGGCTGCGAACGCGAACCATGCTACGAGAGCCACGTGAAGGCCCGATACAACGAGAACGTGCCCCAGACCGGCCCGGTTAAAAGAAGCCCGGAGTTCCGGGCCGATGCCTTGCTTTTCTCCGAGAATGAGCGCTCTGAACAAAGGAGCCTGATCCGGGGAGAGGTTCTTTTCGAGAAAATCCCTGAGCGGTTTTCGGAACGTCTCGAGTTGGTCCAGGGGAAAGCCGAGGCGACCTTTGCCCATGGGCACGATGCTTTTCCCTTCCGAGACCGAGGCGGCACAGGCAAACCCGCTCAGTTTCATGGCTTGCTCATAGTCGTAGCGGCCGGGATTATTGAAATTGCGGAACGGCCTGAGCCTGGCCGGAAAGAGGATTTTTTCTCCGGGAGAATACTCTCCGGCCGGCTTGAAAACCGTGACCATGATTTTTTCGCCCCGGCCTTCTTCGCTCCGCGATTCGAGTATCTCCTCGACTCTGACGGCCATTCGCGCCCTTTCCTCACTTCTAAAAGGCGGCGCCAGCACGGTCCCCAGGATGGTGAACCGCGCCCCATGTTTCACCACCTCCATCAAGGCGGATGAGGAACGGCTGTGATACTCCAAGAACATGCCGGAAAACAGGAAAATAGGGACGATAGTCGCTTGCCTCAGGGAGGAAGGAAGAAAAAGGAAGAGGATCGAAAAGGCGGCCACCGCCAAAAAGAGACCGAACCCCACGCCGTAGCCTTCTAAATAGGCTGAATGGGAGATGAAAATCCCGCCGGCAAAGGCAAGCAGGGTAGGGATCAGGGGACGAAGAAACATGTCAGGCTTTTATGCGCCAGATTTTTGCTCCTACGGACCGGAATTTTTCTTCCATGGATTCGTACCCCCTGTCCAGATGGTAAATCCTGTGCACTTCGGTGATTCCCTCCCCGGCTACGAGGCCCGCCAGGATCAGCGAGGCGCTGGCCCGCAGATCGGTGGCCATGACCGGAGCGGCAAGCAAATGATCTTTTCCTCGCACGGTCGCCTGGTTGCCGTGGATGCGGATATCTGCACCCATTCTCTTGAGCTCGCTCACGTGAATGAACCGGTTCTCAAAAATCGTTTCCCGAATGATGCTCGATCCCTCAGCAATGCTCATGAGCGCCATAAACTGGGCCTGCAGATCCGTTGGAAAACCCGGGAAAGGCATGGTTTCGATATCAACGCTTCGAATCCTCTCCGGCCCTTTGACCAAAAGCCCGCTTTGCCTCTGTTCAATCTCGGCGCCGACCCCCTGGAGCTTTTCAATGACCGCCGCCAGATGCTCCGGCCTGCATCCATCGATGAAGATCTCCCCGCCGGTCATGGCGCAACCGATCATGAAGGTGCCTGCCTCGATTCTGTCCGGAATAATGGTGTGCCCTTGTGCGGGCCTCAGCGCGTCAACCCCCTCAACGATGATCGTATCCGTGCCGTCCCCCTCGATCAAGGCGCCCATGGCACGGAGCATATCCGCCAGATTCTGCACCTCCGGTTCCTTTGCGGCGTTGCGGATGACAGTCCGGCCTTTGGCCTTTGCCGCAGCCATCATCACGTTTTCTGTGCCGGTCACGGTCGGGATGTCAAAAAAAATGTCAGCCCCTTTCAATCGCCCCACTTCTGCGTTGATGTAGCCCTTTTCCAGAAACATTTCCACGCCCATGGCGGAGAGGGCTTTCAGGTGAAGATCCACGGGCCTTGCTCCAATTGCGCATCCGCCGGGCAAGGAAATCCTTGCCCTTCCGAAACGGGCCACCAGAGGACCCAGGAGGAGGATGGAGGCCCTCATGGTTTTCACCAGATCGTAGGAAGCCTGGCAGTCCCTGATCTTCTGCGTGTTGACGGATAAGACGCCGTCTTCTTCCTGAAAAAGGACCCCCATCTTGGACATGATGACCTGGATGGTCTTTGTATCTTTGAGTTTGGGGATATTCTGAAGGCGGTGCCAGCCCTCCGTGAGAATGCACGCCGCAAGGACGGGCAGCGCGGCGTTCTTGGCGCCGCTCACCTTCACCGTCCCTTTGAGGCGTTCCCCTCCCTGGATGAGGATTTTGTCCATGCAGACTGCCTTTTCTATGCATATAAAACAAAAAAGTGGAACTCGGCTCGCTTCACGCACAAATGGGATACTGGAATAGGGGCCGACATTCGCAACATCCTATTGGAACCTATAGGGTTCCCATGGGTTGTAGGAATGGCGGGACATGGTGTATTCTCCGCAAGGTGCAGAAGCGAGGCCAATCTATCTCAAGGGGAAAGAATCGTCAATTCAATTGATCTTCGCCTTGCCTGCCTGGGGAATTGGGGCTATGCCGAATAAGTTTGTTGCAGACGCCATGCTGGGAAGACTGGCAAAGTGGCTTAGAATCATGGGATATGATGCACACTACCAACCTTTCTATGAACCCCGGCAGGTCCACTCCCTTGCGAACGAAGGAAGGGTTTTTCTCACGAGAAACTCTCGATGGCTCAACCGGTGCAAAGGCACGCTTCTTGTGAGGTCGGATCACGTCAAGGACCAACTCCATCAACTGCGACAAGAGGGCCTCATTCAGGTGGACCGTGCGGCATGGTTCACCCGTTGCAGGCTTTGCAATGAAACTCTTCAAGTGGCCCCCTCCGAAGCGGTCAGGGAAAACGTGCCCGACCATGTCCTCCTTGAAAACCCTTCCGGAATCAGCTTCTGCCCTTCCTGCAACCGTTTCTTCTGGCCCGGAAGCCACAAGAAAAATATGATGGCCCGGCTCCGGGTGTGGGGATTTTAGATAAAAAAAGGGCACCCCTTTGCGGCGTGTGCCCTTCCATCGCTTCTGTTTTGCTGAGCTTTTTTCGGGGAAGTTATTTCTTCTTTGCCACCTTTTTTCTTGCCGGCCGTTTCTTGGCCTTAGCTTTGGGTTTCGCCTTTTCCGCAGCTTTAGCTTTTTTCAGCAAGCCTTCCAAGCCTTTCATTTTGGCTTTTACAGCTGCGACTTCTTTGTTCAGTTTCGTCATTTTTTTCTTTGCCTGCCCCATCCTGTACTGAATTTGTCTAGCAGTCGCCATACTCTCTCCTTTCCTGTTGATTTGATGAAGATCTTACTTGGTGATCGATATTATAGAATAAACAAAAAAAAGTCAAGCAAAATTATGTCATAATTAAATATCAATGGTAAACAATATAAGTTACTCTCTCTGGAGTATGATGAAGTTTTAAACTATGTTGTCAGGGTCTTTGAATGATAATTAAAAAAGAATGGACATAAAGAGGTAACCCTGCTGGCAGTCCTTTTCCATTGGCCAAAAAGAAGGGCAACTGGCCAACAGAAATGAGTTTCTCGACAAGACTCTAATTTCTTCCCGTCTCTTGCTTCTTTAGCACGAAGGTATGTCTTTTTGTTTTCTTCCCCGGCAGCAAATAGGGAAAGTGCCTTTCCACCCGAAGCCCCTGACTGCGAAGCGCCTGCTGATTCTCTTCCACAGTCTTCTCTCCTTCAGCGCCCAAAAAAGCCACCAAATAGCCGCCATCCTTTAGAAGCGGCGAGCACCACAAAATGATTTGGCGCAGGTCTGCAAGAGCCCTTGCCGTAATCACCTCAAACGCCTCCTCATGAGACCATTCCCCCGGCGCCTCGATGCGCCCCTGGATCACCTGGGCGCCCTTGAGTTGGAGCGACCGGATGATGTGCCTAAGAAAAGTGACCCTTCTCGCGTTGCTCTCCAGGAGCCGGATTTCAATCCTGGGATGGAGGATTTTCAAGGGCACTCCGGGAAATCCTGCGCCGGACCCTGCATCAAGCATTGGCCCCTCGTCCGGGAGAAATGGGGAAGGGATCAGGGAGTCAAGAAAGAGCTCGATCACGATTCTCTCCCGGGTCTTGAGCCCTGTGAGATTGAATCGCTTGTTCCATTCCCACAATTCCTTCAAATAAAGTTTAAAAAGATCGATTTGGAATGATGAGAGGTGGGTTCCGAGGGCTGCCGCCTTCTCTGCCAGAAGGCTCATTTCATTTGAAAATTCAGTTGATTTTTCGATGCCCATCGATTAGTTTGCACTCAAAATTGAATGCCATGATAGGGGTACCCCCCCGGCGGTGTCAAGGAGAAGCAGGCCGTCAAGATTCGAGCCAAGCGATATGAATCTCGAGTTGGTTACCAGAGAAACGTTTATCCAAACCCTATTCTCGAAAAAAAACACTTGGCATGACAATTACCTTGCCATGTATTCATCCCTTTGGAAAGGATATGTGACGGATCCGACTTTGATGGTCGTTCCTGCGGATGACCATTTGGTCCACCGCGGAGACGGGATCTTCGACGTGATGCGTTGCGTCCGGGGAAGGGTTTATCAAATGGAAGCCCATTTGAGCCGCCTTGAACGATCGGCTCGGGCGGTCTTCATCAACTTCCCGGAAGAATTCCATGACATCCGGGAGTTGATCAAAACCCTGGTCGTAAAGGGAGGAGGGAAAGAATGCCTCATCCGGGTCGTCCTTTCCAGGGGTCCCGGCAGCTTCACCGCAAACCCCTTGGATTGTCCTTCAAGCCAGATTTATATCAACGTGATTCGCTATCACAATCCTCCCGCAACCTATTATCAGAGCGGCGTATCCCTTGTGACGAGCAGCATTCCCATTAAGAAATCTTTTTTCGCCACGGTCAAATCATGCAACTACCTCCCTAATGCCCTCATGAAAAGGGAGGCGGTTTTGGCCGGGTTCGACTATGCCGTGGCTCTTGACGAAAAGGGCTTCCTGGCCGAGGGGGCCACGGAAAACGTCGGCGTCTTATCCAGGGACGGATACCTCAGGTTTCCCGGATTCGAGAGGACCCTTGCCGGCATCACCGTTCAGAGGATTGCTGAACTTGCCTCAGCCATGGAAAAAGACGGGATGATCAAGGGCACGAAGTTCACCGGGATCACCCGGGAAGAAGCCTATCAAGCCAAAGAGTTCTTAATCATGGGCACGTCCATAAACGTGGTGCCTGTGAGGGAATATGATGGAAGAACCATCGGTGACGGGCTTCCAGGCCCTGTTTTTTCAAGGCTCTCGGAGCTCATGGAAAAGGACATGACGGAAAACCACGAACTTCTCACGGAATGTGAATGGTAAAAAGCTTAAGTTTTGAACGCTTGACCCGGCAACCGATTGCATGGTAGGTTTACACACATCAAAATTCAGGGGTGAGCAGCCCATATGAAAGACAAAGACAAGGACTTGGGAAGCTACGATGATTTCCTCCATCACTTAAGCCGCTTTGCCAGCAAGGACGAGGAACAAGCCTTCATGGACAGCCTGGGACGGGGCCCGGATGGCGAGGATATCGCTGTCCGCGTCGGAGAAAGGGTGAAAACCGTCAGAGAACAGCGAGGTTTGAGTCTCCAGGACATTGCACAGAGAACAGGCTTGGATGCGCCGACGCTGGGCGAGATTGAAGAAGGCGCCATGGCGCCACCCCTGGGCACCGTCATCAAACTGGCCAAGGCTCTGGAGATGAAAATGGGATATTTCATTTCCGGCGAAGAGGACAAGGCTTACACCATCGTGCGCCATGGCGATCGAAAAGTGGTTTCCCGGTTTGACTCCAAAAAGGGAAGGCATTACGGCTATGAGTACGAGTCTTTGGCCCCCCACAAGAAGGACAGGCACATGGAGCCTTTTCTCGTCACACTCCAGCCTTCCGTTACCGAAGAGGAAAGATCCACCCATGACGGGCAGGAGTTTATTTTCGTGCTCGCTGGAAAGATGCAAGTACGGCTTGGAGACGAGATTCACGTTCTGGAACCCGGCGACTCCATCTATTACGACTCTACCGTACCGCACCTGGTCAAGGGCCACGGTGAAGAGACGACAAAGATCCTGGCTGTTCTGTACGCTGAAAAATAACCGGTCATCACAAAGAAAAACAATTTCTAAAGGACAACATGATCGTTTTTGATTTGGAATGCTCCAGCGGCCACCGTTTTGAAGGATGGTTCAACGACACCGCCTCTTTTGAAGAGCAGATTCAGAGGGATCTGGTTGCCTGTCCTGTCTGCGGACAGAGCCGCATCAAGAGGATTCTCTCCCCTGTGGCAACCTGTGCCTTTCGTTCCGAGCCGCAAAAAAGAGTGGAACCCTCTTCCATCGATTACCGGAAGCTGGCTGTGGAAATTGTGGAATACATCAACAAGAGCTTCGAAGACGTAGGCCCCGAGTTCACGAAAGAAGCTTTGAAAATGCATTACGGCGTCACGGAGAAAAAAAATATCCGGGGCTCGGCCACGGAGGCAGAAGAAAACACCTTGCGACAGGAAAAAATAGAGTTCTTTAAAATTCCTTTGGGGAAAGCAGAGGATGATCAGAAAAACTGATCGCCCTTGAACCCGACGATCCGGGTCGCAGCATTTGACTTTTGGATTGAAAAATAGTAAACATTAGAATCTTTACCACTCCCTAAACAGTGAGCTCTCAACCGCATGAGGATCCGGGAAAAAAATAAAATCTTCATTGTAATTGTCATCTGTCTGCTCCTGGTCGGTTTCTTTCTGAGCATCTACATGACCACCGACGAGGAAATCCCCGGCAATGCCGTTGTGGTGGTCACAACCGAGGACCAGCTTTATCACTCCATCCACTTTGACCATATCTGCGTCGCGGGCAAAACAGCCCAAACGATGACCCTTTCGGAAGCGAGAGCGAAGGGGTACCAACCCCACAACTACTGCGAGGAGCTTGGGTATTTTAGGGGAAATCGACGTTTCTTGTTTCATCACTTCTTGTCCAAGCTCGGGTTCCCCGTGAACAGTCGCTGGGACAGAAATGGGAACTGGTTATGGTGAATCAGGACCTCCGCCTACCGCCCCCTGCTTCTTATGTAAACACCGACAAACCACAGAATGGAACAACGACCCTGCAAGCCTTTTAGCTCCCCATATGCCGATCGTTTGACGGGATGGGTCAGGCCATGTCGAAATGGCCTAGGTGGCGTGTTCCGTG
>Ga0209498_1000641_pt1 | contig 21588 bp, 9 predicted proteins | sample WalLakDeSediment_FD_184131 | JGI IMG/M metagenome (GOLD analysis project Ga0209498, IMG submission 184131) | Lake sediment microbial communities from Walker lake, Nevada to study Microbial Dark Matter (Phase II) - Walker Lake 11/02/13 Deep... | ecosystem: Environmental > Aquatic > Freshwater >...
TGGGGAACCTGGACCTCAAGGTGATCAAGGTGAGCCTGGAGATTCGGCATATCAAGTATGGTTAAGTTTAGGCAATACAGGAACAGAGCAAGACTTTATAGATTCTTTGGAGGGAGCTATGGGTCCACAAGGCCCTGTTGGTGGAACCATGTTGTGGAGCATCGATGTTAACGTAGGTGTTCATACTATATTTCCTAATCCTAATACAGGATTAATAATGAGGAATACAGGATTTGCTACGGTTAGATTACCTTTAAATGTCTTTTTGGGAACTCGAGTTAGAATAGCTGGTACTATTGAAGGTACGGGTGGTTGGAAAATATCAATGCAGGCTGGTCAAACTGTAGAAATGTCTAGTCCTACAAATGTTTTAGTTACTACAACGGGAACTGGTGAAATTATATTTAGTGCTTCTAATTATTCAGATAGCGTTGAGTTAGTAGCAATAGATGGTAATAGTGGTGATGGCTTAAGATGGGCTATTATCAGTGGTGTTTTTGCAGGGAACGTGTTACCTACGTTTACATAATATTTAAGGCGTCACAGTTGGTTGGTTTCTTTGTGGCTGACAAAAACCCCGATCTGTCAATAAGGTCGGGGTTTTATTTTATGACGTTTAAATTTTGTATATTTAACTTCTGATTGTTAAGAGTTGTAAAACTCGTAATTTTTAATTATCTTATTATAATGAACGAAGTATATAAAAAACCAAATCTTAAAGGGCCTCGAGCTAGATATCATAACGAAAGCGTTATGAGCTATGATTCTTTTAAAAGATTTCAAAATGAATATCCTGAGCATTCTAATATGACACTTGTTGAGTTCAATAAAACTATTAAAGTTTTTAACAAGCATATTAAAAATGAGGTTTGTGAAAACAAAGATGGTGTTAGGTTGCCAGAACGGTTGGGATTGTTTCAGATTGTAGCTTTTCCAAGACCTAAAAAAAAGGTGGTTGATTACGGCACATCAAATAAAACTGGAGTTAGGTGTTACCATGGTAATTGGGAAACTGATAATAAGATAAGTAAGCTTATTTATCAAAATACGTTAAGAGGTTATTCGTTTAAAAATTGTCGTTTTTGGGGAGTGCTTCCAGCGCGAAGTTTTAAGCTTAGTGTTTCAGAAGCATTTAAAAAGTTTTATTCTAAGTATTTATACATAGACAATCGTGTTAAAAAAATTGAAGCGTAATGAATACAATTGGAGATTCTGTATCTAGAGTTCGCGGTATATTAAAAGGTTCTAATTCTGATTCTTTTTTAACCGATAGATTTGTTTATAGCATTATAGGCAAGTATGCTAAAGCTGTTTTAAATAGGCAGCAAAATCAAAAAAAGTTAATGAGGCATGATGAATTATTTCAAGTGCTTCCGTTTGTTGAGTTAGTAGAGGTTAGTAAAATTGAAGCTGACTGTTCAAGCATTAAAACTAACTGTACTATTATGCGTACTAGAGATAAACTACCAAAGCTTTTTAATGGAGTTCGAGGTCCAATGATTAGAAAAGTTTATTCTATTGACGGAACTTATGACTTAACACAAATTTCACCAACTGGTTATATTGCATTAAGCAACTCTGTTAATCATAAGTATAACAAACAATTATACTATTGGTTTCGTAATGGATATTTGTATTTTCCAAATACAGAAATTGAAGGTGTTATGATTGAAGGTTTATGGGAAGATAGCTTAGATGGTTTTTGTAACTTAGATGATACTGATTGTACATCTGCGCAAGATAAAACTTTTGTGTTACCGGAATATTTATTTGCGGAAGTTGAAAAAATGGCTCAACAAGAATTCGGAATGAGCATCAACATACCCGAAGATGGAGCTGATAATAAATTAAATGTTTTAAGACAGTAAGATGAGCAGGCATAATTTAAAATATAGAACTTACGATCAACTTCTTTCTGAAGTTAAATCAGATTTTGAATCTTACAATTTAGAAGATTTAATAAAGCCTCACAACTTTATAAAAATTGCAAAGAAGGTAAATTATGATTTAGGTCTTCGTATTCAAAAAACTAAAAATGTGGTTTTAGAAGTTTCCAATGGAAAAGCTAGACTACCTTTAGATTTTCAGTATGTAAATTTTATGTACATCTTAGGTCACTACAAAACAGTTACTCCTGTAGTTCAAGGAACTCATGTAGAGTCTGTAAATTTAAGTGCTCCTACATATCATCCAGGAACAAAAGATATTGAAATTTGCGCGCTTCCTCCTGCTTGTCCAGAACCCGAACCTCTATGTCCTGATCCTTGTCAATCTCCAGAACCTTGCGGATGCAATACTTGCAATTGCGATACTTGGTTAAACTGCAAAGGAGATACGATGAAGTTGATTCAAAAGATTAAATATGAAACGCGTGAATGGACTGAGTTTTACAGAGTAAGGCTTGTAGATGCGGGAAATATTTATACTGAGGGATATTGTCCAAATTTAAAATGGCAGTCTTCAAACACGGCTTTTATAAAAGGTGATTATATTTTTACAAGTTTTAAAGAAGGAACTCTTTATTTAAACTATCAAGGAATGATGGAAAATGAAAATGGAGAGATTATAGTTTTAGATCATGATGGAATTAATGACTATTATGAGTATGCTATAAAAAAACGATTAATTGAAATTCTTTTAGCTAATCAAGAATCCGTTAACCAAAACTTTATTCAGCTTATTTATGGTGAATATAAAGAGGCTAGAATTTACGCAAGAGGTATTGTTAATACTCCTGATTTTGCAGAAATGAAGGCTGTATGGGATATGAATAGAAAGGCGATGTATAACAAGTATTATAGAATGTTTCAGTAATGGCAAAAGGCAGACAAGGTTCCGAAAGTCAAGGTTCGACAAATCGATTTGATAAAGGTTTAAATACTAATATCAAAGATTATCATTTAGATAATCAGTCTTGGGTGTATGCTAGAAATGCGATTAACAATACTCATACTGGAGATTTAGGAGGTATTGGAAACGAACCTGCCAATAGGTTTTGTGCAAACGCAGCTTATGATATTATAGGAGCTATTCATTTAGAAAAAGATTTGTGGGCTATTTATTCTACTAACGATGTTGATTCTGAAATAGGAACTTTTGCTTCTGAAAGATGTGAGTATGTAACTATTGTAAATGATAGATGTTTAAATTTTCGAAAAACTCATTTAATAACCGGTGCTAGTAGAAGAACTTTTGATTGTTCTTTTCAAGTATATTGGGCAGATAATAAATTAAATCCCGATAGGACTTTAGTTTTAAACGATGTTCCTTGGATTCAAGAGTGTGTAGATACCGATGGTTGTATCACATGTGTTGATACAGAAGAATTAGATTGTTCTAAAATACTATTAGAATCTCGAATTACTCAACCTTGTGTTAGATTAGAAAGGTCGGCATCGGGAGGAAGTATTTTGAATGGTTCTTACTTTGCTCATATAGCATATATGGTTAATGGCATTAGAGCAACGGATTATTTCCCTATGTCTAACATACTTAGTTTATTTGATAACGGAAACTTAAATGCATCTATTGATATTTTTATCGACGGGTTGGATCAAAATTTCGATGAGTACGAATTAGTTTTAGTTCAAACGATTGCTGAAAAATTGTCGGTCAGACGTATTGGTACATATAGCACTAATCAAAATAAAGTTTCTATCGATAACGTAGATGAAACTTTACCTGCAATAAAACCCGAAAATTTACTTATTACAAATCCTATTGCTGATAGATCTGAAGGAGTTTACAATGTCGGAAAGTATTTATTTAGAAGCGCTGTTGTAGGAAAGTTTGATTTTAATTACCAACCTTTGGCCAATCAAATTGTTGCTAAATGGCAGACTGTCGAATATCCAAAATATTATTATCGTGACGGAGGTACTAACATTGGGCATATGCGCGATGAAGTATATTCTTATTTTATTCGTTTTCGATATACTACGGGTGATGTAAGTAACAGTTATCATATCCCAGGTAGAGGTCCTGTTCTTTATTCTACTCCCGATGGTTCGGGAACGTTGTTAGAGAATGATAATTATTTGCCGGTTAATGATAACAATCTTGAAAATTTACAAGGATTGACTTCTAAGGTTTTCGAAATGTTTAATACTGCTTCGGGAGCTCCTGTAAACATTGTTCTTGCAGATGGAGGTATTGTTACTGCAGAAGGATTAATGGGGTATCACGAATCGTCTGAGATATATCCGGATAGAACTCCAGAGGTTTGGAATTCTAACGTGCAAGGTCGTCCTGAATGGGATTTGTGCGGTAAACCTATAAGGCACCATAAGATGCCCGAAAATACATTGTATGCAGGTGGTGGTTCTTCTGATATAACAAATCATTATACTGACGACGGTGAAACAATTAGAATACTGGCAGTTGCTTTTGAAAATATCCAACCTCCTTTAGATAACGACGGAAACCCAATTCCTAATATTGAAGGGTATGAAATACTTAGAGGTTCTAGAGATGGTAACAAAACAGTTTTGTTTAAAGGGTTAATAAACAACATGCGTGAGTATGATATACCCGATAAGTTTAATTCTGGAAGACAAGGGTTGTATCCAAACTATCCTTTTAATAGTTTAGATCCAGACCCTTTTAATTCTACATTAGAAACTTCTTTTGAAACAATAGGAGGGTTGAATGATTATATTCCTAATCCTGAATATAGTAAAACTCATTTTACTTTTCATTCTCCAGATACAATGTTTAATAAACCATTTATTGGTTTAAAAGAATTAAAAGTTTATGGGGCAATGTATGGAAATGCTGAATGTGAATATATAGAACCTGCGGATCATCCAAAGCATGTATTTGTTACAGACGCTTCGTTTGTTGTTGGAATTATGGTAGGTATAGGTTTAGGTATTGCTAAGGTTGTTGGTAAGCGTACTGTAACAATAAAATCTCCTACTGCTTATAACTACCCTTTAGTAGTTGGAGACCCTTCCACAACACCTTTATCTTCTACTGTTGGGGCAGCTTCTTTTACTGGAGCTTTAGGTACAACAGCTACAGCTGAAACTTTTAATAATAACTTAGCGGGTATAATTTCAGCTTTGACAGGAGTTGATGCAAACCAGTCTGCTCATTTAACATCTGTTGCTTCTCAGAATCTTTTAGGCATTGAAGGTTCGGGTTATACAGTTTTTGCTCCAGAGTATACACAGGAAGAAAAATCTTCCGTTCCTTTACCTTTAAGAGTTGTTACAGGAGCCAATATGTTTTTTCAAAATGTTTCTGAAGGAGCAGACCTTACTTTAAATCTTATTCGTAATGCTTCGAAACCTCGTCAGTTTGCAAGACAAGGGCTTGCTTACTGCGGATATGAAAAGTTTTATAGACCTGACGTTACTAATAAAAGACGGTTGTTAGATGAGGCTAATTATTTAGATTCTCATTTGCAAAATTATCAAACGGATCATAGAATAAATAATATTTTAAGAAATAAAACTGTTGCTTTTAATACTTTTTCAGAAGTTGAAGATTTAATCGGTGCTGTAAAAGATACTACGTTTAATAACGTTTTGATGAGTCAGTTGCCTAATGCTGATGAACCTGTTTTTTCTAGAAGAGCTTCTAGTCATTACGTTGCTTTTAAAACTAGATTGCGTAATCAATACGGTCAATTAAATAGCATTCGTCAGTTGCCAACATCTTCTTGTATTACTCCAATTTCAGAAACTCAAACTGGTACCATATTCGGTGGAGATACTTATATAGGAAGATACCAAGAAAAGAATACGTTTTATCATTTCTACAAATGGTTGCAAGATCAGCCAAACTTTGCTGAGTTTAATTATCATTTATATGATGCAGTTCAACATTCTGCATTTTGGATGGATACCGATCCTTTCGATCTGCAAGAGTTTACAAGTAGTATCAGTACAGCATTTAATGATTTTGTGGCTAGTGGTCAGGCTTCGGATTTTTTCCAAGGACTTGTTACTCCTTCTGATAAACATTGTTTTGATAGAGCTAATTCTGGAACAGGACTTTTTACTTTGAGGAACGTATGGATGTATTTATTTCATTCCAGCGTTAGAGATTTCTTTGTGGAAAGTGAATTAAACATTGATCATCGAGGTCATGATGATTCAAATGCTACTCGTCATTGGGATGCTTTGCAAGACTTAAGACAGATGTTTGATATGCGACTTATCCGAGCTGGTAATTTATACAAGCTTGATAGAAGTCTTTCTGTATCGCGATTGCCTTTTACTAAATTGTCTTGGGGAATAATGCAAGATAGAGATTATAGTCCTACTCTTGCAGAATCTTGTTACACGGATTATCCTTTACGTTTATTATATTCCTTACCTCAAGAAACTGCATTAAAGAAAGATAACTGGAGTGTGTTTTTGGCAAACAATTATAAAGATTTTGAAAGTAAAGTAACTACGGTTCAAGCTGTGCGTTCAACAGGAATAATGATTCTTTTTGAGGATTTGGCACCTGGTTTATATCCGGGTGTTGACGAGTTGCAATTAAAGAGTGGTACATCTATTACTGTCGGTGATGGTGGGTTGTTTGTACGAGAAATGCAATCTGTTTCAAACGCAGATGCTGAATATCAATATGGATCATGTCAAAGTCGTAGAGGTGTTTGTAATACTCCTGCAGGTTTATTTTTTCTTAGCAACGATCAAGGAAAAGTGTTTATGTTCGGTGAAGGATTAAAAGAAGTTTCTTTACGTAACGATTTGTACTGGTTTAATAAATACCTACCTTATCAGCTAATAAAGGATTTTCCAGAGTATGACATCATTGATAATCCTGTTGGTGGAATTGGTTGCCAAATAGAATACGATAATGAATGGTCTATTTTATACATAACGAAAAAAGATTATAGATTAAAGCCGGAGTATGTTGACATCACTGAATATATTGGAAACGGTTTATTTTTAGTCGATGGGATTGCAACTATAGAAACGGGAGATCCTAGATATTTCGATAGTGCTTCTTGGACTGTAAGCTTTGATCCAAAAAATCAGCAAGACATTTCTTTTCACGATTGGCACCCAGGTTTAATGATGGGAGGTCCTAACTCTTTTTTTACAACAAAGAATAGAGGTATATGGGAGCATAATACTTTGTGTGATTTATATTGTAACTACTACAATGAAGATTACCCATTCGAAATAGAATTCCAATTAGATAATCTTCCTGCCATAACTACTATTAAAAATCTTGAATACTACATGCAAGTTTTTGAATATGAAGATAATTGTTGGGATAGATTCCATGTGTTAGATTTTAATTTTGACCAAGCAGTTGTTTATAATTCGGAGCAAACTTCCGGGCTGTTAAGATTAAATCTAAATCCAAAGAATGATGTGTCGGCTATGTTGCAGTATCCTATTTTTGGATTAAATCAAATAGATATTCTTTATTCTAAAGAAGAACAAAAATATCGATTTAATGAGTTTTGGGATATGACTAGAGATAGAGGTGAGTTCACATTAACCTCTGAACCTATTTGGTTAACTGAGGCCAACGGTTATATTAAAAACTTAAATCCAGTAAATTTAAATTATCAAAAATCTGAATTTGAGCGTAAAAGAATTCGACATAATAACAATAGAGTTTTGTTGAGAAGGACTGTTTCCAATAACAAAAAAATGATATTGTTAATTGCTAATACTAAAATTCAAAACTCTTTAAGATAATGAGCTTTAATGAAAATCAATATCGAAGACCCTTTTCTAAAACTCCTTCGGGAAATAATGTTTTGCTATCGGCTATAGAAAAGGCTGCTAAGAAATCATCACCTAAGTCTTTTATAAACTTTACTCCTTCCGTTACTTCATCAAAAGGTGAAGGTAGGATACTAGAACTTAGTGATGATGAAATAGAACAATATAAACAAGGTGGTTATGTTGTTGAAGAATATTCAGAAGGAGGTTTAGTTGGAGATCCACCACCTAGAAATACTATTTACGTAGATCCTAATGACCCAGAAGGTGTAGCCAGGTATGAAGCAGCAAACGATAGTCTAAGAGCTTATAATTTTGGTATAGACCAAATTAGATTAGCAGAATCTATGATGAAATCGGATAAAGAAAAATTAAAAGGTTTTGGATTTACTCAAAAAATACAAAAAACAAAAGGAACGCCTTATATAGGATTAATGCCTATTGAATCTTATGATGTTAAATATACTACAAAAGATGGTTCTAAAAGAGTACAAATGGAAGACGGGAGTTTGTCAGATACATATCAGAGTTTTGGTTGGGCTAAATGGAAAAAACCTGTGCAAACTGTAGAATATAGAGAAGTTGTAAAAACTAAACCATATGTACCAAACCTAAACACAGACCTTTCAGCTTGGCTTAAAACTCAAGGAGCACCTGCTTCTTATGCAGATAGAAAAAAGTTATATGAACAAGCTACAGGTCAAACAGATTATAAAGGAACAGCTGAACAGAATATGGGCTTACTAAATCTAGTAAAAGAAAGAGGTCTAGACTACAAGATTGATAACTTAGAAAAAGTTCCATCTAATACTTCAGATAAAACAGCTTTTGTAAAAAGTCTTAGTAAAATGCCTGAGCGTTCAGAGGAATCTGTAAAAGATGCGGGAGGTGGACCTATAGGTGGTCAAAAATATAGTGCAGTAGAAATTCAAAAAATTGTTGAAAATAATGTAGAAACAAATAATAAGGATATTAACAAAGTTGTTAAATACAGTAAACCTAACCCAAACGATGCAAGATTTATAAAAGCAGATGATGAATACTACTATTATGCTCCAATAGGTATTTCGCTAACTGATGAAAATATGGAAAGCATTTATAGTAAGTATGGAGCCGATCCTTCTTATGTTAGCTCTCACGGTCTTTATAGAGTAGCTAAAAACATTACTTTAGAAGATGAACCTGCTAATAAAATACTAAAAAAACAAGAACCTAAAGGACTGACTAGACAAGTGCCTAAAACTGAATGGAAACAATTACCTAATGGTACTTGGCATCCCGTTACGAGGGCTGGTAATAAAGCAAGTGTTCAAGAATATTCAAAAGGAGGTTTAGTTGGAGATCCGCCACCTAAGCTTTTTAATTTTGACCCTACTCCAGAATATGTAGGTTATCAAGGTAGATTACCTGTAGCTGAATCTACTAGAGTAGCTAATACTTATAAACCTACTCAACAGGAAATAAAAGCTACAAAAGAGTATGATCAAAAAGTTGGTGCTACTGCTCAAGCTATAAGAAATAAAACAGGGGTTTCTCATAAAGAAGCAATGCAACAAGCAGAGCAAGTATTACAAGCTAACTCTAGAATACAACCAGAAGCTAAAGCTTACGCTAATACTAAACAAGCTCAAGAAAGAGATGCTTATGTATTTGATGAAGGTATGAATGCTAGAGATTATTTTAGATATCCTCTTCAATTTTTAGCAGGACGTACACCAACACAAGATGAACGTATTCAAGATAGAATAAGAATAACAGATCCTAGAACTTCTAATTTAGATAAGTTTATGGGAACAGTAGGACAAGCAGCTACCCTTGCACCAGAAGCTCTTATAAATACAGGGGTGGGTTTAGCTTTTGCACCATCAAATCTTACTAAATTAGGAATGGTTGCTGATGCCGTATCTCCTATAGGAAATCCTTTAGCTGGTGTAAATCCTTTAAAATCTAAACAACTACAAGGTTCTCCTAATGTTGCTTCTTCTATAGATGATGTTGGTAGAGGTTTGACACAAACACCACAAGCTCCTAAACCTTTAACTAGAGAAGATATAACAGACAAAGTTGAAGAGTTAACAAAAGTATTAGATAAAAATAAAGATTATATAAATAGTGAATATTATATAAATCTTAGAATGAAAAATACAGGAGAAACAAGAGAGAAGGTTTTAAAAGAAATTGAAAAATACAACAAAAGAGCAAAAGATTTTACACTAGAAATAGAAGATGCTAAAAGTGGTGCTTTAGGGTACTATAACTCTAAAAAAAATTTAATTAATGTATCAGCAACAAGAGCTAAAAGTTTTGAAGATTTGCTGGAAACTTTTGACCATGAAGTGAAACACATGTTTTCTCCAGTAGGTCTTAGTCAAAAACCTTATAAAAATTATCCTAGGGTGTTAAAAAAACCCTCTTTCAAAGAAACATTTAATGAGGCATTTGTTAATATTAATTCAACTGCTCCTTATTACAGAGGTGTTAGAGAACAACAGGTTAGAAATTTAAGATTCAGAGAAGCAATACAAAAAGATTTAGGTTTACCTTTAAATGAAGAGTTGGCCAGAAAAAATTTTGATAAATGGCTAGATAATATTGAGGGAGAAACTTTAGTTGACAAGCTAAATAATAGTGAAGCGTTAAACACTTTGAAAGATGATGTAAAAAATATGTTCTTTCATGTACATAAGAATCCTAACAAAAGAAGAGAAATAATAAACTCTCCAAAATTTAAAGACAAACTTTTTGAAACCCTTAAAAACTCATGGGCTTTAGTGCCAGCAGCTGTAGCAACAGGAGCAGCTGCTTCTAATGAATATTCAGATGGTGGATTAGTTGGAAATCCGAAAGATGATATAAAGGCTAGACAGCAACAACTAATTAACCAAGGGTTTAATATAGGAAAGGTGGATGGTATTTGGGGTGAAAAATCTCAATTAGCTTGGGACGAATTACATCGACCTATTGTTTACTTAGATGATAAGAACGATCCTAGACTTTCAGAATGGGATAATTATTTAAAAAGTAAAGATAATTTTTACAAACGCCGGAATTGGTCTTCTGCAACTATCCCTAAAGTTTCATCAATGGATGAATTTAATAAGCTTAGAGACGTTGCTTGGAAAAAATACGGAGTAGATAAAAAATATACTTTTGACCTAGGTGATAAAAGCTATTCTATAGGGGATATTGGAAACTTTACAATAATGAGAAATATTGGATTAAAAGCCCCCGAAGCAAGATATCAATATAGAGAACCTGAAAAGGTAATCCCTATAAAAGAATCTCCTAAAGGTCTGAGTAAGCAAGCGCCTAAAACTACTAATGAATGGAATGAACAACTACAAATGTATGTTCCTATTACGAGAGGTGGTTTAAATACTGTAGAAGATACTGGTATTGATGCAGGAGGTAGAAGCCTAAAAGATGGTGGCGTTGTAATGGAACTTACAGATGAAGAAATAGAACAATACAAAGCTAAAGGCTTAGTGATTAAAGATTATTAAATATTTAATAGTTATTAATAGTTAAAAATTTTAAGTATATTGTTATTAATATAAGGATGTTATGGCTAGTAAAAAAAAGAAAGTTGTTGTATACGGATTGCCTAAAGCTGAGGACGGTGGGGTTTTTGGTAAACGTTATGGAGACGTTGATTTTAAAGAACGTATGGAACACGACCTTACGGGGTTTAGACCTGGGATGAATGTGGATCGTAGAGATGCTCGTCAGCTTAGAAGAAAAACAAATGAAAGAATTCGTACTGGATTTGTTGGGTCTGACGGAACAGATTTTTCTCAATTTGCTCGCACAAGAACTAAAGATTTTATGCATTCGGGAGCTCCTAAAAGAATAAAAGCTCAAGACGGAACAGAGATGCCTGAACAAGATGGTCAGATGGAAGAGATACTAATGCAGGTTCAACAGATGTTAGAACAGGGGGCTCAACCACAAGAAGTAATTGCTCAGTTGTTACAAAGTGGTATTCCACCGGAAGGGGTTATGCAAATCTTTGAAAGTTTAGGTATGCCCCAAGAAGAAATTGGTCCTATGATTGAAGAAGTCATGGCACAAATGCAAGGAGGGGGTGCTGAAGAACAACCTATGATGGAAGACGGTGGTGAGCAAATGGAAGAAGTTGTTGCTCAAGTTCAGCAAATGTTGGAGCAAGGAGCACAACCTCAAGAGGTCATTGCTCAACTTTTGCAGTCGGGAATACCGCCAGAAGGAATACTTCAAATTTTTGAATCTATGGGAATTCCTCAAGAGGAAGTAGGTCCAATGATTGAAGAAGTTATGGCTCAGATGCAGGGAGGTCAAGGAGAGCAAGGAGGTCAACCTATGATGCAAGATGGAGGGGAGCAAGGTTCTCAAGAAGAACAAATTCAGCAACTCATCATGATGTATTCTGAATTAGCAGGCGAGGATCCTCAAGCTATAATGGAAATGCTATCTCAAGCTGAACCCGAACAACAAGAACAAATGTTGCAACAGATGGCTCAAGCTGTTCAAGAAGCTCAAGGTGGTCAGCAACAAATGTCTCCAGAGCAACAAATGGCTGAACAAGTAATGGCTAGAGGTGGTGAGATTATGGAAGGCATGAAGCACTTGCTGTTGCCTACAAAGAAAGATTTTATTGCTTTAAAACATTCAATGCTTAAAGAGTTGAAAGATGGTGGAACTTCTCCTACGTTTGATTCGGCTAGTACTGAAAATTATATTCAGAATCTCCATGGTGCAATTAGCAATCATGTTGCAAAAGAACTTAGAGTAGGTATCATTAACAAAAAGTTTGATTCTGCTTTGGCTAAGTTTGATGAATTACCTAAAGCAGAAGATGGGCTTGAAGTACGCAATAAAGTAATGCAAGCTATGTATGGCGATTCTAAAACTTACGAAGATTTATCTGACCAAGAAAAAAAAGAAGTTGATAATACAACAATAGGAGGGCAAGGTTCATTTAAGGATTATATTTCTGCTGAATCATCTGGATTTTCAAAAACGGATGATGATACTGTAGGAAATACAATTAAAAAACAACAACATTATTATCCAGGAAGAAGTGTTGGAGGAAATACTTACAATAGACCTATGGATAAAAGTCCTATAGGTCAACTCTTTGGTGCTTTTAGCAGACAGGGTACAGGAAACTATAACGTTGTTGGTCGAGGGGATATGCAAGGTATGAGTCCTGAGCAATTAGCACGGGCTACTCAAGAACGAATGGCTACTGATCCAAACTTTCAAGTAAGTCATGGATATTTAAATCGTCGTGGCAAAGTTAAATCTCGCCCAGGGCTTTTTGGGAATCGTAGAGAATTTGTAGATTTTCAATTTGGGCAAAACACTGTTGCACCAACTGGAGGACAAGAAGTAAATAATCAAAATCCCGGATATCTTACAGATGAGGAAATGTCTCAGTTAAGAGAATCTCAGAACTATAACCCTAATCTTTTTTCATCAGACGTTAGTAATCGCGATGGTAGAAGATTAAATAGAGAAGACAAGAAATTGGAATCTATCTATAATAGAAGCAATAGTTTTAAGACGAGTTGGGATTATCCAATTAGCACCAAAAAAAAATATGAATTTGGTGGTACTACTCCTGGTAACCCGGGTAAACTTTATTGGGATGTAAACTCTATGAGGTTTGTTCCTAGAGCTTTTGACGGCATGCAAATTACAGAAGAACAAGAGGCTGTTAGAAATTGGGGACAGGCTGCTGATTCTATTTTTGAAATAGGTTCTGGAATAAACAGTTTTTTAGAAAGAAGTAGAAATCAAGAAACTCGTCGAGAGCGTGCTGACAATAGAAGCCCTGATTCAATGATGCCTGTTTTCGATACTAACTCTGGTAGTCGAGGGTTTTATGATCAAGAAGGTAGATTTATTGGTGATGATATGGGTGCTCAAGCATTGCCGTCAACTGGAGATAAAAACGTTTATAACAACTACGGTAACACCAATAGGTTTCAAGGATTGGCTTATGGGAAGTTAGGATTAGAGGTTGGGCAAGTACTTGATTTGACTGAACAAGAAATCGAAATGTTGCAAAAGGAGTACGGTTATAAAATTAAAAGAAAGTAATATGGCCAAAGTAGTAATTGTTGGGAAACCTACTAGTTATACCGAAAGTAATAATGCTAAAACTGATGCTGATAATAACTATCGCGTTCCTACCTTAACTGGTGTTGATAGGGAAGAAGCAAATGTTGAAGTTGAAAAAGGAGAGGTTGTTTTATCTACAGATGTGTCGGGTAATAATAAAGTTACTGCAAACGTCGGTGGGAAAAAACATCATTCCGGAGGAACTCCTGAAAAGTTAGCTCCTGGTAGTGCGGTATATTCTGACAATTTAAAACTTGAGGATCCTGCAATGCTTTCTCTATTTGGGGTTACTAATGGTAAGCCTAAAACGTTTGCAGACTTAGCTAAAAAGTTTCATACTACACCGTTGGTTGAAAAGCAAAAGAATCCCTTAAACGATAAGATTACAAAAGAATCTTTAGATAGAAGTTTAGAAAATGCAAATTTTAAATTGAGTTTAGCATTTACACTTCAACAGTTTCATCACAAAAAGTCTGGTGAGCAAGTTGAACATTCGAAACATTTTGAGCCTTTGTTAGAACGAACTGGAATGTCTTATGAACAACTTATGGATGCTCCATCAGAAGGAAATGAAAGTTCTTTATCTGAAACGCCTGCCCAAGAAGGTAGTATGAAAGATGGAGGAGATATTCCAATGTTTGATAATGGAGGTATTAATCCTTATGAGAAATCTAATACTGTTGCTGGTCGTACTACACCTACAGGAAAAGGGAATTATTTTAGTCAACGTCAAGAATCGTTAGATGATTATGCTGCTAAATGGGAAACTATTTTAAACAAAGACATTAAAAATCTTAGTAATCAAGAAGCTCAAAGAGAAATTTACAAATGGGCTCTTGAAAAAAATCCCGAGGCTATTAAAAATATGTGGTTAACTTATGGGTTAACTGCTAAAGGTATGAACGATCCTGCTATTAAAAGGTTATCGAAAAATGGAGAGTTTAGTAAGACAGGTCTTAGTGATAAAAAAGTTTTGGAAAATTTACAAGATGCTTACGTTGATGGGTTTTTTGGAGTTAGGCAGTTAGATCCTTTTTCTAAAAAAATAGCAGACGATGTTGAAGTTAAACGTATCAAGGTTACGCCTGATGGGAAAATAATTGACGACCCTTATGAGTGGGATCTTGCAGGAATGGATGATTCTGTTGCTCCTATTAATATGGACTATCGTTGGGAAAATAAAAGAGCTTTAGCTCAAGCAAGAAAAAATCGTAGGAACATTCCTTACCTACGTCCTTTTACAGCAACTCCCGATGTAGTATATACAGACCAAGCATACTACAATCCCGACCAAGCAATTGCGGCTATTCAATCTGAATCTGGACAACAGCAAATGCAACGATCTATGTTTGCAGGACCTCAACAGCAATTAGCAAATCAACAAGCAGGTCAAGCTTATAGCATGATTGGACAAATTGTTTCTCAGTATGCAGATAAGAATGTGAATGCATATAATACGGAGAGAAATATGAATACTCAAATTGCTCAACGACATGCCGATAGATTAGCTCACGATGCAGAAAGACACCACGATAAAATAACTACTCTTAAGCAAGGGTATGCTAATGCTTATATGAATGCTGATAACGCAGTTGCCGAACAAGAAATTGCAATGCATACAGAAAGAGCAAATCGTAAGAATTTAGAAGCATCCATTGGAGAGCAGTATATTATTGATCCCGATACAGGCTTACACGTTTTTGTTAAAGGGAAAGATTTTTACCCAGACAATTCTGCAGCTATGACTGTTGATGATGTGTATGCTGAGATTATACGTAAACGTCCTGGTATTGATCAAAACATTGCAGCTAAGTTAGCAATGGCAAGAATGAGTGGTAAATACGATATTCAAGAAAGTGATTTTCCAGCTAAGGCTAAACAGTATACACCTTAAACAATTTTTGTTTAGGATTAAATTAATATATTTGATAAACTTATTTAGTAATGGCAACATATTTACCAAGCGTACAAGATGCAGTTAAGTCGATTAGACCTCCGCAGTCCAACTTGCAGTTTGATGCTCAGTTGTTAACGGCAAGGCAGTCTGCGTATGATCAGAATCATTCGAAGTTGAGTAAAATGTATGGCACCATTTTAAATTCAACATTGTCTAGAGAAGATAATATCCAAGCTAGAGATGAGTTTTTTAAACTAATCGATGGAGATTTAAAAAAGATTGCTGGTGCCGATTTATCAAAAGACTCTGTTAAAACACAAGCCGGTAATGTCTTTCAACAAATTTACACAAATGATTATTTGGTAAAGGATATGGTTTGGAGTAAAAATTACCAAGCTGAATTACAAAGAGCCGAATCATTTAGAGATTGCATAGATCCTAAAGAATGCGGTGGTCAATACTGGGATGCTGGTGTTAAGCATATGCAGTATAAAAGGGAGGAATTTAAAAATGCTACTAGAGATGAATCTTTAGGTCATAGCAACGTTAACTATGTTCCTTTTAATAATATGACTGAGGATGCTATAGCTATAATGAAAGAACTGAAAAGTAAGTTTACTAAAGATACAACGGATGGTAAATATAAAGTTACTACTGAAAATGGTGAAATTGCAATAGACCCGTTGACTTTACTTTTCGGCAGATTGTATGCAAGCAATCCTAAGTACGTTGAACAGTTTAAAGTGTTAGCTTACAATAAACGTAAAGATGAGATTTATTCTACTTATAATTCTGGTGAGTATGCTAGTCTTGAGGAAGCATCTGTTGGGTATATTGAAAGACGTAGGGATGAAGTTGAAAAGAATTTTAATGATAACTTAAAAGCTTTTGAGTTTGAGCGTAATAAGTTATCTGAATATGCAGAGGCTTTTGCTGAGGATGTGGCAGAGGGGAGACTAAAAAAGGGGGAACCTGATTACATAAAAGGTGAGTATGCTACAGCTTTACTTGCACAATCGAATGAGTTGGACCAGTTTAATAAAACGGTTATGAATGCTCAAAAGAATATGCATAATCAAAATAATATAAACAGAATATCTGATTCTTTTGATCAGATAGAAGCACACAATATTCTTACTGATGAAATAAAAGCTACTGCTTATACTATGGCTATGCAAAACCAGAGCGTTACATTAACTGAGGATAAGTATGGGTTGGAAGACCAAAGATTTAAACACGCAATGGCTCTTGAAAGATTTAAGGCTAATGCTGCTAAAGAGTTGGAGTTTATTAAAAATACCAATGCGACAAGTCAGTTTAAAGCTAATGTTTTAACTGCATCTGCTGAGTTTGATAAACATATAGAGGGTTACAATAGCGATGCAGAAAACATTTTGTTTTCGGTACTTTCCAAACTTACTAATGATACTGATAAGGCAAAAGCATTATTGGCAAGCTGGAAAGAGGATTGGGCTGGCCCTACTATAAACGATCTTTTTAATGAAAGTAATTATGATTCAAACAACACAGTTATAACTGATAGCTTTGTTGAAAAATTAAGCAAAATAGATAACCAGCAATTTAAGACGGATGCTATAAAAAGCGCTATTGATGAAGTTGAAAAGAAGTTAAAAGGTGATCAAACTTCTGCGTTTAAGTCGTATGTTACAGGTATCGAAAATGCTCAGAAAGCAGGTGTGGCTTGGACAGCGCTTCCTACAGGTTTAGACTACAGGTTTTTAGGAGATCAATTTGAACAGTTGTCGGCGGTTATAGATAAATTAGATCCTACTAACCCTGTATATGATAATTTGCTTTCCCTTGCAGAGAGTTTGCTTAAATAAAATTAACAGTTATGCCAGAAGAAAATAAAAAACCTTTAACAAGGGAACAAAAAGCAGAGTGGCTTATTCAAGCTAAAAAGAAAACGGGGGCTAGTACTACAGAAATTAACGCTGTTGCAGAAAAATTTGGAGTAACTCCTGATAAAACTACTGCTACTGTAAATGGAACTCCTGAAAAAAAGAGTGCTCCTAAAAGTAATCTTTCCGAAGGAAATTTAAATGCGATTAGTAAATTGTTTGGTTCTGATTCTAATAATGGCTATTCGGATGCTTATACACAAATGAGTAATGGTCGTTTTGATAACGCTATAGAAACTTTAGACAAATCAGGAGATGCCGATATGTGGAAAGAGCTTGGGAAAATTACTACTGAGTTAAACAGCCTATTAACAACGCATGGTGTAGATGTTAACAAAGACGGAGGGGTTGTTTTTAAAAATGTAAAATCCAATGAAGAGTTTGATAAAGTTGCAGGTCAAATCACAGAGCTGCAATCAAATTGGATGCAAACATTTGAGAATGCTAAATTTAATTTAAATAATAAGCAGGTTGGAGATAGTTGGAGGAGTAAAACTGCTAAAGAAACAAAGTTAGTTTTTGATGATAAAAGGCATGAGTTGGTAACTCAAAGAGATTGGGATAAAAATCGTAATCAAATTTATAAAGCTAATTTTGCTGTTGAGGACTTAAGTGATGATGATAAGTCTAGAGGTCATACATTGGCAATGTCTGCTATAAATAGTCCGGATGAATCTACTTTAAAAGCAGGAGCTGGATTTATTAAAACTTGGTATGACAATACCGTTAAGTTTGCAAACTCTAACTATGTTAAAAACTTTAAGTCAAATACACAATGGGTTGATAATAAACACACTGCCTATAACGCAACTTTAACAATGTTAGAGTTAGGTATAAGAGGTGAAGGTATTGGTAATTTCAATGTAGAAAAACTGACGCGTTTAAAAGAATCTTTGGAAAAATCTGAGGGTTCTGATGAATGGTTTTCTGATGTAAACAATAAGAATAAACTTTCGGATTTATCAAGTCAATTAACTCCTGAGCAATCGTTTGCGTTTTATAAAAGGATGTCTGCTATTTCAAAAGCTCCCACTGCTCATAATAAAACAGGAAGTAACAATTTTGAAATAAATACTTCTTTGTTTTCTGGAGCTGAGAAAAAACAATTAGATGATTGGAATAATACTTTACAGCGAGGACTTGATGATGAAAATGCTATGCGTGGTATTGTTGGAGACTTTAGTTACACGGCTTTAAAAAAGATTGAAGATAAAGGAATGCTTCCTAAGATAACAGGATTTACTGATAAATCTACTGTTACTAAAGCAGGATCAAGTTTTTTTGGAATGGATAAGCTTGATCGAATTTCTGGAGGTGCTGCTAGTAGAGATTATGAGATTTATGTTGATCCTAATTTTAGTAAAAACAAAGACGGAGCTTTGCAAAACGCGGCTGCTTATTTTATGGTAAATGGAACAGGAGATTTTCATAGCGCTGAAAGAATATGGAATGATTTTAAGAAAAAATCTAAAGGGTCTTTAACCGAAGAGTTTATAGCTCAAAAAATAAGAACTTACGGAGTTGATGAATATTCTAAGGAATCTAATTTTGATAACATAGAAGGTGCTGAAAAAACAAAACTTTTAAATGGTTGGGCTAAAGAGTTTCAAGAGATTTATGATTTTACAAAAAATCATAGTAGTTTTACTTGGTTTAAATCTAACTACGACATAGCTCGTAAAGCTCTTACAGAAGAATTTTCAGAAACAAAAGCTGCCGAAATTTATGGGAGAGCATCTAAAGAAGCAGGATTTCAGAATGGGGGATTTTATTCTTTACAAAATAAAGGAATATCTTTTGATGTTAGTGCTTCTGAAGGTGAGGCTAAGGTTAAAAACAAAAATGCTTTTAATATAGTTGAGGGTTTATTAAACCAAATAAGTGAGGATCGTGATGCTGGCAGTTTTAAAAAAGACGGAAGTATAGTTTCACAAAGTTCTGCTAAGGTGGTAGCAATGCCAGGAAATCTTGACAATTCATTTGATCCAACTAAATCTTTTGGGTTTTGGGATGGGGTAGGATCGGTTATTGGTGGTCCTGGTAACCTTGCCGGTAAAAGTCCAAATGACATTACGAATGCTGACACTCTTGAAGAAATGTTAACTAAGTATAAGAACGATAAGGACGGTGATTATAATCTAACATACCATAATGCTACAGGGCATAAAGATTTTAAAGGTTATACTTTTGAAAAAATTGATGATAATGGGAATGTTAAACAGGCTGTTACGTTCTACGTAAATAAAGACGTTGCTAAAAATACTGGAGATTTATTTGTTAATTCTGAATACAACGATAGTGCTAATCAAATATTAGCGATGAGGGGTAGGTATTCTATATCTCAATATGAAGATTTGGCAGGAGTTGATCCTAAAACTAATAGGAATAGAGTTAGCAACTTAGAAATTATTAATCATCAAGGACGAATGGCTATTAGATTTAATGCTTATGATTCAGAAAGCGGCATATACGATGATGAAAAAATTCATTCGTTAGGAACTATTGATAAATACAACGTGTCTGATGTTGTAGAGTTTGCTAAGAATTACATGCAAAGACTAAATGGTGACATGTTCCAACGAAATTAATTAAACTCATAACCTTTTATAATTATGTCTGAAGAAATAGAAAGCCCTTTAAAGCCAGAAGCTCTTGAACCCAAACAGTCTATTTTTGACTCAGCTTTTGAGGCTATGCCTGAACTTGTTCAGAATCCTTATGCCCAAGGGGGAAAGGTAAGGTTTAATACAGATATTGCGGGTAATACAAAAGAACGGTTTTTAACTTATGGCTCTGATATATATGGAACTAGAGGGTTTGATCCTAACAGAGATAATAACGCTCTTTATAACAGCACTACTTCTGATTGGGTTGATGTTAGTAGGGCGTGGGATGGTATGTGGAAACTTGCAGGTGTAGGATTTACTGACAGCTTCGGATTCGGTATAGCAGGGGATAGTGATAATCATAAAGCTTTTGGTAGCATAATGAATGATTATAGTTCTACTAGAGATAACTCCGCAGGTTTTATCTCTAATGCTTTATTATCGGCAGGTTATACGGTTGGTATTTTGGGTGCTATTGCTACAGAAGAACTTCTATTAACTTTAGGTACTTTTGCTACGGGTGGATTTGGAGCTCCTGCTACTGCTGTCGCTGGTACAGCTAGTGCAACAAGAGGTTTTAAGTTACTTAGAGATGCTTGGAAAGTTGCTGATAAAGTTGGTGACCATATAAACTTTTTTCAAAAATATAGAAATATTGAAAACAGTCGAACTTTGTTCACTCAAGCCGGAGCTTCTATAACAAGAGGTATTGGTAATATAGGTAAAGAGTTAAGACCTCTAGGTAACTTTGGAGATTTTGTACGTTCTTTAGATAAGGCTGACGGGGTTGCCGATTTATCAAGACTGAGTAAATCATATATGGGTGCTGCTGCATTAACTAGAGATGCTCGTAAATTTTATTTAGCTCATTCTGAAAGTAGGCTAGAAGCTAATTTTGTATATGACGAAATATATGAAGGGTATCTTAAACAGTGGCAGTTAGAAAATCCAGGAGAAAGAATACCCGAAGATATAAGACTTGATATTGAAGATCGAGCAAAAGAAGGTTATGGAAAGGCTTATAGTGCAAACTTAGGTCTTATCTACGCTACAAATGGATTGTTGTTTGGTAGTTTATTTAAAGGTTACAATCCCTTGTTGGAAACTGTAGGAAAAGCAGGTCTTGAAATTACTACTAAGCGGGGTACAGTTCAAAGCGTTAAAGCTTTAGCAAAATCTCCATCTGAATATTTTGGTCAGATGTGGAGAAATTACAAACCTTGGAGTAAGAAAAATCTTTACACTCTTCCTAGTAGGGTACTTAATATGTCTACTGAAGGATTCCAAGAGGTAGGACAAGATATTATTTCTAAAGCTGCTACGAGGTATGCTGGTTTTAATATGGATGATAAGGAGTT
>Ga0209498_1000643_pt1 | contig 21574 bp, 37 predicted proteins | sample WalLakDeSediment_FD_184131 | JGI IMG/M metagenome (GOLD analysis project Ga0209498, IMG submission 184131) | Lake sediment microbial communities from Walker lake, Nevada to study Microbial Dark Matter (Phase II) - Walker Lake 11/02/13 Deep... | ecosystem: Environmental > Aquatic > Freshwater >...
GATTGGGGTTCCTCTTCAACTACATCTTCATCCACATCGGGCTCCGGTTCCGGTTCCGGCTCTGCTGCCGGCTGACAGCCGCTAATCGCAGGCACCAATACCAAAGCAAAAATAAGTAAAAGCAAAAAAAGCTTTATTCTCATCAAATGACCCTCCTTCTAAGATTTTAGATTAAAATCTGCTTTACTGGCCTACTGAAACCGGGCACACTTTTCATTTAACACCCCCTTTTATCCGGCCGGTCTGCAAATAATATTAAGGCCGTTTTCAGACAATAAATATTAAACCCAGTAAACTGGTTATCAACCTGCTATTGCCAAAAAAACCCTTCGCTTCAAATGATTATCTGATGTTTTAGAAAACAGTTACCATTCAGAAAAAAAATTTATTTGATCTTAGCACAAAGAATTAATATAATCAATACTATTTTTAAAATCGCTATTTTTCAATTTTAAAACACCAGCAAGTTTCGGGACGGCTAATTTTAAAAAGGAACGCTGCCTGAGCATGATAGGCTTAATTAATCTTCATAGAAAGATAAGCTTTTTTAAAGTTTGGGTTGAGCAGATAATTATAGATCCGGGGTAGCAGGAAAATGGGCAGCAGTGGCGAAATCAATTATATAATAATTGTGAAGTATTCTGCATTTTTACTGCATTCTTTCAGGGATCTGTTTTTGGCCAATCGAAACCGGACAGGGGTTCTATACGTGCGGAGCATTATTATCTTCTTAAGTAAAGAACTAAAGGAGGTGCCGGCTTAATCGTAGCAATATGTCGTTTTAATGCTTACAATAAAACTTTGATCCTTTTGTAATATTCATTTTACAGCTGCAGAAAATTATTAGCAGCACTTAAATGGGAGGTAAACAAATGTATTCGAAAGCTTTTATTCCATACCGGGGTTATTATAGCTCCCCCTTTTCCCGCTGGCAGGGAAGCCTGGCCAATGAAAACTCGATTGAACTGGGCGCAAAAACAGCAAAAAGGTGGCTTGCTGAGAAAAATATTGACTCCGCGGTTTTTGATTATTTAGTTTTTGGCAAAACTATCGGCCAGCATTATACTTTTTACTCTTCTCCATGGGCAGCGGCAATGCTGGGAGCGGACAAAATACCGGCTGTACATATTTCCCAGGCTTGCTCTACTTCGACAACCTGTCTTAACCTGGCAGCAACCGGGATTGAAACAGGAGTTTATGAAAATGTTTTTTGCCTGATGACAGACCGTACCTCCAATGGACCTCATACAGTCTGGCCAAATCCGCTCGGGCCCGGCGGGCAGGTTGTCTCTGAAGACTGGGTTATGGATAACTTTAGTTTCGATCCATGGGGAGGGGTCCCCATGATCCAGACCGCAGAAAATGCAGTCCAAAAAGCCGGTAATATAAGCCGGGAACAGTGTGATGAGGTGGCCCTGAAGCGTTACGAGCAGTACGTTGATGGGCTTGCCAATGACCGCGCATTCCAAAAACGTTATATGTTTCCGGTAGAATTTGTTGTTGGCAGGAAAAAAACCGCTTTGCTTGAAGCCGATGAGGGAATAACAGAAACCACCAGGGAAGGCCTGGCCAATCTAAAGCCGGTAATCCCGGATGGAGCGCATACCTTCGGCTCGCAGACCCACCCTGCTGATGGCAACTGCGCCATAATTGTAACCACCAGGGAAAAGGCCGGAGAGCTCAGTGCGGATCCGAAAATTGCGATCCAGGTCATCTCTTATGGCTACAGCCGCGCTCCAAAAGCCCTTATGGCCATGGCTCCTGTTCCTGCGGCCGAAATGGCCCTTAAAAATGCCGGCCTTGACCTGAAAGAGGTTAAAGTTATCAAAACCCATAACCCCTTTGCCGCCAATGACATTTATATGGCCAATGAAATGGGAATTGATGTGATGGGCTTTAACAATTACGGAAGCCCGATTATTTTCGGACATCCCCAGGGTCCGACTGCCGGCCGCTGTATAGTCGAAATGATCGAGGAACTGGTTATTTTAGGAGGAGGTTATGGCCTCTTTACAGGTTGTGCCGCCGGTGACACCGGAGCAGCCTTAATCGTCAAGGTTCTGGCTTAAACCGAAAAAATTTCTTTAAATACGCCGGGATCACCGGAGCAAATACCGTCTTGCAAGAACCACAGGGGCAAGGTTAGTTTTCTTTGCCCCTTTTCCATACCAAAACTCTTATAAAACTAAAAACCCGCTTCCGGTATCAATCGACTGATACCGCAGCGGGTTAATTTACCAGGGCTAGATTATTAATGCCTTAACGCTTGGAAAACTGAGGAGCGCGGCGGGCTTTTTTCAAACCACACTTCTTACGTTCTTTCATCCGGGGATCCCGGGTAAGGTAACCGTTTTTCTTCAGTACTGGTCTGTACTCACCATCAGCCTGTAAGAGTGCCCGGGCTATGCCGTGCCTGATTGCGCCTGCCTGCCCGGAAAAACCCCCGCCTTCAACTTTGGCGATAACATCAAACCGCCCTTCGGTTTCGGTTGCGACCAAAGGCTGCCTGACGATTAGTTTAAGAGTTTCCAGGCCAAAATAATGATCCATTTCTTTTCCGTTGATGATAATCTTTCCGCTGCCCGGCAGCATACGAACACGCGCTACTGATTCTTTACGGCGACCGGTACCCAAATATTGCACTTCGCTCAAGAGTTGGGGCCTCCTTCCATCTTTTCATCCGGCCCTTCACTCCAGGGCTGCGGTTGCTGAGCCTGGTGAGAGTGCTGGTCATCTCTGTATACACGTAACTTTTTCAACATAGCCCGCCCCAGGCGATTATGGGGAAGCATACCGCGAATAGCCATATAAACCGCTTTTTCCGGCATTTTTTCAAGCAGGGTTGCGTAATCAATTTTTTTCAGGCCGCCTGGAAATCCGGAATGGCGGTAGTAATATTTCTGCTCCAGTTTACGACCGGTTAAAACTACCTGGCCGGCATTGAGGACGATAACATGATCTCCGGTGTCAATGTGTGGAGTAAATTCCGGTTTGTGTTTACCTCTTAATAGGCGCGCCGCTTCAGTTGCCACCCTTCCGAGCGAACGTCCGGCGGCATCGATAATATACCAGCTTCGATTTATTTCATGAGGTTTAGCCATGTAAGTAGTGCGCATTTCAATTCTCTCCTTTTGCCTTATCCAGTAAAGCCACAACCTATATTCTAATGTACCGGGCAGGGGCTGTCAAGCTAATCCGGGCTGCTTTTCGCTATTTTATATTAAATATTTGCAATCTGCGTGGCTAATGTATTAATCTACGCTCAGGTCTTTAAATTTAATGACCATTCTAAATCACCAATCCTGATTTTAGAATCCTAATACCTCTTGATCGTATATGACTTTCTCCAGGCATAACCCGTGTGGTGGAACAGTGGGACCGGCAGCAGCAGGGTTGGACCCTTCTATGGCCTCTTGAATTTCTGGCAGAGTGATGCTTCCTTTGCCGGCACGAATCAGGGTGCCGGTTATTAAACGGACCATGCGGTATAGAAATCCGCTGCCTTCGAAATAAATAGTTAACATATTGTCCGCATGGAGTTCCACAGGTTCAACACGATGAAGAGTGCGGGTGGTTTCAACTATCGAACTGCCGGCAGTCTGAAAAGATCTAAAATCATGGGTGCCGGTAAAAAGTTGTGCAGCCTGGCAGATCAGTTCCAGGTTCAGTGGATCCGGCAGGTGCCAGCTGTAGAGCCTTTTTAAAACCTGGGGATAAGGGGCCCGGTCTATGGTGTAACTGTAGAGTTTTCCCAGGGCATCAAAACGGGCGTGAAAATTTTCAGGCATATACTCAGCTGTGGTAACCACTATATCCGCTGGGAGAAGGGCATTGAGGGCATGCGGTAAATTATCAGCGGCGATATGAAAAGGGGCCTGGAAGCTTGCTGTCTGGCCGCGGGCATGCACGCCCGAGTCCGTCCGGCCGGCGCCGGCAACTCTCACCGGCTGCTTATAAATTACTTTTAGCGCCCGCTCGAGAGCTTCCTGAACAGTGGACGCATTGGCCTGGGTCTGGAAGCCGCTGTAATTGCTACCATCGTAGCTTATACGGATCAGCGTGTTAAACAAATTTTTCTCTCCATAATCTTTGATTACAAGCTGAAAGCCAGGACTGTGGCCAGTAAAGCCAAAACGAAAGCGATGGCAACCCAGTCCCCCGGCGCGATAACATCTTCATACATGCGTGTTCGTTTTGCCCCGATGCGGTAACCGCGCGCTTCCATGGCCAGGGCCAGTTCGTCAGCCCGCCGGAAAGCGCTGATAAACAGGGGGACGATCAACGGAACAAGACTTTTTGCTTTCCGGAATATCGAGCCGCTCTCAAAATCTGCCCCCCGTGAAACCTGGGCCCGCATCAGCCGCTGGCTCTCCTCCATCAGCGTCGGGATGAAACGCAGGGCTATGGCCATGATCATGGCTACTTCTTCAGTGGGCAGGCCGATATAGCGCAGCGGTTTCAGGAAATGGCCCATAGCGTTTGTCAGCGAAAGCGGTGTGGTAGTCAGGGTAACCAGCAGTGAAAAAAGAACGAGGGTAATCAGGCGGATAATGACAAAAAACCCTTCTCTGACCCCTTCTGATTCCACCGTGATAAAGCCGATTCTCAGCAGGACAATGCCGCCCTTGGTAAAAAATAAATAGATAACCAGGGTAAAAATAAAAATATAAAGGATTGGCCTCAAACCCCTTAAAAAGTAGCGGAACGGAACTTTCGCTGAGGCAATCAGGGTTATTGCTATGAAAAAGAGGCCGATTAAACCACCGAAAGTTTTCAGGCTAAAGAGCAGAACCAGCATTAAGAACAGCGTAAATATCTTAAGGCGTGGATTTAACTGATGGATCGGGCTTGTGCCGGGCAGGTACTGCCCTAAGGTAATGCTACTGCTCATAACTCGCGGCGTCCTTTCAACTTATTGATCTCCGCTCTGGCGCCGGCCAGGGTAAAGATATCTGTTCTCACCGGCAGCCCCCTTTCAGCCAGGCCATGCAGGATTTCGGTTACTGCAGGCAGGGCCAGTCCAAGATCGTCAAGCTGTTGGCGCCTGGTCAATATTTCTTTTGCCACTCCTTCTAATACCAACCTGCCATGCTGTAAAACTATTATTCTGTCAGCCAGGGCGGCGACTTCATCGAGATGGTGGGTGGAAATAATTACTGTTAAGCCGGAATCACGGTTGAGCATTGCCAGCAGATCAAAAAGATTCCGCCGGCCGGCAGGGTCAAGCCCTGCTGTCGGCTCATCGAGAATTAGCACTTCCGGGTTAAGGGAAAGAACGGCAGCGACAGCTACAAGCCGTTTCTGCCCCGCACTGAGCTGGAAGGGGTGGCGATCCTGAAGTTGCTCTGCATTAAGACCAACCTTCCCGAGAGCATCTTTAACTCTGTTTTTGATCTCACTTTCATCCAGGCCAAGGTTATGAGGCGCAAATGCGACTTCAGCGTATACAGATTCTGAAAAAAACTGTTCTTCCGGCATTTGGAAAACAAGACCAATACGTCTTCTTAAGTGCAGCAACCCCCTTTTATCTGAACTGATCTCCTGCCCTTCAAAGAATACCCGGCCGGATGTCGGCCTGAGCAGACCGTTAAGGTGCTGAACCAGGGTTGACTTGCCAGATCCGGAAGGACCGATTATCAGGGCAAATTCACCCCGTTTAAGGCTGAAAGAAACTTCATCTAGTGCTTCAGTGGCAAAGGGGGTCCCGGGCATATAGGTATGGGTCAGCTTTTCCGTTCCAATGAACATAGGCTGTTAACCAACTCCCGGCGATGTAGTAGTTGCGGCTGCAAAGAAAAACCATCTTCACGAAGCAAAGCGGCCAGCTCGACTGCTGCCGGCCCCTGCAGCCCCAAATCGTGCAGCAGTGAGAGATCTGTCAAGACCTCTTCAGGAGGTCCCTGCCGGATCAACCGGCCCTGATTAAGAACAATTACCCTGCCGGCAAAGACAGCTTCCTCGGGAAAATGGGTGACATGGACAACGGCGATACCCCGGTTACGATTTAGCTCACAAACTGTATCAATAACGTCTCGCCTGCCTGCCGGATCGAGCATCGAAGTCGGTTCATCCATCAGGATACAACCCGGCTGCATTGCCAAAACACCGGCAATAGCTACTCTTTGCTTTTCACCGCCCGATAACAAGTGGGGTGGTTGCTGCAGCAAGTCTTCGAGACCGAGTAAACGCGCTACATCACCCACTTTCTGCCTGATTTCAGCAGAGGGCAGGGCCAGGTTTTCCAAACCGAAAGCAATATCCTCTTCAACAGTTGTCGCTACAAGCTGATTATCCGGATTTTGGAAAATCATGCCGCATGTTCGGCGAATCCGGGGGATATTCTCTTCTTCAACAGTAGAAATGCCCTCAACCCGCACCTCACCATCTGTAGGAGCCAGCAGGGCATTAAAAAGTTTCAGTAAAGTAGTTTTTCCGGAACCGTTCGGGCCGATCAGGGCTACATACTCCCCCCTGTAAACGGCCAGGTTGATCCCGGAAAGGGCAGGCGAAGAGTCCGCATCTTCACCCGAATAATAAGTATAGGCCAGATCCCTGGCTTCAATAATAATTTCAGGCCGGCTAAACATTGGTCAACTATTCGGTCACAAGCTCCAAAATTACCATTGGAGCGCCATCTCCCCGACGCGGACCCTTTTGGATAATGCGAGTGTAGCCGCCTTCCCTGCCTTCCATTTTCGGAGCTATTTTTTCGAAAAGGTTGGTGACCACATCTTCATCCAGCAAAAAGGCCAGAGCCTGACGACGGGCATGCAGATCTCCTTTTTTACCCAAGGTAATCATTTTTTCGGATAGAGAACGAATTGCCGCAGCCCTGGCTGCAGTTGTTTCAATTTTGCCTGTCCGTAAAAAAGATGTAACCAGGCCTCGCAACAGGGCTCGCCTGGGGCCGCTTTTTCGACTCAGCTTCTGGTATGGCATACTTCTACTTCCTCCTTGAAGGCTTACTCTTCGCTATTGTTGAAGCCGAAACCTAGTTCTTCCAGCTTTTGCTCCACTTCTTCCAGCGATTTTTTGCCAAGGTTGCGTACTTTCATCATTTCATCTTCTGTCTTACGAACCAGTTCGCTAACCGTATTTATACCCGCCCGCTTTAGACAGTTATATGAGCGCACCGAAAGGTCAAGTTCTTCTATGGTCATATCGAGAATACGCTCGCGGTCTTCTTCCTGGCGATCGGAAGCAATCTCAACCTCGTCAACCTGCTCGGTAAGATTAACGAAGAGGGCGATATGGGTATTCAATATCTTTGCTGCCAGGCTGATCGATTCATCAGGCCTGATGCTTCCGTCGGTCCAGATTTCTAGAGTGAGTTTGTCATAGTCGGTTATCTGGCCAACCCTGGTGTTCTCGACCTGGTAATTAACCTTGCGAATCGGTGAAAACATCGAGTCAACAGGTATAACCCCAATCGGCTGTTGCGGAAGCTTATTGCGTTCGGCCGGGACATAACCCCGTCCGTTAACAGCTGTCATCTCCATATAGAGCCGGGCATTCTCTTCCAGGGTGCAAATATGTTGCTCCCCGTTTAAAACCTCTACATCAGCAGGTGCCTTGATATCCTGGGCCTTGACTATGCCTGCCTTATCAGCATCTATAACCAGTGTTTGTGGTTCATCAGAGTGTATTTTCAAAGAAACGGCCTTTAAGTTAAGGATGATCTCGATCGTATCTTCAAGCACCCCTGGCAGATTGGAAAATTCATGCAGGGCCCCATCAAATTTAACGTTGGTTATCGCTGCTCCCGGTAGAGATGACAACAGTATCCTGCGTAACGCATTACCCAGGGTTGTGCCGTATCCTCTTTCCAGGGGTTCAACCACAAACCGACCGTAATTGTTCTGATCATCTTTTTCCACAAATTCAATTTTTGGCTTTTCTATTTCAATCATAATATTTCTGATTTACCCTCCTCGTTTGATATATTGAGGGTTAACTATTTACTTAACGGGAATATAGTTCGACAATAAGGTGGTCGGTTACCGGCACGTCGATCTCTTCGCGTTGCGGTATCCGCAAGACCCGTCCTTCTAATTTTTCATAATCTGCTTCCAACCAGTCTACTATTCCCTGCTGCCCTCTTTCCGCAATAATTTGCTTAAAAACAGGTTTGTTTTTACATTTTTCGCGGACAGCTATAACATCGCCGACCCTGGTTAAAAATGAAGCAATATCAACTTTACGGTCGTTAACCTGAAAATGGCCATGGTTTATAAGCTGCCTCGCTTCGGCACGGGATCTTCCCAGACCCATGCGAAAGACAACATTGTCCAGACGGCTTTCTAATAGCTGCAGTAATATTTCACCGGTAACCCCTCTACGACGGTCAGCTTCTTTAAAGTAACGACGAAACTGCCTTTCCATTACTCCATAAATACGGCGGGCTTTCTGTTTTTCGCGCAGCTGCAAACCGTATTCGGAAAATTTCTGACGGCCCTGGCCGTGCTCTCCCGGCGGGTAAGCATGGCGCACAACGGCGCATTTATCAGAATAACAGCGATCACCTTTAAGATAAAGTTTATCTTTTTCTCTGCGGCACAAACGACAAACTGCTCCAGTATGGCGTCCCATTTAAATTATGTTACACCTCCTTCTAAAATAAGATGACTAAACCCTCCGCCTTTTTGGCGGACGGCAGCCGTTATGCGGTATCGGGGTGACATCTTTTATCGCATTAACCTCCAGGCCTGCAGCCTGAAGTGAGCGAATAGCTGCCTCACGACCGGCACCCGGTCCTTTGACGTATACTTCAACCTGTCTCATCCCGTGATCCATAGCCACTTTGGCTGCCGCTTCCGCAGCCAGCTGGGCGGCAAAAGGTGTTGATTTACGGGAACCTTTATACCCGACATTACCGGCGCTGGACCAGGAAATGCTATTCCCGTCAACATCAGTGATGCTGATAAAGGTATTGTTGAAGGTTGATTTGATATGAGCAACCCCGCGCTCAACATTCTTTTTTTCTCGACGTTTAGTGCGGGTAACCTTTTTCTTTACCAATTTTCACCAATTCCTCCCTTCTCCACGAATCCTATTTCTTACGACGGATGCCTACGGTTTTGCGGGGACCTTTACGGGTGCGGGCATTGTTCTTTGTCTTCTGACCCCTCACCGGCATGCCGCGCCGATGTCTGATCCCACGGTAACAACCAATTTCAACCAGGCGCTTGATGTTAAGCGCGACTTCACGGCGCAAATCACCCTCAACATTATAATTCTTGTCAATAAATTCTCGCAGCCGGCCGAGTTCATCTTCAGTAAGATCCTTAACCCTCGTATCCGGGCTGACCCCGGTATGGGTCAGGATTGCCGCTGCCCGGTTTTTCCCAATGCCGTAAATATAGCTCAGCGCAACTTCCACTCTTTTGTCACGCGGTAAGTCTATACCTGCAATTCTGGCCAATAGTTTAACACCTCCTTAAAAAGTAATCCCCCGACAAGATCGAGATCTCCGTTATAAAAACGAACACTAACCCTGTCTTTGCTTGTGTTTTGGGTTTTGACAAATAATCACAACCCTGCCTTTGCGCCGGATTATCTTGCACTTTTCACACATTTTTTTTACTGAGGGCCTCACCTTCATGATCTTGGCCTCCTTACTTGTAACGATAGGTAATGCGCCCCCGAGATAAATCGTAAGGCGATAGTTCAACCAACACCCGGTCACCAGGCAGAATGCGAATAAAGTTCATCCGGATCTTTCCCGATACATGAGCCAGGACCCTGTGCCCATTCTTCAACTCAACCCGGAACATGGCATTCGGCAGCGGTTCGACTACAGTGCCTTCTACTTCTACTACATCTTTTTTCTTGCTCATGTTACCAGTTAAACCTCCTCTTCGGGGGGGCTGACTACCGGCATCAGTTCTTTCAAAAATCTGATCACCTGGTTATCGTTCAACTTTTCTGTTTCAAGCGGTTCCCCCAAATCTGCTCTGCGCTCATAGTGCTGAAGATGAGCCTTGTTTTTCTTTTTTGGCCGATTAACAGGGCGATTGCGCCCGTCAACCAGGAGCACATATACAGGGTCAATCTCCTGGAGCACCAGGTAATGTTTTCCTTTATCACGCCCGGCCAGAGAACGGACCAGCTGGCCCGGCTTTAGTTCTACCATTGCTTCGCCCCCTTAAGAAAGGTTGGAAGAGGTCAGCACCTCGGGCCCGTTTTCACTAAGTGCCACTGTATGCTCAAAGTGAGCTGAAAGGCTGCCGTCGGCGGTTATAACTGTCCACTGGTCTTTAAGAACCTTAACCTCCCAGCTGCCGGCATTTACCATTGGTTCAATAGCCAGAACAATCCCCGGCTGCAGCAGCGGGCCCCGGCCCGGCAGCCCAAAATTGGGAACCTGCGGTTCTTCATGCATTTCCTCACCGATACCATGACCGACATAATTACGCACGACCGAGAAGGAGTTTTGTTCAACATAATCCTGAACCGCATGAGAAATGTCAGACAGTTTATTTCCGGCCTGCACAGCCTCTATGGCTTTCTGCAATGATATTTTAGTGACATCAATCAGCTTTTTGGCCTGCGTCGATATCCGGCCTACCGCATAAGTAGCGGCGGCATCCCCATAGTAACCGTTCAGGCGAGCACCGACATCAATGCTGATTATATCGCCCTCCTGAAGCCTGCGCAAGCCGGGAATTCCATGCACCACCTCATTGTTGACGGAAGTGCATATCGATGCCGGGAAATTATGATAGCCCAGGAAAGCCGGCTCGGCGCCGTACTTACGGATTCCTTTTTCGGCAATCTTGTCAAGCATAGCAGTGGTGATGCCAACGCTGATCACTTTATCCATTTCCAGCAGCACTTCAGCCACTATCTTGCCCGCTTCACGCATCAATTTTATTTCACGTGCCGATTTAAGCTTGATCATGATATTGCACTACTTCATGAATCCGCGATAGCTGCGCATCAGCATATGACTTTCAATCTGCTTAAATGTTTCCAAAACCACACCAACCACGATGATCAGTCCGGTGCCGCCAAATATAATATTCATACCCGTAATCCGTTCCAAAATAATCGGGAAGACGGCAATAAAAGCGAGCGAAAAGGCTCCGGCAGTGGTCAGGCGTGATGTCACTCTGGCCAGGTAATCGGCTGTAGGGCGACCCGGCCGTAACCCGGGAATAAACCCTCCATATTTCTTAATATTACCGGCTACCTGAAAAGGATCAAACTGCACCGCAGTGTAAAAATAGGTAAAGAGAATGATCAGGGTCATATATAAAAACAGGTTCAGGTTAGTTCCCCAGCCAAGGCTGGCAGCAATACTCTGCGCCAGCGGATGTTGAATAAAACTGACCATAGTTTGCGGAAAACTTAAAATCACTGAAGCAAAAATAACCGGAATAACCCCTGCCTGGTTTACTTTCATCGGAATGTGAGTAGCCTGACCGCCGTACATCCGCCGGCCGACAACACGTTTGCTGTACTGCACGTTAATCCTGCGCTGGCCCTGATCAAGGCCGATAATTCCGACTATCAGGGCAAGCAAAACAGCCACAACGATAAAGATGATCAGTAAATTGATCTGACCGAAGCGGTACTGTTCCACAGCCAAAGCCACACCGATCGGAAAACCGGCGACAATACCGGCAAAAATGATCAGCGAGATGCCGTTACCGATCCCTTTTTCTGTAATCAGTTCACCCATCCACATCAGAAATGCAGTGCCGGCTGTTAGAGCGATAACAATCGTCGTATAGGAAAGAAATGTTTTATCGAGCACAGCCTCACCGGCGATAATAGTCGACAACCCCAGAGCCTGGACAAGGGCGATCACGATAGTTCCATAGCGGGTTATCTGCGATATTTTTTTACGCCCCTCTGGACCTTCCTGGCTCCACTCCTTCAGTTTGGGAATAACTATCGTCAGCAGGTTCATAATAATGGAAGCATTAATATAAGGCATGATGCCCAGGGCAAATATGGTGAAATTAGCCAGGTTTCCGCCCCCGATGATGTTAACAAAGCCAAAGATGGTATCCTGCTGGAAAAACTCAGCCAGCCGGGATGGATCCACCCCAGGCACAGGGATCGCCGATCCTACCCGGAAGACTACAAACATGGCCAGGGTGAAAAGAATACGATCCCTGAGCTCTTTAATCCGCCACGCTGTACGAATTGTTTCCAGCAATCTAGATCACCTCAGCCTTTCCGCCGGCCGCTTCAATCTTTGCCTGGGCCTGCTTACTGAAACGATGAGCATGAATTACCAGCTTGTGCTCCAGTTCACCATTACCCAGCACTTTCAGAGGATCATGCAAATTCTTAAGCAATCCCGCCTCCACTAAAATTTCCGGTGTCACTACAGTACCTTTTTTGAAGTTGTTCAGATCACTTAAATTAACAATGTTCCACTTTTGCTTAAATATATTTGTAAAACCGCGCTTCGGCAGGCGCTGAAAATAAGGCATCTGCCCGCCTTCAAATCCGCGGCGAATGCCGGAACCCGAACGCGAACCCTGTCCTTTTTGCCCCCGGCCGGACGTCTTGCCCAATCCTGAAGCCATACCTCTTCCTTTACGTTTAGCCACTTTCCTGGCTCCCTCAGGAGGCCTTAATTCGTGTAAACGCATCGGCTACACCTCCCCAAATAAAACAATACAGATTACTTTCTTTCTTCAATGTTTACCAGATAATGAATTGAGTTAGCCATACCCCTGATTACTGCCGTATCGTCATGGACTACAGACTGGCCGATTCTCCTTAAACCGAGTGCCCGTACTGTACGGCGGTGTTTCGGTTTGCAGGATAACGGACTACGGACCAAAATAATCTCTATTTTTTTTGCCATAACGGTTTACTCTCCTTAGCTGAGCAGCTTCTCTACTTCAACACCGCGCAGGGCGCTTACTTCTTCAGCCCTTTTCAGTGATTTTAAGCCTTCCATGGTCGCGCTGACTATATTGATCGCATTGGAAGAGCCGAGAGATTTGGTGAGAATATCCCTTACTCCGGCCAGTTCCAGAACCGCACGCACCGGCCCGCCGGCAATAACGCCGGTACCTTCGGAAGCCGGTTTAAGCATAACTTTCCCGGCGCCAAAACGGCCCGTTACCGGGTGGGTAATAGTTGTTCCAACCATGGGTACACGAATCAGATTCTTCTTGGCATCTTCAATGCCTTTACGTATTGCCTCCGGCACTTCACCGGCCTTACCCATTCCGGATCCTACTACACCGTTCTGATCTCCAACGACAACCAGGGCGCTAAAGCTGAAACGACGCCCGCCTTTGACCACCTTGGCCACGCGGTTGACCTTGACTACTTTTTCTACCAACTCCTGTGATGGTTCGATCTTTGACACCCGTGCAATTCCCCCTTTCTAGAAGTTTAACCCGGCCTCGCGGGCCCCTTCGGCCAGTTCTTTGACCCGTCCGTGATAGAGGTAACCGCCCCGGTCGAATACAACATCTTTAATCCCTTGATCAACCGCCCGTTGGCCCAACAGCTTTCCAACATTGCGGGCCGCATCCCGATCGCTGCCGCGGGGCAGGTCCGGGCGCAGCTGGGGATCAAGGCTGGAAGCAGCAACCAGGGTGTTTCCGGATTGATCATCGATCACCTGGGCATAAATATGTTTGCTGCTGCGGAACACATTCAAACGAGGACGCTGCGGTGTGCCGCTTATTTTAGTCCGGACTCTGCGGTGACGCTTTTTCCGGCTGATCAAACGCGATTTTGCCTTAAGCACAATATTACACCTCCAGGCGACTATTTGCCCGCTTTACCAACTTTCTGGCGGACGTTTTCATTTTCATAACGGATACCCTTGCCCTTATAGGGCTCCGGCGGGAAAGTCCTGCGAATCACTGCAGCAAGGTTGCCCACCTGCTGTTTGTCAATACCTCTGACAATTATCTTTGTTGCGCTGGGCACCTCAATTTCCATGTTGTCACCGGGTTCGAATTCAACAGGATGCGAATAACCAACATTGAGGACAAGTTTCTTGCCCTGCAGGGCAGCCTTGTAACCGACACCTACCAACTCCAGATTGCGGCTGTAACCTTCGGTTACGCCAGTAATCATATTGTCGATCAGCGTGCGGGTCAGGCCGTGTAAAGCCCTGTGCTGGGGGCTGTCGGACGGCCTTCTGACAAAGAGCCATCCCTCTTCCTGTTCAATAATCATCTCCCGGGGCAGCTCCCTGAAGAGTTGCCCTTTCGGACCTTTTACAGCAATATTCCTTCCGTCAACCTGTACCTCGACCTTGTCAGGTACAGCGACAGGTTTTTTACCGGTTCGAGACATCGGTAAACCTCCTCGCTATGCTACCAGATATAGCATAAAACTTCGCCGCCACTGCCTGTTTCCCGGGCCTGGCGATCACTCATTAAACCCTGAGAAGTAGAGATAACAGCTATCCCCAAGCCTCCAAGGACTCTGGGCAGTTCATCTTTTTTCACATAAACCCTCAAACCGGGCTTGCTGATCCTTTTCAGACCGCTGATAATCTTTTCCTGGTTGGGGCCGTACTTAAGATGGACTCTTAATATGCCCTGCTTGCTATCTTTGATATATTCATAATCTTTGATAAAGCCTTCCTGCTTCATAATAGCCGCAATCGAACGTTTCACATTCGAAGCAGGAATTTCCACAGTTTTATGCCGAACATTATTTGCATTACGCACACGTGTAAGCATATCGGCAATTGGATCTGTCATCATTGGCAATAACAACCTCCTCTCATTCTTTCATCATCTACCAGCTGGCTTTTTTTATTCCCGGAATTTTTCCCTCATTGGCCAGATGACGAAAGCAAAGGCGGCACAAGCCGAATTTTCGTAAGTAAGCCCTCGGTCGGCCACAAATGTGGCAACGGTTATAACTGCGAACCGCAAATCTAGGCTCTCTCTTGGCCTTGGCAATTAATGATTTCTTGGCCATCCTTTTCCTCCTTAAACTTCCGCGAAAGCTTCCACTTTAAGCCGCCCGGAAGGGCAACCCCATTAAAGCTAGAAGTTCGCGTGCTTCTTCATCAGTCCCGGCTGTGGTTACTATAGTTATATCCATACCGAGAACTCTTTCAACGTTGCTGTATTCAATCTCGGGAAAAATTAACTGTTCTTTGATACCAATGGTAAAGTTTCCCCGCCCATCAAAAGAATGCGGTGATATGCCGCGAAAATCCCTGACCCTTGGGAGGGCGATATTAAAAAGTTTGTCCAAAAAGTCATACATGCGGACACCGCGCAGGGTCAGTTTACAGCCGATGGGCATTCCCTCACGAACTTTAAAACTGGCCACTGAACGGCGTGCCCTGGTTATAATCGGCTTCTGGCCGGTTATTATCGAGAGATCGTTTACCGCTGCATCCAGTATTTTCGGGTTTTCTTTACCTTCACCAAGGCCCATATTGATTACTACTTTTTCGATCCGCGGCGCCTGCAGTTTGTTCTTGTAGGAAAACCGCTTCACAAGGGCGGGCCTTACTTCTTCGAGATATTTAAGCTTCATCCGTGACATCTTCGTGTTTTAACCCTCCTTACTTATCCAGCGATTCGCCGCACTTACGACAGATACGCACCCGGCGTTCATCAGGAAGTATTTTCTTGGCAACCCGGGTCGGCTTGCTGCAAGCCGGGCAGACAACCATGACCTTTGATGCCGGGAACGCCGCTTCCATCTCCCTGATTCCTCCCTGAGGAACCTTTCTGGTCGGCTTGGCATGCTTTTTAATCATATTTACACTTTCCACCTTGACCTTGCCAAGGCGGGGAAAAGTGGCGATCACTTTCCCTTTTTTACCCTTATCTTTGCCGGAGAGGATTAAAACTTTATCCCCCCGACGCACAGACATTTTTTTTACTTCCACCGGTTTTTCGCCACCTCCATACTGAACATCTAAATTACTTCTGGCGCCAGGGAAACAATCTTCATAAAATCTTTCTCCCTCAGCTCACGGGCAACGGGACCGAAAATACGGGTACCCCGCGGATTATTCTGTTCGTTAATAATTACTGCTGCATTTTCATCGAAGTGGATATGGGAACCGTCTCTGCGGTTTAGCCGGCTTCTTGTGCGCACGATTACAGCCCGGACCACTTCACCTTTTTTTACTACTCCACCCGGGGTGGCTTCCTTAACCGAAGCAACAATAATATCGCCAATTTTGCCGAATTTGCGCTTCGATCCTCCCAAGACCCTGATACAAAGGATCTTTTTTGCTCCCGAGTTGTCAGCTACATTTAAGATGGTTTCGCTTTGAATCATCGTTGCATCTCCTTTCATCCCCTTCCCGACAGGCTATTCGGAAAGAGAATCCTACAGCTTCGATTTCTGCACAATTTCCACCAGGCGCCATCTTTTGTCTTTGCTAAGCGGCCTGGTTTCCATAATTTTTACTACATCGCCTACTCGGGATTCATTTGTTTCATCATGAAACTTGTACTTCTTAGTCCGGCGGATGGTCTTGCCATAGAGGGGATGGCGGGTTACTCTTTCTACCGCTGCCACCCTGGTTTTATCCATTTTATCGCTAACCACCCGACCGCTGCGTACCTTACGTTTTCCTGTTTCCAAACCGATGGGCCTCCCTTCATCTTCAAACTCAGCTAAGGGCCCGTTCTCTGAGCACGGTTTTTACCCGGGCAATACTGTGGCGGACCTCTTTAATACGCATATAATTTTCCAACTGACCGGTGGCTTGCTGGAAACGAAGATTGAAGAGTTCTACCTTTAACTCTTTAACTTTTTCTTCCAGTTCTTGCTCATTAAGTTCACGCGCATCTGTTATTTTCATTCGGATACACCACCCGCTTCAGTTCTTTTCACAAACTTTGTCTTGATCGGCAGTTTGTTTGCCGCCAGGCGCATGGCCTCTTTAGCCAGCTCCTCACTAACACCGGCCAGTTCAAACATAATCCGACCCGGTTTGACCACGGCTACCCAGTATTCCGGAGAACCTTTACCTTTACCCATCCGGGTTTCGGCCGGTTTTTCAGTTACCGGTTTATCGGGGAAGATGCGAATCCAAACCTTACCGCCCCTCTTGATAAACCTGGTCATTGCAATACGGGCCGCTTCAATCTGCTGGCTGGTAATCCATGAAGGCTCCAGGGCCTGCAGGCCAAACTCACCAAACTGGACAACTGTGCCGCCTTTGGCCCGTCCTTTCATGCGTCCGCGGTGCTGGCGCCGGAATTTAACCCGCTTAGGCATTAACATTTTCGTCTACCTCCTCCGCAGGTTTCTCCTTGCTCGGCTTGGAGGGTAATATTTCTCCTTTATAAATCCAAACCTTAACCCCAATACGTCCGTAAGTGGTTCGAGCTTCAGTAAAACCATAGTCGATATCGGCGCGCATTGTCTGCAGAGGAACAGTTCCTTCATGATAACTTTCGTTACGAGCCATTTCAGAACCGCCCAATCTGCCGCTGCAGGCAATCTTTATGCCTTTGGCGCCGTTACGCATGGTGCGGAAAACTGCCTGCTTCATCGCCCTTCTGAAAGCAATTCGCCGCTCAAGCTGTGAAGCGATACTTTCAGCGACTAAAAATGCATCCAGCTCAGGCTTCTTTATTTCAATAATATTTAAGTGTACTTTTTTCTCGGTCATTGCCTCTAACTGTTTACGCAGTTCTTCAACACCGGTACCGCCGCGGCCAATAACCATGCCGGGTTTGGCGGTGTGGATATTAATCCGTAAATTACTGGCTGCCCGTTCGATTTCAATCCGTGATAAAGATGTGCCTTCCAGTTTTTTTTGAAGATAATCACGAACTGCCAAATCTTCATGTAACAGCTCTTTATAATTCTTACTGGCAAACCAGCGTGCATCCCAGTCACGGATAATACCGATCCGGAAACCGATGGGGCTTACTTTTTGTCCCACATCTAGACCCCCTTTCTTTCTTTAACTACAACCGTTATATGGCTGGTTCGTTTTAATATCATAAAACGCCTTCCCCTGGCCCGGGGCTGAATCCGTTTCATGGTGGGCCCTTCATCAACATAAGCCTGGTCAACGTAGAGCGAACCGCGTTTCATCTCAAAGTTATGCTCGGCATTGGCTGCCGCAGAATTTACCACTTTGGCCACTACCGCAGCGGCGCGGCGCGGTGTATAACGCAGTATGCTTAATGCTTCATCAATATCTTTGCTGCGAATAAGGTCAACAACAGCCCTAGCCTTACGCGGCGCCAGGCGCACGTAGCGGGCCTGTGCTTTTGCTTCCATCAGTCTTCCTGCCTCCTCTGCCCTACTTTAAACTGGTAGAGCGTTCGGTATGGTGCCCGTGCCCCCGGAAGGTGCGGGTCGGGGCGAATTCGCCCAGTTTATGTCCGACCATATCTTCACTGATATAGATCGGCACATGCCGGCGACCGTCATGGACGGCAATAGTGTGTCCGACCATATCGGGGAATATGGTAGAACGGCGGGACCAGGTTTTAATAACCTTTTTTTCTCCCTTTTCGTTCATCTGTTCAATTTTCTTCATCAGGCTGGCCTCAATGTATGGGCCTTTTTTCAGTGAACGCGACAATTTTAAACAACCTCCCTTTCAGGCGGAATCCGGATCGCCCGCTGCTCATCAGGCAGGGCCGGTCTCTTAATTCCGACTACTTCTTACGGCGGCGGACAATAAGCTTATCCGAATACTTATTCTTTTTACGGGTCTTATAGCCCAGGGTCGGTTTGCCCCAGGGGGTTACCGGTCTTTTGAGCCCGATCGGCGCTCTGCCCTCGCCTCCACCATGAGGGTGGTCGCAGGGGTTCATAACCGAACCGCGCACTGTCGGCCTTTTACCAAGCCAACGGTTACGGCCGGCTTTACCGATGGTGATGTTTTCATGTTCAATATTACCCAGTTGGCCAATCGTGGCCCGGCAGTCTAAAGGCACCAGGCGTACTTCACCTGATGGGAGGCGCAGATGTCCGCGATCTCCTTCTTTAGCCGCCAGCTGGGCTGCTGCTCCTGCCGAACGGGCTAACTGACCGCCATGGCCCGGCTTCATCTCGATATTATGAACAAAGGTACCCACCGGAATCGAACGAAGCGGCATGGTATTCCCCGGCCGAACTTCGACCTTGATCCCGGAAATGACAGTCTGGCCGTCCCTTAAGCCAAGCGGCGCAAGGATATAGCGCTTCTCGCCGTCGGCATAGTGCAGCAGGGCAATGTTGGCCGAACGGTTCGGATCATATTCGACACCGGCCACTTTCGCCGGGATATCATCTTTATTCCGCTTAAAATCAATAATCCGGTAGCTGCGCTTATGGCCACCACCCTGATGACGGACAGTAATTCTGCCGTAACTATTACGGCCTGCTTTTTTAGTTAAAGGGGCCAGGAGCGATTTTTCCGGCTCCTTTTTTGTAATTTCTTCAAAAGTCGATACGGTGGCAAACCGCCGCCCCGGCGAAGTAGGTTTAAAACGTTTTACAGCCATTTAATAATCCCTCCTTCTACTAGCGGCTTTCAAACAGCTCGATCGGTTTGCTGCCTTCGGCCAGAGTAATAACCGCCTTTTTCCAACTGGGTTGTTTCCCTTCCGGATAACGGCCCAGGCGTTTCTTCTTGCCCTTAAAGTTGGCTGTATTGACCGCCTTGACTTTGACGTCAAAAATCTCCTCAAGGGCACGTTTAATTTCAATTTTGTTCGCTCTGCCGGAAACGACAAAGGTATACTTATTATCTTCCATCAGGTCGGAAGATTTCTCGCTGATCAGAGGACGGATAATAATGTCTCTTGAGTCCCTCATCCGCCAAACACCTCCTCAACCTGCTCCAGTGCAGCTTTGCTCATTACCAGATAGTTATAGGTCAGAATATCGAGCACATTAAGCTGCCGGCCCAGGATAGTCTTGACTTTTGGCAGGTTGCGTGCCGCCTTGATTAAGTTCAGATCGGGCTGATCGCTGACAATCAGGGCTCCTCCGGTTACCTTCAGATTATCGAGCAGGGCAACCATTTTTTTTGTCTGTGGCGTATCGATAGCAAAATCATCAACCACCATAAGTTTCCCTTCTTTAACTTTATCGCTCAGAGCAGACTTAAGGGCAGCGCGCCGCATTTTTTTCGGCACCTTGGTACCAAAATCGCGCGGATGCGGACCGAAAGTGGCACCGCCACCGACCCAGATTGGGGAACGGGAACTGCCGTGACGTGAACGACCAGTCCCTTTTTGCGGCCAGGGTTTGCTGCCGCCTCCGCTGACTTCGCTGCGGTCTTTGCTTGAGGCCGTGCCGAGCCTGCGCCTTGCCGCCTGCGAGACAGCCGTCTGGTGAAGGGCTCCCTGCTTAAAGGGGGCTTCAAAAAGAACAGCCTGGACTTCTATCTCGTCGACCTGTTCTCCGTCTCTATTGTAAAGCGATAATTTAGGCATGTTCAGGGCATCTCCTTTCTTTGGGCTAGCCGTTTACTTGCTTTTCACCGACTCTTTAATTTCGACCAGGCCGCCCCTGGGGCCGGGCACATTGCCCTTAACCAGTAAAATATTTTTCTCCGCGTCAGATTCGACAACATAAAGGCGCTGAATTGTGCGCCGCCAGCCGCCCATCCGTCCGGGGAGTCGGCGTCCTTTAAAGACCCGCGCCGGTGCTACGGCGCCCAGGGAACCGGGACCGCGGTGATAATGCGACCCGTGTGTTTTCGGGCCCCTGCTGAATCCCATTTTTTTAATCGAACCGGCAAAACCTTTACCCCTGGCAACAGCGCTGACATCAACATAGTCGCCGGCGGAGAAACAATCTGCTTTTATCTCCTGTCCCGGGCTGTACCCGGAAGAATCATCAACTCTGAATTCGCGCAGGTAACGCAGCGGTTTGAGCTTGGCCTGCTGAAAATGACCCTTCAGAGGGCGGTTTACCAGCTGTTCCTTTTTAGCAATGAATCCGAGCTGAATACTGTTGTAACCGTCATTGTCCATGTTTTTAACCTGAACTACACGGCAAGGACCTGCTTCCAAAACTGTAACCGGAATTACCCTTCCCTGTTCATCATAGACCTGGGTCATTCCTACTTTTCGCGCCAAAATTGCTTTTGTCATAATAATATGGCACCTCCCGCCAATCAGCTAGAGCTTAATTTCAATGTCTACACCGGCAGGCAAATCCAGCCTCATCAAAGCGTCAATTGTCTTTGGTGTAGGTTCGATTATATCAATCAGACGCTTATGAGTGCGCATTTCAAATTGCTCCCGGGAGTCTTTATATTTGTGCGGCGCCCGAATGACAGTGTATAGGCTTCTTTCCGTCGGTAACGGTACCGGTCCGGAAACATCGGCCCCCGTCCGGCGCGCCGTCTCAACAATTTTACTGGCAGACTGGTCCAGTAAATGGTGATCAAAAGCTCTCAATCTGATCCTGATTTTTTGGTTAGCCATGGACGAATCCTCCTTATCGCCTGATTGTATCAGAGCTGCTCCGTAAAAATTCCCCGGTTCATACTACCGGCAACCTTTTACTTCATCGCTCCTGAATCCTTAATCCTGTTCTTCCTAATCCGTGATTGCGGTAACGACTCCGGCGCCGACGGTGCGGCCGCCTTCGCGGATAGCGAAGCGCACGCCTTCTTCTATGGCAATCGGGGTGATCAGCT
>Ga0209498_1000644_pt1 | contig 21573 bp, 19 predicted proteins | sample WalLakDeSediment_FD_184131 | JGI IMG/M metagenome (GOLD analysis project Ga0209498, IMG submission 184131) | Lake sediment microbial communities from Walker lake, Nevada to study Microbial Dark Matter (Phase II) - Walker Lake 11/02/13 Deep... | ecosystem: Environmental > Aquatic > Freshwater >...
CACTCCATTGCGGCGTGTCGCCGAACCTGAGGAGATGGTCGGAGCTGCGGTCTTCCTGGCTTCCGAGGCGTCCAGCTATGTGACAGGGCATGTTCTGCTTGTGGATGGCGGAGTTGCCATATAGCAGAAGAAGCTGCCGGCGTCACGGGGCGGTGACACTAACGTCCATGAGGATGAGCGACGAACGCCGTGATCATTGTTGACTGATGTGAGGGCAGAGATGCTGAAGGCCGTAGCGGATTTGCCAGCGGTGGCGAGCGAAGCTAGCTGGGAGGAGCCCGGCGTGTCGCGGTACTGCGCAGCCGCGACGATGCCTGCTCGGAGTGTCACGCCACGGGGAGTTGGCCTGCGCACCAGGACGCGAGCGACGACCGCTTTGACCTCAAGGGGGGCTCGCTGAATGCCTGCGCCAAAGCGCGGCTGGAGACCTCTTCTGGTGGTGCTGTGCATCTCCGCGGTCGCGATAGGGTTGCTCTGTACTCGTCCCTGGCACAGCCCGCATCTGGAGTGTTCGGTGACCGTTCAGCCCGGCGAGTCCATCCAGGCCGCGATCGACTCCGCTGAGGCCGGAGCCGTGATCTGTCTGGCCGCAGGCTCATGGATTGAGAACATCTCGATCGACAAACCGCTGACGCTCATGGGAATGGGTGCTCGGAGGACATTCATCGAGCCCGCCCGAGGGCTTGAGCCTGTCATAGCAGTATCAGGCCAGGATTCCGAGGTGGTCGATGTACGAATCAAGGGGCTTGCCATTCAGGGCCTAGGCGGGGGCAGTGGCGTGTCAATCAGGGACGACGCAGTGGTGGAAATCAGCGATTGCACCATGTCCAGTAGGCTGATAGGGATAGAGGCCACTGATTCAGCCCGTCTCACGGTAGTCGGATGTACCCTATCCGCGCTCAGGCAACGGGGTATGGTGCTGTCAGGAGAAGCTCAGGCGACCATCAGAGGCTCGCGGATCTTCGGCAACCTGGGGCCAGGGCTCTGGATTTCCCACACTGCTGAGGTGGCACTTGTCGACTGCGAGATCTATGGAAACAGCAGCCATGGCCTCCGTGTTCAGCATGACGCCAGCGTGACGCTCGACAATTGCTCGGTCTCAGCGAATCAGGGCTGTGGCCTATGGTTGACTGAGCGAAGCACAGCGCAGGTGCGGATGAGCAGCATGTCGAGGAATGCTGATCAGGGCATAAAAGCTCAGGGCTCGACCAAGGTGGATATAGCTGACAGCGACCTGTTCTCAAACTGGCATGGGATCGAACTCACACATCAGGCAGAGGCGGCAGTTCTGGATTCTAGCATTTCCATGAACAGGTGGGACGGCATCAGGATCCAGCACTACGTTCGGGCGGCCATATCGAACTCCGCCGTCACGATCAACGGGCGAGGCGTCTGGGTTACCGGGCAGGCTAATGCCGAGATTACAGACTGCCTGATTGAGAAGAACACCGGATACGGGATCTTCTCCTGGTCCAGGGGCGACGTAGTCGGTCAGGATAACAGATTTCACGAGAATGGCACCGATCTTGGCGGTAACCTGTCCGGAACACTGCGGGCTCCCCTGAGAGAAGCCATCGAGTCTGAGATCAGTTGGCCAGATGCGCGATATGCTTCGCTTCAGGAGGCAGTCGATGCCCTGATACCGGGGGGCACGCTACTTCTGACACCGGGCACATACACGGGCGGACTGACGATCGGGAAGCAACTCAGGCTGGAAGGGGACGGCGGGCAAGCCGTGCTGGCGGCAAAGAGCGACGCACTCCCTGTGCTGTCCCTGGTAGATGGGGCGGAGCTGAGCCTGAGGCAGGCCACATTGAGCGGAGGCGCCTCGGGCCTGCTGGTCTCGGCCGGGGCAAGGGCGGTTCTCACCGAGTGTACAGTATCCGGCAACACCGATGGTGTCAACCTGTCATACTCATCTTCGGTGGAGATGTCAGACTGCATCATTACGGACAACGGACGGAATGGGATTGCTGTCGGCGACGCTGCGCAGGCCACGATCACCAGATGCATGGTCTCCCGGAACAATGGATACGGGGTTGCCCTGGCGGATTCGGCCCAGGCGACGATTACTGAAACCACGATCACCCAGAGCAGGGGCCAGGGCGGCCTTGTGCTGCGCGGCTCATGTCAGGCGGTGCTGGAGAATAACACCATACTTGACAACAGGGGATTCGGGATGACGATAGTTCAGCATCCTTGCTTCCTGGGAAGCCCGTGGGTTTTTGATGGCCGCATATCCGGCCACAGCAACGCCTTCTCGGGCAACTGGCAGGGCGATGTCTGCCCGCCGGAACTCGGCTTCCTCTCAACTCCAGAGGGGGGAGAACTGGACCTTATGTCACCCTCCTCCTGATGAGCACATCAAGGCTGGGGTGTATAATAGACCAGAAGCGAGCGAGCGCAGCCCCCACCGAGGTTATGTTGCCGCCGAGTCTGAAGGCGGGTGTTCCCCTGCTCATATCGGGCAGGCCCGGCTCGTATGCAAGGGCGGCGCAACCCCTTGCCGCCTGTGTGCATTATGGTACCGGGCGGGCGCAGAGCTGAGGTGGCGCCAAGGGGCGCGAATGGCCCAGGGCGATATGTGGCTTTTCGGCAGCGGCGACTGACCGATAGGACTGGACTGGCGAATATGAGCAAGCGGAGAATTCTGGCTCTGGGATTGGCGATGGTGGTCCTGGTGGGCCTGATCGCTGTCGGACTACAGACTCTGGAGTTCCGGCCTGGTGTTCCTATGCCAGATCGGGGACAACCTGAGCCGGGGGGCATGGCAGTTCTGCCCTTCCCCTATGCCCTGCTCGGGCGGCTGCTCGATCTGATGCCCTGGGTTGTTCTTGCGGCATTCATTTTCGTAGTAGTGATCTTTCGCCGCAAGATCTTTGGAGAGGTCTTCCGCCTCAGGATGCTCATCGCTTTCCTGGTGTTCCTGGCCTTGCTTGGGCTCCGACCCTGGGATAACCAGTCTCCCGTACTTGACGAGGAGCCGGTGGAGGTCGAGGAGGAGATGGTGGTCACCCCCCCCGAGTTCTGGCAACCCACCATTCCCTCTCCGGACTGGGTTGAAGACCCTGCACAAGAACAGCCCGTAGCTCTACCCGGGTGGGTGACGTACCTCATAGCTGCGGCTCTGGCAGTGCCGCTGGTGTGGTTGGGTTGGTGGCTGGCCCGGAGGGCGACACGGCGGTACCAGAAGAAGGTTCCTGAATACGACCTGCGGGAGATAGCCGCCCAGGCATCGGCCGACCTGCGGGCAGGACTCCCTGTAGAGGAGGTGGTCATTCGCTGCTGGGCGCGGATGGCCGAGATCCTGGCCGGCAGAGCAGGGCAGACTGGCCCGGGTATCACGCCCCGCGAACTGGCCCAGCTCCTGGCCAGATGGGGAGTGCACCATGAGGCCATCGTCGAGCTTACCAGGTTGTTCGAGGAGGTCCGCTATGGCGCCAGGGCCGACGCACCGCGCCGGGAGCGGGCTCTCGCCGCATTAGAGGCGATCGAGGAGGCCTATGGGGCTGCATAGAGTCGCAAAGCTCGTGGCGGCGCTGGCGATAGTTGGGTTGCTGGTCTTGGCCCTGCGAGGGCCGGTGGCGTCCCTCGAGGAGCCGCTGGTCCGTATATGGTGGATCGTGCGCTTCATTCCCGAGCAGTTGATCTGGAGCGCAGTGGCCCTTCTCGGCTTTGTTCTGGCCTTCTCGTTAGGCCGTGCTCCCCGTACCAGGAGGCTCGAGGCAGCAGGCCGGCGCCCGTCTCCTCGCACTCAACACCAGCGGCTGAGCGAGCTGATCGAACTGGCCCGCACCTCTCCGTGGGCTAGAGACGTGGTTAGCCGACGCTTGGGAGAGACGGCCGCCGTTCTGCGGGCACTCAGAGAGGGTGTTCACCGAGATGATGCCCGGGAGGAGATACGCACTGGCCAATGGCTGGCCCTCCTGCAGACGACCGACGTGTCAGGGCCGAAGAGGGAGGGCAGGGAAAGTGAGAACAAAAACTACATTGATGAACTGGCCGGTGCCTTAGGTACCCTGGAGTGCTATGCGCAGGGAGGAACCTTTGAACATAACTGAGGTGGCGCGCCGGGGTAACGAGATTCTGGTGGAGATCGAGAGAGCGGTGGTGGGCAAGCGGGGCACTCTCAGCCTCATCCTCATGAGCTTGCTGGCCGGCGGTCACGTGCTTATCGAGGACTATCCAGGTCTGGCCAAGACACTGGCCGCCCGGTCGTTCGCAAAGGTACTGGGCCTCAGCTTCAAGAGGATCCAGTTCACCCCCGACCTGCTGCCAGCGGACATAGTGGGCACGTATATCCTGCGCCGCGAGCGAGAGGAGCCGGAACTCCGGCTGGGCCCTGTGTTCGCTCAGATACTCCTGGCTGACGAGATCAACCGCGCTACCCCACGCACCCAATCGGCTTTGCTCGAGGCGATGCAGGAGGGACAGGTCACTGTGGAGGGCCAGACTCATGCCCTTCCCGCTCCATTTCTGGTTGTGGCCACGCAGAACCCCATCGAGTATGAAGGGACATTCCCTCTTCCGGAGGCCCAACTCGATCGATTCCTGGTGCGGGCGAAACTCGGCTACCCCACACATTCGGATGAGGTGGAGATACTGTCCAGGCGGATCGCCCGCAGGGTACCAGAGGAAACTCTGAAGCCGGTCACGACTGCCGAGGAGTTGCTCGAGATGCGCGCATCCCTGGAGGATGTCCACATAGACACCGACCTGTTGGAGTACATGGCCCGCCTCACCGAGGCAACGCGCGAGCACTCGTCTGTAGAGGTGGGAGCCAGCCCCCGGGGAACGCTGGCACTCATGCTGCTATCGCGTGCGCGGGCAGCGATGGAGGGGCGTGATTATGTCATTCCTGATGATATCAAGCAGGTGGCCGTCCCAGCTTTGGTTCACCGACTGATCACCAAACCCGAGCTATGGCAGCGACAGCTTCGCCCTGAGCAGATTGTTGCCGGTATCCTTGATAGAGTTCCGGTGCCCAAGGCGGAGCGATGGACGGCAACTACAAAGTAGCGACCGAACTGGGTCTGCTGGCACTGGTCCTGGTAACAGGCCTGATACTGACCAATCCCGCCGTGCTCCTGCTGGCCCTCCCCATAGTCCTGCATGTCACCCTTGGGCTCGTCCTGTGCGATCAGGGTCGCGAATTGCTGGTTCGACGGTCGCTCTCCGCCCACCGTATATACGAGGGCGACAGGCTGGCCGTGGAACTCGTGGTGCACAAGCCGGGCGACGGTCCTGATCTGGTGTTGATTAGCGAGGAGACGGAACTTGCCGGACACGCTATTGAGGGATCAGCAAGCCTGGCGAAGCGGATTCTCGCTGGCGAAACGCTGGTGGCATCGTATGCCGCCCGGCCGTTGCGGGGCTTCTATCCCCTAGAGAACGCTCGCCTCTGTGCAAGGGATCTGCTCGGCTTCGTGACCTGGGAGGGGGATTTCCCCTGTCCCACTCCATTGTGGGTGCTGCCCCGCTATGAACGAGTTGGACGGGTGATGCTCGCGCCTCGCCGGACCCTGTCGCTTCCGGGCGCAGCACGCTCGAGGCGCGGCGGGGTGGGCGTCCAGTTCTTCGCCACCCGGCCTTACGTCGCTGGGGACGACCTGCGCCGCCTGAACTGGAGGGCCCTGGCCCGCCGGGGTAAGCTGGTGGTCAACCTCTATGAGGAAGAGCGGGCTGCCGAGGTAACGGTGGTGCTGGACGGTCGTGACAGGGTATACCAGATCCCGAACGGCAGGGAGATATTCGATCAAGCGGTGCGCGCCTGTGCGGCGCTCTGTGACTCAGCGATCCGTGACGGGCACCGAACCGGCTTGCTGCTCTACGGCGAACGCCTGGAATGGGTTCCTGCCGGCAGTGGACGCATGCAGTCGGAGAGGATAGTGCAAGGACTGGCTAGAGCCGGGCTGGGATCATCGGAAGCATTTGCTGACCTGGGAAGTCTTCCCACCCGTCTCTTTCCCGGGGGCTCCTCCGTTATAATCGTCTCGGCTTTTGCGCCAGGGGACGAGCAGGCCCTGGGGATGTTGCGGGCTCGCGGGTATGACGTACTGGCCTTGGTCCCACATATCACGCTGTCGCATAAGGCCGAGCAGACTCCCTCGGGACTGGCCGAACGTCTGCTGGCGCTGGAACGCGAGGTAATGCTGCAGGTTCTGATGTCTGCAGGGGTTAGGGTGTCAGTCTGGGATGTAAACACGCCCCTGGCATCGCTCGTGAAGACGGCCTGGCGGAGGCGCCTGTGATACCCGCGGTTGTACCATATCTAGTGGCGTTTGGGCTGGCTTGGGCTCCAGTGGTGAGCCTCGGCTTCCCCTGGACATTGCTTCTGCTTCTCTTTCCGGCAGGTTGGCTGGCCGGTGTTATCCGGAGTTCTCCCCCGGCGCTTACCCTCGGGCTATACGGCCTGGTCGGGCTGGCTGCCTGGGCAGCGATCTCCGGAGCTTTCCTGCCGGGGCTGGCTGCGATGGCAACCGGTCTCGTGGCCTGGGATGCCGCCGGCCTATCGCTCTGGCTCAGAAGAGCCGGTGAGGTTCAGGACAGGGCGCAGATCTGGCAGGGGCTACTGCTGAGATCCTGCAGTCTGGCATCAATTGGAGCGGCGCTTGCGCTCGCATTTGCTCCACTCGAGCTTGCACTGCCCTTCTGGGCACTGGTGATCCTGCTGCTGGCGGTCTGGACTGCATTAGCGGTCCTTCCGAGGGTCATCAATTCTCGCAGGTCGAGCGACGGAGATCCAGACTGCAACCGCACTGTATGACCAACCTCTCTGGACACCACGCGAGTGACGTGCTGCTTTGTGCCCCTTGTGGGCGCGGCCGGTACGTCCGCGTAGCTGGCCAGTCGAATTGTGCGGCGATGTGCAATGCTGTATGATACTCGGGACAGCGTGCCTGATGAACCGGGCAACAGCAGACCTTCCTTGCTTGATCTAGGCTCACACTAGAATGCAGCAGAGAATCGAAGGCTCACCCGACTCTATTCCCTTGAACTGCGTCGACAAGTGCCTGCTGGCTCTCCATGACATAAACGAGCCGATGCTTATTCACGTGATCCTGAGCTTAGAAGGTGAGGTAGATCGCAGCAGGCTGAGCGAGGCCATGTCCAGGGCACAACAGGCGCATCCCGTCATGAGAACGCTTTTGCGAAGCAGAAACCTAAGGCCTTGCCGCGAGATTCAGGAGGAGCTCGACAAGGAGATCCTCACTGTCGAAGACCGAACATGGCCCCGCGCCAGCGACTATGAGGACTATCTCTCGTCATGGATGAACCAGCCCCTCGATCTCAAGAGGACCTTCCCGGTGAGGGTTCTCCTCCTGAGGAGGAGTCCGGCGGAGCAGTTGCTGGTCTTCACCTTTCATCATTCGTCAGCAGATGGGCTCCGTGCGCTTCTCTTCGTAAGGACCGCTGTCGAACACTACAACGGCGCCCTTCGTAAGATAGGCGAGATCGACTCGTCGCCTGCACAGAACAGGGTCGACATCCGCGCGAGGCGCGGAGGAGACGAGTTGCTGCAGTTTGCACATAGCCAGAGATCTAAGGTGAAGCATTACGGTTGGAAAGTGATCTTCAATCTAGTTCGTAGATTTGTTCTGGGTGCCTTCCTTCCACCTACGAGGGTCTTCCATGATAGGTCCGGGCAGTCCAGAGAACTGCGCTTCTGCTATGCAGTTCTTAGTGTAGGCGAGCTTGAACAGGTACAGTCCAAGGCTGACCGCGCCGGTGTCACGCTGAACGACCTCCTTCTGGCAGCCTGTTATAGCGTGGTGGATAGATGGAACAGCATGCACGGGAAAGCCAGCCGGAGAATACGCATAATGGCTCCGGTCAACATTAGCCCCAAGGGTTTCCGTAACATTGTCTCCAATCAGGCTTCGTGGCTCTCGCTGCCTACCATGCCCAAAGACAGGGCTGACGCACCGGAACTGCTAAGGAAGGTCAGAGGCGATACCATATCCGCGACCATGAGCAGAACTGCCTTCTCCCTGGTGTACTTCTTCTACTTCTGCTCGCGCTTCCCTCTCTTTGTCATGAGAGCTATGTGCCGACTCCTGATAACGACCCGCACGTACGTCGATACTATCCTCGTCACCAATGTTGGCTATATCTGGCCAAGCCCGGGTTCTGAAGAAGCAGCACTGACCACCATGGGTGATGCCAGGATTGTCAACGTTACCGGCTCCGCACCGGTGGTGAGCCCGATGGGACTGAGCATCGCCGCAGGCACCTACAACAGAAAACTGAACTTCTCGCTCACTTACAGGCCTGCCCTGTTCTCCCAGCAGAAGGCTGAGGCGTTCCTAGCCCTGTATCTTGAGGAGATAAAGGACTACGACGTTGGGGAGCCGGGCCTATGACGGTATCGGCTGTCAGATTTGACGGCTCTCTGGCCTCGGTGCGCAAAGCCATCGAACTATGCGGCGGATTCGATAAACTGGCCGGCAGTGACAGGGTTCTTATAAAGCCCAACAACTGCTTCCGGCACCGGATAATGCCTCCTTACGGCATGGTGACAACATCCACGATCATCGATGGGGTTGTACAACTGCTACTGGAGCATGGCTGCAGGGACATCACGATTGGCGAAGGCGCTATCATCAACATATTCGACGAGTTGGAGCCTTACACGGAACGAGGCTTCAAGCATACAGGCATTGATAGGCTGGCCAAGAGACACGGAGTGAAGCTGGTTGACTTCAACCAGGGTCCTTTTCAGAGGCTGGATCTAGCAGGCACAAGGGTTGAGGTCTCGAACGCAGCGCTGGAGACGGACTTCCTGATCAACATCCCCGTGCTGAAGACCCACTTTCAGACAAAGGTCTCGCTGGGCTTCAAGAACCTCAAGGGCTGCCTCAGCCCTGAGTCGAAGAAGAGATGTCACACCAGCAAGCGACTGGATAACCTGATCTGTCTGCTGAACGAAGCTATCAGGACCAACCTGGTTATCATTGATGGAATATATATGCTGGAAAAGGGTCCCGAGACGCTGGCGGGCACCGCCTACCGCAAGGATCTGATACTGGCCAGTCCCGATGTATTCGAAGGCGATGTGGTTGGCGCAACGATTCTAGGAGTTGATCCCTGGCAAGTTGACTATCTAGACGAGTTCGCACGAAGAAACGGTCGCTCTTCTGATATCAGTGCAATAAGGATCAGAGGAGAGGACATAGAGGCCCTGACAGAGCACCTTGAGTGGCGCTTTGACCCGGACGAAGAACTGCTCAGGCCGGCAGCAGTAACAGGTCTTTCAGCTCCCCACCCGGGCAACACACTCTGTTCTGCCTGCGGGGCCACTCTTGCTCTGGCGCTGTCCATGCTGGCCAAGGACAACCCGGGCATGGACTTCGGGTCTACGGAGCTTTACTATGGGCTGGGATTGCGGCCAGAAAGCGCAGAACATCAAGGCACGGGCTCTTCCCGTAGAAGAGTGGTCCTCTACGGCGACTGCTGCATCGGAAGCAGCGGCAAGCTGCAGAAGACCACCAGGGACCGGATCGCGAAAGGCGCCTCGGAACCTGATGATCACCATCCGTCGGTGATACACATAGCCGGGTGCCCGCCTTCTCTTACTAGGACGTTGCTCTGCCTGATGAAAGCACTTCTTACTAGGCCCAGGATGCTACGGATGCTGCTTCTAAGGGCCATCAAGCTGGTCGGGATAAGGCTGCGGATCTATCGCGAGGTCTTCCCTGGTTGGGAACGGTATAGCTCAGGGGAGTTCGACAGAAGCCACTTCTCCTGAGGCGGCTCCGACAGCACCTGATCTTGACACCACAGAACAAGCATTGCCATGCCTATCGGCTCTTCCGCCCCTGCGATCGCAAGACACGAAGGGAAGCAGAGCAGGCTTCCTGAGCTATAGTGACGTGACTGATGACCCGAGCGACTACGACTCGGGGATCACCCACTCTACCTGGTTGTCGTTTTTGACAACAGATACAACGTGGTTGTTGTATCTCAACTGCTCCACCAGAAAACCCCGCCCTCTGTAGTCCAGAGCGATCTGATGGTCGTCGGGAACTGCGACTATGCGGCATTTCTTCAGCCCACCTATGCCGATGCCCAAAACCTTGAGGCTCGCTTCCTTTGCCGTCCAGTAGCGGAAGAACGTATCCCACGATTTGTCTTTCAGTACCCACTCTTCTTCACTCGCTAGATAGAGGAACATAGATTCGGTACGGGGCTTCAGTTCCTCAACATCAATCCCGACGCTGCCCTTGCTCACCACCGCAGCAACACACTGAGGTTTGTGGGAGAGCGACCAGTAGATGCCCCCGATCGGACAGGGGCTGCCGCCTTCATATTTGAGAAGTTGCCCCAACCGGAGCTGACTCCGCTCAGCACTCACCGTTAGCGCCTTACGGGCAAGCAGGCTCAGACGGGCTGAATGCTCCTTTCCTGAGAGTTCCTGTTTGCCTTCTTTGACCGGCATGACCACAGGAAACAAAGTCATCTCAACACTAGATCCTTGTCGCCTTCTTAATGACGTCCTTGTCGAAGTAGTTGACAGACATCCCGCAATCCACCACGATGCCCTGTGCATTAATCCCGCTGGAACGCTCGCTCAACAGAAACGCCACAGTATCGGCTACTTCTCTGGTGAGCAGCGCTTGCTTGCGCAGGGTCAGTTGCTCAGCAAACAGATAGTAGTCCAGGTAACCCGGTATGCCGGCCGACGCCGAAGTCTTTAGCAGCCCGGCGTTAACGGAGTTGAACCGTACCCGAGAAGAAGAGCTGAAGGACTTAGCCAGAAAACAGATGGTCGAGTCGAGGGCTGCCTTGACCGGGCCCATGAAGCCATAGGGCTCCGCGGCCATCCGGGTGGTCGAGATCGATACGGTGACTACAGATGCACTGTCGTCCAGCAGGCCCTTGAAGGCGTTGGCAATGGCGATTAGCGAATAGCAGGAGATGTCTACTGACTGCAGGAAATCCCTCTTCCTTGTCTCGTGAAAGGGCTTCGGGCCGTGCTCATAGTTGGCAAACGCGATGGAGTGAACAATGCCGTGAATCCTGGGGTACTTCCTGCCCACGTCTTCAGCCAGCTTGCTGATCTCGTGTTCGCGTTCGACGTCGCACACATAGATATCGGCGTCGCCCAGGATTTTGGCCACGCTATTCTTGCCCTCCGCCGACTGAACGCTATAAACGACGACTGCTCCTGCCTGGGAAAGCACCTCTCCCACTGAGAAAGCGACGCTCTTCTTGTTAGCTACGCCGAAGAGAAGGAAGACCTTACCGCTGATGCTCAGGAAGTCCATAGCGTGATCTCCATTATACCTGCGGTTAACAGGACGTTCAATTTGCTCGTGCTAGGCAGTGGTCCGGCGCAGGAGCGCCATCTCCTGTACCTGCGTTAGAACGATGTCGCGGCCGGCTCAACAAAGGAGAACGGGTATTCCCCACAGCCCGGCAAGGCTCATCTGGAATGTGTCCGGTGCGTCCCGACTATCGACCCATCAAGGTGACGGTGAACTCGGCCGTAACCGAGGTCTTCCCTCCTACAGAGGCCCTGCCCTTCATGAAATAGGCGTTGCTGACCTTCTCCACCAGCTCCGCTTCTATGTCCAGAGTACTGCCCGGCTTAACTATGCTTTTGAACTTGGCATTGTTGATCCTGGTCAGAACAGGCACGCCCTCAGCGATACCGCCCGTCATCTTGGAGAGCAGGATGGCGCCCGTTTGGAAGATGGACTCACAGATAAGCGCGCCGGGCATGATCGGCTGTCCGGGATAATGCCCCGCCAGGACTGGTTCGTCCGGCCTTATCTCCTTGCTTGTCTTGATGCGGGTACCGCTTAGTTCTACGATCCTGTCCACGAAAAGGAACGGCGGACGATGGGGTATGGCATTCAAGATCTCCTCCATGTCACAGTCCTCCCGCCACCTCAAGATTTGAGCCGGTGATGTATGATGCTTCCTTGGAGGCCAGGAAGAGAACGCATGCGGCCACCTCTTCAGGGCTCCCGAATCGCTTCAAGGGAATCCGCTCCAGATAAGCGTCGCGCAGCTTGTCAGGAAGGTCCTGGATCAGTTCCGTGACGATGAACCCCGGCGAAACGCAGTTAACAGTGATGCCCCGGGTCGCCACCTCCTTGCACAGGGACCTAGTCAGTGCGGTCAGGCCTGCCTTCGAGGCTGCGTAGTTTGCCTGCCCTTCAAAAGCATATCGCTCCATGACGGAGCTTATGTTTATGATGCGCCCGTATCTTCTGCGCATCATGACCCTGACTGCGAATCTACACATGAAGAAAGCCCCAGCCAGGTTGACGTTGATCACGTCATGCCAATCGGACTCCTTCATCATGGCCAGTACGGAGTCCTTGCGGATACCGGCGTTGTTGACCACGACTTCAAACCCTTTATAGTTAGCATCCAGGTATTTGAAGAATGCATCTATCTCTTCGTATCGGGCCACATCGAGCCTCTGTATGTCGATGCTGTCCGCAAATCGCCTGTTGTCCTGCCTGAACTGCGCAGCAGCAGCTTCGTTGGCCGAATAGGTGGCGATCACCCTGGCGCCGGCGTTGAGGAAGCCCTCAGCAATTCCTCTGCCGATTCCTCTGGTTCCCCCGGTGACGATGACGGTCTGTTCTGCGAAGTCATACATTGGCTGCACCTTGTGAAAGAAACTTATCTACATCATTGGCTACAATCACCCCGTAGTTAGCCGCCCCCAGCCAACCCGACATGATTATCCCCACAGAGCCAGTGTGAAAGAGCCCCGCTAATTCCTTGGGAAGACCCATGCTCACCTTCAGCCCTTCGAACTTGGTGCCAAAAGACGCGCCGCTCGCGTGCAGCGTATATCTGTGGAACGTCCTTGGAGTCGCTGCTTCCACGTGATCTACCATGTCTCGAATACGAGGAACATATTCCTCCAGAGCATCAAGTGTTCTCTCAATCAGTTCTGCCTTGGCGATGCGGTACTCATCCTCAGACAGGTCTGCCCAGTCGTGGTGATTGGCATTCGATGAGGCAACGATGGAGTACGCATCAGAGCCCGGCCGTGTAGCGGGATAGTAGATCGAGAAGGTACGACTGCTTGTGTTCATGCTGCAGAGTTTTTGCGAATCGAACTTCTCAGCCCTGGATGTGAACAGCAGGTCGCCGATGTAGTCGACGCCTTCTCCCTTTCTGATGCCCATGTAGACCTGACAGCTGCTGTTGTTGAGGCGCACCTTTTGGCTCTCTGCGATGAAGCCCTCCGAAAAGTGGTGTTCTCCCACCAACTCGCGGATAGTAGACAGCAGATTGCCGTTAGAGATGACAGCCCTGCTACCGATCTGCTGGCCATTCGCAATGACCCCGGCTACTCTACCTGATAATCCCTTGCGGTCCTCGATCATGATCCTGTTCGCCAGGCACCTGGTCCGAATGTCAACCCCGTTTCTGATAAGCTCTTCCCGCATCTTGCCAACGAACTGGTCTGTTCCCCCCTGAACTGTGTAGACGCCCTTGCTCATGAAGTTGGAGAAGACGATTCCGTAGCTTATGGCAGGATCGTCCAGCGTTGAGCCATTGGCATACGTGATCGGCTCCATCAGCAGGCGATGCACGTCATCGCGGCCGGGGAAGAATCTCTCGAAAAGCTCCCTCGTGGTCATGCTCTGATCATCGTAGAAGTTCATGTCCCGCGCGGTATCGAAGAAGCTCTCGGTAGTGTCCCGGGGTATCCCGAATCGCTCCTCGAGAATGCCTGTGAAGTCCTCCCGGTCATAAGTTGTGGTGAACGCGAACTGAGGATTGTCAAACCTGATTCCCTTCAGTTGGACGATCATGCCGGCAATCTCTGGAGTCCAGTACTTGCGACAGGTCTTGATCATGCCCACCGGAAATCCGTGCAGGGCGACATCAAAGATATGCCCCTTCCTCCTGAACCAGGTGGCCAGGCCGCCGAGGCTGTGGTGCTGCTCAAGGAGCAGGACCGAGCGTCCTGCCCTGGCCAGCATGTTAGCACTTGTCAGCCCCGCCAATCCCCCACCGATTACGATGACATCATAGTCTGACCTGACATCGTTGCACCAATCTTGGCTCATCGATTCCTCTTGTGCTAAGTCTTCTGCAGAACGTGAAGATTTGCCATGGAGATGCCGCTCAGCATTGCTCCCACGATGCCCAGGAAGCCCTGGTCTGTGCCGCAGATGAACAGATTGTCCAGATGAGTCTTGCCCGTCTTGATCTTGTTGGGTGTACCGTACACCGCACCGTTGAGGCGTCCGCTGAATCTGTGAATCGTCTTCGGAGTGAAGACATCGGAGAAGACAACCGAGTCCCGGAAATCGGGCACGAATCTGGCCGCCTCCTTGAGGGCCGTCTGCAGCCAGGCATCCTTCTGGGCTTTGTATTCTTCTCCGCTCAGCCCGTTCCAGAGATCGAAGTTGGCCAGGTTGGTTATCCTGATCATGCCCTCCGGCAGAGGCTCCTGAAACTGAAAATTGTTGGGGCAACACACAACGCCGCTGGAAACATCTACCATGTCCGCAGGCTTGCGATAAATGAACTTATCCGAGCTGTTGTAGAAGGTGATGGTTGTATTATAGCCCATTTCGGCAGGTTCCTTGTCCAGAACCAGAATAGACTCGAGGAACGACAGCTGCCCCACCGGACAGCTGAAGTCAGTGGACCCACTGTCTGCCAGCAGTTGCATGGTCTCAACATAGCCGGCGGAAGACAGTATCCTGTCGGCCGTCAGTGCGTCGCCGTTGGCGAGCACGACTGACTCAACCCTGCCGCGGGCACATTCAAGGCTCTTCACCGCGCATCGAACCCTCAGTTCGCCTCCGCAGGCTCTGTATTTTCTCACCAGTGCATCAAGGATCTGGCGCACTCCTGCTTGAGGTCGGGCAAATCCTTCACAGAAGATGCTCTTGAACATGATCACGAACTGCCCAAACTCCATGTCATGCTCCTGGGCATTGCCGTAGAACATGAGCGGGCAGAAGATCATCTCGACGAGCAGTGGATCGGTGATGATAGAACTCACGACATGCCGAGCGGAGATCGGCTTGGCATTCAGGTTCAGTTCATCATGCTCGAGAACTGCCTTGAGCAACTTCTGAAAGTTATCGGCCTGGCTCGGAAAGCTGTCGGAGACCTCTTGTGTAAAGAACGCGAGGTCGTTGTTAAATCTCAGGGTTCTACCGGGGAACATGATCATTGAGACCCGTTGCGAGCAGAGGGCGAAATCTTCAGCCTTCAATTTGAGCTGCCGCAGTAGCTTGGGCAGAGGTCTTGACCTGACATCTCCGGCAACATAGTTGGTCATGGCATGGAGGCCGACATCGAGTTTATGTCGCCCGAGGTTGTAGAATGAGTTGAGCCCTCCTACACGATAGTGCTGCTCCAGAATGCAGACCTTCTTGTCGTAGTAGGCCAACCTGATTCCGGCAGCCAGGCCGGACATTCCGGCGCCAATAATCAAGACATCATAATGCATGGTCGCCTCTTCGAGATCTCATGCGTCGCCAGGCCCCCAATAGGGCGGATGTGACAAGAACTGTATCCGATGCCTGTTGGTAGGTGCTCGGATGTACTCGTCGGGACCCCGACTCTGCATCATCAGGCTATCCTCAAGGAGCATCACCTCGAGGCACACAGACTACTAGGCAATCCGATGCTCAGCTGAGCTCGATGCGGCGTATACCCCGCCTCCTGATCGTCCCTGCTGCTACCGCCAGCGACGTCAGTGCCAGCAAGCCCAACATGGCGATCTTCTGGCTCTGATTGGTGTTGACAACCGCCTGGCCCGCCACGATGGCGGGTATCAGCCCGATCCTGATCACAGGCTTTAGGGCGGGATGCTCACCTATGAACTCGGCGATTGGCGGGCTGATCCTGTAGTAGAGTTCCACCAGAGCTTCTCCCGTTGGGTTGGTGACCAGGTATCTGTCTCTGATCTCGCGCAGGACCTGTACCTCCTGTGCCATCGGCGTGCCGTAGGCTGCGGTGGCTATGAAGCAACCTGCAATAGTCCTGAAGTTGGCGGTGATGGAGTAGTCGCGGTCCATGACAATTGTGGTTGAGACAGCATCTACATCGCCGACAGACACGATATCTCCGCTCCAGCGGATAAACCGATAGCCACTTGACGGAGTCGCCAGCAGGCTGACCACCGTGCCGGTGTGGTAGGTGTAGGTGGCCTCGCCGGGAGTAGTTACCCAACCTCCGCCGGTGCTGGAGATGGTGAGTTGATATGTCGGCATCTCCTCAAAGCTGGCAGTTATGACATAAGCTCCCTGCACAATGATGCTGATCACGGGATTGGCTATTCCGTCTCTGGGTTCACCCCTCCACTCCACAAACCGGTACCACTCATCGGGGGTGGCCACCAGGTCAACTCTTGTTCCCGCCGGAATATCGTACAGGGTTACGGTCGCACCGGCACCGATCACGACCTCGTCTCCGTCAATCGTAGCGGTAACGACACCTCCTGTTGTGGCGGAGATTGTCAGATTGTGCAGAGAAACAGGTGGATCTTCCCAACTGAGGAAGGGATAGACCTGACCGTCAACGATATTCCAGATGTGATCGACATTGGCGATGCCGAAGTCGACCGCCACTATATCCCATGGTTCGTCCAGGTTCGTGAAGGTCAAGATGCTCTGCATCTGTGCCGTGGTCTTGCCGGTTCCCCCGGAGCTTTCTGCCGCCCCCGATATCTGCAAGTCCCAGAATGAGTTACTCACCACACCATCATCGTTCCATCCCACCAGTCCTCCCACTCGCTCCTGCCCGGTTACAATGGCGACAGAGTACGAATCGCTCACATTACCCGCATGATTCTCCCCCGCCAGACCGCCGACATGCCACTCACCATGCACACTGCCGCTGGCATAAGACGCCGTGACAGCACCCTCGTCGTTCCATCCCACGAGTCCTCCCACTCGCCCACGGCCCTTGACGCCGCCTGCAGAGTAGCAGGCGGTCACAGTGCCTGCATCATTCGCGCCCACCAGGCCTCCAACAGATGAGTCCCCGATCACGGCAGAGGTAGAGTAGCAGTCACTCAAAGCGGCCCCGTGTAGATTCTGTCCCACCAGGCCTCCCACCTGCTCCCTGCCGGCACTCCTGCCTCTCGAGTAGGAGTCACGCACAATATGCCAGTTCGTTCCGACAAGGCCACCAATCTGCTGATAACCACTCACGTTGCCGCTGAAGTAGGAGCTAAGCACCCGGTTACGATTCTCACCTACCAGGCCGCCAACTGACCCATAGCCCGTAGCACTGCTTGCCGAATCGCAGTTGATCACAGTGCCCCAATTAGAACCCACCAGACCACCGATGAACCAATAGCCAGCGGCTCCGCCAGTGGAGGAGGAGTTGCTGACGGTACCATCACTAAAACCCAAGAGCACACCGACTTGCTCCACCCCGGCCACAGTGCAGCTGGAGTGGGAGTTAACCACAGCTTGCCTGTTCATACCCACCAGGCCGCCAACAGGTCCTGAGCCCTCCACTCTGCCGCTGGAGTAGCAGTTGCTGATACTGCCAGAGTTGGAGCCCGCCAGAGCACCTACACCCGAACGGGCTGCCACGTTGGCGTTCTTCACGCTCAGTTCTTTGATGACCCCGGTCTGGCCGATGGAACCGAAAAGCCCTACCTGAAGTTCGCCGGGGCGACTGATGACGAGGTCGGCTATGCTGTGCCCCTGACCATCAAAGTGCCCTCTGAACCCCTCGGACCAGGTCCCAATCGGCTGCCAGCCCTTTCCATTGTTGGCTGTCGCGCTCGCCAGTTCGGTGTAACCCGCAACCGTGGCATCGAGATCTGTCATCAGAGCATAGTGTCCTTCCAGATCGTCCCTGATAGCATGTAGATCATGCCAGTCCCATATCTCTATTCCCGGTGACGCTATAACAACCTGTGGTGAAATCGAAAACGCCAAGCTGCAGAGGATGATAAAGGTAGTAAGGCTGCACAAGAATCTGATCTTCTCTCTCATCTCTGTACTCTCCTTTGTCCTCTACCGGCCATAACCAGGGTGGGGCCAGGGTGGGGCGCATCGCAAGTCCGCATCTGCCATCTACAGTGCAAAACGCCGTGTCTCCGCGCACCCTAACTTTATAATATGCCACCTCCACGGTCAAGAGTCTGCTGCGGCGTACCGACGATTGTGATAGTGGGGTACCGCCCACCAATCAACCCACACACTTATGATATTCCGAATGGCATGGTTAGTGCCGACTGACCTGACATGGACGCGCTAGACTGCCAAACAAGCAATCCTGACCACCTTTTAGAGGTCGCGGCCCGGTGGGGGAGAAGGCTGTTCAGTTTCTTGGCTATGCCCTGTCAGGCCCGCACCAGATTCTAGATCTCCCTCATCCGCGGGTCAAGATAAGCTACACAGCCATCCAGAGTGGCCAACTGCATGTAATCATCCTCGGGCACTTCGACGCCGTACCGTTTCCGCAACTCCATTATGATGTCTAGGAAGTCCATCGAGTCCAGCTCCACCTGCTCGCGTAGCGGTATGTCGCCTTTAAGACCGCTGAGGTCTTCATCAGGTATGATCTGGGCTATGATCTCCAGAATCGCGTTCCTTATCTGTTCCTTGGTCATTAGTCCCCCGTTTCTCTGTTGCCGGAATCATCTGAGCCTTGTCCGCAGAACCTTTTGACAATAACGACCGAGTTGATGCCCAGCATTCCGAACGAATTATTTAATATATAGTCAACCTTGTCAATCCTCCTGGGCTCGTTGATAACCAGGTTTCCGAGTTGACACTTGGGGTCCAGGTTGTCGAGGTTGATGGTGGGATGAACTATGCGGTCCTCAAAAGAGGGCAGATTGCCAGCCAGCTCAAGGGCGCCTGCCGCGCCCATAGCATGACCGATAAAACTCTTGGTATTGTTTATGTATGCATGTGGGTGTTGGCCAAAGACTTCTCTTATTGCCTGGCACTCCACAGGGTCTCCTTCGGCCGTGCCTGTACCGTGCGTATTGATGATATCCACGTCGTCAGGAGATATGCCGGCTCTGTTGAGCGCAAGTCTGATGCACTCGACCTGCCTTTCTGCGCTGGGGAAGATGAAGTCAGCAGCGTCTGAGTTGACGGCATAGCCCGCGACTTCGCCATAGATACGAACTCCTCTTCTGAGGGCATCCTCGAGTCTTTCCAGCACAAAGACACATCCTCCTTCCGCAACAACCACCCCACTTCTGTCTCGGTCAAAAGGTCGACACGCCTTCTCAGGGTCTGGATGCGACGCCAGGGCCCCTTCGCTTCTGAAGCCGGCAAAGATGCCGAAGGAGCCGGCGCTCTCGGAGACCCCCCCACTCAGGGCCAGGTCCACTTCGTTCAGAGTCAGCATCTGCAAGCCGTGTATCAGGCCGATGTTGCCGCCTGCACAAGCGGCCCCCAGAGTATAATGAGGTCCCGTGATTCCCAGATTCAGGGTAACTTCGCCGGCAGGGTTGTTGGCCACCACTCTGGGGTTATGATGATGCGACCAGTACTTCACATCATAGTCAAATTGCTTGATCTCGTATATCTCGTTTTCGGTCTCCACGGTACCGTGCTCGGTGATCCCGAGGTATACGCCTACCCTGGACCTGTCAAAAGAGGCAAGGTCCAATCCTGCATCAGCGACTGCTTCCTGAGCGCAGTAGATCGCGATGGACCCTGCCCTTGTCCCCCTCCTCAACTCCTTCTTCTTCTGATACTTGAGCGGGTCGAAGTGGCATATGCCAGCCAGCACATCGCCAATGTACCGGACACTAAGCCTCTGTACCCCGGACCTGCCTTCCAGCAGCCCTTTCCGGAATTGGGCGAGGTTGTCGCCATTCGGCGCAGTCAGGCCGACCCCGGTTATGACAACCCGCGTTTCTCGAGATCCCTCTGTCACCATGCTAGAGGACTTCCGTCACAAACGCAGCAATCGCGGCAACCTAGGACAGTCTGATCGCATCCAGATGACATGGTGTTTGGCTGACCTCCTCTCCCCAGGGTGAGTCTGGCTACCACTCGAGCCCCACCATCAGACAAACAAGGCCGCTGCCGATACCCAGCATAGCTACAGTATCGCCGGGTTTGAGGCAGCCTTGCTCAATTCCGAGAGCCACGGTAATGGGTAGCGAGACCGACCCGATGTTGCCCAGGTACCCAACAGTTGAGAAGTCCCTGGCGCTATCCAGCCCCAGGGCGCCAAACAACAGCTTGCTGTGCACGGCGCTGACCTGATGAGTGAAGAACCTGTCCACGTCGGAGTTGTTCCAGCCGAGCTCCCTCTTGGTGGCCTCCCACGTGGCAGGTGCCAATCCCAGCCCATTCTTCAGAACTCCTTCGTAGTCCGTATACATGTTGGGGAGTTCCTCCATGTCGAGAAAAGAAGCATCGGCCTCTATGCGACAGAGACCGTTATGCTGGGAGGCTGTGTGCGTTACCCCGCCCAGAAGCCTGTGGCCACTTCGCGACAGCGAGGAATGGGTCAGCACCGCCGCCACTGCTCCTGACCCCAGAGTCAGAGTGGCAAAAGCGAGTTTGAGCTTGTCTCTGGTTATGTCGGGATCCTGCAGCAGCTTCTGTATCGTCGAGTCAATGATCCGTTTGCTGCTCTCACAGCCAACCACGATGCCGGCTTTCACCTGCCCCAACTCGATCATGTTCGCCAGCGTGATCATGCCGTTGATGAAGCCAAGACAGGCATTGGAGATGTCGAATATGGTAGCTGTGCTAGGCAGGCCCAGGGAGTCATGAACCACGGTGGCCGTTGCTGGCTCCAGGAAGTCGCGCGACACCGAGGTATGGAGCAGACATCCGATGTCCTTCTTGTCGACTCCGGAACTGCTGATAGCCTTCTCCGCCGCCTTAACGCCCGCCCTACTCGGCGTTATGTCATCATCCCAGAGCCGCCGCTCACGGATACCCGTTAGCATCTCCAGACGTCCGTAAGAGAGGCTGAACCTGTCGTATATCGGGGCTAACCTCTCCTCCAGGCTCAATGATGTAACGGCATTATCGGGAAGCTCGTAACCAAAGGACTCAACACAGACCTTATTGTACTGCATTCAATACCCAGCTTCTTCCTCACCAACATGGTGAGGGCCCAGGGCGAAAGACGCTATACCAACCCCGCAGGCTTACTTATGCTTGCTCGACACCAGTCTGGGAATATGGAACTTGGTCCTCAGATTCTCCCACTTACTGGTCGACTCTGGGGGAATAATCTCATCCGGAATGTACTTGCCTACCGCAGCAAGGACAGTACAGACCTTTCTTGAGTTAGCTACTTCGTCAGGCACGTACTCATCTGCCGCAGCAATCGCAGTGGAGCGCAGCTTGCGAGGCGCCAGCCTTTCCACGGCCTTGATGGCCAGGGTGATCAGCCTGTTCGGCACACGATTGTCTAGAAAATGAAGACCGAAGAGCAGCAACCTATCAGGAGCGTATTTGTCCACTGCCCTGACCAGCAGCGAGAATCCCTTCTTCGCCATTGATCGGATCAGTGAGTCAAGCTTGGGCATGCTCTTGTGCGACACCATGTCCGCTCCCCCGGGTGCATTATAATTATCACGTCTGACCGGCCCTTGTCAAACGCCACGGCTGCACCAGCTTAGCACCG